>Ga0209515_10003318_pt1 | contig 23302 bp, 20 predicted proteins | sample Subgroupgradi54m_FD_187454 | JGI IMG/M metagenome (GOLD analysis project Ga0209515, IMG submission 187454) | Subsurface groundwater microbial communities from S. Glens Falls, New York, USA - GMW60B uncontaminated upgradient, 5.4 m (SPAdes)... ... | reverse complement strand
CTTCGCTATCATAGCGAAGTCGTTCAAGATCTAACTTGGCCCCATCAAATAACGAGAGAAGTTCCTCGAGCGTGCAGCGTTCCAAATCTTGCGCAGAGAATCCAAACTGCTCGCCCATGATACGCGTAATCTCTTTGAGGTATGCCTCTTTCTCGAACAGCATCCGATTGATGAAGCTGCGCATCTCGTCTTTTACGACGGAAAAAATCGCAAGATTTTTTGCAATGGCCTCGTTCGCATCCTTCAACGGATACGTCGCATCCACGTACTCAAAATCCATCTTGCTATACTCTCTCCACATCTGTGTGCACACATCGAAAAAATCTTGAACGAGAATTTTCGTCAAAGATTTTTGCGCCTGAATGTGCTGTTCGTAAAAATTAACGATCTTGGTTCGCAGCTCCTTCATCTTCGCCACATAATCGGCAAATGCTTCGACATTTCCGTAGAGCAACAATCCTTCTTGCGCGGCCAAAGCCAATTTCGTTACGGGAAAATATTGTTTGTACATGCCATTCCACAACACACACAACGGATCCAAAGCCGTGTACATCTTCACGCATGCGTCCGTCGCAAGAGGGCTCACGCCCCCAGCCCAAAACGTCATCGCGTAATCAGATTTTTTAATCTCCAATGGATTCATATCGTGCGCGTTTCAAAATCTTCACGACCCCCTTCGTTGCATCAACCTCAACTTCATCACCGTCTTTCAAAACCTTCGTCGCGATCTTGGTGCCGATGATGCAAGGTCTGCCGAGTTCGCGTGAGACGATGGCAGCGTGGCTCAAGAGACCGCCGATATCTGTGATGATGGCTACAGACTTTTGCATCAGGGTTACGAAGTCCGGCGTCGTCATGGTTGTCACGAGAACATCGCCACTTTCCATTTTCGCGAATTGATCTGGCGTAAAAATCACTTTGACGCGACCGCGAGCCAAACCAGGATGAGCAACCACGCCTTTGAATTCCGTGGTCCGCGCATCGATCCGAGGCGTGATGCGTTCGATGAAGCCTTGCACGATCGTCTGATCATGTACGATGACATCCTGCCCTGCATCCTGAAAAATACAAAACCCATTTTGCCTGCGATCCTCGATCAGCTGTCGCAGATCACTCCGCTTGCCATGAAGCACATCACGAATTTCATCAGGTGTGACATGCATCATCTCGCGATAGCTGACGCCAAGCGTGTCAGCCACGCGATGGAGATACGGCTTGGCGTGATGAGACAACTGCGCAAATGTTTCGGCCGCAAACTGGCGCCAGTAGGAAACGGTCTCCACAAGCGCGGCGAGAAAAAGCAGTTTCGCGGAATACACGTTCTGTTCACGGACGGTCGGGTAAGCCTTCTCCGGAAGGCTGGATAGATCCGTTAAAAACTTTTCTTTCGTAAATGCCTCGCCGATGAAATCACGCGTGAGACACCACGCATACGTGTCGACATGCTGATCGATCATGGCCTCGACATGTGGTGACGATCCTTCCGTTTTTAGACGATCGCGAATGGCAAGCGCGCTCGCGTGCTGCTTCATCACAAGCGTCTCGCGTTGCGGAACCGCCGCAATCAGATCATTCCATGTTACGCCTTCTTTACGCAGTTCTTCCATCACCATCTCTTCCACCGCACCGGACCAAATCGCACACGTGTACCAGGGCGTCATCACACGCCCCATCGCACGCACCAAGCGCGCGAGTGTGTCCGCATTGGCCGGCGCATCCGCAAGCGTTTGAACCTCCTTCTTGCTTTGCTCCATGGCTGCTTGCGTGGCCTGATCGAACGTCGCAAGAAAATCGTGATCCTGCGCCTCCATGCGACGACGCCATTCGACGGTAATCCGTTCGAGATTGGCATGCGGAACGCTCGAGTGCCCTTGAGCGATCACCATATTGTCAAGAAGCTCCGGCCACCCCAAAGTTTGAAAAAAATCGCTTTCATTCCAGTGCACCCAAAAATACGCGGAGAACAAAAACTGCTCCCACTGCCCCAAGTAGTGCCACTCTTCGAGCTTAAACTCTTCAAGAGATTTCATGGCTTTATGGCCTAAGCCTAAACAAATTTTCCGATTTTGTCGACCCCTAAGAGCACGACAAACCCATTGACTTTTGGCTAAAAATTTGGTATTCTTTATCTTCGTTCTTTAAACCCGTCTGAGACGGCTGCCTGAAGCTTTATGGCTTTAGACAGCCATCTCAGACCCACCAACAACCAAGGGTCCGATGAGCAGAAAGAGGGTCCGACTCATGTCGATTCCCAGAAGGCATCTGATCGAGATCGAAGGCCACCTGGCCACGGGAGGTCGCCTCTTGCTCACGCGCCACGGCAACGCGGCGAAGGCGGCGGAGGGCGCGAGGGACGAGGATCGCAGGCTCACCCCGAAGGGCATCCGCCAGGCGCAGGCGACGCGCGACTACCTCACGAGCAACTACATGATCGGCCTCGTCGTGACCTCCTTCGCGGAGCGCGCCGTGGAGACCGTGACCGACCCGCGATGGAGCGCACCGATCCCGGTGGTCGATCTCTACCTCCTCGCGGAATGGAGCGAAGAGGACCGAATCGTCGACGAGGCGTTCGACCGCCTGCTCTACGTTCCGCTCACGGCCTACTTCGCGGAACCGGGCGTGGAACACGCCCTTATCCAGTGGGGCAACCGGGCGGCGATGGCGATCGAAGAGATCTTCGCCGAGCACAAGCCGAATGGCGGAACGGTCGTGGTCGGAGGGCACGCGCCCCTCCTGAACGCGCTGGCCGTCACGATCGCCAGGCAGATCTACCCCTGCCACGACATCTCCGTCGCGCTCGAGATCGCACTTGGCGAAGCCGAGTGCATCGAGATGAAGATGGACATCGGCGGCCTGCGCCTGCGCCATCTCAGCGCCGCCGATCTCGGCCACCCCGCGGACTGAACGCGCGTCCCACCGCGCGCCCACAACCTCTGCACACCCCCCGATAGCAATCCGACATCCGTCGGACGGCACGACCAGACTTCCGACGCATGCGTCGAGGTCACCTACGGTCGACACTGCCACGCTATCGGGGGCGCAGTGTTTTTAAGACTTATTTTTCTTGATGATTCTTACCATTCCCCGCTCCGCGTCCACTTCGACAAGATCGCCATCTTTCAAAACTTTCGTCGCGATCTTCGTGCCCACAATACACGGCACGCCGAGTTCTCTTGCGACGATCGCGGCGTGGGACATGAGTCCGCCAACGTCCGTGACAATGGCTGAAGCCATGCGCATCGCGAGAATGTAGTCTGGCGAGGTCATGGGAGCCACGAGCACTTCGCCGGGTTTCATCTGATCAAGATGTTGCGGAGACAAGAGAATCCGAACCATTCCGGTTACTGCGCCGGAGCTGACTTTAATACCTTGGAATTCTGTAATCGTCGTCGCTGGTGTCTCCGTCTGTTCCGGAAGATAAAACGCGCGCAGCTCTTGCGCTTCTTTGCCAACAAACTCCTGCACGCCATCTGGAGAGATCACGAAAATCGACAACGCGGCGCGGGCGGCAATGCGGTCCGCGGGCACGAGCTGCCGGTGCTCAAACATCGCTTTCCACTCTTCGACTTGATAATACATGATGTCATCAAAAATCACGTGAAGCTCCTGGCTCGCCACGCGTGAAAGCGCATCAAGCGTATCGTGCGCCCACCAACTCAATCCTTTGCGCAGATCCTGCCACCAGATCGAGTGAGACAAGATGCGTGCGAGTTCCCGAACCGATGGCGGCAAGTGATACCTCTCGCACATCTTTTGTTTTTTCTCTTGCATGGTTTCCAAATACGTTTCTATGCGCGAGACTTTTGCCGCGATGTCTTGCGGAGACATCTCTTGAACGCGGTGAAAAAAATCCTGCGCCGTCAATCGCTTGGAAGCAAAGTAACTATTCTCCACCCAATGCCAGCGCTCCGCATAACCCTCAAGCTCCGCGAACAGCGCCTTTCCTGAAAAACGAACTGCGAGTTCCAAAAGCTCCTTTTCACTCTGCTGATGAAAACTCAACGCCTCCGGAGCTAAAAGCGTTTCCAAAGCGTTCTGCCGTTCCGATTCAGGAACGTACGCCTTTAATTGTTCTTCCAAATACGATGGCGCCGCAAAATTCGCGAGTTCAGGAACCACGCCAATGGTCCAGGCGTCTTCGAGAAGACTTGCCCACGCGAGCGCAAGTGGTCGAAGTTTTTCAAACGCGATACCCTCGTCGATTTGCCCGCGTATCTGATCCGCGAGATCCTGCATCTTCTTTTGGAAATCTTGATACGAGTTCCACAATTTTTCTTTTTTGCTCGGCACCAGAAGAAGGGACACAATGACGCTTCTGCCTCCACGCACCGCATCCCCTTTTTCCCAAAGATACGTCACCCGATCCCCAGAAAAAATTCCAATGCACGTAGGCCAATACGCTCCCCACTCTTCCCCGGCCTTCGACACCAACGCCGCATACCAAAAAGACAAATACAGCAGCTTCGCATCAATCGGCCCCCATTGTTCTTTGTCTCGAAGAGATTGAGGTTTGTTCATACACGACGAAGAATCTTCACGATCCCCTCATCTGCGTTGACTTCCACTTCATCCCCATCCTTCAAAACCTGCGTGGCGATCTTGGTGCCGATGATGCAGGGCTTGTTCATCTCGCGGCTGACGATGGACGCATGGGACGTGACGCCTCCTTCGTTTGTCACAAAGGCTCCGGCTTTTTCCATGACCGGAACGAAATCCACCGACGTCATCGCTGTCACCAAAATATCGCCTGGATGAATCTTGTGAAACTCGCTCGAATTCATGACTACTTTGACGATCCCGCGGACGACCCCCTTGTTTGCGCTAAATCCTTTGAAGGATTCCACGGCTTCCGTCTTTTCCCTCGTAGGCGCTCCATGCACGGACCGGATATATTCGGCAAACGCGCGCGTGCGTTCCGGATCGACAAAGCGACGGACACCATCATCCGTAATTTCGATCGCTACGATCTGCCGTTCGGCTTTGAGCTTCCGCACCGGAACATGCTCCCCGCGCACGATCATCGTTGTTTCTTCATGGGTCAGATAAAAAATATCCCGCCATGTTGATGAACCAGAACGCCGGGCCATCTCCTGAAACAACGGACGATACCCCAAAGACACGCGGCTGAAAACATTTTTTCTAAATTCGTTTAACGATGTTCCTGTTGCCAACGCATGCGCGAGCAACGTGATCGCAGGGTCATTGATCTCAGCAAGCCGCGACGCGGCATGATGGATCAGGCGCTCGTTGTTTGCGATGGAAGCCGTCAACTCTTCGGAACAGTTTTTCGACAAAAAACCATCCAACTGACTCCGCGCGTCGCTCATGCTCCATGGCTCATCGCAAAAATTTACGGGAATATGCGCATAGGCGTTAAGCCATCTGTTCAACGCTTCTTCCACGGCCGTTTCTTTGAGGTTCCCCTTCTGGATCTCGGCGCCCAGGGAGAGGAGCGCCTGCTGCGAAAGAAATAACGGCGTATGTTCGGATGGATATGTCATCGTAGCAATCGCGTCGGGAATTTCCGCGTCGGATAATCCGCGAACCCGTAATTTTTCCGTGAGCGCTTCGCTACCGATGCGTCCAAGCGTGGCGGTCAAAGTGAGTCCGGCGCAGAACACGCGATAGTTTTGAAGAAACGCTAACCAGTTGGAAACCGAAAGCTCTTGTTCGCAGGCGGTCAATGCCACCAAAAGTTTTTCCGCATAAGCTACATAAGAATGCTTAAGCCGATCAATATCTGCTGCGGTATTTAATGAAGCCAACAAGGCATGACTATAATCCTTCTCATTCGGCTGATGAATAAAAACATGCGTCTGCGTGCCAGCGATGGTCACGTCCAACTGATGAAACGGGACCTTCGCCCCAAAGTCGCACGAGTGATGGAACGAGCCTTCAGAGGACAACGTCTGATGCCAAAACGACATGTTGCGCGTGGCATACAGTTCCCAGTTCTCGAGACGATCCGTGGATGGAGACATAGACCCGCTTATACTCCTGCCCGTTTCAAAATTTTGACAACGCCGCTTGTCGCATCCACTTCTACTTCATCACCATCTTTCAGAACCTGCGTCGCGATTTTTGTTCCAATGATGCAGGGCTTGCCCATCTCACGTGAGACAATCGCGGCATGGCAGGTGATTCCACCTTCGTCGGTAATGAAGGCCGAAGCCCGTCTCATGGCAGGAAGATAGTCCGGCATGGTCATGGGGCATACCAGAATGTCGCCTTCCTCGACCCTTCCTAAATCGTCGCGACTCATCACCCGACAGACTTTCGCGCGTGCAAAACCCCTGCACACCACCTGTCCTGTGAATTCTTTAAGATCTCCTGGATGATCCGCCTCTCGTTCCAGTCGAACCCCGAAACGCCGCTCCGCATCTTCCACTCCTTCTCCCGTATAGAGTATTCCGTTCGCGAACACATACGCTATCCTGCGCCGTTCCAATTCTTCTTTATCGGGAAGCAGCTGAGATTCAATCTCTTGTATCAGTAAAAAATCCGCATACGCACCGAACTGCGGATAGATATTTTGCAACGATTTTTTGATCAGGATGTCGCTGTAGGGAACCATTCTCTCTGTAGCGATGCGAGCAGCTTTTGTGATCTGAAAATCTTCGCTGCTTTCATCGGCCATGTCCATAATCCACCAGACCGCCTCAAACCACGCCCAACCATCCCGCAATCGACGGATAAAATCAACGAGCTCCTCGCGATTCAGCATTCTCTGCTCTTCCCAAATATCCTTGACCGGATGAAGTCGCTTAAAGAATTCCTCAACCACGTGGGCCGTAAACTGAGGATCTCTTTCCATCATTCTTCTGATCTCCTCTTTGAGCCATTCGACTCCGGTCTCATCCGAAAAATCATTCACGATCGTCTCTTGGCGTATCATGATCATGTAGGGCAATTTCGGATTTGCGTTCTCTGTCCACTGCCGCGGATCCGTGGTCTCACTACGGATCCATATTTCAATCATCGGCAAACAAAAATCCCGTGATGTCCATTTAACGTACAGGGGTTGTTGCTCCCTCTCTATCTTGACTTCAGCCCGTTTCAAAATTTTGACCACACCGCTCATCGCATCCACCTCCACTTCATCGCCATCTTTCAAAGCGCTGGTCGCAATCTTGGTGCCGATCACGCACGGCTTTTTGAGTTCGCGTGAAATAATAGCTGCGTGACACACGATCCCGCCTTCGTTGGTGATGATGGCCGCGGCTTTTTGAATGGCGGGTAAAAAATCCGGCGTGGTCGTAGGCGACACGAGAATTTCTCCTGGCTGAAAACGCGACAGATCATCCCGACGCACAATGATCCGAACCAATCCCCGCACCTGTCCCGGGTAGGCGACCTGGCCTTGCAACTCTTGCACGTGATCGTGACGATCTCGTTGCAACACAATGCCATAACGCTCTTCAAGGTGTGACAGATCCACATCTGCAAACACCTGATGATCCGTATAAAAATAACGCGTGGCCCGCGCCTGCAACGTTTCTTCTGAAGGAAACGCGCCGGACAAAATTTCCTCAAGAAGAAGCACGTCCCGAAACCGCCGCAGATGCGGATAGATTGCTTCGACGCTTTTGCGAATGATCGCATCGCTGCCCGGAACGTAGTTTTCTCCAAACTTACGCGCCGCCTGAATATCAGCGAGCGCCCGATCCGTCCGTCCCTGAATTTCAAACAGTTCGATGGTGGCCCACACGTCCGCAAACCAGATCCATAAGGCGCGCACCTTGTCCGTAAACGCTCGCAACTCTTCGAGATTCAACGTGGGTTCCGTGTCGAGCAGGGGTTTGATCTCCGTGATCTTGGTACGAAAGGTTTCGCCTAACAAAGAGACGAGGCTTGGATCCTTCGCGATTTCTCGCTCCAACAGCTGATGGATCCACCATCCTCCGGTACGCTGCACATAACTGCGATCACAAAAAGCCTGGATCAATCCCTGTTCACGAATAAAAAATAAATAAGGACGGGTCGGTTGAGTTTCGTCGGACCAGTGTCGAGAATCATGCGTCTCCCCATGCATCCAAATTTCAATAATCGGAAGACAAAAGTCTCGTGAGTAGGATAGCTGATACAAATCGGGCATGCTTTCTTTCTATAGCGTCGTGATCGGACGCGATTGGACGATCGAGAAGACGCCACCTTCCATTCCCCACTCGATATCGCAGGGAAATCCGTAATGTGCTTCGATGCGCTGGCAAATCCGCGCGAGCTCTTGAATCTGTTGCGGTTGAATTTTTTGATGCGTCTTTTTGTCTGCCGGCACCGCGCGCTTTTGATTGCCGTGTGTACTCCGCACCAGCATCTCATCTTGTTCTGAAACGTTAACGTCGATCAATGTGCCATCGCGCTTGTCGAGGACATACGCATCCGGCGTGACCATGCCACCCACGATCATTTCACCCAATCCCCAACACGCTTCGATGATCATTTGATGATGGTCTTTCGTCACCGGGTGCACGGTGAACGTAATACCCGCAACTTCGGACTGCACCATCTTTTGGATCACGACGGCCACGGACACATGCGTGTTGCGCATCCCTTTTTCATTGCGATACACAATGGCGCGCGGAGTGAAGAGCGAGGCCCAGCACTTTTTCACGTTGCCGAGGAGGGTCTCCTCCGTGGTGTTGAGATAGCTTTCCAATTCCCCAGCCCAGCTCGCGGTGGAAGAATCTTCCGCTGTGGCCGAAGAGCGGACTGCCACCCACTCGGATCCGAGTTTCGCAAACGCGGTGAGAATCGGTTCTTCAAGATCACGAGGAAACCGCGCATCATGAATCAGATCGTGAATCGCACTCGACGCTCGCTCGACGGACGCGACGTCTTCATAGTTCACCTTATCAAGTTGCGCCTCGATCTCTTGCGTGAGATCCGTCTCATGCAAAAATTGATCGAACGCGCCAGCCAGTAGCACAAACCCAGGCGGCACCGGAATCCCGGCCTGCGTCATCTCGCCAAGCGACGCGCCCTTACCACCGGCAATGGCTGCATCGTGCTTGGAAAGTTCCTCGAACGTCTTGAGAAGAGACATATGCGGACATTAGAACACAGAAATGAAAAAGCTGGTATACTCTTCCCTATCTATGTTTTTCCGCTCTCTTTCCTTCACGATCCTCCTCTCGACGATTGTCATGGGATGTGCTCCGTTTGCTCCGGCTCTTGCGACGACTCTTGTTGATCCGGTGGGCTCCATCATGGGCGCGGACAAGGCAAGCGCGAAGGCCGACGGGATTGATAACGTACGCATCGGCTTCACGATCAAAGATACGAATTTCATGGCGATCGAAGGCACGCGCGTGACACTCACCTCTTCCCGGGGGATTCAGGATGAGATCATCGCAGAACAAGCCACGACCGATCTCCTTGGCCACGCGCGATTCCTCGTGCGCTCGCTGCGCAACGGGACCGCGACATTTTCCGCCCGCATCGGCGATGTGTTGCTGCAAAAAACCGTGACCGTGACATTTCATGATGGACTCAGCATCCCACTCGAGATCGGCGACCTCATCAAAATCCCAGATGACGGCGATGCCAAAACCCTCAACGACACGGCGGTCTACCATTACGCGAGCAACGGAAAACGCTACGTGTTCCCGAATGAAAAGGTGTACTTCACCTGGTATCCGGATTTTTCCAAAGTCAAAATTATTCCGAACGATCAGATGTCCCTCATCCCGATCGGCGGCAACATCACCTATAAGCCGGGATCCCGCCTCGTGAAATTTCAGACCGATCCCAAAACCTATCTCGTCACCCGTGGCGGCGTGCTGCGCTGGGCCAAAACCGAGCCTGTCGCACGCGGATGGTTTGGCGCGACCTGGAATCAGATGGTAGATGACATCTCCGAAGCCTTTTACGTCAACTACCGATTCGGCCTTCCGGTCGAAAGCTCGCTCGATCTTCCTCTCGACATTGTGCGCACCTCTGTTTCCGGGCTGGATGATAATCTCGATCTTCTCAACACGAGGTTTCCGTAAACAAAGACGGCCTGGTTAGGCCGTCTGGAGTTTGATGTTCTTGATTTCCCGCAAACGCTTTTTGGAATTCCGAACAAAACCGATGTTTTTGCGCCGCGTCTTCACCATCTTCACGAGCTCAATCTTCATGATGGACGGAAGAGTCAACGGGAAAATACGCTCCACGCCAATCCCATCGGAAATTTTCCGGACCGTCATGGTTTTGCTGACCCCGGCGCCACGCACCGTAATCACCAACCCCTCAAAGACCTGCACGCGCTCCTTCTCTTCCCCCTTGGCGTTCACATCCTTAATTTTTTGATGAATACGCAACGTCATGCCGGTCTCCACCTGAGAAGGCAAGATCGTCGCGGGCAAATGCAGAATTTCAGACATAGAAAAGTAGGAAGACAATAACCGAGGTCAACGAAATCGTCAAGCAGTAAGAGACAGCACCGTAAGAGACGGTAAGCTACTTGAGCAGGGTTTTGAGATACACGCCTGTCCAACTCTTTTTAACTTTGACCACGTCTTCCGGCGACCCCTCTGCCACGATCTCGCCTCCGTAGACCCCGCCTTCCGGACCAATATCCGTGACCCAATCCGCGCATTTGATCACGTCGAGATTATGTTCGATGACTAAAACCGTGTTGCCTTTATCGACCAACGCGTTTAAAACTACGAGCAGACGCTTGATGTCGTCAAAATGGAGACCCGTGGTCGGTTCATCGAGAATATACAGAGTTTTGCCGGTGGCGCGGCGCGAGAGCTCGGTCGCAAGTTTGACGCGCTGCGCTTCTCCGCCAGAGAGCGTCGTGGCCGGCTGACCCAATTTCACATAGCCCAGCCCGACCTCGTGCAACACGGACAGCTTGTCATAGATCAGCGGCTGGTCCACAAAGAACCGTCTCGCCTCTTCCACGGTCATCGCCAAAATATCCGCGATGTTTTTTCCGCGCCAATGGATCTCGAGCGCTTCTGCGTTGTAGCGACGTCCCTGACACTCCGTGCACTCGACATACACGTCCGGCAAAAACTGCATGGAAATTTGAATATACCCGTCTCCTCCGCACGCCTCGCAGCGTCCGCCGCCTTTGACATTGAACGAAAACTTTCCCGCATCAAATCCGCGCATCTTCGCTTCTGGAATTTCCGTGAACAGATCGCGAATCGTCGTGAACAAACCGGTATACGTCGCCGGATTGGAACGCGGGGTGCGGCCGATGGGCGACTGATCCACGGACACGACTTTGTCGAGATGCTCCATCCCTTCGATGGATTTGTGCACGCCCACCGGATCTTTGGCGCCGTAAAAATGCGCGGCCAGAGCGCGTCCCAAAATATCCAAAATCAGCGTGGATTTTCCCGAACCTGAAACGCCGGTGACGCACACCAACTTTCCGAGCGGCAAACGAAACTGAAGTTTTTTCAAATTAAAGGCCATGGCCTCTTTGACCGTGATCCACTTGCCATTCCCCTTGCGACGCGTCTTGGGCAACGCAATGGATTGCCGGCCGCTCAGGTACGCGCCGGTCAACGATTCTTTTTGACGTTTAATTTCTGCGAGCGTTCCGGCGGCCAAAATTTCTCCGCCATACTCGCCCGCTCCTGGCCCTACATCCACAATGTAATCAGCCGACTCGATCACGGCGTGATCATGTTCAACGACGATCACCGTGTTACCGAGATCACGCAATCGTTTGATCGTCGCAATCAACTTAGCGTTATCGCGCGCATGCAATCCAATAGATGGCTCATCCAAAATGTAGATCACACCGGAAAGTTCCGAACCAAGCTGCGCCGCCAAACGCACACGCTGGGCTTCTCCGCCGGAAAGCGTCATCGCTGAACGATCGAGCGTGAGGTAGTTCAAACCGACATCAATCAAGTGTTGCAAACGACGCAAAATTTCGCCGGTGATCTGATCCACCACCAAGCGTTCGCGTTCCGTGAGACCGTGACTGTCCGCCTGCTTGGATGCGGTCACGCGATGGATCTTGGATGGTTTTGTCTTGACCTGTCCGCGCCCCAAGCTTTGAAAAAATGTCACGGCCTCTTCCAAAGGCACGGACACGATATCGGCAATGGATTTTTCCGCTACGGTCACGGCCAACGCCTCGGGACGCAAACGCCGACCGTTGCAATCCGGACAAGTGAGCACGCGCATGTACGCCTCGATCTCTTTTTGTACGTACTCGGAATCCGTGTCTTTATATTTTTCCTGAAGCATGAGCAGGATCCCTTCAAAGGACAGGGTCTTCCCGTCCACTGCAAATGATTCTCCATGAACGCCGTCCAACAACACACGGAAGGCGGCATCCGAAAAAGACGCAATCGGTTCATGGATGGAAAATCCATGCGCTGCGCCGACCGCTTCCAGCAATTTAAGGTACGTTCCCTGATTGCCCGCGATGCGCGTAAAAGGCTTGATCGCGCCCTGAGCAATGGTCAGGCGTTTGTTTGGGATGACGAGATCTGATTCGAGCACGAGCTTGGTGCCCAAACCCGTACAGGCTGGACAAGCGCCGTGGGGAGAGTTGAAAGAAAACAGGCGTGGCTCCAACCGTGGCAGTGACAGATTACAAACGACGCAGTGCAAGGATTGAGAAAAGGATTGTTCCTCACCCGTGTCTTCCAAAAAAACCGTGACGAGTCCGTTGCCGAGTTCCAATCCCTGCTTCACCAACTCAAGCAACGTGTCTGCCACCATGCTGGTGCGCCGTTCCAATTTGGCGACCACGACTTCCAAGGTGTGCAGCTTGGTTTTGTCCACGCGCACATGCAGCATCTCATCAAGATCCACGAGGGTGCCGTCAAAACGCACCTCGCGATAGCCAGCGTTTTTAGCGGCCTGCAGCACGACCTTATGCTCCCCTTTTTGGCCACGCACCATGGGCGCGAGCACGATCACCGCGGAGTCCGCCGTGGAACCAAGGATTTTATGCGTGATGTCGCGCGGGGCTTGCTCAACCACGGGCGCGCCACAACGCACGCAATGCGCACGGCCCGCGCGTGAAAACAAGATGCGCAAAAAATCGTACATCTCCGTGACCGTGCCCACGGTCGAACGCGGATTGTGGGACGCGGACTTTTGATCAATGGCGATGGTGGGCGAAAGTCCGGAGATCTCATCCACGTCCGGCTTGTCCTGAAGTTCTAAAAATTGCCGCGCGTAAGACGACAGGCTCTCCATGTAGCGGCGTTGTCCTTCGGCGTGAATGGTATCAAAAGCGAGCGAGGATTTTCCCGAACCGGACAAACCAGTGACGACGATAAAAGCGTTCTTGGGAAGATCCAAAGAAACATTTTTCAAATTGTGCACGCGCGCCCCTTTAATCGAGATCACCGAAGGATCTCTCTTCCCGCGCGCATGACCCACAGATTTCTGAAACATGCTGGCGGCGAGACTATCATGTCTCGAAGGGAATGGCAAGATGCCAGGGGGACAGATGGAAGGGGGACCGTCTTGAACTGCCAGGACTTACGGGGGAGGCGCGCAAAACCAGTCAGCCCTAAATCCCTCTTCTGCATACTGGAATAATTGGCAGGTTAAAGGCGCTGCACAAGGAGTCTCGATCTGAAGAACACCAATGGGCATGTTACATCCGATCCCACGACATTTACACCGTTCCCCAAGTGCTCCGTTCGAACATTCCCCTCTAGCCGAATCCCTATTCCCTTCGACATTTCCGATGGAGACGCAAGCTCTCTTGCCTCTCGCAGCACATTCTGAGTCTGAGGTACAGGTAGGATCTCCATCGATACGAGCTCGCACGTCACCGATAATCGTCGGTTCTCGTAAGGCTCTTTCTTGACAGTACCACCCAAAAAAACCCGTTGACTCTGGACGATCGAAGATGCACTTCAAGCTATTTTGGCAGGCAAATTTTCCGGTTAATCCATGATTTGTGCCATAACCACCGATCCCTCTTATGACCGCCCACTGATCCCCGGTCATACTGAGCTCGCAGCCGCGTCCTGAACAAAAACAATGCTGACCAAGCGTTCCGTTGGTGCATACACCCATTTTTTCCTGTTCATCTGCCACGACGTCTAAAATTTCTGCATCGTTCTCTGTACCGTTCCTAGAACGAAAATTCGATCGCAGACACGCCTCTCCGTTCGGACACTCGTTGTCCAAAGCGCAAGGCACGCCATCCCTCTGAGGTGCCCCCGAACTGGAATTCATATCGACCTCCAAATGGACATGAGCTATCTTTTTTAATGATGGAACCTGAAGCGTCAACGTATTCGGGTTCACCGTATTCAAAATCGTGTACGCGCCAAGGACAAGCAGCATGCCGATGATCGCGTCTTTGATGATCTGCTGGCCGCTGGCCACGTCGCCCATCGCGGAACCGAGGAGATACCGGAAGCCGCCGTAGATCACCATGATGATCGCGGCGGTAGCCGAAAGGCCGATCGCATAGCGATACCAGAGAGCGATGTAATGCGGCAGATCCGAGACTTCGGTGACGCCCCCGATGGCTTGAGAAAGCGTCAATGGGACAGATTCACGGTTCACGGGAGCTTGAGGCGATGAACCTGCTCCGGGCGCCGTCGGCCCGGCCGGTGCCGGAGCAGGGGGCGAACCGGTTCCACCTGGGGCATCAGGCGAAGCAGGCCCTGAAGGGGCCACTACGGTGTCCTCGCAAGAAGGGTCCGCATCAAAACTCCGAAGCATCCCGGCAGATACAGGCGCAACCCCAGACATGCAGCGCACATCGCAAAGAGACCGGCAAGGGGCTGAAGCCGGCGCAGCCACAGGACACGTCGCATCACTGGTCACGGTCACTCGCCCAGGCCCTCCACGCGGCTCGACGCAAACGCAACTACATGCGAGACGATGGACGGGCGGCGGGGGATCGGGTGTATCGGATGTATAGATCCCCTCACAGGCATCTGCCCCGCAAGGCGGTGAGCTCGCTCGGCACGAAGCATCACAGGCTGCACTATTCTCTGCACGCGATGCAGGCAAATTGCGAGTATCCGATCCATGGGTGCACCGGAGCGCACACGTCCCAGCCGCCAAGCCAATCGATGGCATGACCGTCGTAAAAACCAAAAAGATCAGAAAGGTGATGGACGCGCCCCGCAAAAAAAATCTCCTCATCATAGAAGTCTCATAACAAAGGAGGTCGCTCCAAAAATTTCTTCACCAAAAACTCGAAGGTTTGCCGGTTCAACGCGCCCTGGAGCTTTATTCCGTTGAAAAAAAAGGTCGGGGTCCCCTGCACGCCGGCGCGCAGCCCGTCGGCAATTTCTGCTTGAATCTGCGTGGCGTGACGACGATCGTTGAGACACGCGGTGAAGGCGGGCTGCTGCAAACCAATCTCCCGCGCAAAACGGATCAAGTCCGCATCCTCATGATGGTCCTGATCCGTGAAAAGTTTATCGTGATACGGCCAGAACCCTCCCTGATCCTGGGCGCAGCGTGCCGCGAGAGCCGCGGAAAGCGCCCGGGGATGAAGCTCCTCCACCGGAAAATCCCTCACAATGAAATAGACGCGATCTTTCTCGCGCTCCATCATTTCGCGCACCACCGGAAAGGATTCTTTACAGTAGGGGCAATCAAAATCCAAAAATTCCACGATCACGAGCTTGGCTTCTGGATTGCCGAAAGACGGAGCCGTCGGCGGATGCAGGCGTTTGAGATCCTCGGCCGTTACCGTCGTATTCGCACGCAAGCGGCTGAAGGAAGATTCCAGACGCTGCTCCAATAGCGGATTCGTGTCGCCGGAACGAATGGCGCGATAATAATGAAAAATCTGAAGGCCGAATGCCCCGATTCCGGCAAGCACGAGCAAGCCGAAAATCCCGGCCAAGACCCTCCCAAACGTAAGACCGGGCATAATCCGTGAAAAGAAACGTCCTCCCATGGCCGAAGTATACCACGTTGACCAAACCCTTCATCCACGATACCGTTCGGAAGCTATGCGACAAACCATTCTTTCCATCGCGCTCATCCTTTTTTCCATCCTGCTCGCCACCACGATCCTCCTGCAGCAAGGCGGTTCCAGCTTGGGCGTGGCCTTTGGCGGCGAAGGCAATGTCTTCCGTACCAAACGCGGCTTGGAAAAAGGCCTTTTCTACGCGACCATTGTCCTCTCTGGTCTCTTTTTCTCGACCGCCATCCTCAATCTTTTGCTGGTCTAAGACCGCTCGCGGTCATGACTCCCATGCGACCCTGGCTTCTGCGTCTCCCATCGTGGTGGCGGAAGATTTTTTTCTGGCAGGCCCCACGCGGATCTCAGGAATTCAAACCTGAGACCCATCATGACCATGCGCTCGTGGTCTCTGTCACCGAACCCAAACGCCTGCCCCGCTGGCGGCAGGTCCGTTCTATCCCGCGCGTGCTCACCCCTTTGGAACAGCGCGTATTCTGGGGGAGCTTGGCGATCTTTGGGATCACGGTTCTCGTCGGCACCATGGATCTGATCCGTCCGCATCTGATGCGCGTGGCTACCGTGGGCGGAACCTTGACCGAAGCCGTGGTAGGAGCGCCAAAACTCATCAATCCCCTGTACGCGCCGCTCAACGATGTGGATCGGGATCTCACAGCGCTGATTTTTTCCGGGTTGTTCCAAGTAAATGATCGCTTGGAGTCAGAACCGGATCTGGCTGAGTCGTATCATTGGAGCGCAGACGGCAAAACCTTAGACATCGTGCTCCGTAAAGATGCGCGTTTTCATGATGGAGAACCCGTGACCGCCGATGACGTGGTGTTCACCTATCAAGCCGTGCGCGATCCGTCCTGGCGCAGTCCCCTCGTCAATACCTATCGCCACCTCACAATCGAACGCGTGGATGACTTCAGCGTGCGGTTTCATTTGGATCAACCCAATCCACAAGTGTTGATGGATCTCACGTTGGGAATTCTGCCGGTCCATATCTGGGGAGATGTGGCCGGACAAAACGCCCCGCTCGCCGAAGCCAATTTTAAACCGATTGGCTCAGGCCCGTATCGCGCAGACTCGTTCAAGCGCGACAGCAAAGGCGTGCTGCTCACTTACAGCGTGATAAACGTGCCCAACTATTATGGGACACGGCCATCCATCGCAAATCGCGTGTTCCACTTTTATCCGGATCGCGTTCAGGCCCAAGCGGCCTTGCAAGGCAATCAGGTGGATGCGCTCGCCTTTGTGCCATGGAATGATGCGGATGGACTAGCACGCGGCAACTTGCAAAGCGTGACCATGGAACTACCACAAGAGACCATCGCCTTTTTCAACGTTAAAGACCCCACGCTCAAAGACACGCGTCTGCGGCAGGCGCTTGCCCTCGCCATCAATCGCAAAGAGCTTCAGGAATTGATCGGCCCGCACGCGACCATGGTGGATTCTCCTTTTCCATTTTTAGCCACAAGCACGGCGACCGAGGGAAATCTCGAAACCGCCCGCTCGTTGCTTGCCTCGCTCGGATGGACGTTGAAGCCCGGCACAACCGTACGCACGCTCGCCCCGGTAGGCAGATCTTCTTCCAAAGCCAGCTCAACCGAACTCCTGATCTCGATTGATGTGCCCCAGCAAACCGATCTCATCAGCGTCGCAGAACTCTTGAAGCGTCGGTGGTCGCTGCTTGGCGCCAAAGTCCATGTGCACGTGAGCGATGCCGAGAATCTGTTGCAACGCGCGGTTACCAAACGCGACTATCAAGTGCTGATCTGGAATGTGCTCTTGCCGCCCACGCAGGATCTGTCCGCGTTTTGGAGCAGCGATCAGGTGAGCAATCAGGGACTCAATCTTTCCAATCTCGCGGATCACGATGTGGATGCTGCACTCGCCACCCTGAAGATAACCACATCCACGGAAAGCCTCGAACGAACGCGCGTGCGTGTGGCGAAAGCGATCCTCGATAAAACGCCGGCGCTGTTTTTGCTGCGTCCGGCCTACGCATATCTGATTCCGAAAACCGTCCGCGGCGTCACCGACGCCCGCATCAGCAAACCATCGGATCGCCTGCTGCGCAGCGGAAGCTGGTATCTGAAGAATGGATGGAGGTGGAAATAGAAACAACGACGCGCGTCGTTGTTTCTATTTGCCGCGGGAGAGAATCGAACTCTCATGACCTTGCGATCGCTAGCTCCTGAAGCTAGTGCGTCTACCAATTCCGCCACCGCGGCATAAAATTTCTTCTGTGCATGATGACCGAGAACATCGCATGGGTCAAGCCGCTTTACACAAAAAACGCCTCAGCAGGGATCATTCTGAAAAATCATCGATAAACCTCACGACGATGTTTGATACGCAGAATCATAAGAACCGTGACTCGACCATCTCTCATTTCAAAAAGAATGCGATAATCGCCAACCCGAAAGCGATAGACATCATCAAATTTTCCTCCAAGGGATTTCGCGAATGACAGGGGAGCCCGTTGTTCGCAGTACCAATCAATTTTTCTAGTAATACGATCTGCGAATGGAGGTTGGAGTCGGCGTAGATCATCGAGTGCGCGCTCTGACCATCGCGCGACGAACTTCATAAAACTTCAAGGGAGAGGATCTCGCGCACCTCTTTCGTGGAGTATGTTTTTTCTTTACGGGCAGACGTTCGCGCGGCTTCAAGTTCGCGTTCAAACGTCCAAAGGGCGATAGCTTCATCCGTCAGAGGACGTAATTCAAAAATGGGCACGTTCTTTTTCAAGACAATGACGTGCTGCTTCATTCTCGTCGCTTCGCGGGAAACTTCGGCCATATTCTGGCGTAGTTCTTTCAGTCCGATGAATTTCGTAGTCATAATGTATCTAAAGTGTACACCACATATTCCTATTGTCAATCACATCAGACCAAACGGCGTCGAAGTTCGACACGACCTATAGAGAAAGTCATCAACCACGCCAACATCCAAAATTCCATCGCAAGATCATTTTTGAAATATGGCACATCAACAAGGCCGTGGAGGAGAATGACGAGGAGGGGGGCGAATCGCGAAAAGCGGAACGTGGAGCTCGGAACACGAAACGCTCCATGTATCCAGGTCGAAACGATCCACGCGAAAATGAGAAGACCGACAAGCCCGGCCTCGCTCCAAACATTCAACACGATGTTATGGGGATATTGGAAAACTTCGATGCCGCGGGTGCGCTGATAGGATTTGAAGAGCGTCGGATAACCGCCAAAGCCGGCGCCGGTGAGTGGATGATCCTTTAACATCGTGATGGTGTCGCGCCAGATGTAGAGGCGTACTTTTCCGGACCAACCTTGAAACGACGCCTCGCGCCACAACGGTTGACGGAGCTGCGGCGTGGCGATGACGACTCCTATTGTGACGATCAACGCGGCAATGGTCCAACGACGCGTGCGACGCTCCATCAACAAAAGCAGCGCGGCCACGCTCGTGAACGCCGCCAATCCCCCATCGCTTTTTGCGAGCATGATCGCGACAAGTGCCGCAACCCATGTGCACGTTCCCAAAACCTCTGGCTTTTGACTTCTCACTTTTAACATTCCCCCAAGCGCCCAGATGCCGATCGGTCCGACGAACAAGGCTAGCGCATTCGGATACGGAAACGGCCCGGTGGCACGACGACCGGCCACGATCGCGACATTCCACGGATGCGGAATCCCCCATCCGGTTGCAAACTGCGCAATCGCCCAGATCGCAAGCACGATCGTCACGCCAAAAAACGCACGACGGATCTTGTCCACGTCTTCCTCTGTCTTGATCGTCGCGGTCATGATCACAAATACGAACAATGGTTCCAGCACATACGCACGCCACAATCCAAGTCCTGTGCGCAAGCTTGGTGACAAAAATGCTTCTCCCAACGTGACCGCGAGCCAAGCCGCGACAGGCCATCGCCAAGGACCTAAACGATCAAACCCCTCGCGCCAAGCTTTCCATCCGCGCCGCCAGGTAAACGACACGAACAGAAAAAAAACAAAAAGTTCGAGCAGAGTCGTCGGAAAAACGCCGATCTGCAGACGCAGGAGATACAGCGGCAGAATCCATGGCAAAAGAGTGAGCGCTCGCATGGCCGTAGCATAGCCGTCTTTTCAGACTCGAGCAAAACCGTTACGCTAGTAGCGTTATGACTCTCATTGACCCCGAAGTCCTGCGCCGCCTGTGTTACAACGAGGAAGGCGGGCTCAAAACAAAAGCCGATTGTCGCGCCGCGATGATCAATCAACTGATTCTCGATCCTGCGACGGACATTGATATCGACGACGCGGAAAATCAGGTCGACAAATTGCTGCGCGAATGGAATCTGTGGAACGAACCGACTTTGGAAGATCTGCTGCGCGAAGATGATACGACGCCTCCTCAGCCATGACCGTTGAAGCGTGCGTGCGCAAATTTCTCCGCCTGGAAATTCTGGCGGTAGAACTCTATCGCGCGCATCTTCGGCATGTCCCGCTCCATCTCAAACCGCTACTCCATCATCTTGCCAAGGTCGAAGAGCGTCATCGTGACTACTTTCATCAGGCGTATCACGCCCTGACCGGACATCGCCCCCCGCGTTCCAGCCGCACGATCGTTTGGGCGCGGCTGATTGCTTGGTTCGTGGGACAAGGAGGGCCGCGAGCGATTCTCCATTTTGAATGTTGGGTTGAAGAACGCGCCATTCGCGATTATCAAAACGCTCTCGTCTGGATCAAACACCCGGAAATCCGCCACACGATCCAAACGATCCAACGAGATGAACTCAGCCATGCACCGCTCCTCGAGACGTTACGTTTATTTCAAAAAGACGAACGACAGCACATTCGAGAAATGGAAAACGCCCTAAAACATTTGTAGGGACGGGATGAACCCCGCCCCTACAAACCGTATCGTGCATTTCACCGCCAAGCATGGAGGCGGCGAAGAAAGAACAACATTCCTCCTGACACTCGCGTGACAAAAGGGCAGCACCCCTTTCTCGCGCGAGCCTCAGGACGAGCTCCGAAACAACCTTGTCGTATTGTTATCATACCATCATGGATCGTCAACTCCGTAAGCGGTGGATAACTTTGATCACCCCAAAAATAAACTCCCAACCGTCACGCCATACGGATAAAGCGCTGCGACGACGCAAATTCCGACGATCCATCCACTCGATGGGCAGCTCACGGATGAACCAGTCGCGCCTGGCCACATGCGCAATCAGTTCCGAATCAAACAACCAGCCGTCTTCTTTAAGATGCGGCAGAATTTCTCGAACCACGCGTGAGGAGACCGCCTTGAATCCGCATTGCGCATCCTCGACCGGAAGATGCAGCCACCATTTTTGCCAGACGCGATAGCCTTGCGAGAGCACACGCCGTGTCCACGCCCGTTTGACGCGCGCACCGGCGACCAAACGCGAGCCGCAGACGAGATCCACGTGTCCCGTCAGCACGGGCGCGAGCAACGCGGGCAAGGCTCGCACATCGGCGGCGAGATCTGCGTCCATAAACGCAAAGGCTTCGACTTCACCTCGATGTGCTGACCACGAATCACGAATGGCTGCGCCTTTCCCGCGTTCAGCGCGACGTCGCAACGTCAGATGATCCAAGCGTGAGATCAACTCTTCGACGATCGAACACGTCCTATCCGTGGAACTATTATCCGCGACTTCGATGCTCCACTCGTCTCCGACGAATTGCTCGCGACAAAAAGCATGCAGCGTCATCAACGATGATTCCAAACACACCTCTTCGTTCCAGGTAGGAATCGTCATTAGAAAACGCGCCATACCTGAAAACGATCGTCCTGATACCATGATTGAAATCGCGCATCCGACCGAAGGGTTTGCTCAAATGCGATGCGACCCGGGCGCTCCAAAAAAATAAAACGCGCGCCAAACCTGTCGTGAAGAAGATCGTATGCGGTAGATGTGACACGCCCGGCAACAAGATCGGCGGAGAGGCGCGCCAAAGACAGATTCTGTTCCGCTAAAAACGTCGGATCCAAACCGCTCACGTAACGCAGACGATCATCGTCCGCAAATAGTTCTGGAAAATCTTCCCAGCGATCATGGAACACGCGATCGCCTGGCTGCGCTGCGTGACGAAGCACGGCAAGTGGAACCGTGAGACGATCAAAGCGACGTAGATGCGTACGCAACACGTGATACGCACCGCTTGCCTCGTGAACGATGAGCGTCCCTCCAAGCACGACGCAGAAAAACGTTCTGACATTCTTGAGAACGTGAGAACGTCGTAGCGTGTGCCCCAGGCGTTTCTCGTCCATCAAACTTCCGAGCGTTGCGAGCCACAAGATGAAAACGGGAATGAGATATTCGATCATGCGCTGGCTTTTGAACGTGAGCGCGACAAGCAAAGCCACAACCATACCGAAACCAACGGACTGGCGCGCGCGCATCAGATCCAACGGCTCACGCGGTGCCGACAAAAGACCCCACATCACCAAACCCGCGGCCGCGAGGACAGGACCCAAATTCCCGACCAAAGCTCCCACACCGATCGGCGACCATTCCTGACCAAGCGCAACAAATCCGGATGCGCCGAGCAATCCAACCTTCACCACCTGCACCCACAAAAATACGAGATTCTCTCGCGCGTTGGGATGCCCAAGAAGACCAAGGATCACGCCCGAGCACGTCATGAGAACAGTCATCGCATCCCCCAAAACCTCTGGCCTCTGACCTTTCACCTTTAACCTCCCTCCCAACATCCATCCTCCCATCAAAAAAAAGATCTGCGCTGCGAGCAGGATGATCCACCCTCCATGCGAGAGCGCAAATCCAAAACCCGCCAGAAACGCAAGCCCTCGACGGCGAGGCGTGGCCATCGCAAACAAACCGAGGACAAACCATGCCAGCGCAAGCGGTGAAGCCTTGCCGAGCGACAAACGTATCGCGAGCGGCGCGGAAATGCCGGCGAGCATGGTCCACGCCCACGGATAGCTGACGCGCAATCGTCGCAAGATCAAAAAGAAGATCGTGAGAAAGGCACTCGCAAATACCACGGCGGCGATCTGCGTGCCTGGGAGCATCCCAAAAAGTTTGACAAACGGAATGAGCAAAACATGAAACAAAAAATGTTGATCAGAAAAATGGGCGCCAAGCGTGGTGAGATCCAACCAGGGAAAAATCTGAAGCGGCCCGTGCAGGAGAATGAGCGCGGCCATCTTGGCATGATAAAACGCATCCGGATCTACAAACCCGCCCCAGGGCTGCAGAAAAGAAAACCAGATGAAAGAAAAAAGGAAGACGAAAAGAAACGACCGACGCATTTTCATAAAACAACGATAGCATAAAACTGAAGATACCCCGCGCGAGTGAGCCGAACGCTCGCGACGGGGTATCGGGAAGAGAGGGCTACACAGCCCTTAAGGAAGAAGGAACGGCTCAGGAAGGAACGGCTCACCGTCGGGCGTAGTGGCGACGCCGATGGTGATCGCGGCGTGGCT
>Ga0209515_10003316_pt1 | contig 23309 bp, 17 predicted proteins | sample Subgroupgradi54m_FD_187454 | JGI IMG/M metagenome (GOLD analysis project Ga0209515, IMG submission 187454) | Subsurface groundwater microbial communities from S. Glens Falls, New York, USA - GMW60B uncontaminated upgradient, 5.4 m (SPAdes)... ... | reverse complement strand
CAGGAAGAAATGCTTTTAATTGGTCACGGCGGACGCTGTCCAAAAATGTCTTACTGCGATCGGAGTAGGATTCTCCGCCACGCGCCGCACTAATGATGACACTTGCGTCAATACAGAACATAAACAATTAGCGCCGTTCTTCACGGAGTATCTGAAGAGTATTTTTTTTTGTCTTCCACAGAGTTCGCAATTTGGCGCTTAAGTGGTCAAAACGCTCCCACGCCTGCTGATAGGCGCGTCCGTTGGTATGTGTCGTCCGCATAGTCGTAGGGGATGCCGGAAGCGTCTTTAGAGTTTGTGTTTCCATAGCACCATTCTATCACGCCGTGCATTGCTTCGCAAGCATCATTTTGTCCGCTTGAGGTCGTACCAGAATTCATACAGTGGCGCGATGAAACTACCCGCAAAGAAGAACCAGATGAGATTCTCTATGGGGATTTTGAGGAGTGTGACGCCAGAAAGATATTCCCAACGCCAGTATGATGTTTGAAAATTGGGGACGACTGAGAATATAAAGAGAAAGGTGAAGATGCTTATGGTTACTAATACAAGCCCGCTGAATATGCAGTCAGTGGCGAGATCTGAACGTAATGCGAGGATAAAAAGTGTCGGGACTCCCATTGCGATGATTGACGCATAAAATGAGTGGATACCAGTAGCTAGAAGGATTGTTCCTAAGAAAAAAGAGATGCAAAGAATGATCAACATTTTTGAAAGAGCCATCTTCCCCCTATATGTTTTGCGTTTGTGTAATCGATATCCAAACCACTCTTCATAAATAACAGCCGCAACGCCGCCCACGCCTACCCCGAGAAGAATATCTTCTATCCCTGCGGGAGTCCCGGTGATGGTAAGTACATGAATCCAATCTCTTGTCCACACGAACCACTCCAGGATAAAACCTCCCACCGCTGCTAATCCACTCATCACCAAGATCTCTCTCCTTAAATCCGGTCGTCTCCAAAACAGATATATCCATAAAGGGACAGCCGGAATTATTGTAAAGATGAGGTAGGAATATCGTAGAGGGATCATGAGGATTATTTCTTTACCCCCCACCTTTTTTCTTCAAGCGCGGCGGTGATTTTTTTGATGATGATGTCTATTTCGGTGTCGGTGAGCGTGCGCTCGGGTGACTGGAACACGAGATGGAACGCCAAACTTTTCTGCGCGTTGTCGGCGAGTGCGCCGTCTTGAAAATAATCAAAAAGATCGGTGTCCGCGAGGAGTTCGCCGCCGATGGCTTCAATCACATTGAGGATTTCCTCGGTCTTGGTCATCTCGGGTACCACGACCGCGATGTCGCGGATGATCGCCGGATATCTCCCGATCGGGCGGTATTCGGCTTCGGCAGTGGCAAGGCGCGTTAATTTTTCCATATCAATCTCCGCGGCCGCGATGCGGCCGCGCGCTTTGATGTTTTTGAGGATCGTAGGATGGATCTCACCGATCACGCCGATGTTCTCATCCCCGATTTTTATTTCAGCGAATCGATATGGGTGATAGATTTTCCCCAGTTCCCCGTTCCCCGCTCCCCGTTCCCTCTGATCATCGTACCAGTGGTCGCTGATGCCCAGCGACTCCAGCAGCTGCTCCGTAGCGCCTTTGAGGAGATAGAACTCTTCTTCGCCGGAGGCGCCTTTTTGTGCGAAGCACATGATGAGTTTTTTGTGTTCCTTCACATTCGGCACGACGCCGCCGCTCCCCGCCGCGAAATTCTTGCCTATGCCGAAGATGCGAATGGCATCATAATGTCGTAGGTTCTCCGCGACTGACGCAATATATTTGATGAGAATGCGCGGCACGAGATATTGGGTTTCCGGGCTCGTGGGGTTTTGGAGTGTGAGAAGCTGCTCATTACCAAAACCAAATGCTTCTAATTCTTTGTCGCCGGTGAATTGTGCAAGCATGCTTTCGGTAAAGCCTATAGCCGTAGCATGATCGCGCACGCGCTCCTCCCAGAAGAGCGCCATATTTTTTTCCGGAGACGCGAGCCGTGTCTCGGGCATAACTGCTTTGATATTTTTATAATCAAACAGCCGTGCGATTTCCTCCACGATGTCTTCTTCAATGCGAACGTCACGGCGTGCCGTCGGCGGCGTCACCAAAAGGGCATCGCCTTTTTTTGCCGTAGACCATCCGAGGCGACTGAATGCGGCAGGATAAAATGAACCGGGTACGGCGGCGCCAATGAGGCGTGCCGCGTAGTCCGGCCGGAAGAGAATCTTGACGGAGTTTTCTTTTTTGGGATAAACGTCGGTATTGCCGATGACTTCGCCGCCCGCGATTTCTTGGATCAGTTGGGCAAGGCGATCTGCGGCGCGTGCGGTTTCGTTGGGATCAAGGCCGTGCTGGAAACGGATTGACGCGTCAGTGCGAAGCCCAAGCGCCTGCGATGCGTGCCGGATCAAGAGCGGATTGAAATTTGCCGCCTCTATAATAATGGTGCGCGTTTCGGTCGAGACGCCCGAGGATTTGCCGCCTTTGATGCCGGCGATTGCGAGCGGCTCCTGCGCGTCCGCGATAACAAGGATATCGGGATTCAGCGTATAGGTTTTATCATCCAGCGCAGGCATTTTTTCTCCGGCCTTCGCTCTGCGTACGACAATTGATTTTGGGATTCCGACATTTTTGACGCCGATCTTATCGGCGTCAAAAATGTGCAGGGGCTGTCCGGTTTCCAGCATCACGTAATTTGCCGCGTCCACGAGATTGTTTATGGATTGCAATCCGCAGGTTTCAAGGCGTTCGCGCATCCACGCGGGCGAGGGCCCGACCCGGACTCCATTCATGACTCGCGCCGTGTAGCGCGGGCAATCCTGCGCGTTTTCAATTACAATCCGCAGCGCATTTGTGTTTTGTGTTTTGGATTTTGTTTTTTGTTTGTAATTTGTAGTTTGTAATCTGTAATTTTTCAATGACGCGATCTCCCGCGCCATGCCGATGTGGCCGGACGCGTCGGCAATGCGGTTGGGCAGGACTTTGATGTCCAGCGTCCAGTCGTCACCGGATTTTTTGACCTCCTCCACCTCAAACACGCGCATGGTCAAAAACTCCCCCAGTTGTTCGGGTGTATCTTTGAATCGCGCAAGTTCTTTGAGCCAATGGTAGGAGAATTTCATGTTAGAATTGCTTGAGAAACCGCAGATCGCCCGCGTTGAACAGGCGTATGTCCGGGATACGATATTTCATCATGGCAATGCGCGAGATGCCCATGCCGAATGCAAATCCGGTGATGTCTTTGGGATTGAGTCCGCCTGCTTTAAATACCGATGGATGCACCATGCCAGCGCCCCCGAGCTCCAGCCAGCCGGATTGCTTGCAGACCGAGCATCCGGCGCCCGCGCAGAATATGCAGGAAATGTCGACTTCAAAAGACGGCTCGGTAAATGGGAAATAGCTTGGCCGTAAACGGATCTTTGTCTGCGGCGTAAAAAGTTTTGCAAAAAATTCTCCGATGACTGCTTTGAAATTCGCAACAGAGATGTGTTTATCCGCCATCAGCCCTTCCAGTTGTGAAAATTGGATTTCGTGCGAGGCGTCGGTTGCTTCATACCGATAGACAATGCCGGGTGCGATGATACGGATTGGCGGCTTGTGCGTTTCCATGTATCTGATTTGTACCGGACTCGTATGCGTACGAAGTAAAAGCTGGCTACTTTTACTTCGTGAACTTGGAACTTGGAATTTGGAATGTGGGGTTTCCTTATTAGCTCCAAGCTCCAAGCTCCAAGCTCCAAGCTCTACCTTTTGTTTGTTTCGTAACCAGAATGTATCCCACATATCTCGCGCCGGATGCCCGGGCGGTATGTTGAGCGCCTGGAAATTATAAAAATCCGTCTCCACTTCCGGGCCTTCGGCAACCGCAAACCCGAGGCCCGCAAAAATAGCAATGATTTCGCGGGTGATTTTGGTGATGGGATGCAAATGGCCCTTGGGAGTGCGCATGCCCGGGCGCGTAACATCCAGCCATTCTTTTTTAAGAATGCCTTCGTGCCCTGTTTGCTCAAGTTCTGCGCGTTTTTCCGCAAGCCGCTCCTCTATTTCGCGCCAGAGCGCGTTGGCTTGCTCGCCCGCGCGTTTGCGCTCTCCCGGCGGCAGATTTTTCAAGGCATCAAAAAGAGCGTTGAGCGCGCCGCGCCGCCCCAGATACTGCACGCGCAGTTTTTCCGCATCGTCCAGCGTCATGGCCGCGGCAAGAGATTTTTGAAATGAGGCGCGAATGGATGGGATGTCGTCCTGCATGATTTTCATCATAGCGGGAAATTGTCCGGAGCGCAATAATAAATGCGGCGCGCCTCGGCGCGCCGCATTTATTATTGCCGTTTCTGGATTCCCGTTTTCACGGGAATGACAGAAATGATAAGGGCATCACGCCGCCTGCAACATAGCCATGGTGGACTTCATTTCTTCTTTGAAATCTTTGACCACGCTTTCCTGGATACTCGCGTAATCCGGTATTTTCTCTTTGAGAAACTGCTCCACTTCTTCGGGTTTGGGCGTATTGTTTTGAAACGCGAGGAGCTGCTCTTGATCCGCGTCGGACAGGCGCGAGAGCACCTCCACCGTGATCCGCTTGAGCACAGATTCGGTCATGGTATTGATAAGTTTGATCTGCTGTTCCGGCGGCAGTCCCTCAAGCACGAGTTCTTTGATGAGTTCGTTGATCATAAAGTAAAAATTATTTTTGTTATTGTCTGCAAGACCTTTGATGAGGACGGATCATTTTTTGAGTTTGATCGCGCGCAGGACCTCTCCTACGGGTCGGCGAAGCAGGCGCTGATGCTCGGTGTAGCCGGCAGCTTTGAAGTGTTTTTCCAATTGCTCGACAAGATCAAGGTATTTGCCTGCTTCTTTGCCAGAAACATTAACTCCGCGTGTGGTGAAACTGCCTTCGGTGATTCTGACTGACGTGTTGGCGCGAGACCCGGCATTGCGCCATTCGCGGATTTGCGGGGCATTGCGCTCGATTGATTTGACAAAGGTGTCTGTCCGCATGCGTTCAATATTCTTAAACTCTTTTGGCGTAACGCCGGATTCAACCAGATTGGTTTTCAGTTGCGCGGCTTGCGCCTGCTCCATCGCGGCCTGTCCCGCGGGACTCGCGGCGTATTCGTCGCTGGTCAGGGAATCTGCCGCATCCGGCGCCGTCATTAAGTGTCCGGCATCCGGACCGCGAGTTGTTTCCGCATAGTCATGGAGAGAGCGGCTGGCGCCCGCGCGCCCGCGGGCGCGCGGGGTCTCGTCAACCGGATGCCCGGCTCCGCCTGCTTTTGATTTATCAAACTCGTAGATTGATTTTCCTTCGTCGCTGATATCAATTTTATTATCCGGCGTGAGCATGACATGCGCTCCGGGCCGCATGCCCACGTGCGTGGTGCCGTCCGGATTGATGTATCCGGCCTGCTTGAGCGCCGCAAGCGTCTCGCGGTCAAGAATCTTTGCGATCTTGCCGATTTTGGGCGGATGCTCAAAGTCATGCGGCAATTTTGCGGCCTCCTGCGGGGTTATATCATAATTTGTTTTCGGGTTCTTCTGGATATCATCATATATCCGTGCATACAATTGCCGCCGCACCGCCTGCCACGCGCCCTCGCCTTTGCGCACGGTCGCGAGCTCTATGATTTGTTGCGCTCGCGCGCGCGCCACTACCTCGGCGGCGTTTTTTGGCGCGGCTGTCCCGAAGGGTTTTTCTACTGTTACGGGAGCAGTTTTTGATACGGTTTCTGCCGGCGGTACAGGCGGTTTAGGTTGGGGTTCAGGTACGGCTGGCGGAGCAGGCGGTTTTGGTTCAGCCGGCGGCGCGGCTTTGGGGCCGGGTTCTGCCGTGCGCGGAGCAGGTGGCGCCTGTGACAGTACTCCTTTTTCAGGAGGAGTAATACTGGCCGCAGGTGGATGCATAGAGGCGGCGTTTAGTTGCACGGTTCGGGCCGCAAGCTCTTGCGCGAGTTTGGGGTTTTGGAGCACTCTATTGGCTTCTGAAGTCCATGTCGCTTCTGCATACTTTTCGGCTTGTCCGCCGGTGATAAGGGGATTCTCGAGCTTGACTCGTTCTTTTACCGCCGCTTCACTGATGTTGAATCGTTGCAGATTTTGTCTCCATCCGACTTTATCATCCAAGGGAACAGGAGCAATTTTTTTAAGAGCCGTTTCTGCCGCGGCTGGGGGTTTCGCCTGTTCCAATTTATCTTGAAGTGTACGGATTTCCTCTCGCAACTTCATTCGTTCTGTCCTTGCCTGCGCTCTGGCAGTAGGATCCGATGTCTGACCTGATTGGTCATAGCTTCTGCCGTGTTGCTCGCGTAAATCATCTATTTGTTGCTGGATTGTTTCTCTGGTTTCAGGCGCGGTTTGGGCTCCGGTTTCTGCGGGCACCGGCGTGGGTCTTACCGGAAGAGTCTCCGGCTGGGCGTCCTCCAATCCCAATGATCTTTTCAGAAATCCGCCGACGCGCGTTTTCCAGTCGTCCATTGATTCCACGACTGCTTTTCCGGCTCCGGTTTCTGCGGCGTGCGTAATGCCTACTCTCAAAAGTTTCCCCGGGGCTCCGGACGCAATTGCCGCAAACACGATGCCGGCTACGGCAATGCGTTTGTTTCGCTCCCAGCCCTTTCTCCCGGCCTGCTCCAGCATCAGATTATTGAGCCGTTGGTCATCAAGCGCAAGGAGTCCGGAGATCTGTCCTGCGAGTTGCTCTGCTTCAAACATTTCCTCGTTCACTTCTTTGCGCGTTTTTTTCTCGTAGTGCCGCTGGGCAAATGCTTCAGTTGCTATTGCCGCAGATCCTCCGCCAAGCAGGCGCTGGAGCGCCACTGCGCCTCCGGTTGCGGCGATAAGAATCGGCACCCCCAAAGCGGCGCTGGCCACGCCTGATCCGAAAAGTCCTGCGGATACGGCGACTTTTGTTTTCCAATTGAGTTTACGATACAACTCGACGACCCGCATGGCCGCATGTCCGATCTCTTTTGCCACTTCTCTATTTGCTCTCGCGACATCAAGGGGAATTTTATAAAATGCATTTGCTGATACGGCTTTATCAAATCGCTCCATTCTACCTTTTGTCCATTCTTCGGCTTTGATCTGTGTTTTCAAATCATACAGCCGGCTTGCCTCGTGAGCGCTTGTTTCCAGGATGATCGCCTGCAATTCTTTCCGGCGTTGTTCCGGATTCAAGTCCGGACCATTTTCAATTTGTTGCCCTTGGTATTCGCGCAGGGCATTGAGCGCATCGCGGTAGGTTTTTTCCGCATCTGCAATACCCTCAACTGGACGTATACGGTCTTCAATAGCGAGGTCTTCGCGCAAAAGATTGATGCGCATCCGGGCTTGCCCCTCATCTATCTCCGTTGTCTCCGCGCGTTCTCGCGGGCGTTTTTTGTTTTGTTTCTCGGCTATGACCGCCAGCCGCGCATATTTCTCACGAGTTGCGGCAAGATTGCGCTGGAGCTCGGCAAGTTCCGGGTCAATGAATTCCTTCATTTCAACCCATTCCGATTCTGGGGCGATTGCCTGCTCCGCATCAGTCGGTTGTGCCGCGTCTGGTTCTGCGGCCGATGCCGCCGGAGATTCCGCAAAGGTTATTTCAAGATCGGAGCCGACAATCTGTATACTCGCGATGGATCTGTCGTATTTTTCTTCGGCGTATTCTTTAAGTTTCTCGTAAAAATGTCCAAGTTGTTCTTCAACAACAGGTTTTACGAAACGATTTGCGTCTACAAAAGCGCTGAAAACACCGATTTCTCCGTTGGCGATGTTTTGAAATGTCGCGTTAATGGAAAGATCGCCCACCCATTTCTTATGGCACTCAATTCGTGCGGTTATGGCGCTGTTTTCGGGCCCTGCAGTCAGCAGATCAAGCTCCAGCGTCTTGACGGTGACATTTTTCGCATTTTCACTCACCAGGTTGCGGATGATTGTTTTCACTTCATCCAAGCTGATGCGCTCTTTTTTCTGCTCCGCGGAGGTTGACGCTTCGCTTGTACTATTATGTTGTGTCTCGCGCGCGGTCTCGCCTGTGGCTGGTGGAACAAAAGGCGGATGTCCCGCCATCTCGGCGCCGATGTTATAGGCCTCTATGAGCACTCTTTGTTGCTCGGGAGAAAAACGAAGTTGACTCTCATCGAAAATATCTTTTTCTTGAAACGTTGCCTCCAAATCTGTTTGACGGCTCCCCCTGGCCATAAAAAACGCATCCACTAAGGGATAGTGCATATCTGGATGCATGCTTTGAAGAAGTAAAAGCTGTTTCTCCGGAGGCGATTTTTGCTCTGTTGTCGCGCTGGCTTCTCGGCCAAGAGCAAATGCCGTATTGATGCCGTTCTCGTATGCCTGATAATAAGCGATAAAATCATCGGGCAGGCCCGGGAACCCCTGCGTTCCCAGCGTCCACGCAAGGTCTAATGCATTTCGCGAAAATAGATCGGCATTTTCGCTCATGCGGGCGAAGCGCTCCTCTGGAGTCGCGGATTCCGGCTCGTGCGATTCATCGGGGTGTTGTCCCGGGGTTCGTTCTGGCATGCCAATTGAGATTATGCGGATAGATTACTCGCGCGGTAATTTATATGGTATCAGTATACCATGTCTGCACCGATAGGACAATAAAAAACATGCGGTTGACAATAAAGGAGGTGATGCTATCGTACGAGTATGTCTTCTTTGGCAAAACCTGAAGCTCTTGCGCGCATCTCATCGGAAATCGGCCAGGTATTTTTTGCGTCGCTTTTTGTGGGACCGCTTGCGACCAACAGCATTGACTCTACGCTTTTGGTCTATGGACTAGTGTTATCCGCGATTTTTTGGACAACGAGTATTGTATTGAGTAAACAATAATTTATGAATAATTTTACTGCGGCCATGACCAATCTTTATATTTTAGGCGCATTGGTTGCCATCGCGATCATCCTGTTGGGATTGCTTGCCAAAAAGACCGCGATGAGATGAGAAGCGAGCACTTATCCTCTTTGTGGGGCTGACCGTTTTTAAGACGGGTTGTTTTGTTTGCGAAGGGTATAAGAAAGTGCTATCATGACGCATATCTTATGAAAGATTTTTCCAAAAAATTGATGTGGGCTTTGGTGATTCTGATGGCGATTTCGCTCGTCTATTCGAGCATCACGGGCTATTTGCAAAAACCAAAAGAGATTTCGCTCTCGGAAGTCGTGGCGCATATTAACGCGGCAGAGGTCGCATCCATCACAGTCGCGGATACATCACTGGAAGTAAAGCTCAAGAACGGCGATACGCTCACGGCGCAAAAAGAAGCCGAGGCAGGACTGATTGAGACGCTCCGTAGCTATGGCGTAGCACCGGAGAAATTGAAAGATGTGCAGATTACGGTGAAAGCAGGCAATGGATTCGGCCCTCTTTTGGGCCTGATGCTGCCAGTGTTGGCACCGGTACTGCTCATCGCTTTTTTCATGTGGTTTTCCGGCAGGCAAATCCAGCGCGGGACTTCGCAGGCGTTTTCTTTTGGTCAGTCGCGCGCGCGGCTTATCAGCCCGGAAAGCGAACAGCAGAAAACCACGTTCAAGGATGTCGCGGGCGTGAAAGAAGCAAAAGAGGAACTGCGCGAGGTTGTGGACTTCTTGAAAAATCCGAAAAAATATATTGATATAGGCGCCAAAATCCCCAAGGGCGTTTTGCTCATCGGCGCGCCCGGCACCGGCAAGTCATTACTCGCAAAAGCCGTGAGTGGTGAGGCAGGCGTGCCATTTTTCCATTTGTCCGCGTCCGAGTTTATTGAGATGTTTGTTGGTGTCGGCGCGTCAGTGACTGGAGATACGCCGGTGCTTATCCGTGAAAACGGCGTGGCGAGGTTGGTGCCAATTCGCGAAGTGGTGGACAAATTTTATAGTGCCGATGGAGAAAATATTGTCATGCCCGTATCTGGCATTGAGACGCTGGGCATAAAACCCGGTGCTACGGGTTTCCGCGGTTTGCAAAAAAACAAAGACAAGTTGCATCTTGGCGGTTCGCGTTTTGTGCCGGTGCAAGGCGTTCTGCGTCACCGCGTTAAAGAGATTTATGAAATCTATTACCACGGTGGTATGGTGCGGACGACCGGTGATCATAGTATTTTTGTCCGTGAAAAGAATTTTATTTGTTCCAAACGCGCCGTTGATTTGAAGGCGGGCGATGTGCTCGTCAATTTACCCTACAAGGTTAGATCGGTATTTATTCTGGGGATAGGCACAACGCATAAGATTAAAGCACATGAGTTTGATGCGATAAAGATCCCGGAGATAGTCGTGTGGGCGGACGAGTATCGGCAAACGCAGGAGAAATATGACTTTGCTTTTGCGCATGCGGACGGTATGACGCAAAAAGAAATCGGGCATGAGATCGGCGTGAGTCAGTCGGCAGTGGGTCTGTGGTTGAATGGTACGCATCGCCCGAAATTTTTTAATAGTCCCAGCATCCATCACGGCTTGCCTGCTCGCGTGCTAGTAACCCCTGATCTCATGCGTCTTTTTGGATATTATGTTGCTGAAGGCAGAACGACCTCTTATTACATGCAGTTCGTTTTCGGCGCACACGAAAAAGAATTGCATGAGGATTGTGTATCCTTGCTTAAAAATATATTCTCTCTCCTCCCCCGCATAGATGAAATAACGGAGACGAATAGTACTCGCATAACCGTTTCATCTCGGACGCTCGCGGATATGTTTGAACGGGAATTTGGAACAGGAAGCCATCAGAAGCATCTGCCGGTTTGGATATGGGATCTTCCGTGGGAATATATCCACGCATTTATTAAGGGGTATGCGCGAGGCGACGGATATACGACGCAAGATCAGAAATTGAGTATGACTTCGGTGAGTCGGCAGTTGATTCGGGAGCTTGCATGGCTTTTGAGTATGCACGGGATACAGGCGGGGATACGAAAGAATGTCTGCCTTGCCGGACGACGCATCGGCACGAGAGGGAAGCCGCTTCCTGAAACGATAAGTTGGAATCTGATTATTGGCAAAACGAGCAACTTGTGGAGCAGCGACCGCGGTAAAAGCCCGAATCAATTTAAGAAGCCGAAAGTATTGAAAGTAGTGAGACAGCAGTATGACGATTATGTCTATGATTTAGTGGGATGTGAGGGGGAAGCGTTTTTTGGGGGAGAAAAGCCGACATTGCTCCATAATAGCCGCGTGCGGGATACGTTTCGCCTTGCCAAAAAAGCCGCGCCCGCGATTATTTTCATTGACGAGCTGGATGCGGTGGGACGCATCCGGGGCGGCAGCGGATTTGGCGGCGGGCATGACGAGCGGGAGCAGACGCTCAATCAACTGCTGGTGGAAATGGATGGCATGGAGACGAGCGACAAAGTGCTTATTTTTTCCGCTACCAATAGACCCGACGTGCTGGACCCGGCGCTCCTGCGGCCGGGGAGATTTGACCGGCGCGTGGTGCTGGATTTGCCGGATATCAATGACCGCGAAGAAATTTTGAAAATCCATATGCGCAACAAGCCGGTGGTGGATGAGGTGGCATTGCGGGTGATTGCCGAGCGCACGCCCGGATTTTCGGGCGCCGATCTTGCCAATCTCGTCAATGAAGCCGCGATTTCGGCGGCGCGGGGCGATCGTAAAAAAGTGGAGCAGATTGACCTTATTAATTCCATAGAGAAAGTCCTGCTCGGGCCGGAGCGTAAGAGTCATCTGCTGTCTTCGGAAGAGAAAAAAATCTCGGCGTATCATGAAGCAGGACATGCCTTGGTCGCCGCATCTCTTCCCCACGCAGACCCGGTGCACAAAGTATCCATTGTCTCGCGCGGCAGGGCCGCGGGTTACACGCTCAAACTCCCGAGCGAGGATAGGCATTTGTATCGGCGTTCGCATTTTTTGGCTGAATTGGCGTCAGCGCTCGGCGGCTTTGCCGCCGAGCAGATGCTGTTTGGCGAGATTACGACAGGACCGCATGATGATCTTAAAAAAGCTACCGACCTTGCACGCAGTTTGGTGGTACGGTTCGGCATGTCGGATAAAATCGGGCCCCTGACACTCGACGGCCAGGACGAGATGGTGTTTCTCGGCCGGGAACTTTCCACGGGCCGCAATTATTCGGAGGAAACCGCGCGCGTGGTGGACAGCGAGGTCAAGCGTCTCATGGATGAGGCGTTGGCGACCGCCAAAAAAATCCTCAAGGAACGCCGCGAGACGCTGGATGCCATCGCCGCAGTCCTCATAGAAAAAGAAACCATCGAGCGCGAAGCATTTGAAAAAATAGTAGGATCCGCGACTAACGGATTCAAACAAGCCGGCGCGTGAAATATTTCTGCGTCGCGCGGGCGTGTAGCTCAATGGCAGAGCTCCGAGCTTATACCTCGGCGGTTCTAGGTTCGAATCCTAGCACGCCCATTGTTTTTTAGCGTGAGTTCCTTAAAGAGAAAGGAGGGCAGGAGATGTCAGAAAAAAGAAACGGGAGGTACGGATTTTTCTGCAGAGGATGTTCTCGGGCGATATGGCTTTTGCCGAGTCCGAAGATTTTGGTGAATGGAGTCGTGCGTCGTTTTATTCCTCGTCGGTGTAGGACGTGTGAGAATAACGGCATTATTGGCAAAGGGGAGAGGCAGTTTTTTCGCCATATCCCCGATGCTCTGGTGCCGGCAGGTGATGAATTGGTGCCAGCACGCGATATTTATGTATGAAACAACACGGAGGTCGCAGGCCTCCGTGTATTCTTTTGCGCAACAAGATACCTGCATCAGTTTTTGTTTGGGGTTTTTCGTAACTATGATTTCCTTACGATCGTAAGGAAATCATAGTTAGAAGATTTTGGTTTGCGCGCTGGTGGCGTAAGAAAATTATTCGAGATGCAAGGTACGCTCCAGTGCTACGAGGCGGCTTGCAAGCGCCGGGTACTGTGCGAGATCTGGGCTTTGGGTGGCGAGTGCTACGGCCTCTTCGCGGACTTCGCGCACGAGCTTGGCATCCGTGATGCCTTTGAGGATGAGTCCGGGTTCGCCCCACTGCCGGTCGCCAAGCAAATCTCCGGGCCCGCGGATCGCCATATCTTTTTCCGCAAGTTCAAATCCGTTTTTGGCATCCACGACCGCGCGCAGTCGCCTGCTCACCGGGCCGTCCTCGGTGGGAAACAAAAAGCAATACGATTGTGCGGCCCCCCTGCCGACTCTGCCGCGGAATTGGTGCAATTGCGCCAGGCCGAATCGCTCGGCGCCTTCAACCATCATAATAGTCGCATTGGGTATGTCCACGCCGACTTCAACCACGGACGTGGAGACAAGAATATCCGCGCCGCGATCAGAAAATTGTCTCATCGCCGCAGATTTTTCTTTTGGCTTCATGCGGCCATGGAGCATGGCAATGCGAAGATCCGGGAAAATAAACTCGGAGAGTTTTTTGTATTCATCAGTGACGGTCTTTACTTCAGAGAGCAGGAGTTTCTGCTGATACGCGCGTGATGGCTGGATCTTGGCGTTCGGCTTTTTTTCGGTGATCTCTATCCGCGGACAAATAACAAATACTTGCTGTCCGGCACGCACTTGGTCGCGGATGAAGCGGTACGCCTCGCTGCGTTTTTCCGGCGAGATTATTTTGGTGATCACGGGTTTGCGATTAGCGGGCATCTCATCCAGAAGCGACAGATCCAAATCGCCGTAGATGGTGAGCGCGAGCGTGCGCGGGATTGGCGTTGCGGTCATGGACAAAAAATGCGGCGCGTTTTTTTGGCGCAGGAGCGCGGCGCGTTGCGCCACGCCAAAGCGGTGCTGTTCGTCAATGATAGCGAGTCCGAGATTTTCCATGACAGCATTTTTTTGAAGCAGGGCGTGCGTGCCGATGAGAATGTTCGGGGAACCTGCGACTTTTTTCTCTGATCCGGTGCGCAGGCCGACGCTGACATGAAACGGCGCGAGAATTTTTCCAAACGTCGCATAGTGCTGGCGCGCAAGAATCTCGGTGGGCGCCATGTAGGCGACGCGAAATCCGGCACGCACGGCAAGGAGTGCGGCTGCCGCGGCAACCACGGTTTTGCCGGAGCCGACATCGCCTTCCAGCAGGCGGTTCATGGGTTGGGAACGCGCAAGGTCGCGGCCGATTTCCCAGATCGCGCGGCGTTGCGCATCCGTGAGTTTGAACGGCAGTGAAACCACGAATGACTTTATCAGTTCAATAGCAAAGGGAATCGCGGGCGCCACGCGTTGTTTTATCCGGCTCCGTTCGCGTAGCGCCCGCAACTGCATCAGCAGGAGTTCTTCAAAAATAAATCGGTGCTCGGCGTCCGCCGCCTGTTGCCGCGATTCAGGAAAATGAATGCGCGAGAGCGCCTCTTTGATTTCTGGCAGATCGTAGCGGCTGCGGGTTTCCGGCGGCAGGGGGTCGGGGAGCGAGGAGCCAAGCGGCAGATATGTTTTTATCAGGAATCGGAGCCAGCGGGAGGTGATGCCTTCGGTTTCCGGATAAATCGCCACGAGTCCTCCGGTGTGGATGCCGTGAGAACTTGGGATTTGGAACTTAGAACTTGGGATTTTCTCATATGATGGATTTTGCAATGAAAGCCCGCGAAGGCCGCGGGAAACTTTTCCCGAGAGCCGCAGGTGATCCCCGATGGCAAGCGTACGCGCCAAAAACGATTGGTTGAACCAAATGACATTGATGGCGCCGCTCTCATCTCGTATGGTCGCTTCGGTCATGCGGAGTCCCTTGGCGGTGCGCCGCTCCGCGATTTTTTGTATGACGCCCGCGATTGTCGCCCGTTCCCCAGCCGCGACATCGGCAATCGCCTGCTCATCAGGAAACTCCTCGTATCGGGAGGGAAAATGAAACAGCAAGTCGCGGATCGTGGCAATCCCCAGCCGCTTGAGCGCAGGGATAATCCGTTTGGATATTTTTGGCGCCGCGCCGATAGGCGTATCAAGAGAAATCATTACCTCTCAATGTATGCGGAGTAGCCAAAAAAGAAAAGCCCCGCGGTTACCGCGGGGCTTTTCTTTTTTGGTGCGCCCACGAGGAATCGAACCTCGATTTTAGGATCCGCAATCCTATGTCCTATCCGTTGAACGATGGGCGCAATGATAATACGATGGCATACTAAAATCCTATGGCGCGGGCAAAATGGTCGGACATGAATTCTTTGTGCTGTTCTTCGGGGAGAAAGTCGCTCAAGACCGCGCGGATTTTATTGGGGTGCAGGTCTCCGAGCGGCACGCGCAGATACGGCAGGGTAATGCGATCCACTTCCAGCGACAGCTCGGAGGGCTCCACCGCGTCAAAAATACAGAATGATTTGATGTCGGCAAAGCGATGCAGTGCGCGGCCCACAAAGACGCCCTCGCGCGTCACGCTAAAGTCAATCTCGTGCGGCGGCCGGCGGCCGTACATCACGACGACGATAAACGCGAGCGCCACGAACGCGACGAAAAAATAACTGTGGATCAGGATGCCGAGAATCGCGAGCGCGAGCGCTCCCCCGCCGGGCCACAGCCACCAGTGCGGGTGCCGCTCGGTATGCTCGTATTCATGCGCGGACCATGCGAGAAGGATTTTCCCTATGGCGTCTTTTGGATTTTCGCTGGCGGTGCGGACGGGAATGGAGTGTTCCCGATCCTCTGCATCCGGCCGCGCGCGCGGCGCTGGCCGCTCTTGATTGCGAAGATCAATGGTTCTTTTACGCTCGACCATGCATTGACCATAGCACGGCATAGGGATTTTGAAAATAGTGATAGCAGAAGGGCTATGATGATCGTCAGTCCGACAAAAAAAGGCGGACTTGTGTCCGCCCTGGTTACTATTGGCACATCTTGCCGACGAGTGCTGTGCGGATGATTGCAAGGCATTGCTCCTTTACCTGTTCCGGCGTCCGAGTCGCGTCAATCACCTGCCATCCGTGCACACGGGCAAGGATACGATAGCCCCGCGCCACACGGCGCGCAAACGCGTGGTCCTGCAGGGTACGCGACTCCCCTTTTCTTTTGTACAGCACGCCGAGTGGCGCATCCAGAAGCAGTACGATGTCTGGCATGATCATCTGCCTCCCGATGGCGCCGAGAAAGTCCCGCGCTACGCCGTTGCCGTAGCCATCAATGGCAACCGCGCTCCACCACGAGCGGTCGCTCACGATGGCATCCATGTCGGGTAGGATCGCTTTGATCGCTTCATGTTGCTGGATGCGGAGCAACCACAATGCCATCATGCGCTGGGGATGGGTGGACGGGCATGCGTCTGCATAGCCGCGCAGTTCAGCCGTGCTTGGGGCGGTATCAATATCAACCATCCGCACTCGCAGGTCTTGCGCCGCCAAATCATTGATGATCGCCTTGGCCGCGGTGCTTTTGCCGGATCCCGGCAATCCCTCCAGGGCAATAGAAATGCCCATAGTGCTGGATTCCTTTCAAAGTACGGGGAGATAATGTCCTGTGCTCAGTATAGCAGAGTGCCGCGCAACCGCCCAATTTCGTTATGATCCTTGTGCCCGTTTCGCGCTGTCGGGAAATTATAAAATCCCCGCACTGCGGGGATTTTATAATGATGCGGTGGGGATATTTAGAGAGTTGTGGATTTTTTACTCACGCGGGCATAAGATTTGCCTCAATGGGGAGAGAGATCGGGCGATTAGTTTTCTCAAGCCGTTTGCGAAAATTAAGGATGGTGAAGCCCGAAATTTTCTTCGTAGTGGGATGCATCCGCAGAACGACATCATCCGCGGTCTCGCGCGTGACGGCGCGCGCAGAGGGTTTGCCTTGCGAAAAATAAAGCACATCAGCTTCTTGATCGTAGAAATAGTAGAGTTTCATGGGGTTATTGCGTAAGTGATATGATCTGTGAGATAGATAGTGAGAACAAACCTTCGTTTTACGTGGATGACCGCGACCATGTAGAGATTCTTGCGCACTGGTCGATAAAAGAGCAATGTATCGGGGTCGTAGCGGCTTTTTCGTATTACTTCGGGATCGGCAAGCGTTTCTACAAGAAAGCGGAGATGAGGTTTTACTTCTGGATGCCGTTCAATGATATGTTTGTATCGCTCGTCCGTCAGTTCTATTTCGCCGATGCCACGCGCAAGAAACTTTTTCATGCCTGCTTAAGTATAACGAATATGTAAAGGGTAAGGCAATGGCAGATAGAATACTTTTAATGAATCAGAACATCTCGAAACAAGTTTGCTGAGGTTCTCGGGTCACACAGGATTGATTAATCCATCGCCTCCAGAATTAATTGACCATCACGAAAATCTAGTACACGAATCCGATGTGGGACGGTATCACCTGAGTTGGATACGGTACCCTCGCATCTTCTTATTTTCTCAATAGCCATAGGGATGTTAGGAGTGCAAGCATATTGTTTTCTTCTGATCGTGTTGGCTGTTCCCGGAATGTCAAACCCTGGCGTGCCTCTATTGTTGAGATCGCCAGCGATTTCAATTACGTACGATTTCTTCCCCATCATGATTATGTAAATGTAATTTCATATGCAGGATTCATCTATTAATTTAGGATATTATTTCCATGTTGGAGGCAAGCCGTTTTCCGCGCTACATTGATTATGGCATGTCTTAAATTTTGACAACGCCTGTTCTGTGGTTTCTGTCACTCCTGCGGTTTTATCGTAGGCATCATCGCATAATTGATCACAACCAGCCACCTTGTTTAGCAACTCCTCCGAATCATTTCCATTACGAATCATAAATAGAGCCACCACTACAACCAATAAAATTATAATCGTCCAACCCTGTGTTTTAGTCGTTTTATTTCTTCTTAGTTTTTAATTTCTCCTATACACCCCTATATTTTAGCTTAAATATAGAAATTCAGATATGGGCAATACAGATATTTTTTTGGGCAGAGGGTAGGGGATTCTAACCTCTAATGGCTTTCACTCGCCGCTTTTCCTTGCCACGCACTAAAATTTCGGCTATATCGGAAGCGGGAGGATTCGAACCTCCGATGCCCTTGCGGGCATAACAGTTTTCAAGACTGTCCGTTTCAACCACTCACGCACGCTTCCATGGCACAACGGCAGAAGGCAGTTGTTTCTATTTTTATTCGGAGGATAATGATTCGGGAGTTGATTCTACGGATGGCGCGGTATCGGCCGCGGGTGGCGCATCCGGTGTTACGGACACTATATTTTCGGCGTCCGGAGTCCGATGCGCGATGCCGAGCGACATGCGGTGTTCTTTGGGGTCCAAGAGCAGGATTTTGAGATCGTACGTTGTGCCGATGGCAATCATCTCCTGCATTTTGACTGCGGTGCCGAATTCGGAAATGTGGATGAGTCCCTGGATGTGCGGCTCTATCTCGGCAAACGCGCCAAACGTCGTAAAGCGCGTTACGGCGCCGCGTACCGCGTCCCCGCGATGGTATTTCTCGGCGATTTTGGTCCACGGGTCTTCTTTGAGCGCCTTGAGCGACAGCGCGATTTTCTCGCCTTGGATGTCAATGATTTTGGCGCTGACATGCTCGCCGGTTTTGAGCACCGAGCGCGGGTCTTCAATCAGGGTCCAGTCAATTTCCGAAATGTGGATGAGTCCTTCCAGCGACCCGTTGAACCGGACAAACGCGCCAAAGTCCACGACGCCCGTGATCTCGCCCTCCACAATATCGCCGATTTTAAATTGCGCCAATGCCAGCCGCGATTCGTCGCTTGCCACGCCTTTTTCGCTGAAAATCAGTTTCTGTTCTACGGGGTCAACGTCAATCACGCGTACGCGCAGCGGCATGCCGACAAGCCGCTGGAGTTCTTGCAGGATGCGTTCTTTGTCGCCGCCGTCCACGCGCGGATAATTTTTGGCGGAGAGTTGCGATGCGGGCAAGAATCCTTTGATGCCCTCGTACTCCATGATAAGTCCCCCGCGGTTTGCTTCGCGAATGGTAATGTCGAGCGCCTCGCCAGTGTCGCGCAGTTTCTTGAGCAGGACCCAGCGTTTTTCCTCGCCGGCTTCTTTGAGCGACAATTCCACATAGCCCTCGTCATTGTCCAATTCCACAACCTTGGCATTGATCGGGTCACCGGGATTGAGGGGTTTGATAATGTCTTCGGCGGCTTTGTATTCGCGGCCAAACACAATGCCCGTGCCTTTTTTCGGCCCGAGGTCCACATACAGCGTCCCCCGGCGTTTTTCAATGACGGTGCCTTCGGCAATATCGCCCGGCTTCAAAAAAGCGCTCCCGGCATTTTTGAGTAGGATTTCCATGGGGTGGCGCGCCCGCAGAGCCGCGGCAACGCCAGCCGTATCGCGCGTCGCAGTCGCCTGGCCTGCCGCAGTGTCTTCACCGGTCATTTCTTGTTCATCGTGCATGAGAAGAAGTATAGAGAATCGGCGATGATTTTGCAAGTTCTGCATAAGAAAAACCCCGCATGCAGGATGCGGGGCTGACGAATGGATTCATACCGATTGCAGGCGTTTGCACACGAGCGCCGGTACCGAGTCGCGGATCGGCTCACCCAGCCCGAGAATGTTGGCGCATGAAGCAATGGCGATATCATCGGTACCCTCAATCTCCACGCTCCAGCGGATACCGGGGACGAATATGTCTTCTACGAATATGCGCAAATGCGTGAGCGCGTATTCTCTGCCGGTGCGGGAAAAGGAAAATTGTCTCTTCCATGCGCCGTAGGATTCGCCCAGAAAATCCAAGGATGCCTGCGGGGCATCAAATTCCCGGCGCAGTAAGATGTAATCCTCTTTGGCGCCGCCGTGCCACGATGTTTTTTTGTCCGTTAGGGTGATAAGGGGCGCGCTCCGTCCGGTGGCATACGCAATGCGCCAGCGCACATAGCGGGCAGGGATGATGCTACTCGCCGGGAAACCGCTCGGCAGGTATATGGCGTCCGTGAGCGCGTACCATTTTTTGAATGTCGCGCGCGCCGCCGTAAGGACAGGGAGGACATTTTTCTCTATCGTCTCCGTGTCTGCAACCAGATAGCGGGCTTCTTTCATAAGCGTGTCCCCCATCTCAAGGGTCATTATAAAAAGAACTCCGGAGAGAATAATAAGCATACGCCGCTCCGAGAGGAGTTGGCAAGGAGATATTTTTTTGGTATGATCTTTGCACATGGTGATTACATGGTACGGGCAGGCGTGTTTCAAGATTCAGTCCGGGGATCTGGTGATTGCGATTGATCCTTTTGACAAAGAAATCGGCTTTACGCCGCCGCGTTTTCGCGCGGATGTGGTGATGGTAACGCACACCCATCACGACCACAGCAATGCCGAAAGTATTGCCGGCGAGCCGTTTGCGATTGCCGGGCCCGGAGAATATGAGGTGAAGGGCGTGAATATCATGGGTATAGAGACGTATCATGATACCAGCCGCGGCCGCGAGCGGGGCCTCAACACTATTTATATGATAGAGGTGGAGGGCATCAGGATTTTGCACATGGGTGATTTTGGCGAGGAAAAAATGCGTGAGGAGACGCTGGAAGCCGTGGGCGACGTGGATATTCTCATGATTCCGGTGGGCGGCGTGTATACTATTGAGGGCGATACGGCGGCGCGCATTAGCCGGCAAGTGGAGTCGGCACTCGTCATCCCCATGCATTACAAAATCCCCGGGCTCAAAGTCCCTTTGCAGGGGCCGGAGCAATTTCTGAAAGAAATGGGAGTGAAAGACGCGGAGTCGCAGGAGAAACTGACAATCAAGAAGAAAGATATTCCCGAGGATGGCAAAACGGCAGTCGTGGTGCTGAAGCAGGCGTAGCGCGCACAATTTAGATATTTAAACATTTAAATATCCCGAGATGACAGAGTTTTTGGTGAAAATACGAGATGTCATGCATGGGTGGAGCGAGGAGACGCGCAAGTTTTTGGCAATGGTGAGCATGGGCATCGGGTTGCTCGTGTTTTTCTCTCTGTGGATTTCATCCGTGTCGTCACGCCTCGTGGCAATCGGGCCGGCGATACCCGCAGGGTCGGCCGGAGAAACATTGCCGCCCACGGCATTGGTGCCGTCGCAGGATAATGCGGATACTACGGGGCTGGGAAATCCGGTTGGTATTCAGCCGGACGCATCTGCTCCTGTGCCGATCGCAGAGAACCCCGCTCCGTCCCCATCCGTCCCGCCTACTCCGGTGCCCGAGCAAGCTCCGACCCCGATCCAGGGCGTTGCTGAGACATTCGGCGGCCTGAATCAGCTCTTCTCGCGCACAACCGACCAGCCGTCTGATACGATTATGGGAAAATTGAGCGGGATCGGCGCATGGCTTTGGGGCATTGTCCTAAATATATTTTCTTGGATACAGGTTTTCTTGCTGTGGTTCGGCGGATGGCTGTATCACCGGGCGTCAACGCTCATCGCGTCATAAGCGGAATTATTAATAATCAATAATTAGTTATTCAGCAAATGTCCGATATCGGAAAAATAGCAGAACGGGAAATTGTCACCGAAATGCGCGAGTCATACCTTGACTACGCGATGTCCGTGATTGTTTCCCGCGCCCTGCCCGATGTGCGCGACGGATTAAAGCCCGTGCACCGCAGGATTCTCTACGCGATGCATGAGATGGGTTTGACGCACAGCGTCAAATACCGCAAATCCGCGGCCGTGGTCGGCGATGTGCTCGGTAAATACCATCCGCATGGCGACTCATCCGTGTATGACGCCATGGCGCGCATGGCGCAGGATTTCTCATTGCGGTATCCGTTGATTGATGGCCAAGGTAATTGGGGCAGTATAGATGGCGATGCTGCGGCAGCCATGAGATACACCGAGGCAAGGATGACGCGCATGAGCGAGGAGTTGCTCCGCGATATTGAAAAAGACACGATTGATTTTCGTGACAACTACGACGCGACGCGCAAAGAGCCGGTGGTGCTTCCGGCATCCGTGCCCAATCTCCTGCTCAATGGGACCCTGGGCATTGCGGTAGGCATGGCGACCAACATCCCGCCGCACAATCTTACGGAAGTCGTGGATGCGACGGTGCATCTGATTGATGATCCCAAAGCATCGCCGGATGACCTCATGCAATTTGTCAAAGGCCCGGATTTTCCGACCGGCGGCGTTATTTATGATGAAAAAGAGATTCGGCAGGCCTATGCTTCGGGTAAGGGCGCGATTTTGAATCGCGGCAAAGCCGAGATTGAGGACGGGCCGCGCAATTCGTCCCAGATTGTGATCACCGCAATCCCCTACCAGGTCAACAAATCAGAGATGATTGAGAAAATGGCAGAGCTGGTGCAGACCAAAGTGATTGAGGGCATCCGCGACATCCGCGATGAATCGGACCGCGATGGCCTGCGCATTGCCATTGAATTGAAACAGGACGCGCACCCGCAAAAAATCCTCAACAATCTCTACAAGCACACGGACCTTGAAAAGACATTTCATCTCAATATGCTCGCACTCGTGGATGGGATCCAGCCGGTTGTCCTGTCCTTGAAAAATGTCCTTGAGGAATTCTTGAAACACCGTCAGATCGTGATTACGCGCCGCACGAAGTTTGATTTGGCACGCGCGCGGGAGCGGGTTCACATATTGGAGGGCTTGAAAATCGCGTTGGATCACATTGACGCGGTGATTACGACTATTCGCAAGTCACGCGATCGCGATGAGGCACATGCCAATCTGATTAAGAAATTCGGGCTTTCGGATCTGCAGGCAAGCGCCATATTGGACATGCGCCTTGCCACACTCGCCGGGCTGGAGCGGCAGAAAATCGAGGATGAGCTAAAAGAGAAATTGGCGCTTGCGCGCGCGCTTGAAGCATTGCTCAAGGACACGCGCAAAATCCGCGAGGTGGTTAAAAAAGAATTGCTGGAGATCAGGGATAAATATGGCGATGAGCGCAAAACAGCCGTGGTGAAGTCCTCGCCCCGCGCGCTTTCGGATGAGGATTTAATTGCAGATGAGGAAGTGGTGGTCGTGCTGACGCGCGGCGGCTATATCAAACGTCTCAAGCCCGAGAGCTGGCGTATGCAGAAGCGCGGCGGCAAGGGACTCATCGGCATGGAGACCAAAGAAGAAGATATGGTGGAGCAATTGCTTGCCTGCTCCACGCATGCAGCCCTTCTTTTCTTCACGGATACCGGCAAAGTGTATCGGGTTGCGGCGCACGAAGTGCCGGAAGGAAGCAGGACTGCAAGGGGCAAGGCGATTTTTAATCTGCTTTCCATTGGGAGCCAAGAGCGCGTGACCTCCATCCTGGCCATTCCCAAGGGACTGAAGCCCAAGGGCGGCGAGATGTTTGTCGTCATGGCAACCAAAGACGGCATTATGAAAAAAGTGGACGCGATTTCTTTTGAGACGGTGCGCCAGTCCGGATTGATTGCGCTCACGATTCATACCGGCGACATGCTCCGTTGGGCCAAGCTCACCACCGGTAAGGATGAAATTATGCTTATTACGAAACAAGGACAGG
>Ga0209515_10003315_pt1 | contig 23314 bp, 26 predicted proteins | sample Subgroupgradi54m_FD_187454 | JGI IMG/M metagenome (GOLD analysis project Ga0209515, IMG submission 187454) | Subsurface groundwater microbial communities from S. Glens Falls, New York, USA - GMW60B uncontaminated upgradient, 5.4 m (SPAdes)... ... | reverse complement strand
ATAATACCTAAAATATGGCTTATTTGCAAAAGTTTTTATTGTACTTGTATTGGTTTTGGATAGTTATTTAGATTCGGGTTAGTGTATGTATTTGGAGTAACAGTTTCAGTAAAACAATAGTGTCCGACAGAATGTGTCCAAGACGGATAGCCAATAGGTCGAGCATAAATATTTGGCGTTGTGGCTTCTTTGGAATTCTTATTAAACTCTGCACAAAGTTGATACGATGTATCGTTTGTTTTTATGTATTCATAAGGTTTACTATTTTGTTTATCTATTAGAGAAGAAATGTAGTAATTTGAATTGGATATTTCTGACAGACTTTGAGGTAATACTTTTTTATCATAAAAATAATTTTGTATTTCAGAATTCATGCTTTGTAGGTCATTCACTTTTTGTTCGTCATATTTAAACAGCTGTTGTGTACGAGGTGAACCAAGAACCGAGAATCCCCAGACTACCGAACCTATGATTATCAATAATGCAACTACTCGGTAAATATTCCTAGATTTTGCCGTCAGTTTTCCCAGAACGTCCGAAAGATAATAAGCGAAGACAGCAACAGCTATTACAAGTAAAACTAAAACTTTTAAAAGAAAGCCCGTAGTCAACTCTTGTCCATCAATAAAATAGTACAGAACTGTTATCAAATCTCCGGCGATAGTAAGACCAGCGATAAACAAGGTGATATATGTCAACCATTTATGAATACCGGAGCTTTGTTTTTCCGGATTTGCTTTATACTCTCTTTCTAAAAGCCACATTAAAAGAATAAAAATCGGAAAGAAGATGACAAGTGTTGCCACAGGCCAACTGATAGAAGTACTACCCATATAATCATACCCGTTGGTAATCTGGGGATAAGCTTTATTGATAACCGTAAATAAAAGACTAATAAGATTGTATACCAATGTATACAATGCAACGATAGCTCCTAAGTTTATAAAAAAATCCTTAGCACCACTTGCTTGTGTTTGTGTTTGTGTTTCCATATGAAAAAGTATATCATGGTATGAATTATAAAGATAAATAGAAAAAGTGGATAAAAAATTAGAGAATTTATCGAAACTATTTTTTTAAATAAACTTTTCTGTAGTAGGCAACCAGCGGATATAGAAGTGTACCTATGGAAGCTACAATTAGAACAACCTTAAAGGAATTTGTTAACCATAAAACGAGAAAGGAAATTGCAAGCAAGGCTAGTCTTCCAAAAATTAAGTAAATTTCTCTACCAAGCATTGTCTCTGTTTCATTTAACTCCGTATGGTCAAGTACTAAAGCGAAGCCAAAAGGATTTTCTAGAGTAACTGTTACATGATTTACTCCTGCAAAAACTTGCCAGAGAACTAAAGATTTTACAAAAGCTAAGGGTAGATAACTAATTGAATCTAATATGGTAAAAAAGTAAAAGAATGGAGCTCTTTTTTTTAGTTTATCAGAAAGCTTCGAATTAAAAAGCGCGGTTATAGCCCCAAGTAAAGCCAAATAACCAAAAAAACTACCTAACTGTAGTGGATTGCTTATAAAAAATAAAGTAAATATTGGTATGAAAGTAAAACTCAAAATAGAATTATACCCTTGGAAAAATACTAGAGTCCTATTTTCTAATTTGGCAAGAGCTCTTTTCGCTTCAAATTTAAAAATAAAAGAAGGAAGATAAAAGATAAGCGCCAACGGAATCAGATACAAAAACAGAGAGCTCAAAAAAAGAAAGTGATAACCCAATTTTTCTGCCACAATTCCAGCAACTGGAGCAAGTATAGCTGCGCAAATTGGTGATAACAAAAAATATAAACCACTTTTAAAACCATGTTCGTCTTTGTTGCTGTACTTAAAATAAAGAGCGTTGTATGTAGTCCAAAAAAATACACCGGAGACTCCAAAAAATAGGGAAACTATGTAAGCACTCCATGAATGCGTCATAATACTTGCAACATACACACCAAGAGCACTAGCTACTATACCTATAAAAAAAGCGGAACGACTCCCTATCGTTCGACCTTGTAAAATAAAGAATATACATAACGACAACAAAAACATCAGAAAGTAATGTAACAGCATTCCCTTGTAGCTTAAACCATTTTTTGCAAACCAGAGCAAAAGAAGTGTCTGGTTATAGGTTACCACTACTAGATAAGTTAAAAAGAAAAAATAAATTCGTTTAAACATTTTAGATTAAAAATTCTATGACGTCGCCGTCTTTTACCACATATTCTTTGCCTTCGGTACGCACTAAGCCTTTCGAACGTGCAACAGCATACGAACCGCAGTCTAGTAAATCTTTCCAATTTATAACTTCGGCACGGATAAATTTATATTTAAAATCATTGTGAATCGAACGTCCGGCTTCCGGTGCTTTGGCATCAAGCTTTGTTGTCCAGGCCCGCGATTCATCAGTTCCCGTTGTAAAGAATGTGATTAAATTTAATAAATCATAACTCGCTTTAATCAAATTATCTAAACCAGTGCCAAAAATAGGGTCGACTTCTAAGTGTGGACCAGGAAGTTTGGAAATGAAATCTCTTTTGATATTGTCGGCTGCTTCTGAAGTATTTAAAACATACAGCGTCGGTTTTTTAATCCCGGCCTGCTCCAGCTCAAAATTTATAACTTCAATGTCAAAAAGCGGGTCAATCTTATCATGCACATGAATCATATCTTTATCTTCAAAAATCCGCACCACTTCTATGATAGCGTCCACTTCACGTATATGCGAAAGAAATTTATTGCCAAGTCCTGCGCCGGTGGAAGCACCCTTGACGAGTCCGGCAATATCCACGAACTCCACCACCGCCGGAATAGTTTTCTTTGATTTGCTCATCAATGAAAGCTTCTCCAGCCTATCGTCGGGCACCGGCACGATGCCGACAGACGGGTCAATAGTGCAAAAAGGATAATTTTCCGCCGGCACGCTTTTCTTTGTCAGTGCGTTAAAAAGCGTGGACTTCCCCACGTTCGGCAAACCTACAATGCCTATAGACAATGACATAATATTGGGAGTATAGCACAAAACTACTCATCCAGAATTTCAAAATCACTGCCGTCACTCGTAGGGGTGAGAGTGATTTTCTTTTGACGAATAAAATAAACCGCTCCCCCGCTAATACCAAGTAGAAGAACAAAAATAATTATAGTAAAGTAAGAATCGCTTTTCTTTTCCACAGGACTGCTTGGTAAAACATTGGTAGGTAAATTTTGTATGGGGACCGGTATTTCGGTTTTTATTAAATTTTTATTTTGCTCCATGGAAACTTTTTTCAGAACCGGTTCACTGTCTTTTGCGGGTGAAGCTGCTAGTGGTGTATATACAATTTTATTTTCCACTCCGGGTGTGGGTTTGGATGCAACCCAACTTCCATTTATTTTCTGTAAAGAATTACCGTCACCTGCGGCGCCCATGCTTGAGCTGTAAATATATTGGTCAATAATATTTAAACTTTCATCTTTCAGCGCTAACGTTTCGCCGTCGTTACTCAGGGCAAAGCTGGAATCAAAAATTGTACCGAAGAAATTCGGAAAATCAGTTTTAAATTTAGCCATATTGGAAACTATGACTGCATAACCCTTCGCTCCAATATTTTTGTCGCCTTGCGCGAGGGTAAGTTTGTGGTTGGTCTTAGTATTTATATTGCCTTCAAAAAATTTGAAAGCTGATATATCGACGGTGCTGGCAGAATTATTAAAAACTTCGACCCATTCCCTGCCGTCATCACTGCCATTTTTCAGGTCATACATTATTTCATTGATTTCAACATTCGCGAAAGCAAAGCAACGCGGAAACAACAAAACGAGACTTAATAAAAATATACATATTTTTCTGGACATTGTTTTTGAAATATTTTTAATATGCTACAATACTACCATGGAGAATAATTATGACCTTATTGGTATTGGGGATATTGTAATAGATACTTTCATAAAGTTAAAGCAGGCAAGTATTCATGGCACCCCAGACAGTGAAAATTATGAAATATGCATGCCTTTTGCCGAAAAGATATCATACGAGGATGTCTTTTTAGCACCCGCGGTCGGCAATGCACCAAATGCTGTTGTCTGTGTATCTAGGCTAGGACTTAAAACTGCACTCGTTTCCAATATTGGAGACGACAAAGCAGGAGTTGATTGCTTAAATTCTCTAAAAAAAGACGGGGTTGCAACAGAATTTGTTATAACCAACAAGGGAATGAAAACAAATCAGCACTATGTTTTGTGGTATGGAGCCGACCGAACTATTTTAATCAAACATGAAGTTTATCCATATGTCTTGCCGGATATAAATCACCCAAAGTGGATTTACTTTAGCTCGGTCAACGAAACAGCTTTTCCGTTTCATTACACTGTTGCGGACTATTTGGATAGTCATCCGCAAATAAATTTTGCTTTCCAACCCGGAAAATTCGAAATAAAAATGGGAAAAGAAAAACTGGCGCGATTATATAAACATTCAAAAATATTTTTCTGCAATGTAGAAGAAGCTGAAAAAATATTGGGGTTAGAGGGCGCAGAAGTAAAAGAGCTGCTGACAAAAATGCGCGAATTGGGACCCGAGACCATAGTCATTACTGACGGACCAAAGGGCGCTTATGCATACGACGGAAAGGACTGTTTATTTATGCCAACATACCCTGACCCGAAACCTCCTTATTCGCGCACCGGTGCCGGAGACGCTTTTTCCTCCACAATTGTAGCTGCGATTATTTCAGGAAAAACTTTATCTGAAGCTCTCTCTTGGGCAGGGATAAATTCAATGTCCGTGGTTCAAGAAGTCGGCGCACAAAACGGGCTCCTCTCTCGAGAAAAAATTGAAGAATATTTGAAAAATGCGCCAGTGGACTATAAAGCTAGAAAATTATAATTTTCTAGCCAGCACTTTCTTCACCGCTTCTTTTATAGAATTTTTGCCCATACCATAATGCTCCACAAGCTCGTCGGGTATTCCTGACTGGCCAAATTTATCTTGCACGCCGATGAACTCCACCGGCACGGGGAAATTTTTCGCGAGTACTTCCGCTACAGCCGAACCCATTCCACCCATAACCTGATGCTCTTCTACTGTTACTATAGCTTTACATTCTTTCGCCAAAGCTACGATAGCTTCGACGTCTATCGGTTTAATACTCGATAAATTCATAACTTTAGTTTTTACCCCGTCTGCCTCCAATTCTTTGGCTACAAGCAATGCTCTATAGGTAAGCCCGCCTGTGACTATTATCCCCACTTGCGCGAGCCCCACGTCGGGCATCCAATAAATTTCCGCTTTACCAATATTGAAAGGTGTTTCATCTGTAGTAATAATCGGTGTTTTTTCACGGGCAAGACGAAGATATGCCGGTTTACCGGTTTTAGCCAGTGCAAGCGTAGCTTTTTTAGCTTCTACGGCATCACACGGAGAGACAACATCCATATTTGGCATTACACGCATAAGCGCGATGTCTTCCAATGCCTGATGAGTTCCACCGTCGGGCCCGACAGAAATGCCCGCATGTGAACCAACTATTTTTACCGGTCTGTCGTTGTAAGCTATGGTCGTTCGTATTTGTTCCCAATTTCTGCCAGGAGAAAACATCGCATATGAAGAACAAAATGGAATTTTCTCCATTGCCGCCATACCGGAAGCGATGGTGACCAAGTTTTGTTCTGCCACGCCGACTTCTACGAAACGTTCCGGAAACTTTTCTTTAAAAAAAATCATCTGGGTAGACTCTGTCAAATCCGCGCAAAGCGCTACAACATTGTTGTCCGTCTCACCTGCTTCCAGAAGCCCTTCCCCGAAACCCTTTCGTATCGGCACCTGTTCCAACGCCTGCCCTGAAATATTTGAAGGGTCGTCATTGAAAATTTTTGAATTTAGTTTTAGGTCTGGGTTTAACATATATGAAACATTTTACTGATGTTCACTTTTAATTTTGCCACCCAAAGTCCGCAATTCATTTAATGCTATTTCATAATCCTTCTTCGCATCTTTGGCATTTAGGTCATAACCATGCCATTTATAATCCCTTTCAAATTCGGGCACGCCCTTGCCCGGAATATTATGCGATATAATCACTGTCGGCTTCTCATATATTGCCTGCGCCTCTTCCACGGCTTCGTTTAAAGCCCTGAAGTCATGCCCGCCCACTTCTATCACATGAAAGTTAAAAGCCCGCCATTTGTCGGCTAGTGGCTCGAGTGGCATTGTATTTTCGGTAAAGCCGTCTATCTGAATATTGTTTCTGTCCACGACCACAATTAAATTTCTCAATTTATTTTTTCCGGCAAGCATCGCACCCTCCCAACTATTCCCTTCATCCAGTTCACCGTCTGACATAAAACAATAAATAAATCTGTCATTATCTTTTTTATCAATCCTATCAGCGAGCGCCATACCGACTGCTTGTGAAAGACCGAGACCAAGTGGCCCGGAAGAAGTTTCCACATAGGGCAAATACTCTCTATGCGGATGTCCTTGAAGCCTTGTGCCGAATTTACGCAGAGTTTTTAATTCTTCCAGTGGAAAGTACCCAGCGTGCGCCATCGTCGCATAAAGTACCGGACAGATGTGACCGTTACTGAGCACCAGCCTATCGCGTTCTTCCCAAGAAGGATTCTTTGGGTCATGTTTTAAAATATGAAAATAAAAAAGGGTAAAAATATCCGCCATGCCGAGTGGCCCCGCCGTGTGCCCACTCCCCGCTTCAATAAGCATTTCAATAATACTCTTACGAATATCGTTCGCTTTTACTTGAAGCTCTTCAATTTTTTTGTCTGATAAAAATGCCATAAAAATTACACAGTTTAAATTTGTTCAAACCTCTCTACTGTATTGATTATATCATCTGTATTAAAAATTGCTGAGCCCACGACGAGGTGGTCAGCGCCAGCATCAACAATTTTTCTTGCTGTTTCTAAATTCACTCCCCCGTCGACTGAAATTACCAAATCGGGAAATTTTTCTTTCAATGTTTTTATATGCTCCAAACATTTGGGGTCAAATTCCTCACCCTGTATGCCTTCGTGGTCTATCCCCATAACTTGCACAAAATCAACATTATTAACTAATGGAAAAATATGCTTCGTCGCAGTACTAGGACTTATCGCAACTCCTATTTGTATCGCATCTCTAACATAAGTATCTATGCCTTCCAAGAAATGCCCAAACTCTTCCAAATCACGCTGTATTTCTTCCGCTTCAATATGAAAAATTATTCGTCGAGGACTGAGCTTTGTATAAATATCAAAATTCTCTACTGCATTTACCACCATCAGGTCTAGCTCAAAATCAATATCTTCCCAGAAAGGCATTCCTTCTTGCTCGTTTAAAATCCTACGAAAATGTTCGTCAAAATTATTTTCCAAAAATTCAACATTATCCCTCGACTCCGCTCGGGATGAAAACGGCCATGTGACCGTTTTCACAAAAACTCCATCACAGATGTCCACTTGCACAACTGAAACTACCCCACGCACCAAGGCAATTTTATTTTTTAAATCCTCGTAATTCTTAGGCAATATTGCCGGAATAATTTCAGGCATAATTAATTTTAGAAAGTTATGTAAAGTAAATTTTTGGAAGGAGTGGCTGAGCGTAGCGAGGGACCGAGCGACTGAGAAAAATTTGATTTCGCGTAACTTTTATGATTAAAATTTTGCTAAACGTCTCTTGTGTCTTTCTTCTCCCAAAAATTCTGTTTTAAGAAAAAGTTCTATGGCAAATTTTATCTGATCAAAAGACAAAAATCTGGAGCTAAGAGATAATATATTAGCATCATTGTGTATGCGAGCAAGTTTTATAATTTCAAAGGGATCCACGCTTTTTTGACCTTTTATATCAATCGTACTTTGAGCTAACGCTTCGCTGTAAAATACAGCTGCGCGAGCGCCTACTACTCTATTTGCGCACATCGCCTCGCCTTGCCCTGAACCACCTAAAAAAATACCGAAACTACCCACATTACCTGCCACAGCCTTAGCGACTTCAGTAACAAAATCAGGATAGTCGTCATTTGCATCATATGCAAAAGCACCTTTATCTATAACTTCATAGCCGAGCCCAAGTTCACCCAAATATATCTCGAGCTTTTCTTTTAATTCATACCCCGCATGGTCTCCCCCAATAAAAATTTTCATCCCAGTAGTAAAATTTTAATTAATAATGTTTATCTTTATATCCCGTAATCAAAAATTTACTACGGGACAGGTATTATTTTATCGTATTCCCCGTCTTGATCACATGATCAACCAGTGTATATGTATAGCCCATTTCGTTGTCGTACCAGCCCATAACTTTTACTAAATTCCCTCCGACCACCATAGTCAAACTAAGGTCAGCGATAGATCCATATTTACTGCCTATTATGTCACTCGAAACCAATTCTTCTTCCGTAACAGAAAATACTCCTTCCCAGCGTTTTTCGCTTGCCGCCTTTTTAAGAATACTGTTAACCTCTTCGACTGTGGTATCTCTCTTTGAGATAAAAGTAATGTCAGCAATTGAACCGGCTATCATGGGAACACGCATAGCCATCCCGTCAAAAAGACCGGAGAGTTTTGGAAATGCTTTCGTCACCGCAATAGCTGAACCCGAAGATGTGGGAACTATATTATGGCCACCTGCTCGTCCTTCACGCATATTATTTTTATTTATACTATCAACAGTAGGTTGACTATTGGTCAGTGCGTGGACAGTATTCAAAAGCGCTTTCTCAACCCCCAGAGCTTCATCTAGAATTGCAATAAGTGGCGAGGCTGCATTGGTAGTACAAGACGCATTGGAAGTAATATCACAAGTTCCAAATTTTTCTTCATTTACACCGAGCAGAATCGTTTCACCTAAGATAGTGCCGTCTCCATCTTTTGCTGGCGCAGAAATTACGACTTTTTTCGCTCCCGCGTCTAAGTGCGCTTTTGATTTTTCGTAAGTTACAAAAAGACCGGTAGACTCTACTACCACATCAACACCTAAATCTTTCCAAGGGAGCTTGCTCGGGTCCTTTTCAGCCAAAACTTTTATCTTTTTGCCGTCAATCGTTATTTCCTGCCCCTCCACTTTAATATTATGTTTCCACTCTCTGTAAGCTGTGTCGTGCTTAAGTAAATAAGCCATGTTAGCAACATCACTCAAATCATTCACTGCCACTATTTCTATCTCCGGCCGTTCGGAGGCTATTTTCAAAAATGCCCTGCCGATTCTGCCAAAACCATTGATTCCAACTTTGATTGTTTTCATATTTTTCTAGTAATCGTTATTTATAAAAATTCTTACGATGCCCAAACTTTAGAAAATAAGCAATATTTTTCTTAACATCAAAAGAAGCTCTGTAATCTCCTATTCTCATTCGATAGTCTCCGTAATCAAAATGCTCCAGCTTTTTTGCAAAGTTTAGTGGGTTATCATTCTCAAAAATAAAATCGAGTTTATTGAGGATTCTCTTCTGAATTGATTTTGGGAGTAAGGTTAAAGTTTTTATTCCTTCTTCGGTTACAAGATAACGCATAGATTAAATTAAACCTAATTTTTTGTACACCTGTCCACTAGTATAGAATTTTTTAGAAGCTCGTGCCCGAGCAATACTTTTTCTATAATTTACAGAATTGTACATCTCTAAGTCCTCTTGCATGTCTTCAAAACGAGCTCGCATTTTATCCCAAGCATCCGTCGGAATAATAACAACTGGCTTTCTATTAAGTGTTCCAATATTTATTTTTTTTATTAAAGTATTCATCCTTATATAATACACTATGAGTAAAACATATGCAATCAGTTTTCTTGAGGCTCAATTACCCCAGCATCTCCAAGAATCTTCACTAATAATCTATTCAGAAAACCGAATAGTTTTCTAAGCCTCATTATACCAAAAATCACTTAAACAACAAAGGAAATATGTTATTATAGAAAAATGCCCAAAGAAACAGAGGCAAAACCTAAATTTGTCCACCTGCATACCCACAGCCACTATTCCCTTTTAGACGGGCTTTCCAAGCTTGAAGACTTGGTATCCTTGGCCAAGAAATACAAGATGCCCGCGCTTGCCATCACCGACCACGGCAATATGTACGGCGCTATTGAGTTTTACAAACTGGCAAAAAAGGCAGGTATTAAGCCGATAATCGGAGTCGAGGCGTATGTGGCAAACCGTACCAGACTTGATAAAGACCCCGGTATAGACAATAAAAGATACCATTTGACATTGCTTGCCAAAAATCTGCAGGGTTATAAAAATTTGATAAAGCTGGTTACTATTTCACACCTGGAAGGCTTTTATTATAAGCCACGCATGGATAAAGAAATTTTACGAAAATATTCAGATGGACTAATCGCGCTATCCGGATGCATGGGAGGAGAGCTCGGTCGCGCGTTAGCAAACCAAGACGAGGAAAAAGCCGAAGCCGTAATCAAAGAACATCAGGAAATTTTCGGCAAAGAAAATTATTTTCTGGAAATTCAGAAACCAAGCTCGATACCGAACAGTGAAGAAGTGCGAAAAGGCATTATTAGATTGGGGAAAAAATTTAATATTCCGCTGGTGGCGACCATAGATTCTCATTACCCGTCTACAGACGATAAAAAAGCGCACGAAACCTTACTAGCCATCCAGACAAATTCTGACATTAAAGATGAAAACAAATTTTCTTTTGGAGATGAGGACTGCTCTTTCGCGGACGAAAACACCGCACTAGAATTCTTCAAAGACGTACCTGAAGCATCCGCCAATACGGTAAAAATAGCGGACATGTGTAATTTGGAACTTGAACTAGGCAATTGGGTTTTTCCGGATTTTAAAATTGAAGTGGGTATGACATATGATGAGAAATTACGAGAGCTTGCGCATGCCGGCTTCGAAAACTGGAAAATAGAAGAAACACCGGAGATAAAAGAACGCGTGGAATACGAATTAAAAATCATAAAAGATAAAGGTTACGCCCCGTATTTTCTGGTTGTTGGAGACCTCCTGGCTCATGCTAAAAAGAATGGAATCCTAACCACGATCAGAGGCTCGGTCGCCGGTTCGATGGTCACGTATCTTTTGGGTATTACAAATGTAGACCCGATAGAATACAAACTCCCCTTTGAGAGATTTCTGAATCCGTTTCGTCCTTCACCGCCGGATATAGATATGGATTTCGCCGACAACAGGCGGGATGAAATGATTGAATATGCGAAAAAAAAATATGGAGAGGACAAAGTGGCGCAAATTGGAACTTTTGGCACAATGATGGCTCGTGGAGCAGTACGCGATGTGGCTCGAGCGCTGGCTCATCCATACAACATAGGCGACAGAATTTCAAAAATGATTCCTATGGGTTCGCAGGGCATGCCAATGACGATAGACTATGCTATGGAGATAGTGCCAGAATTGAAAAAAGCATATGAAGATGAAAACGATACAAAAGAAATAATAGACCTGGCAAAAAAACTGGAAGGCTGTGTGCGGCACATATCAGTGCATGCAGCCGGAGTCGTTATCGCTCCGCTGCCGATTTTTGAATATGCGCCAACGCAGTTTGACCCCAAGGGTGAGCGTCAGAGTGGAAAAATAATAACGCAATACGACATGTACAGCATCGAAGAAGCAGGGCTTTTGAAATTCGATTTCCTTGGAATCAGGAATCTGGCAATCTTGGCCGATGCTATAAGTTTAGTTAAAAAATTCTACAACATAGATATAGACATAGAGAAAATTCCGCTGGATGATAAAAAAACTTTCTCACTTTTGGCCCTCGGACAGACGGAAGGTTTATTTCAGCTAAATGGCAGCGGCATGACGAGATATTTAAAAGAATTGAAACCAACTTCAATACACGACATCAACGCGATGGTGGCGCTGTATCGCCCCGGCCCGATGGAATCTATCCCGGAATACATTAAACGCAAACACAATCCAAGCCTGGTAAAATACCTGGACCCAAGAATGAAGAAATTTCTGGGTGAATCCTACGGACTCATCGTATATCAGGACGACCTTCTCTTTTGCGCGATAGAGCTTGCCGGCTACAACTGGGAAGAAGCGGATAAATTTCGCTATGCCGTCGGTAAAAAAATACCAAAAGAAATGGCGGCACAAAGAGAAAAATTTACCGAAGGAATAATTAAAAACGGACAGACTCCGGAATTTGCCGAAAAACTCTGGAAACTTTTTGAACCCTTTCAGGCTTATGGGTTTAATAAAGCTCATGCAGCTTCCTACGGCAAAGTCGCCTACCAGACAGCCTACATGAAAGCGAACTACCCGGTTGAATATATGGCTGCTATCCTTACGGCAGAATCCGGCGACGTAGAAAAAATATCTGAAATCATAGAGGAATGCAAAAAAATGAATATCCCGGTTCTGCCTCCAAATATAAATGAGAGTTACGGAGGATTTACCTGCCTGCCCAAGGAATCAAATACAGGAATAAATACAGAAAACAAAAGTGAAAAAATAAGATTCGGATTTTATACAATAAAAAATCTGGGAACTGATATATCCGACGCTATAATAACTGAAAGAAAAACAAATGGAAAATTTAAATCAATTAATGATTTCTTGGATAGAATCAAGCATAAAAATTTAAATAAAAAATCAATGGAAGCCTTAATAAAATCGGGCAGCATGGATGAATGGAGCGACCGCGGAGTATTTCTTTCAAACTTGGAAGCAATGCTCGAGTATAATCATGAAAATTCAAAACAGAACGCAAACCAGACTTCCCTTTTTGGAGACTTAAAAACCACCGGCATCGAACCGCCATCTTTCAAACTTAAAGCGGGAGAAAAAGCAACTCAAGCTGAAAAATTGCTTTGGGAAAAGGAACTGCTGGGACTTTATATTTCCGGACATCCGCTCGACCGTATACGCGATAAATTGGAAAGTCGAAACATGAATATAAAAAAAATAAAAGAAGAAATAGGCAATGGCCTTCAGGTGACTATAGCGGGGATTATAGAAACATCCAGGCAAGTCGTGACCAAAAACAACGAACGTATGGCTTTTCTAAAAATTTCAGACTTGACTGATTCCATCGAGGCCGTTGCCTTCCCTTCCATTTTCAAAGAATCAATCGATATATTAATTCCCGAGAAATGCATCGCGCTTTCAGGTAAAGTTTCCAACCGAAGCGGCGAAAAAAGCATCATCATCGAAGCAGTGAAAGAAATTTAGAATAACCAAATTTAGCATTAGTCCGCGACCGCTTTGTATTGCTAAATAGGTTTTAACCAAGAGAACCATTAATAAATTAGTGCTGGAAAGAGCATCATAATATAAGCAGTAAAAGATATTTAGTGGACTAATTATAAAAGCTCATCGCTTTGTCTCCAGATACACAATAACTTCCGCTAAAATTTGATTCATCATATCTATTTCTTCTTTTACTGTATATTTGCCTTTGGTAACGTTAAACTCGTGTTTTATAAATTGTTTAACTTTCCCAACCAGTGCTGGCTCGGTAATTAAGTTGTCCTCGAGTAGAAGACTTAATGTTCCACATAAACCGAATAGATAGTTACCCCTAAGTTTGTAAAAAGGCTTACCTGCTTTCACTAGATTTGCTATATCTTCAGTGGGCAATTCATCACTGCTATCATCCCTAAAACTAATAAGCCGATCAAGATGATATCTTACTAATTTATCTTTGGCTTTTGCTTCAGAATAAGAACTCAATAGATTGTTTGAGGTATCAACTAATTTAGGTTTTGGTGGTTGATCTGGGGGTTTCATATCAGTTATACAAACTCATTGCTTTGTCTTTACCCTCGGTGAAAATCATTTCAACTGCTTCGACGACTTTTTTTGAAAGTTTTTTTATGATGTCTAGTTCGGATTTTTTGAATTCACCAAGCAAGAAATTCAAGACTGTTTTCTCCCCTTTTGGTTTTCTGATTTTTCCCGATGGAGTCGCGGGTGCGATGCCGACTCTGATACGCACAAACTCTTCACTCTTGAGAGCTTTGATAATAGAACCCAAGCCGTTGTGTCCTCCTGAAGAGCGACTGAAGGAAATTTTAATTTTTCCGAGTGGTAAGTCAATGTCGTCATACACCACCACAAGATCTTTTAAATCTTTTTTTGTTTTCACCAAATATGCTACGGCTTTCCCAGAATTATTCATGAAGGTATCCGGTTGGATAAATTTGATTTTGCTGCCCGCCTTGCCTAGTCGAGGCAGGTTTTTTATTTCTTTTTCAACAAGACCAACCACAATCCGTCCGGTATTGTGTCTTGTGTTCTCATATTCGGCTCCGGGGTTCCCCAGCCCAACTACAATTTTCATACCTAGATAATAGCACTTAGTATTACTTAAGAGCAAATATATATTAAGGAACAAGTCTAGACCGTATGTCAAGATTATTATGTGCTATATTGTAACGATGGAACCAGATAAAATTGAAAAGAGGTCTTTTAAAGAGTCGTTTTTTGAGCTTGTGCGTTTTGCCGTAATAGCGCTTCTCGTGGTTATTCCCGTTCGCCTTTTTGTCATAGAGCCGTTCGTTGTGTCCGGTTCTTCTATGTTTCCTACATTCAATAATGCGGATTATCTAATAATAGACAAAATATCTTACGAATTGGGAAACCCGCATCGAGATGATGTAGTGGTCTTCCGTTATCCAAATGACCAGACCAAATTTTTTATAAAAAGAGTCATCGGTCTGCCAAACGAAACTGTAGACATAAAAGGTAGTGTGGTTACTATAACCAGTGCGGATAAGAAAAATACTTTCAGCCTCGATGAGCCTTATGTAAAAAATACTTCAAATAACGATACGCACTTCGAATTAAAAAGTGATGAATATTTCGTAATGGGCGACAATAGAAGTGCTAGCTCGGACTCGCGATACTGGGGAGCGGTGAAAAGAAACCTGTTTACCGGAAAAGTTTTGTTACGACTGCTACCGGTTAATCGCATAAATTTATCGCCGGGCCAATATAAACCGGCAGAATAAATTTGAAAACTAGGAATCATGAAGAAAATAAAAAATAAAAATACCAAAATTCGTGAGATATCCTCCCCCAAAGGAATGCGGGACATAATGAATGAAACCTATTATCATTTCCAGGGGTTTTTTGAAAAGGCGCAGGAAGTCGCCGTGTACTATGGTTTCAAACCCATTGACACTCCACTCCTCGAACATGAAGAAATTTTTACCACCAGCATTGGTGTAGGTACGGATATCATAGACAAAGAAATGTATACGCTAAAAACCAAAGGCGGAGACCATCTAGCGCTTCGACCTGAACACACCGCATCCTTGATGCGAGCCTATATAGAACACGGAATGCAGTCTATGCCGCAGCCAGTAATGTTTTATCAATATGGTCCGGTCTTTCGGCACGACAAACCGCAAAAAGGACGTTACAGGCAGTTTTGGCAATTTGATTTGGATTCCTTGGGAAATGAAAAGAGTATTATGGATGCGCTTGTGATAAAAGCAGGCATGACTATCTTAGAAGAAGCGGGAGCACCGAATCTCTCTATAGACATAAACTCCATAGGTGACAAAGAATGCCGAAGTGGCTACATCAGAGAACTTACAAATTATTACAAAAAACATATAAACCAACTTCCCGGTGTCGACCGCGAACGCTTGAAGATAAATCCCCTTCGCATTCTAGACTCCAAGGAAGAAAAAACAAAAGAAATAAATGAAAATGCCCCGGACGCGGTTTCTTTTCTTTGTCCTTCCTGCAAAAAACATTTCAAAGAAGTCCTGGAATATTTGGAAGAAATGAATATTGGATATAACATAAATAAAAATTTGGTACGCGGGCTTTCTTATTACACTCGGACTGTTTTTGAAGTGTACACAAAAAGCGAAGAGGAGGATGGTGCACCAGTACAAATAGCTTCCGGTGGCAGATACGATTACTTGGCGCGCCAAATCGGCGGCAAAAAAGATGTTCCGGCTGTTGGCTTCTCAATAGGAGTAGATAGAATAGTGGAATCTGCATGGTATAAAAAACTTTCACCTCGCGTAATAAAGAAACCTAAAATGTATTTCATCCAGCTCGGTTCGGAAGCAAAATTAAAGAGTCTGAACATTGTTGAGATATTGAGAAAGGCTCATATTCCCATTGCTCAATCGCTCTCGAAAGATAGCCTGGGTTCACAACTCGCGATTGCCGAGAAATTAAATATTCCCTACGCGCTTATTTTTGGAGTCAAAGAGGCATTGGACAATTCTGTCATTGTGCGGGACATGGGTAGCCGTTCTCAGGATACCGTAAAATTAACCAAACTTCTGGAGTACTTGAAAGAACTAAAGTAAACAAGCATGAAAAAGATAGTGCAAAAAGAGGATAAGGCACTGCGAAAAAAAACAAAAGAAATTCCGCTACCTGAAATCAAAAATCCTAAAATAAAAAAAATATTAAAAGAGATGGGAGGGGCTTTGAGAAGCCAGAGTGACGGGGTGGCTATAGCAGCACCACAAATAGGATATTCTTTGTCGATTTTTCTTGTCTCCGGAAAAGTTTTGGAGGCAGGGTTTCCTGAGCGGGGTCTCTCGCAAGACGGCGGTCTGAGAGGGAGCGCTCGGCTAGCAAGCCGAGACAGCGACCCCGCACAGGAAAATTCTGCCGTAAGAGATCTAATTTTTATAAATCCAAAGATTTCCAAACTCTCGCGAGCTAAGGAATGGACGCCGGAGGGCTGTCTTTCTGTTCGTTGGCTTTATGGAAAGACATATCGTTCTAAAAAAGCCACAGTTACAGCTTATGATGAGAACGGTAAAAAGTTCACCCGAGGAGCATCCGGGCTTCTCGCGCAAATCTTCCAGCACGAGACAGACCACTTAAATGGAATACTATTCATAGACCACGCGAAGGATATTAAAGAAGAACTGCCCAAGTAACCAAAGTAAAATGAGTAAGAAAGCAAAATTTGCATTTTTTGGCGGTGAACCACTTTCGGTTCCTGTACTGAATAAATTATATCAAAGCGGATTTATACCCGCGCTTATTATAAGTAATCCAGACAAACCACAAGGAAGAAATCTGCAAATCACTCCTCCTCCTGTCGCAATATGGGCAAAGGAGCATAACATCCCCCTTCTTCAACCGGAAAAATTAAACAAAGAAGAAATCCGAGGATCTTTTGATTTTTTCATAGTAGTCTCTTATGGCAAAATAATTCCAAAAGAAATTTTGGATTTGCCAAAATTAGGAACCATGAATATTCATCCTTCACTTCTACCTTTATACCGAGGCCCTGCTCCAATCGTCTCCGCAATTCTAAACGGTGATCAAGAGACTGGCGCAACTATTATCAAAATAGATAAAGAAATGGATCATGGACCAATACTTGCCCAAGAAAAAATTATTCTCTCAGGAAACGAGTTTATCCAGAATTTAGAAAAAACTCTGGCTGAATTGGGTGGGAAACTTTTGGTGAAAACTATTCCGGAGTTCATTACCGGAACGGTCAAAATAAAAGAGCAAGACCACAGTCGAGCTACGTATGTAAAAAAAATAGTCAAAGCTGATGGAGAGATAGATTTGGAAGATGAGCCTATAAAAAATTGGGGCAAATTCCGAGCCTATGCTACTTGGCCTAGAACATTTTTCTTTAAGGACGGCAAAAGAATAATAATTACTAAAGCTAGATTAGAAAATAATAAATTCATTATAGAAAAAATAATACCTGAAGGGAGTAAAGAAATGGATTATAAAAATTAAAAAATTCTATTCGCGCAAATTAAAATAAGTTTTTAAAACCTTTTTTACTTTTTGGATATTTTTACTATCTAATTCTCCAATCTTACCTAAAACTACTGCTTTGTCGAGTGTGGCAATTTTGGTGGTTTTTATTATAGATTTTACTTTCAGTCCTGTTTTTTTAAAATATTTATCTTTTGAGTCAATAGTGATTTCAAATTTATAAATTTTATTTTGTGAAATAGAAGAGATAAAACAAACAGTAACGTCATCTCCCCCTTCCTGAACTCCAAGAACGAGAGCTGGACGAACTTTGTTACCAGATAAATCTGTAAATGGGAAAGGTGTTAAGATTATATGTCCAACTTTATACATATTTACGCTTTACATCTTTGCTGGAATAAATTTCTGGTTCATTTGCTAGAAAATCAAAGCTTTTGGAATAAGCATTGATATTGGTAATTTCAGAAAATCTGCCATTCCAAAATGCAGGAAAAGGGATAAGAACAACTTCGGGAATATTCCTTCGCCCGATAACGATAGACTTGCGACTAGTAGATACAATATTCACCAAGTCGCTCATTCGCTCTCTTGCTTCTGTTGTTGAAAGTGTTTTTATATTCATAACTATATTGTACAAAATGTACAAATTGAAATCAATAGCCTACTGGGGATTACTTTAAAGGTTAGTGTTTTAAGGCAAAAAGGAAATAAAATATGAGGAGTTTTTAAAAATCAATACTTTGAGGTAAAAGGATTTCTCTTTGAAAGACCTTTCATCATTTTTTTGACGCTTATGGCTCCACGTTTGAACAATGTCTGTCGGCGGTCTTTGTTTTTACTAATTTCCCTAAAAAGATTTTCTTTTACCGTATCTATCGCAACATATAAATCTTCTTCGTCAGCGCTGGAATAAAATTCTTTCCCTTTTGTATTAATCAGGCAGTAAGCGTGAAAAACAACGCCTGATTTATGATGTTTGGTGCTCTTGCCGACTTCAAAAGTAACTGCGACTTCCCCTCCAGCTTTTTCAATGCCGGAAAGTAGCTTTTCTAAATTGGTAACTCTCTTGGAAACATAGTCTTTGATAGCTTCTGTTAATTCAATATTTTTGCCTTGTAAATTTATTTGCATACTACTATTGTATCATATAATAAATTAGCGACCTTTTTGGGTAAACTCCTTTTCAATCCATATTTGAACTATAGCTATAGCCATTATAACAACCAATATAAACCCTATTGCCGCATAGATATTTTTGAAAATTTGCGCAAAATAAATAAAGCCAAGCCCTGCAATCAAACCTATCAAAATGTTAATAAAAAGCCAAATAAAAATTGCAAATACATTGTGGTAAAAAAAGTCTTTAAATTTTAAGCCGGTTTTGTTCAAATAAATAATCAATATCACCGGAGTACCAATGAGAAATTTGGCAAAAACAAATGCCTTAAAGTGATTGCCTTTACTTACCCGAGTGATAGCCTGCGCAATAACCGAAATAGTCGTGTGGGCATAGCGGTGTAAAATCATTCTCTTGACAGGGGCGGTAGTACTAAGCAAAAACCACAAAGCATCGGAGGAAAATACCGCCAGAAGTGAGACTAGGGTAAAAGAAAAGAGAGAGATAATATTTTGCGCAGCGAGAAAACCAAGAATAAAAAGTGTAAGCCCTCCGCCGATTATCACCCCAAAAAATATGACTATGTATTGAAGATACGGATAATGAAAAATAAATAAGCGCAACCATTCGACGGATTCAGTCATGGGTCTATTTTATCATTTTTTAATATCCCGAGTGAGAGCATTTAGAATAATTTCCATTTCCATAGTGGCAACTCCGACGACGGTATCCGCACCACCATAATATATGAAAAGTGTACCACCCTCTTCAACCATACCGCACGGAAAAACAACATTGTTGATAATTCCAACTTTTTCGTAAATTTCTTTCGGCGCAAAGATAGGGTCGGTAGTACGAGCGAGCACGACAGACGGATCATTAAGGTCAAGTAAGAGCGCTCCAATCCTGTAGGTGTTGTGGTTTTTTGAAATGCCGTGATATAAAAGTAACCAACCATGTTTTGTTTTTAGTGGTGGCGCCGATATGCCCACCTTCTGACTGTCCCACATATTTACCCTAGGCCCTATTATTCTGATGCACTTTTTGACTTTTTGGGTAGTAAAATTTAATGATTTGAAATAATCCGCGCACATTTCCCCGCCGACTCGGTGCAAAACAAAATAATGACCTCCGACTTTTTCAGGAAAAATACAAGTATCTTTGTCATCAAAGCCTTCGGGAGTTATTATGATTGGCTTTTCCCATTTCCAGTTTTTCTGCAAAAAGTCTTTTTCTGTAATGGAAGTAATGGCGACTTTCGGCAGGCCGATTCCATCAAAAGCCGTATAGCACATATAAAGAGTATTGCCAATTTTAGTTATTCTGGGGTCTTCACAGCCTGAGTTGCTTCCATCAATTTTTTTTGATTCAAAAGCCTCCCGCGGACTGTAGACAGGCTCGGACAATCTTTCGTCAATTTTTATACCATCGGATGACGAAGCATAGCCGATGGAAGAAGTATTGTCGTTCGAAAGCGCGCGATACAATATGTAAGTTTTTTTATTCTTGCCCTTGCCTATTCTCAAAGCAGCGGGATTAAATGTAGCTTTTGCTTCCCATGGATGGGCTTTTAAAGGAGTAATTATGGGATTTGTTGGTGCCCGCTTAAACTGCCAACGTTCACTTGTTTTCGGACAGATTGTGGAAAGAAGGTCTTCTACATTTACATGAGCCATGCCGACTGTCGTATCCGCCGCTCCATAATATATATTTAATTTCCCCTTCTGTATAATCGCGCCGGAAGGAAAAACCACATTGCCCACGTAACCGGAAAGTTCGTAGGGCTCTCGAGGCGCAAGCAACGGACCACTGGTACGTCCTAAAATTTTAAGCGGATTGTCGTGGTCTAAAAGCACAGCCTCAATGCCAAATATGCGGTCAAAATTTTCCGGCGAAGGAAAATAATTTTGAATATGCGAATATATCAAAAGCCATCCATGGGCGGTTTTTATCGGCGTAGCACCAACTTCGATATGGTCATTGGGAAGTCTTTTAAAATCAACAACGTGCTTATCTATTTCCTTATACCACTCTTCCCAGAATTTCGGATTCCACAAATCCTCTATCTTGTTGGCCTGCGCAATAGCTATTTTCACCGGTGGCATATCCGTGTGTATCGCCACAATCACCGTCACTTTGCCTCCAACTCTATCCGGGAATAATGCCATCGCTTTGGCATTGAACGGCGTTACTAAGTGTCGCTCTTTAATTTTTTTTAAATCGTCAGTGACTGCCACTGCGACTTTAATTCCTTCCGCGTCAAACGGATAGCGGGAAAGCGCTGTGTAAAATACATAATATTTTCCTTCAAAATAAGTGATTCGCGGGTCTTCACAACCGTACTTTTCCCACTCTTCTTGCGGTTTAATGAATGGTACACGGTCTTCAAAATGTACACCGTCTTTGGACTTTGCGAGACCTACTATGGAAATGCGTTCGGGTGTACGCAATCTGTCTTCGGCAGAAATAGCCCGGTAAACACCGTAGAACATTTTGCCTTTCTTGACGACGCTCATATTGAAAGTGGCAAAAGCTTCCCAGTACTGGTCTCTGTCGGGAACAAGAATTGGGTTATGGTGTGATCTTTTTACGACAAACATAAAATTATTTTTTCTTATTTCCTTTTAAAAACTTTTTATGTTCAGATTTCAATCGTCTTTCCACTTTCTTTATATCTTCTTCGGGCGGTAAATTTTCAGGAACAATACCTCTTTTTACAAGCAAATCTCTAGTATCCTTATTATTTTTTACATGTTCGTTTGTTATAGCTTGCTCGCCTCTAACATAATTATCTCGCTTTAAGGTAAAATTTGTAATTTCGTTTGCAAAATCTTTTGCTTTAATTGTAATGGTTGGCAAAAAGTCAGCCAGTGCACGGGTTCCTTTTACACCAAGTTTTTGCTTCATATCAAGAGTTGTTTTGCCACCAAAAAGAGCTTGGTCACCCTTACTACGAATACGAGCAAAACCCATATTGTCTACTCCACGTTCATAAATAATTCCAGAAAGTTCTTTTTCCGAATTAGTTAATTTTTCCCGAAAACCAAGGCGTTCCATTTCCTCAATTCGTTTTTCGACTAATTCCTGCTTGCGTGTTTGAATTGCGAAATATGCCATTGCAAAAGCAATTTCTTCTTTTCTAGAGTCACCATTTTGAGCTATGAGATAACATGCGTGACGAGTAAGAGCCACATCATCAATTTCACGTTTTGCACCCGAACCTGTCAAGACCATTTTGCCGGCATCGGCAAAATGGTCAGAAACTACTAAACCTGTTGTTTGAGAAGCTATTTTTGCCTTTTCTATGACTTTTTGGAAATTTTTCCATTGATCGTATCCAAGCAATACCTGCAAGTCCCGAGCAAACCAAAATTCTAAACCATTTTCTGTTTTTTGAGCATAATCATTAAAATTCTTATGAAGTTTTTGTACAATTTCGTGTTTCATAAAATCTTATCAAATAAATTAAATTGGCAATAATAATTTTAATAATTCAGCCTTGAGGGTATAGGCTCGCACAAAAGAGTCATCCACATGGGCGTATAAAATTCCTTCTTCTTTGCCTGTTTCCACAAATTGACTTGCAAAGGTAATTGTTTTGGCTTCACTATCTCGGATAAAGGGTTCTGGCGACACCCAATCTATTTTACCATTTTCGTAATCATATATAAAAAGACCAACACTAAATATCCCATATTTGATTTCTGGCTTTCCTTCTCTCTCGACTTTTTGATTAGCTTCACGTCCATTTATAACACCAAGCCTTTTTCCAACTCCTAGATCTATAAAGCTTTCCGGAAAGAGCGGACCGGGCGATGCATGCCCAGCAATCCAAGGAATGTTGTGCTCTTTGGGATGGAATACTGTAGCGCCATATTCCCAAGGCTTGCCCATATCTTTTGCAATTGCCACTTTAACAATAGAATATGTTGTATCATTTTGACGATCTTTTGATTCAATAAGATTGTATTGAAATCCCTTAGAATTTTCTGGAGCAATGCTTACTTCTTTGGCACCCATTTCATGTGTACCGACAAGAGTGGGTATTGTCATTTCTAGAGAATCTAAATCCGTACCGACCGCGTGACCTAGATGAGTTTTCGTTTTTTTATTTTTATCCTTGAGAATAATCGGTATTGTAAAATACACATGCATGAGATCAGTTTTTTCATCTATCCAAATATCTGGATCTTCGAGACCGATAAAATCGTCGCCTTCTCCTAAAAGCTTGCCTATAATTTCACTTTCATTCTTTATGTGTAGACGCTCACCGATTTCAAAGTGCTCCAAAGAATCTCCGTGTACTTTAAATAATTCACTTCTATCAACATAACCTTTTACTTCTACATCGCCCGTGCGACTAGTGATGCATCGAATGATTCCATCTTTATAGCCAGTTCTCGGATCAAGTGTGAGAGCCATCACGTACTTAAATCTAGCATCTGGATTCACAACTTTATTTTTATGCTCTATGTATAGCAGTTCTGACATAAACTAAATTTCAGCAGAATGTTTTTTCAATTTTACTGCCTTATGCTTTTTAAGGTCGGCAAGTAAGTCGGAAAGTTTTATTACCGCAACG
>Ga0209515_10003314_pt1 | contig 23314 bp, 37 predicted proteins | sample Subgroupgradi54m_FD_187454 | JGI IMG/M metagenome (GOLD analysis project Ga0209515, IMG submission 187454) | Subsurface groundwater microbial communities from S. Glens Falls, New York, USA - GMW60B uncontaminated upgradient, 5.4 m (SPAdes)... ... | reverse complement strand
CCTGTTCAAGTTAATTGTAGGAATATAAAACTTTCTATGCGAGAAGCAGCTGTTCCTTTTGAGGGGCTTTCGGAATCCGCGAAGGCGGATGACCTGCCTGCCGCAGGCAGGGAACGTAGCGTGCATCTCGCTAAGCGAGATGACGGCGTACCCTCAAAAGGAATTGCTGCTTTGAGGTTTTGAGAGCGTGGTTGACTTTTTTTGCTGATTTTGCTAGTATGTAGTCTCTTATGCCAACATTCGGACAACTCCTTCGCCAGCCACGTCGGGCTGCAAAAGTTAAAACCAAGGCGCCAGCTATGTCGTTTGGTTTTAACACGCTCAAGAATCGCCCGGTGTATTATCCAGCTTCTTTCAAGCGCGGTGTTTGCGTGAAGGTTACCACCACCACTCCGAAGAAACCAAACTCCGCTTTGCGTAAAATCGCCCGCGTACGTTTGACCAATGGTATGGAAGTCACCGCCTATATCCCTGGCATCGGCCACAACCTCCAAGAACACTCGGTAGTTATGATCCGCGGTGGCCGCGTGAAGGACTTGCCTGGCGTACGATACCATATCGTGCGTGGCGTCTTGGATGCCGCCGGTGTGGAAGGAAGAAAACAAGAGCGCTCTAAGTACGGAGTGAAAAGACCGAAATAAAGAATCTAGAAAATAGAAAATGGAAAATAGAATCATACAAAAAACTTCTACTTTCTAACTTCTACTTTCTAATTTCTAATCAATGCGTCGTCCTGTCAAAAACCGAATCTATCCAGAACCAGACTTGAAGTATTCAAGTATTTTGGTGTCTAAATTTATCAATAAAGTCATGCACGATGGTAAGAAATCTGTCGCCACTCGTGTTGTCTACAATGCCCTCAAGCGCGCCTCTGATACGCTCAAGAAGCCAGAAATGGAAATATTAGAGAAGGCCATGGATAATGCTGGGCCAAATGTCGAATTGAAATCTCGCCGTGTCGGCGGCGCTAACTATCAGGTGCCGAAAGAAGTTCGCCCTGAACGCCGCGTAGCCATGGCGATCCGCTGGTTAATTGACTCTGCTCGTGCTGGGAAAGGTAAGGCGATGGAAATTAAACTTGCTGAAGAATTAGTCAATGCCTACAACAACACCGGCAATGCCGTAAAGAAGAAGATCGATACTCACCGTATGGCTGATGCCAACAAGGCATTTGCCCACCTTGCCTGGTAGGTGAGTTCGCTGAAATTCCACCATCTCCGTTGTTCCAATCTCCAGTCCTCCCTCACCGTACCTTTAGTACGGCTCGGTCCGGCCTTCGCTTGCGCCTAGGATCTGGCGTTTTTCAGCAAACTCAACGAAACCAGTGAAATTAAAAAAGAGCCCTTCGGGGCTCTTTTGAGTTCTACCAGTAACCGGTGCCGTAGCTTCCGTCGCTGTGGACGCCTTGGCTTATAAGATATTCACGTAAACTGTTCGGGTCATCGGTCTTGATGGTGAATATATAGTGGACCGAGTGATCAATGCTTTGGCCGAAAAAATCTACGCTGCCGCGGGAGCCGACAATCTTTGCCATTTTCTGCGGAGTCAAGTGATGATGTAGGCCCGGGCTGACTTTGAGAACTTTGCCCTCCTGTATCTCTTGGAGTTTTTGTTTTCTACTCTCTTCCGCCCGGGTAAGGATATCTTGCCACTTCGCGCTGAATGAGTTCATATCCGGTTACCTCTCTAGCTATTTAACAGGGGAGCGGAAAGGCCTTTGACCATCTCCGCTTCCAACGTGGTCAGGTCGAAGGTGGTAATCAACCAGGCGTAGCCGTGTTTGAAGCCAATGACGATAGGGTCGGGGTTGGGGAGCTCCACTTTTTCTTCCCATTGTGCTTCAGCCAAAATAAAAATATCAGCTCCAAAATCACTTTTTGCCTCTACTATTTTTGGGCGAATATCTGACGGGATGAGACCACTAAACCTTGATGTAAGTTTAAATCCTTTACCGCAGAGTACCTGACCCATATCGGCAAAGCAGTCAAAAATAGGGAGAGGCAGGATGGGATTGATTTCCAGAGATCCGTAAGCCTCTTTCCCATAACCATCTTCCTTAGGAATTCGGACAGTGGGCTTTCCGTTGAGAAGATAAGTATCCATACACCCTGCAACTTTGCGGACCCGTTCTGTGGTCCTACAGTATGAATTGATGGGTGCGAAGGTCATCGCATGAGATCCAAGTTCATAGACTGCCAGGCTTGGATATTCTTTGTTATCTCGCCATTTAAGAGCAGCTTTGTAGTCGAAATATCCATACTTCGATGCTAAGTCTGGATATTTCTTCGACAAAACTTTGAGGGCGTTTACTCGCCGGGCGAGTATTTCCAGAAACGAGTCGATTTTACGAGCAACTAATTCTTCGCAACCGAGTAGATGGCCCTTGTGTTCTCTAAGTTTTTGCTCTAGGTTCTCCAGTTGTGAAAGTTTGGTGTTGCCGAAAGATGCGGTAAGGGCGTGCGCAGCTTGCATGGGGTTTTCTTCTTGCGCCTCATCAACGTCAAAATACTCCTGCAATGCGAGCATGATACCTCCCTAGGCTTATACGCCAGGCGTAATGCTAGGCGTCGGTATATTAATAGCACTAATATCTTATTATGTCAATTGACATGTAACTATCCAATGTGTTAAAATACATACCGATTGGTTGGAGCCATCTGGCATGGTGCCAGGTAGGTTGTACAACCAAATTCAGAAGGAGTTATTATGATCGTTAGAGTAAAAGACACCGATGTGGTTTCAGGGCTTCTTGAGTGTCTTGCAAACCATTGTGCAGAGAAAGGCTACAACAGTATTTCCGTCCCGTCGGAATACGAAGGGAAGGTCGTGAAGGGCGATGCAGTCCTTATGGGCATTGACCTTCGTCCTGGGATTACCAAGGACAACAGCATCTTCATCACCGGATGTGATACGAAGAGTTTTATGAAGAAGTATCAGGCGGCTTTAGCGAAGCGCGGATATTACGATGATTCTAATAGGCGCTCCGATCATCGAGAGTATTAGTTTAAAGAGACCAAAGGTCTCTTTTTAATTACATTTGACATATTAATTTATGGTAGTATAATACAATCGCGCTCAAGAAATCCTTGAGCTGTGGCTTTCCCGTCCCTAACGGGATAACCCTTTAACAACGCACAAAGAGGAAGACCCATGGTGAGTGCTGCTCGGATTCAAGAGCGGACTACGGAACTGACCTCAAGAATCAGAACGGAAGTAATGCCGGAACACAGACGTCGATGCGAAGAGCGTGAAGAGATGTATCCAAACTCGGTAAGATTTGATGACGAGATTTTTCGTATGTTGCAAAGCAATCCGATGGTAGCAGAAGTGCGACGTTTACAGCGCATGTGCCAACATCTATGGACTGGCTATGAAGTTGATACCACATGGAGTGTGCCTGCAAAAACCAAACGATGCACGATCTGCCAAAGTAATGAAACGGCTTTTGGCGAAGAGGGAGCTGGCAATGAATAATTTAGTTGAGTACCTCGACATAGATAAAGCACAGAAGGAAAACCCTGTACGAGCTGCACTTGCTTGTATTCAGCCGCTTGAGTTGACCCTCCTTTCACAATTGAAAAACCTTGAACGAAGGCTCGAGGATTACAAAGGTAATCTATCTGACTATGAAGCTGAGGTGGCCAAAAAGATTGACTCATTCATGGAGATAATTGGGAGAAGGATCCATGCTGTCGAGGTACTTCCCTCAAAATACCCAAACCTTGCTAAGAGATATGGATATTTTGATTACCAGACTGCTCTAAGTTGGCGGGATAAAAAAGGTTTTCCTCGATTGGCAATCTACGGACCCGAGTCGGGTATTTGTTGCTTTAAGGCTAAGGACGATGGTTGGTCTTGGCATGCTAAATCAAAAATGGAAGCTCCTCGTTTACCAAAATCTCTACGCAGGTGCTTTCAGGATGTCACTAAACTTTTACGCAAAAAAGCTGACAATAAGGATAGAACAATTAAACTCGCTTCTCGATTCACAGGACTCATCCCCGTAGAAACTCGTCAACAAATTGTCGCCGCCAAGAAAGATTTCGGGGACGATATCTTTGTACTTGCGGAAGCGCAGTGGAAAGAGAAATCCACACCAAATCCCGATCCGATTGTTATTGGATTTAAGCACGAGCACGCTTGGCTGATCACCACTTTTGACCTCACTTCCCTTGAAGCTGAAATAGTAAAGGGACTCTCGGCATCTTTCTCAAAAAATTCTCGATAGAAAATTAATGGAACCAATGACTTGCGTGATTTGTGGGAGTGAAATCAGAGAAGATCAGGAGCATACTCCAGGTAGAGAGAATGTGTCTCATGGCTATTGTTATGATGTGAATTTTAATTTTCAAAAAGAACACAACAGTGCGATGCATTACAGAAATATCAAAACCAATAAGGTTGTAGTGCCTGAGATAGATAGTGAAGGCTACGTAACCGGTCGATACCAAACACTTTCGGAAAGCGCGGTGGAATCAAAAATAAAAAAGCAGGAAGCTAAGATGGCCGATTGGCGAAAAAGAAATAACAAGTGATAGTGATATAGCGGAATTTGCAAACTAGCAACTTTCGCTTTTTTTTGACTTTATTTTATAATCGACTAGAAGATAGTGTTGTCTTGACTGCCGTATGGGTAGTAGTACACTTCTAGTATTATGGTTATGACCAAGAGTAAAATGACAATAGAAAAATTGGCTGAAATGACGCAGGAGCAATTTAGTCAGGTCCAAGAACAGTTTAGTCGGGTTGATGACCGTCTTGACCGTCTTGAAACCGGACAGGAGCGCATTGAGGCTGGCCTGAAACAGGTTTTAGATGTTGTGCTTGAGATCCCATCTAGGAAAGTGTTTGATCGTACACAAGCAAGAAATGAAGCTCGCTTTGTCGTCATAGAAAAGAAGATCGGGATTTAACTGTCTCGAAATCTGAAAATTAAAAAAGAGCCCCTTGGGTTCTTTTGGTTATCCACGTTCGCGCATACTCTTTTCGTATTCGTATTGTCTATGGAAGTCTTCCTTACTCCATTCCTGATAGGTCTGCAACTTCAAGGACTTTTCTTTCCGATACGACTGAGCTATATTATAACTTTCCTGCCGATCTAGTCCTCGTTCTTGCTGTTTGATGAGCTGAATTTTTCGCTCTAGCTCCCTAAGCCCTGCTTCCAGCCTTGTCCGTTCCAACACAAGCTTATTTCTGGATTCAGTAATTTCGTCAGGAGTAGGGACTTTCATGCCTTCAGTGACAACGGAGCGGAAAGGGCCTTGACCATTTCTGCTTCCAGCGTAGTCAGGTCGAAAGTGGTAATCAGCCAGGCATGTTCGTGTTTGAATCCGATGACGATTGGGTCGGGGTTAGGTATAGATTTTTCTTTCCAGGCCGCTTCAGCCAAGATAAAAATATTCTCTCCAAAATCTTTTTTGGCAGCGATTATTTGTTGACGAGCTTCTGAGGGAATGAGTCCTGTGAATCGAGAGGTGAGCTTGATCGCACTATCTTTTCTGAATGATTTTTTGAGCAAACGCTTAGTAACATCCGAAAAGCATTTTCTTAGAGATTTCGGCAGATGAGGAATTTCCAGCTCTGACGTACTTTGAAGGTCATTCCAACCGTCGTCCTCGGCTCTAAAACGGCAGGCATTTGAATTAGGTCCGTAGATCGCCAAGCGGGGATAACCTTTGGTATCTCGCCAGCTTAATGCGGTTTTGTAGTCAAAATACCCATATTTCTTGGCAAGTTTAGGGTATTTTGAGGGAAGTGTTTCAACGGCGTGAATCCGTCTGCCAAGTATTTTCATGAATGAATCAATCTTATTGCCTATAGTGGTTTCATAATCGGATAAACTTCTTTTCTGATCTCCGAGTCTGCGTTCGAAATTTTTTAATTGTGAAAGGGCATCTGATTTAAGGGGCTGAACACACACAAGCGCAGCGCGTACGGGATTCTTCTTCTGCTCCTCATCAACGTCGAAATACTCTTGCAATGCGAGCACGATACCTCCTTGAACCTATACGCCAGGCACAATGCCAAGCGTTGATATATTAATAGCATTAATATATAATTATGTCAATTGACATGTAATGTATGTTTATGGTACTGTACAAACCGATTGGTTGGGGCCATCTGGCATTGTGTCGGGTAGGTTGCTCAACCAAAATTCAAAAGGAGCTGTCATGATCGTTAAAGTAAAAGATTCTGGTGTGCATGCAAGGCTTCTTGATCTTATCGCTCAATTTTGTGCGGAAAACGGCTATAACAGTTTTTCCGATCCATCGGAATACGACGGGGAAAAGATTGGGGATGGGGTGGCGGTTCTGATGGGTATCAATCTTGAGCCGGGAGTGGATAGGCATAACAGCATACTGGTTACCGGTTGCGATACCAAGGACTTCATTAATCGCTACGGGAAGCATATGGAGAAGCTCGGGCTCCTCAATGCCCCCAAGAAGAGAGAAGGTCGAGTAAACGAACAGAGGGCATAGAAACTAAACAAGCGGGATACCCGCTTTTTTGTTTTTTGTACGAGGTGTACGAGGTTGAACCTCGTACAGTTGGTTTTGTCGCTTTTGCAGAGCCGGAAAATCACTGCGGGGGTTTACTTTATTTTAATAATCGGCTAGAATTCCTATTCGTTAGCAGAGTTCGTGTAACTCATAACTTGAAACGTGTAACGTCAGATTTTGTTACGCTTCACGTTGCGCGTTCCACGCTTCACATTTTGTGAGAGACTTCCCCCTAGAAAAAACTCGAAACATCGGTGTTATTGCACACATTGATGCCGGCAAAACTACGACTTCTGAACGTATTCTTTTTTATACCGGAATTTCACACAAGATTGGCGAAGTACATGAGGGCGACACGGTCATGGACTGGATGGAGCAGGAGCGCGAGCGTGGTATCACGATTACAGCCGCTGCGACGACTGCTTTTTGGACACCTACGGATGCTAAAGACAAGGTTGCCGAAAAAATCAAACTCAATATCATCGACACTCCTGGGCACATCGACTTTACGATTGAAGTAAAACGCTCTTTGCGTGTGCTGGATGGCGCGGTGGTGGTTTTTGATGGCGTAGCTGGCGTGGAACCTCAATCCATGACCAACTGGCGCTATGCAGATGATTACAAAGTTCCACGCATTTGTTTTATCAATAAACTCGATCGTTCGGGCGCTTCATTTGAGCGTTCTTTTCAGTCTATTTTAAAAGAGCTTTCTCCGTTGGCTGTGAAGATGCAGATTCCTGATGGGCACGAAGATCAATTCAAGGGCATTATTGATTTGTTGGCTATGAAATATGTCACGGCTGAAGGCGATAAGGGCGAGCGACTTATCGTCAGCGAAATTCCAGAGCACCTCAAGGAACAAGCCACTACTGAACGAGCCGTAGCTATCGAAAAAATCGTCGAACAGGATGATGTGGCCATGAATGAATACTTAGAAGGCAAGGAAATTTCTCTGGAGCGTCTCCGAAAGATTTTGCGCAAGGCAACTATCGAAAATAAAATTTTCCCAGTTTTTTGCGGATCAGCTTTGAAGAACAAGGGCGTTCAGTTGGTTTTGGATGCAGTGGCTTATTATCTACCAAGCCCACTAGACATCGTCCCTGCTAAAGGTACTGATTACAAAACTGGTGCAGAATCACCGGCTCTGGCTGACGATAATAAACCTTTTGCCGCTCTGGCATTTAAGACAGCTACCGATCCGTTTGTTGGAGCACTGACTTTTTTCCGGGTTTATTCCGGTAAACTTTCAGCCGGTTCCTATGTGTTTAATACTCGCACCGGTCAGCAAGAGCGTATCAGTCGTATCGTGCAGATGCATGCCAACAACCGCGTTGAAATCAAAGAAATTTATGCCGGCAATATCGCCGCTACGGTCGGTTTGAAAGACACCAAGACGGGGGATACGCTGTGCGATCCTGATCATGCGATTATTCTTGAAGGTATTGATGTGCCGGAGCCAGTTATTTCTCTACGCATTGAGCCAAAGACCAAAGCTGACCAGGAAAAAATGGGCGTGGCTTTACGCAAGCTTTCTGACGAAGATCCAACCTTCCGCATCAAGACCGATGAAGAAACTGGTGAGATGATTATTTCCGGCATGGGCGAGTTGCACCTGGAAGTTTTGGTTGACCGCATGCGCCGAGAATTCAAAGTTGAAGCCAATGTCGGCCGTCCGCAAGTTGCCTACAAAGAAACCATCAGCACGAATGCTCAAGCTGAAGGCAAGTACATCAAGCAATCTGGAGGTCGTGGTCAGTACGGCCATGTATGGCTGAAGGTTGAACCACTGGAGCGAAGTGCCGGCTATGAATTCGTTGACGCTATCAAAGGCGGTGTAGTTCCACAGGAATACGTGCCAGCTATTGAAAAGGGTATTAAGGAAGCTTTGAACAAAGGTGTCGTGGCTGGTTTCCCGATTGTCGACATGAAGGTCACCGTCTACGATGGTTCGTATCATGAAGTTGACTCATCTGAAATCGCCTTCAAGATCGCTGGTGCGATGGCTCTGCAAGAGGCGATGAAGCGTGCCAAACCTATTATTCTTGAACCAATTATGACCGTCGAGATCATTGTTCCTGAAAATTTCCTCGGCCCATCTACGGGGGACTTGGCTTCACGGCGCGGGCAGATCGTCCAAATTGAAGATCGCAGTACGCTGGGCCTGAAAGTGATTGAAGCCATGGTGCCGTTGTCAGAAATGTTTGGCTATGCTACATCTATCCGATCACTGACTGAAGGGCGTGGTACGTTCACCATGGAATTCGATCACTACGAACCAGTGCCGAACAACATCGCGACACAAATTGCGGAAGGAAAGAAATAATGGACATTTCCGAGCTAAAACAACTTCTCAAAAACTCCACCTCCGTTTTAATCATGGAAAACGGCAATCCGGATTTGGTGGTTATGGAGTATCGAGCTTACAAGCAGTTGGCGCAGGGATCGACTCAAGAAACCAGCCAGCATATCCCAACCAAGCCGGTAGCATCATCGCCTCGAGTGCCTTTGCATTCTGATTTGGCGGTCCAATCGCGCGAGGCGGAAATCCTTGAACGCTTGAATCGGGAGATCATGACTCTGAAGGAGCAAATCGAAGCGGAAGAGCGGGGGACTGATCCACAATCCCCAAGTGTTGACTTTTAAAAGGTAATCAGCTAAAATGAGAGTCCGTATCAGTAAACGTTAGTTTACAGGACTTCTGCGGAAGTCCTACTTAAAACGCTACTAGCGAATAGCCAATAGCGAATGGTATCCAAACTCCATTCACTGATGGTTAACCGTTACTTGCACAAAGAGGGAATGGCAGACAAATTTGAACGTACCAAGCCGCACTTAAACGTCGGCACCATCGGTCACGTAGACCATGGAAAAACTAGTACTACAGCCGCGATTTTGCACACGCTCAATCTGTTCAATGCAGAGGGCTATGGCGCGCGTGTAGAAGGTATTAATGATATTGATAACGCACCCGAAGAGCGTGCTCGTGGTATCACGATTGCCTTGCACCACTCGGAATACTGGACTCCTAAGCGCCACTATGCGCACGTAGATGCTCCTGGCCACGCTGATTACATCAAGAACATGATTACCGGTGCCGCCCAGATGGACGGTGCAGTTTTGGTGGTTTCGGCAGCTGACGGTGCTATGCCTCAAACTCGTGAACACATTCTTTTGGCCTACCAAGTCGGCGTACCTTCGATTATCGTCTTCTTAAACAAGGTAGACATGGTTGATGATCCTGAATTGATCGACCTCGTTGAAGCTGAAATCCGCGAATTACTCAACAAGTATCATTTCCCTGGCGACACCACCCCTTTCATCCGCGGTTCTGCGGTGAAGGCTTTAGAAGCTAAGTCAAAAGATGATGCAGCTGTAGCTCCTTTCAAGCAACTTATTGATACTTTGGATGAATACTTCAAGGAACCAGAACGTGAACTCGATAAGCCATTCTTGATGCCCGTTGAAGATATCTTTGCTATTGCTGGACGCGGTACGGTAGTTACCGGCCGTATTGAGCGCGGCAAAGTAAACATCAACGAAGAAATCGAGATCGTTGGGCTCAAGCCAACTGCCAAGACAGTGGTTACGGGTATTGAAATGTTCAACAAACAGCTTGATCAAGGTCTGGCAGGCGACAACGCTGGTATCCTTCTGCGCGGAACTAAGAAAGAAGAAATCGAGCGTGGTCAGGTATTGGCTAAACCAGGTTCTATTACCCCGCACACGGACTTCGATGCTGAAATCTACGTCCTTTCCAAAGAAGAAGGTGGACGCCATACCCCATTCTTTAAGGGCTACAAACCTCAATTCTATTTCCGCACCACTGATGTAACCGGCGAAGTTTTTCTGCCTGAAGGTGCTGAAATGGTTATGCCTGGTGATACGGTAAATTTGAAAGTTAAATTAATTGCTCCGATCGCCATGGAGGAAAAACAGCGCTTTGCTATCCGCGAGGGTGGTAAAACGGTGGGAGCCGGCGTCGTGACGAAGATCAGCGCCTAACCCGCTATGATAGATTGTTCTTTATAATGCTATGGCCAAAAAACCTGAAACTAATCAACGCATCCGCATAAAACTTCGCGCCTACGATAATAAGATTATTGACAAATCTGCTCAGCAGATTGTCGAGACGATTGAGCGCTACGGCGGCAAGCCCATCGGGCCTGTACCGTTGCCGACTGAAATCGCCAAGATGACGGTCAATCGCTCGTCATTTATCGATAAGCAATCACGCGAACAGTTTGAAATGAGGACCCACAAGCGCCTAATCGATATCTTTGCTCCGTCCCCAAAGATCATCGACGCGTTGACCAACCTAGCATTACCAGCCGGCGTAGATATTGAAATCAAGATGTAGTAGAATCTTCACATTTGGCGATCTGCGTTGTTGCCGGTTCCAGTCCTCCCTCACCGTACCTATTTAGTACGGCTCGGTCCGGGCTTCGCCGGCGCCTAGCAGCTCATCCAAATCTGAAGATTCTAAAATTATTTCCTTCCTTTCGCCATTAGCGATAGTGGCGAGAGATAAGGTAGTAATACGGTATTAGTACTTATCCCGATGGATGTCTGTCATGGACGGGTTTATAAAAGTACAGTACGGTGTCGTTACCTGAATTCAAATATTGGTTTTCATAAACGAAAATACCATTACATAAGAAAGAATTAGATTAGCTTTCGGCGTAGACCGGCTAGTCCGGTCTTTTTATTTGAAATGAGCAAATTCATTCTTGGAAAAAAAGTCGGCATGTCCCAGGTATTTGATGCAGCGGGCAGAGTCGTCCCAGTCACTGTTATTGAAGCCACGCCAAATGTCGTGGTGCAATTACGCACCCAAGAAAAAGATGGTTATTCAGCTGTCCAAGTTGGTATTGGCTCAAAAAAGCGCACATCCAAGGCTATGAAAGGCCATATGAAAGATTTGGGTATTTTCCAAGTACTTAAAGAATTTGAAGGAACGAAATCGGGTGACACTGACCTCAAAGTAGGCGATACGATCAAGGTGGACATTTTTGCTGCCGGTGATATGGTTCGCGTTTCCGGTCTTACCAAGGGTAAGGGCTTCCAAGGCGCTGTGAAACGACATGGATTCCACGGTATGCCTGCTAGCCACGGCGCGCACTCGGTGCTTCGTCACATTGGTTCTATCGGTCAGCGTTTTCCTCAACACACGCTGAAGGGCAAGCGCATGGCTGGCCACATGGGAAATGTACGTGCCACAATTCGTGGATTAAAAGTCATGCTCGTTGATTCTGAAAATAATCTTTTAGCTGTAAAGGGTGCAGTGCCCGGCAATAATGGCGCACCGCTGGAAGTCAGAACGCACTGAGTCAAAAGTCGAAAGTCTATAAAGTCTGTAAAGTCTCTCGAGTAAAACACTTTATAGACCTGATGACGTTAAGACGTTATAGACTATATCTATGCATACACAACTCTACAACCAAGAGGCCGAAGTTATCGGAGAAGTCGACTTGAGCGACAAAGTTTTTGCGGTGCCGATGAACCAGGATCTTCTTCACCAGGTGACGACCTCACTTATGGCCAACATGCGTCAGAATATCGCCCATACCAAAGGTCGCGGGGTGGTTCGTGGAGGCGGCAAGAAACCTTGGCAACAAAAAGGCACAGGTCGTGCGCGACATGGATCCAGTCGGTCACCAATTTGGAAAGGCGGCGGTGTTACGCATGGTCCAACCAAAGAAAAAGATTTTACCAAAAAGATTAATCGCAAAATGGCGCGCAAAGCTTTGGCGATTGCTCTTTCCGCTAAAGTCAAAGATCAGCAACTTATTGTGGTTGATGCAGTGACATTGGAATTAGCCAAGACCAAAAACATGGCACATGTCATGAAGCGTTTCGCCACGATTTTGCCTGGCTATGTGACCACTAAGCGTCGCACCAGCAGTATGTTGCTTATTGTGCCGTCACATGTCGAAGCAGCTCCGATTACCCGAGCCGCCCGCAACATCCCTTATTTGAAAGTTGCATCAGCCAGTGATCTCAATACTCTGGTAATTCTTGGATCTAAATACACCGTTTTAGCGAAAGGCGCAGCTGAAATTATCGAGAAGATGGCTAAAGTCGCAAGCACAAAAGCTTAATACCATATGAAGCTCAATATTTTTAAAAAAGAAGAAAAGAAGCAGGCTCCAAAAAAGGTTAAGAATACCGAAACTTTGGATGTGGTGCCACAAGAACAAGTTGCTTCAGCGGCTTTTTCAGGCACCAATTCCGTGATTTCACAGATTTATACCAGTGAAAAAAGCACTCGCCTGATTGCATCCAATCAATATGTGTTCAAGGTAACCACGAATGCAACCAAAAACGAGATCAAAAAAGAAGTTGGTCAACGCTTCAATGTAAAAGTAAAAGGCGTTAGGGTAATCAACATCCGCGGTAAGAAGCGCATGCTGGGCCGACATCCCGGTTTTCGTTCTGGGTATCGCAAAGCAGTTGTGATACTTCAACCAGGCAATGTAATTCAACAGGCCAAGCCATAATATGAAGAACTACAAGCCGACAACTCCATCACGACGACACATGCAAGGATACGATTTCTCTAACCTGTCGTCGGTGAAACCTCTGAAATCCCTGAAGGGTGGTTTTCAGCGTGCTGTTGGACGGAATAATCAAGGCCGCATTACCAGTGGTCATCGTGGCGGCGGAGTGAAGCGCCTCTATCGTGATATCGATTTTCGCCAAGAGAAATTAGATATTCCAGCCACGGTATTTTCTATCGAGTATGATCCCAACCGCACTTCGCGCATTGCCCGATTACATTACAAAGATGGCGAGCGCCGCTATATCATTGCTCCGGAAGGATTAAAAGCCGGTGATGTAATCGTCACATCCGAAAAAGCTGATTTAAAACCCGGCAATCGCATGAAGTTGGTAAATATTCCTCAAGGCACTCAAGTCTACAATATCGAACTACGTCCGGGTCAGGGAGGTCGCATGGTTCGTTCGGCCGGTTCGGCCGCTACCGTCATGGCCGGTGAGGGCGGATTGATCCAGATTGCCATGCCATCATCTGAATTGCGTACGCTTTCCGGCGAATGTTTCGCATCCATCGGACAGCTTTCCAATGCCGAGCACTTCTTTATTCACCTTGGAAAAGCTGGACGTTCACGTTGGCTAGGCCGTCGTCCAAAAGTTCGCGGTACGGTTATGAACCCAGTCGACCATCCACACGGAGGCGGTGAGGGCAAACAAGGACGTGGTACGCGCCGACCAAAGACGCGTCATGGCAAGATTACCGGTGGACACAAAACACGCAATAAGAAAAAGAAATCAAATAAATTTATTCTTCGCCGAAGAAGTAAATAACTATGTCTAGAAGCATCAAAAAAGGACCGTATGTCGATCAGCGTCTCTTAAAGAAAGTGGCGGCTTTGAAGGCGGGCGATAAGACAGTTATCAAGACCTGGGCCCGTCCTTGCACAATTGTGCCTGAAATGATCGGATTTACATTTGGCGTCCATAATGGTAGAATCCATGTTCCGGTTTTCGTTACGGAGGATATGGTTGGCCATAAGCTCGGTGAGTTTTCCCATACCCGCAAGTTCTCTCGTCATGGCGGACGTATGCAGAAGGAGCTTGAAGCAGCTGCTAAACAACGCGATCTTGACGCCGCTAAAGCCGCCAAGGCAGAAACTGCCCCAGCTGCTCCGGTAAAGAAATAAAAATCATATGGAAACACGTACCCAACTTAATGGTCTCCGGCTAGCTCCACGAAAAGTGCGAGCAGTTGTTGATTTGATTAGACGTAAGGACGTGTCAGTCGCATTGGATCAACTCGAACATTTAATCAAGAAACCCTCACCGATTGTTTTGAAACTTCTGAAAACCGCCGTGGCAAATGCCGAGCATAATTTTCAGATGGTAGCTGATAATCTGTACATCAAGAGTATTTTTGTGAACGAAGGTGAGAAGCTCAAGCGTTTCATGCCGCGAGCTCAAGGACGTGCTACCGAGATACAGAAGAAGACCAGTCGCGTAGTGGTTATCTTGGACGAGCGTGTGGCTGGCCTGAAGCGATCGGCACCGGTTCGCGCCAAGCAAGAAGTAGCAGCTGTAGACGGCGCGGCTGTGGCTGAAGAAAAAGGTTCTTCGAAACCCGCGGCTAAAGCTCCGATTAAAAAAGAGCTTGGCAAAAAAGGCAATATGCTTGGCAATCTAGGCAAGAAAATGTTTCAACGAAAATCAGTTTAATTATAATGGCGCATAAAATTTCACCAACATCATTACGCATCGGTATTCATAAGGATTGGGCATCCCATTGGTTTGGCGGTTCCCGATACGTACCTTATCTGAAGAGCGATGTAGCAATTCGCGCTTTGCTTGAAAAACGACTGAAATCGATGAGTGTTGATCGTGTTGAAATTGACCGTGGTACCGATGCAGTGACCGTCACGATTTACACTGCGCGCCCGGGTTTGATTATTGGCCGTGGCGGTACGGGCGTGGAAGATCTTAAAAAAATTATTCACGGTATTTTAAAGAAAAAAGTCAGCATTAAGATTGAAATACAAGAAATCAAAAATCCTGAAGCTTCTGCCCGGATTAACGCCGAGGCAATTGCTGACCAGATAGAAAAACGTATCCCATTCCGTCGATTGATGAAGCAGACGTTGGCAAAAATGGTAGCCGATCGTGGAGTCAAAGGTGCCAAGATCCAATTAAGCGGACGTTTGGACGGAGCTGAAATTGCCCGAACCGAACATTTGGAAGAGGGAAGCTTGCCTTTACAGACTTTGCGAGCGGACATTGATTTTGCTCGTATCACCGCCCATACCACCTTCGGTACGATTGGTGTAAAAGTTTGGATTTATCGAGGAGAAGTATTCGATACAGAATCTAGAAAATAGAAAATAGAATCTAGAAAATGGAATGTAGAATCAAAAATTCTAAATTCTAACTTCTAGATACTATATTCTAGGAATTATGTTTCAACCATCACGCGTAAAACATTCGAAAGTGCATAAAGGCCGACTTCGGCAAGTTGCAACTCGTGGAACCGAGTTGAGCTTTGGTGCGTTTGGGTTAAAAGCCATGGAGTCTAGTTGGCTAAAAGCAAATCAGCTTGAGTCTGCCAGACGTGCCATGACGCGATTTGTTCAGCGTGGAGGTAAGATTTGGACACGCGTCTTCCCAGATAAACCTAGAACTGCTAAGAGTGCAGAAGTCGGTATGGGAGGCGGACGCGGCGGGTTATCCCACTTCGTGGCTTCAGTTGAAGTCGGCCGTGTAATTTTTGAAATCGATGGACTTACCGAAGCCTTAGCTCGTGAAGCTCTGACGCTGGGAGCCCACAAACTACCAATCAAAACTAAGATTGTTGTTCGATAATATGAAAAAGATTGACCTTGTCGGAAAATCAAAAGAAGAATTACAGCTGACGCTCCAGGAGTTAAAGGAGAAACTTGTCCAATTGAAATTTAGTTTAGCCGAAAGTAAGCTTAAAGATTTTAGTCAACTGGGCAAGCTACGTCGAGATATCGCACGCGTTATGACTAATTTAAAGAACGCCTAATAAAACTATGAACGCAATCAATACAAACAACTCACATACTCGGACGCTTGTAGGTACGGTGGTATCCGACAAAATGCAGAAAACTGTAGTGGTTGAAGTTCGTCGCTTGAAACTCCACCCGAAATATAAGAAATACATCAAGGCCACTTCGCGCTATAAGGTGCACGATCCAGAGAACACCTATCACCCGGGTGATAAAGTAGTTATCGGTGCTACGAGACCAATATCAAAAGATAAACGCTGGGTTGTCATCGGTAAAGCCGAATAATAATATGTTACAACTTCGATCAATCGTAAATGTTGCTGACAATAGTGGTGCCAAGAAGGTTGGCGTTTTTAAGGTACTTGGTGGATCACGTCGGCGTTACGCCCAGATCGGCGATATCGTGGTTGTATCAGTAAAGGTAGCTGAACCCCGTAAAGCAGTGAAGAAGAAAGAAGTTTTGAAAGCCGTTGTAGTTCGTCAGCGCAAACCATTTCGCCGCAAAGACGGTACCACCGTTCGGTTTGATGAAAATGCCGTAGTTATTTTGGATGGCGTGGAGCCAAAAGGCGGCCGTATTTTCGGACCGATTCCTCGCGAAATTAAAGAAAAAGGATTTAATACGATTGCCTCATTAGCCGAAGAATTAGTTTAAATATATGAAATTAAAGAAAGGCGACAATGTGATCATGCTGAACGGGAAAGATCGGAGAAAGACCGGGAAGATTTTAAACGTGGATCCGGCGGGCAATAAAATCATTGTTGAAGGATTGAATATGATAAAACGTGCAGTTAAAGCCCGGAAACAAGGGCAGAAAGGTCAAATGATATCCCGTGAGCGCTTCGTAGCAGTGGCTAGCGTGGCACTGGTGTGTAAGGTCTGCGGCAAGCCGACGCGTTTGGGGTATCGAGTCGACGGTAAGAATAAGGTCAGGATATGCCGCAAATGCAAAGGCGAAACATAAGAGAGGTCAGGTTTGCAATATAACATTTCATCTGATACAATATGTCAAGATTACGTGAACAATATAAGAAAACCGTCATCCCTGCCTTGCAGAAAGAGTTTGGTATTGCCAATGTTATGGCCGTGCCAAAGATTCAGAAAATTACTCTCAATGTAGGCGTGGGGCGTTTAGTCAAAGACGACAAGGCTCTTGAAAAAATTCGCCGTGACCTGGCTCTTTTGACTGGTCAGCAACCCTCACCTCGCAAAGCTAAGAAATCCATCTCGAGCTTCAAGCTTCGTCAGGGTGTGGTAGTTGGCTATGCGGTGACCCTTCGGGGCACGCGCATGTATGATTTTCTTGATCGTTTGATTTCCATGGCTTTGCCGATGTCAAAGGACTTTCGTGGAGTTGAGGTCAAGAACTTTGATGCGCAAGGTAACCTCAATCTTGGTATCAAGGAGCAGAGTATTTTCCCAGAAATTGTCTACGATAATTTGAAAGATATTTTTAGCCTTCAGGCTACGATAACTACGACTGCCAAGAATCGAGAGCAGGGGATCGCCTTGCTCCGACACCTGGGATTTCCGCTGAAGAAATAACATGCCCAAACAATCAACTATCGCACGATCAAATAAGAAGCCGAAATTTTCCAGCCGAATTGTCCGACGTTGTTTTATGTGCGGGCGATCGCATGCGTATTTGAGAAAATTTGGGCTGTGTCGTATTCATTTCCGCGAGCTCGCTAGCCAAGGGCTTCTACCCGGCGTAAAGAAATCAAGTTGGTAACACAAACATATGGATCCTATCTCTGACATGTTAAGCCGAATAAAGAATGCTCAAATGGTCTCTGCAGACCGGGTTTTAGTGCCGGCATCAGCCGTGAGATTTCGCATTGCGAATATTCTTAAAGAAGCCGGCTATTTGTCAGATGTGGCAAAAAAGAAAAAGCGAGCCAAAAAAGCAGAGCATGATTGGCTGGACTTAGCTTTGAAATATGACGATGGGCAGGGTGCTATTTCCGGTGTTAAGCTCGTTTCCAAACCCTCGCGACATCTCTATATTCGTGCCAAAGATATTAAGCTAGTTCGTTCAGGCTTCGGCGTCGCTGTCATTTCAACATCGAAAGGGATCATGACATCCAAAGAGGCTCGCAAAGAAGGCCTTGGCGGAGAGATATTATTTGAAATCTGGTAATTATGTCTAAAATCGGTAAAAAACCAATTCAACTTCCGGCAGGTGTAACCGCCCAGATACAGGCGGGGGTTATGACGGTCAAAGGTTCAAAAGGGCAGTTGACTCGGAATGTCCCTTCAATGCTTACCGTGACGATTGATCCGCAGCACATTGAGTTGACACCTACTACCAAAGCCGTGGGTAAGAATAGTAAAGAAGTGATGATGATGTGGGGTTTATATCGGGCACTTATTCAGAATATGGTCACCGGTACTTCAGAGGGATTCCAAAAAGTGCTTGAGTTCCAAGGCGTTGGATTTAAAGCTAATGTGAAGGGCAGCGACCTGGAGCTGAACCTTGGTTTTTCTCATCCGGTTGTCTATAAGGCCCCGGAAGGCATCGCATTTAAAGTTGAGAAGAACGTAATCACTGTTTCCGGTATGGACCGAGAAGTGGTTGGTCAGGTTGCCGCTGAAATTCGAGCCAAGAGAAAGCCAGAACCTTACAAGGGAAGTGGTATCCGCTATGCCGGAGAAGTGGTTCGACGAAAAGCTGGTAAGAAAGCGGTTGCTTCCGGCGGCTAATTAAAACTATGACATTCAAAGTAAAACAAGTGAATAGAATTCGTCGTCATGCCCGTGTCCGGGCAAAGATATCGGGTACTTCAGCGCGCCCACGTGTCGCGGTGTTTAAGAGCAACCAACATATTTTTGTGCAAGCCATTGATGATACGACACGCAAGACTATAGCCGGCATCAGTGATCAGAAGACGAAGTCAGCGAAGAACGATGCCCCTAAAGAACTAGGGGGGAAAGAAAAGCGAGCCTTTGCCATTGGAGAGCAGGTTGGTGAATTACTGAAAAAATCTGGTGTTGAGGCGGTTGTATTTGATAAAGGCGGTTTTAAATATCATGGTCGTGTAAAAGCAGTTGCCGAAGGACTGCGTAAAGCCGGAATTCGATTATAATTTTTATGGAAAACGAACAGACCCCCACAACTCAACACGTTTCAACTCCAGAAGTGAGTGCTCCAGCAGCGGTAGTTTCGCCAAGTGCTCCGGCTGGACGTCGATCTCCTCAAGGACAGTATGGTGGTTTTCGCCGTGGCGGTGGAAGCGGTGGTGCTGGTGGACGCGGAGGACGAGGTGGCAGACGCCAAGGCGGCCGACCAACTGAAAAGCCTGAATTTGATCAGAAGACTTTGGATATCGCTCGCGTAGCTCGTGTAACTAAAGGCGGTAAGCGTTTTAGCTTCCGTGCTACTGTAGTAGTTGGTAATGGCCGTGGCAAAGTTGGCGTAGGTATTGCTAAGGGCAAGGATGTAGCGCAATCGATTCTAAAAGCCTACAACCAGGGTAAGAAGCGTATGATTACGGTTGTTGTTGTGAATGGCACAATTCCTTATCAGGTTGAAGCCAAATATTCGAGTGCGGTTGTTATGATTAAGCCATCCAAAAACGGTATTAAAGCCGGGGGCGCTGTCCGTGTGGTTGCCCAGATGGCAGGCATTCGCGGATTGACCGGAAAGCTTATTGAGCGAACTAACAACAAGCTCAACATCGCCATGGCAACTTTGGAAGCCCTCAAGAAACTTAGAATAAAGAATAAAGAAGTAGGAATAAAGGAAAAACCTACGGAAGTTCCTGTTTCTTAACCCTTATTCTTTATTCTTTATTCTTAATTCCTTATTCTGAATTTATGGATCTATCTAATCTAAAACCACATACACAACGACTCTCGCGTAAGCGAGTGGGCCGTGGCGGCAAACGTGGTACCACCTCTGGGCATGGAACCAAGGGTCAAAAAGGCCGCGCCGGTGCATCAGTCAAACCGGGTTTTCGCGGCGGCGATAATCGGCTTTGGCAGTTATTCCCAAAGCAACGCGGTGCCGGCAAAAAGCATGGCAGTAAGCGCCCGCATCGCAAGCATCGTTTTTTTCTGTACAGGCAGGGAGCAGTTTTTAGTGTGAATGTATCAGCCTTGAATGTGTTTCCGGATGGTGCGACAATAACGGGGCAGACACTGTTTGAAAAAGGTTTAATAGCCGGCGCACGCACATTGGTCAAGATCTTAGGCGATGGCGTACTGAAGCGTAAACTTACACTACAGGGCATTCCCGCTTCCAAATCTGCCATCGAGAAAATAAGCAAAGCTGGCGGTTCGGTGCAGAATCTAGAAAATACTAAATAGAATCTAGAATTAACTATTCTACTTTCTACTTTCTAGACAATGAACAAATTACTCCAAATCATCAAGCGACCCGATCTTCGCAACAAAGTACTCTTTGTACTAGCTCTTTTGCTTGTCTCTCGAGTCATCTCAAATATTCCTATTCCTGCTGTAGATGCCGCGAGGTTGCGGGAATTTTTTGCACAAAATCAATTCTTTGGCTTAGTCAGCGCTTTTACTGGTGGCGCGCTTTCAAGCGTTTCGATCGGTATGCTTGGCCTTGGTCCGTACATCACCGGTTCAATTATCATGCAATTGTTGACCATGATTTTCCCTTCGCTTGAACAGATGTACAAATATGAAGGCGAAGCTGGTCGTTCTCGTTTTAATCAATACTCTCGGCTTCTGACCATCCCACTGGCCACGATTCAGGCCTATACGTTTTTGACATTGCTCTCGCGGCAAAACGTCATCGGCAACCTGACTCGTCTTGATTGGGCCAGTGCCATTATTTCAATTATCGCCGGTAGTATGTTCCTGATGTGGTTGGGCGAATTGATTTCTGAAAAAAACATCGGCAATGGTGTATCACTCTTGATTTTGGCGGGTATCGCTTCTGGTGTACCTGGGCATATCCGGCAAGCCCTCGTGACCTATACGCCCGATCAACTTTTTTCCTACATCGCATTCGTTGTAGTTGGACTAGCCGTAATCGTGGGCGTTGTGTATATATCTGAAGCCCAACGTAACATCCCTATCAACTACGCTCGTCGCGTACGTGGTCAGAAGATGTATGGCGGTGTATCCACCTATCTGCCGATGCGCGTAAATAACGCTGGCGTGATTCCGATTATTTTTGCACTTTCTATACTGTTATTCCCTGGCATTATCGCCAACTTCTTTTCTAACTCCAGTGTGGTCGTAGTGGCAAATGTCGCCCGTGCGGTCAGCCAATTCATCCAAAATCAATTCTGGTACTCCTTGTTCTACTTCCTGTTAGTTGTCTTGTTTACCTATTTCTATACTGCGATTACCTTTGATCCAAAATCAATCGCCGAGAACATACAAAAACAGGGTGGTTATATCCCCGGCATTCGCCCTGGCCCAATGACTTCCCAGTTTCTTGAACATCTTTTAAATCGCGTGACGTTGGTTGGAGCGCTGTTCTTGGGTCTCTTAGCAATTTTACCGAATATTGTCCGTGCAGCTACTGGGATTAACTCCTTCACCGTCGGCGGTACCTCTATCTTGATCGTTGTTTCGGTAGCCATTGAGGTTATGAAACAGTTTGACGCACAGTTAGCCATGTACGAATATTAGAGCTGATCTAACTTAAAAAACAAAACCCTGCTAGTGGCAGGGTTTTGTTTTTTAAGTTATTGTTGGTAGGATGGCTTAGGTCTTTTGGGGCGAGGGATATGATTACTTGGCTTTGCGTGCTCATCCTTGTCGGTATCTGGGCCATGGTGAATATCGTGGATAGATTTAAATTTAATGCGGCTTGGGCTGATCGACTTCAGACTGGACGGTTGCTTATTGAGTGGTTAAAAACCCATCCGTCTGTCAACGCTAGAGATGATCCCCATGGCCGAGCGCTATTCGAGAAGCATATCAAGGCATACCGCCGATACCTGCAAGTATCTCGAGTAGCAAGCGATAACGGACACCTTAGCTTTCTTGAGCATTGCATTACGAGGCATCATGCAACATAGTGATGTCTCTTTTATTTTATTTCTAATTTGACATAATGAGGCAGTTCTCTCTTATCCATGGAGGTGAGTGTGGGAGGAGTTCTTGTTTTGTTATCTGGAATTGCACTTGTTGTTGCACTGCACTTTATCGGACCCATGCTGGTGGCTCGTCAGAAACGCTTGAACCAGCGGGATGAGGAGTTGGCAGAATGGGTTGCCTACAGTTTGGGGCATGCCGATGGTGCTAGGCGCGTACCGATGCGACTTATGTTTAGCTCCAGCACCGATCCACGAAGGGAGGGATTTATTTCATCCATTCGCAAGTTTTATGGTGACGGCTATCGGGCAGGGCATTCTGACCAGGCTGATATGGCCCAAGATTGGTTGAGTGTTCACCCTGAACTTACCAAACAATGGATGGAAATGCGCGCGAGTGTGAGCCAGCTTTTTAAACGAACGGTATCCAAGCCCTAGCCCCTACGGGATGGGGCTTTTTTTTATTCAAATTTTAGATTATGATACGGCCATGACTGATGTTGAGTCAAAACGCTGGGTTATTACGTTAATCGGGCCGCCAGGGGCGGGGAAGGGGACACAAGCCGATCTTTTGGCAGAGGATTTTGGATTACAGCATATTGAGACATCCAAGGTTATCGAAGAGAAATTTAAAAATGCGAAGCCAGATGATCAGGAAATTATCGAAGCGAAGGTCCAGTACGATGCCGGCAAATTGGTGAATCCGCAACTCTTCGCTAAATGGTTAACTGAAAAAATTCGAGAGTTAGCTATTGCAAGTCACGGACTGGTGTTTAGTGGATCTTTTCGGACCTTACCAGAGTCATACGTGCTGATGCCGGTGTGTGAAGAACTGTATGGCAAGAACAACATTTTTTTTGTAAACATTGAAGTCAGTCAAGATGAGTCGGTGGTGCGAAATACCGGTCGGCGTATTTGTAAAGCCAATCGGCATCCTATCCCTCGTTTTGCCCAGGTTGATCGATGTCCAAAAGACGGCAGCGAGTTAATTGTCCGATCGCTTGATAAACCCGAAACTATTAAAGTGCGCTACCAAACCTACGTACAGGATACGGCACCGGTGCTCGAATATATCCGTAAACAAGGCTACAATCCGGTGAAAATCAACGGCGAGCAAGAGATTGCCGCCGTGCACGATGATATCACGCATGCTTTACATGGCCTGCATGCTTCAATGCATTTGGATATTTTGAAACAAGGAGAATAGCGCTTTAGGGGATTAGCTATCTTCTTGGCGGAGTCCAGCGGCAAGGGTAGAAAATTATTGAAGCCGAGAACGAAAAATCT
>Ga0209515_10003313_pt1 | contig 23316 bp, 19 predicted proteins | sample Subgroupgradi54m_FD_187454 | JGI IMG/M metagenome (GOLD analysis project Ga0209515, IMG submission 187454) | Subsurface groundwater microbial communities from S. Glens Falls, New York, USA - GMW60B uncontaminated upgradient, 5.4 m (SPAdes)... ... | reverse complement strand
CGACCATCCGGGCGCGCTGGCCTTGCTCTCGTTCACTGCGGCGCGCCTGTGGGAGCTGCGCGATCGTCACTTCCACCGCCTGTCGAGCGCCGCCTACCAGCGTCTCGGCGGCGTCGCGGGCGCGCTGGCGCAGCATGCCGAGGCCACCCTGGCCGAGCTGTCGGCCGAGCAGCAGCGGGTGGTGCGCGTGGCCTTCCGCCACCTGGTCACCGCCTCGGGCACGCGCGCCGTGCTTACCGGCAAGGAGCTGCGTCAGCTGCTCGGCGGCGAGGCCAGCGGCGACGCGGTCATCGAGCGCCTCATCGCCGCGCGTCTGCTGGTCACCTACGAGGGCGAAGGCGGCGAGGAGACCATCGAGATCGTCCACGAATCGCTGCTCGCGGCCTGGCCGCGCCTGGTCGAGTGGCAGCGCGAGGACGCCGAGGGCGCGCGCCTGCGCGATCAGCTGCGCAGCGCCGCGCGTCAGTGGGACGAGCGTGGCCGCCCGCGCGGCCTGCTCTGGCGCGACGACGCGCTCGCCGATCTGCACCGCTGGCGCAGCCGCCACGCGGGCGAGCTGACCGCCAGCGAGGCCGCCTTCGCCGCCGCCAGCGTGGCCGACGAGCGGCGCGGCCGGCGCCTGCGCAGCGGCCTGTGGGCGGGCGCGTTCGTGGTGCTCGCTGCGGGTGTCGTCGGCCTGCTGACGATGAACTCGAGCCTCGACCGCCAGCGTGCGCGCGCCGAGACGAGTGCGGCGCGCGCCACCGCGAGCGCCGCCGAGGCGCGCCAGCGCCTGACCGAGCAGTTCGAGGAGCAGGGGCGGCTTGCCTTCGTCGCGGGCAACCTGTCACACGCGCTGGTCTACCTCAACGAAGCCTACCAGCGCGGCGCCGACGGGCGACCCTTGCAGCTCATGCTCGGCCTGGCGCTGCGTTCGCACGAGGCGCTGGTGTTCACGCTGCGCGGGCACACCGCGGGCGTGCTCGCGGCCCGCTACTCCCCCGACGGCCGGTGGATCGCGACCGCCAGCAAGGACGGCACGGCGCGGGTGTGGGACGCGCAGAGTGGAGCGCCGCTCGCGCTGCTGCGCCACGACGGCCCGGTGCGCAGCGTGTGCTTCGACGCCACCGGCGAGCGCGTGCTGACCTCGAGCGACGATGGCACGGCGCGCGTGTGGGCACGCGCCACCGGTGCGTTGCTGCATGTCTTGCGCGGGCACGACGGCTCCGTCCTCAGCATCGGCTTCGCCTCCGATGGACGCAGCATCTTGACCACCGGCCAGGACGGCACGGCGCGCCTGTGGGACGGCTCGAGCGGCGCGCTCCTGCGCACGATCGACACGCGGCAGCGCAGCCACTTCTTGGCCTTTGCGCCCGACGGCCTGCACCTCGCCACCGACGGCGCCGACAACACGGCCGTGCTCTGGGACGCGCGCACCGACCGGGCGCAGTCGACGCTACGCGGGCACGACGACCAGGTGAGGCTGGCGCTATTCTCGCCCGACGGAGGCACCCTGGCCACCGCCAGCAACGATGGTATGACGCGCCTCTGGTACGCCGGCACCGGCCGGCTGCGCGCCACCCTCGAGGGGCACGTCGACCAGGTCAGCGACCTCGGCTTCAGTCCCGATGGCAAGCTGCTGGCGACCGCGAGCTACGACCGCACCGCCAAGCTGTGGGACGTCGCCACCGGCCGGCTGCACGCCACCTTGCCCGCAGGCACCGGTTATCTGGACCGCGTCGTCTTCGATGCGAGCAGCACGCGGCTCTTGACCGCGGGCGCCGACGGCAGCGTGCGCCTGTGGGACGTGGCCAGCGGCGACGCGCTCGCGCTCTTCGAGGGCCACGTCAGCGTGGTCGGCGACGTCGCGTTCTCGCCCGATGGGCAGCGCGCACTGTCGGCGAGCAGCGACGGCACTGCCAAGGTCTGGGACCTGTCGGGCCGGACGCTGGTGCGCGCCATTCACGCGCACGAGCTCCTGGCCAGCTCGGCGACCTTCTCGCCCGACGGCAGCCTGCTCTTGACCACCAGCTATGACAAGCACGCGCACCTCTTCGGGGCCGGCGACACGCCGCGCACGACCGTCAGCCACGAAGACGAGATCCTGTCGGGCAGCTTCAGCCCCGACGGCGCGCGCTTCGCGACGGCCTCGGTCGACAAGCGCGTGCGCCTGTGGGACGTGCGCACCGGACGCCTCGTGCGCGAGCTGGGCCCATTCGCCCACGTGGTCGTCACTGCCCGCTTCAGCCCCGACGGCGAGCGCCTGCTCACCGCGTGCTTCGACGGGACCGCGACGGTGTGGGACGCGGCCACGGGCGCCGTGCTGCTCACCATTCGTGAGCGCACGACGGGTTTGATCGCGGCCAGCTTCTCGCCCACCGGCGAGCGCCTCGTCACCGTCGGCTACCGTGGCATGGTGCGGGTGTGGGATGCTCGCACGGGTGTGGCGCAGCTGGCCATCGGCACGCCCGAGTCCAAGTTCTACGACGCTGCCTTCAGCCACGACGGCACGCGTCTGGCCACAGGCCAGGTCGACGGCTCGGTGCTGTTGTGGGACGCCGCCGACGGCCGGCTCCTGGGCACGTTGCGCGGCCACTCCGGCGCGGTCCTGTCCGTGATGTTCAGTGCCCACGACGACCTCTTGCTCACCACATCCATGGATCACAGCGCCAGGATCTGGGACGCGAACACCTACCGCGAGCTGGTCAACCTGAATGCGCACGCGTACGACTTCTCGCGCGCCGCCTTCGACTCTGGCGACGAGCGGGTCGTCACCGCGGGCGCCGACGGCGTGGTACGCGTCTGGGACATCCGGCGCAACCGCCTCGACCGCGCCGCGCTGGGAGAGGTGGTGCGTTGCCTGGCCTCGGTGACGCTGGTGGACGGACGGCTCTTGTCGGCGTTCGCCGAGCGGCCCGGGTGCGCACGGTGAGCAGGTGGCGTCCCCTTCTCGATGGTGACCTGGCCGCAGGCGCCATGGATACCGTGTACGCCGTGGCCGCCGACCTGGCCGCCCTGCCCGAGGGCACCGGGATCGAGGACGTCACCCTCAAGCACGGACAGCTGGGCGCCGCGCTGCTGTTCGGGTACCTGCGGCGCGCGGGCGGGCCTGACCTGAGCGAGCACGGCGTGCGCTTCGTCGAGGGTGCGCTCGGGGTTCTGGCCGAGCGACCCATGTCGGCCTCGCTCTACTGGGGCTTCACGGGCATCGCGTGGGTGACGCAGCACATCTTCGCCAGCGAGGAGATGGCCGAGGATCTCGACGTGCTCGACGAGGCCGTGGCCGCGCTCGTAGAAGGGGACGCCGACGACGTCGGCTTCGACATGATGGATGGCCTGGCCGGGCTCGGGCTCTACGCGCTCGAACGCCTGCCGCGCCCGCTCGCGCGCCGTACGGTCGAGCGCGTCGTGGGCTTGCTCGAAGCACGCGCGCAGCGCGATGCGCACGGCGTGTACTGGCGTTGCGCCGTGCACCAGCTGCAGCCGAGTACGCGGCGCAGCTATCCCCAGGGCTTCGTCATGCCAGGCGTTGCCCATGGCGTGGCCGGCGCGATCGGCTTCCTGGCCGCGGCATGCGAGGCGGGCGTGGTCGCGCCCGCGCGCTTGCGACCTCTCGTCACTGCCGCGGTCGCGTGGCTGCGCGCGCAGCAGGCAGACGAGGGACGATTTTCATTCGAGCTCGTGCCCGGCAAGCCGGTGCTGCCTGCGCGCGACGCCTGGTGTCACGGTGCCCCCGGCATCCCCGCCATGCTCTGGCGAGCGGGCCGTGCCTTCGCCGAGCCTGGCTGGTCCGCGCAGGCGCTGACCACGGCGCGCGCCACTGCGGCGCACGCGCCCGAGGACACCGGCGCTGGCGACGCGGGCCTGTGTCACGGCGCCGCCGGGCTGGCGCACATGTTCAACCGGCTGTACCAGGCCTCGGGCGACGAGCTTCTGGGCGCGAGCGCGCGCGCCTGGTGCGAACGCACCTTGGCCATGCGCACGCCCGGGCAGGGCCATGGCGGCTTCCTGGCCTTCGAGCCCGGGCGCGACGCCGCGCATCCCTGGCAGGTGGATCCGGGCCTGCTCCTGGGCAGCGCGGGAGTCGCACTGGCGCTGCTGGCCGCATGCAGCGACGTCGAGCCGCGCTGGGACCGCTTGTTGCTCCTCGACCTCGCGTGAGGACGATCACGAATGCGGCAGTTCGCCCGAGCAGATTGTCTAGGCAATCTGCTGCGCTCGGCAGCGCTCCAGTGCAACTATATGGAATCATTCGCGTCTGATCTGGCCCGCCGCGTGCTCTGGTCCTTGGGCACCATGGCCAACACCGAGAAGAAGAGCCCTCGTCTGCGCCTCAACCGAGAGACCTTCCGCCGGCTCACCACCAACGAGCTGAACGTCGTCAACGGCGGCTGGTGGAGCTCGACGGGGCCGACTCAGGACGACACGTGCGGGTGCTCCGTGTTCAGCTGGGAGAGCTCTCTTGGCCCGAACGCGAATCACATTCAGTGCCGGACCGCGGCGCCGTAACACCCGCCGCTACGTTCCCAGCAGTAACACCCGGTCCCACGCAGGTTCGACCTGCGAGACGGCCGCCGCCAGAACGGCAGCCACACCCGCCGCGCCCGTGAGCAGCGCGGGCGCGGGCACCATGGCCTGCCCGCCGGCGCCGTCGTCGCGCACGAAGGCGTGACCAGCGAGGCCCCCGCCTCGCTGGCCGTGCGCGAGGACGGCGTCGGCGAGTCGGCTTGCGGCGTCGCCGAGGGCGGCGTCGCCGGTCGCCTGGTACATCCGGTTATACATGTGGGCGAGGCCGCTGGCGCCGTGGCAGAAGCCGGCGTCGGCGAGGCCGGCGATGCGCTGGTCGAGCGTGGCCAGGCCGTGGCGCGCGGCGGCGAGCGCGGCCTGCGCCCAGTCGTCGCGCCTGCAAGCGCGCGCGGCGGCGAGGAGCGCGCTGGCCACGCCCGGATCGCCGTAGCACCAGCCCCAGCGGCCCAGCCGCGGCTGGCCCTCCCCGTCGATGCTCTCAGGAAATACCGCGCGCGCGTCGGGCGGCAGGCGCTGCGCCAGTAGCCAGCGCACGCTGTCCGCGAGCGGCGTGCGCGCGCGCGCATGGCCCGCGACCAGGGCGCGTGCGAGCCAGGCGACCACGCCGGCCATGCCGTGCGCCAGACCCACGTCGAATTCGTCGTCGGAACGAATGGCCCGGCCGCCTCCAGGCGCGGCGTGGAGCTGCGCGTCCAGATGCGCCACCACCTCGTCGACGATGAGCGCGCCGGCGCCACGCGCGCCACGCTCGAGCCCGTAGACGCCGTGGCCAACCAGGCCGCGCACCAGATCGTAAGGCGCGCGCGCCCCGGCGCGCAGCACCGCCAGCACGACCTCGTCGAGCTCGTCGCCCGCGCCGTCGTCGTCTTCGGGCAGGACGCGCCCGCGCAGGTGCTCCATGGCCCAGCCGACGCCGGTGAAGCCACCGAAGAGCTCCTCGTTGACCGTGGGCCCGGCCGCCGCGGCCACGCCACGTTCGAGGCACTCGCGCGCGCGCTCGTCGTGGCCCTGGCCCGGCCACACCTCGTGCAGGTAGGCGAAGCACACGGCCAGGCCCGCATCGCCGCGCGAGAGCAGGAATGCGTGCGGTTCGTGCCATTGGCTCGCCGGCGCCGCCAGCGCCGCGGCCAGCGCGTGCACGGCCGCGGCTGCGCTCGCCGCACGATCACCATCCAGGAGCGGTCGCCACATCGTGCGCAGTCTACCGGCTTGTCTAAGCAAGCTGCTCGGTCAATTCGTACGCGTCCAGTGACCGCGCGCGGCGGCACCAGTCATTTCGCCATGCTTGCGCGCGGTCCGGCCTGCGCACGCTTCGTGCAATTGGCAGTTTGCGTACTCACTCACAAGGAGACCATTCAGATGACCTCGTCGAAGACCGAAGCGTCGCACCGCAAGTCCCTCTGGTTCCGCCGGGCCACTGCCGCCAGCGTGGGCTGCGCCTTCCTGGCGGCCTGGGCGGGTAGCGCGCAGGCGGCCGATTACCAGATCACCCTCGATCGTGGATTCCTCGAGCGCGCCGTCGAGGATGCCGTCACCACCACCATGATCACCGCCGATCCCAAGCTGTACTGGGGCCATGTCTCGGGCCGCCGCGTCGAGATCTCGCGCAAGAGCGCCTCGACCATCAGCATCGATCTCGATCTCGCCTACAGACTGCCCAGCATCATTCCCGACCCCGAGGTCGACGTCGACATCGACGTCGGCTTCAGCTGCTTCTACGCCCACCCCGACGTCAACCTGTCGATTCCGTACGCCAACGTGAGCACCAACTTCCCCTGGTACATCGACGTGGCCACGCTGGGCTTCTCGTGGGTCGCCTCGACCGTCGCCAACGCAGTCATCTCCAACAAGATTGCAAGCATGGAGAAGGTGAAGCAGAACATCATCGGCAAGATCAACGAGCAGCTGGGCATGGTCGTGTTCGACTTCTGCCCTGCCTTCAACGTGACCTCGGGCGCGGACGTCCAGGTCATCTTCGGCCTGGGCAACGAGTGCACGCCGGGTGCGACGCGTCACAAGGCCTGCGGCGCGCACTACGAGGGTCCGGGCTGGGACGACGACTGCATCAATGGCTACTGGGAGCGTACGGGTGGCTACTGCGAGCCCTCGGCCCCTCCTGGCGGGCAGCGTCCTTGATCCAACCCGACATTCGAGGAGAACTCAGATGACCAAGGCCAAGCTGCTCTCTGCATTCATCGCGATCGCGTCTCTCGGTGTGCTGGCGCCACGTCCGGCCCAGGCCGCCGATATCTCGATCGACGTCTATGACTCGTTCATCACCAGCAAGATCGACAGTGCCATCAATGGCTATATCCAGTCCAACGTGTCCAGCTTCAGCTGGCTGCAGAATGTCGTGCACGTGGAGACCCACGCCAGCGGCAGCGGCAGCAACTTCTTGCACGTGACCCTGAACGTCACCTACCGGGCGACCCTCTTCGGTCAACCCTTCGACGTGCCCGTCGACATCGACTTCGACGTGCTGTTCGACTGCGGCGAGGGCGGACCGTACGCGCTGCTCGACAACACCGCCATCCACACGCTCGTCGCCGTGCCGCAGGGCATCGCGACGGCCATCGAGGCCGCGGCCAACACCATGCTGCTGGCCAAGGAGCAGGCCATCATCACGCCGCTGTGGGCCAGGCTGGGCACGCTGCCCAACATCGCCAGCATCCACCAGGTGTGCCCGCACTTCGTGGTCAGCGCGGGCGGCGATGTGCACGCCGAGGTCGACTTCGTGCGCGGCTGCATCAACGACCGCACCCGGCATCGCAACTGCGGCTTCCACCAGATTGGCGATGGCTACGACTACGTCTGCGACAATGGTTACTGGACGGCGCTGGGCGGGTGGTGCGAGCCGGGGGCGCCTCCCGGCGGCCAGCAGCCGTAGAGCCGTTGACCCCGACCCGCGAGGATGTTCATCTGAGCGGCCTGATGCGTGTTCATCTCCCTGACAGAGCGGCGGCGCTCGGCGACGCATGGCGGTCCGAACGGTTGGCGCGCGTCGCCGGCGCCAACATCAAGGTCCTGCGCATGACCGAGGCGGGATTCGCCGAGGAAGTGCACGACTACGACGAGGCCATCCTGGTGGTCGAGGGCTGCTTGCTGCTCGGGCTGGGGGACGACGAGGTGGTGGAGCTGGAGGCGGGCGACTTCTTCGTGATTCCGGCGGGGCTGCGTCACCGTGGTGTCGCCCGGTCGGGCGGCAGCCACGGGACGCTCATGATCTTCGATCCTTAGGGGACGACGGCGAACGTGGTCGACGTCGACACCGGGCCGGGGGCCGAGGCGCTCACGACCACGTTCTTGCTGAGGATGTTCTCGCCCGTGACCGCGTCCCACGCGTTGTCGTTGGCCAGGCGGATGGCGTAGCGCGGGTCGTTCTGCAGGCTGGCGGCGGCGTCGGGCATCCACAGCGACAGGCTGTAGGTGCCCGCGACCGTGCCGGCGGGAATGCGCAGCTTGGTGGTCAGCGTGGTCACGGTGGCGGGGGCGAAGCGGCGCACGTCGGCCGCGGTCAGCTGGGCCACCTGGCGCTTGCCGCCACCGGTCAGCACGACGTAGACGGGACGCGCGTTGAAGGGCGCGGCGAAGCCGTAGTTCTTGATGGCGATCTCGACGTCGAGCACGCCGCCCGGGCGGACCGAGCTGTTGTGCGCCACGCGCTGCATGGCGAAGCGGTAGCCGAGGCGGTTCTTGATCTCGGTGCCGCAGCCCGCCGTCTGCCAGCCGTTGATGACCGCGCCCAGGTAGGCCTGGTTGAGGTACGACCAGTGGTTGCTGGTCATGTCGGCGAGCGCGGGCGCGCACGCGCTCTGCGTGCTGACCGCGCAGGTCTCGCCGCCCATGGGCACGAAGGTGGTGTCGGCGGCGGTGTAGCTCTTCCAGGTGGTGATGGGGGCGGCGTAGGTGCCCATGTCGCTCGAGCTGGCCAGGAAGCAGTCGTTGTGGTGGCCGATGCGGGCGCGCGCCGAGCCGCTGAAGGCCTCCGTCGACGCCACCGCCGTGCTGCCGTAGATGTTGCCCTTGAACATGGGCGTGCGCACCTGCACCGAGCGGTTGGCGGGCAGGGCGGCCAGCAGCGCGTTCAGGATGGCGGCGCGGTCGGTGTTGTTGTCGAGGCCGTTGGTCGAGGTGTGCCACTCGCCCCACGCGCCGATGAAGCCGGCCTGCATGACGGCGATGACGTCGGCGTTGGCCTTGAGCACGGGCGCCAGCTGCGCGATGTGCCCCAGGATGCGCGTCTTCGAGGCGTCAGTCGCGAACGACGCGTTGTAGGCGAAGCGCAGCACCACCTTGATGCCGTTGGCGCGCGCGGCGGCGAAGCCGGTGTTCAGCTGGGTCAGGAAGGCGCTGTCGAGCGCCTTGTCGCGGTAGGTGTCGAGGCGGACGATGGCGATGGCGAGCGAGTGGCCGCTGGTACGCACGGCGGCGGCGCTCGCGGGCGACAGCAGGTTGTAGCCCACGTAGTAGCCGCGCTCGGGGTTCACGATGTCGGCCGCAGACTGGCTGTAGGTGAGCGTAGCCATGGGTGCGTTGCCGACGGTGAGCGCCTCCGTGCTGGCGTCCACCTGGTCGGTGGTGGCCTGGTCCAGGGCGGCGCCTTCCTCGAAGTCGCTGCCACAGGCGGTCAGCGCGGTGCAGAGAGAGAGAACGAGAACGGAGAGCGAGAAGAACTTCCTGTTGTGATTCATCTGCACCGGAGACTAGTGGCCGATCGTTTGGACGGCCAACTAATTCCAGCTGTCGTTGAACAATCACACCGACGGAGTGTGTAACCCGGCCGGAATCGTTGGTGGTGTGTCTGTGCCGTCGGGAATGTCGACCTGCGACGGGGTGGGATAGCACCTACTTCCGACGGTGAGCACGGCGCGGCGAGGCTTCATTGCCAGGCGCGCAGCGACCGGCTGGCAATGGCCGCCGCTGGCGCGCTCGTCGCCACAGTCGCCGCCATCCTGCTCCTGCTCGTCGATGCAGCTGATCGCGGCCGTGGTCGCGTCGGCGAGATCCATGAGGTGGTACGCGAAGCCTTCCAGCTTCGCGCGCGAGGTCGGATCGAGCCACCAGTAGGCCGCCTCGCGGATGGCGACCCACTCGGTGACCGCCTCGATGAAGGTGGGCGTGTACGGGGCCGCGGCGTCGGGGTGCTCGAGCATGCCTTCGAGCGCATTCTGCACGGCGCGACGCTTGTCGTTGACCGACTCGATGCGGCGCAGGTCGTCGGAGCGGCAGGCGAAGTAGCTCAGGTTGGTGACCTGGTTCTGCAGATCCGCGACCTCCCAGTTTCGAGCGTCCAGAAGTGCGCCGCGATCTGCGCGGCCTTGTCGGCGGCGTCCATGGCCTCGTAGAGCTTGCCCGTGATGGTCGCCATCACCGACAGCACCGTGAACGGATCGATGGCGGCCTCCTGGCGGGCAACCGTTTCGGTGGGCGGGGCGTCGCCGTCGCTGCAGCCCGGAAGTCCGCGATCGCAAAGGACGCGGCACGCGACCAGGACATCGCGCCAGGCGGGACGCCGTCCCAGCGGGACGTCCCAGTCGGACGCGCCGAGCCGACGCGCACGAGGCAGACGCGCACATCGTGCGGAGAGGCCTCGCAGGGCGCGCGGCAAGTCCGCAAGAACGCGTCCGTGGCGCGTGGCACGGCCGCTGCAATACCCAGGATCAGCTCGAGAAGGTACTACGGAGAGCCTCGACCTGGTCCGCAAGCACGATGCGAATCGAGCCCGGACAACCGTGAGGAAACAACGAAGGAAAGCTCGAGCAGACTGACCGAGAAATCGGTTGGCCAGGGCGGCGACCTCTGCAAACAGGCAGGGGCCCCGCCCTACCTTTTTTTCGGGGCATTTCGGCGCATTTCTGGGCCCGCGCGCTGGAGTACCATCCGCGGCGATGACGGCGAGAGCAGATGAGCCCGGCGAAGCGCTGATCGAGGTGGCGCGCGAACGGCCGAGTGCGCCGCTCTCGCCGCTGCGCGCGCGCGGCCACTACTCGACGGTGCATCTGCCCGACCACTGGTTCATCCTGGCCACCTCGCGCGAGCTGCGCCGCCGACCGCTGGCGCGCACGCTCATGGGCACGCCGCTGGTGCTGTTCCGCGACGCCGAGGGCCAGGCGGCCACGCTGCTCGACCGCTGCCCGCACCGCAACGTGCCGCTCTCGCTCGGCCAGGTCGCCGCCGACGGCTGCCTCGAGTGCCCGTACCACGGCTGGCGCTTCGACGGGGGCGGCAACTGCACCCGGGTGCCCTCGCTCATCGGCACGGTCGGTGACGCGCGCGCGCGCCAGTGCGCCAGCTATCCCACCATCGAGCAGCAGGGCTTCATCTGGGTGTACTCGACGGCCGGCGACATGCCCGGATCGCGCCCCCATCGCTTCGAGCGCATGGGCGAGCGCGGCTACCAGACGGTGCGCCAGCGCTTCGACATGCAGGCCACGATGTACTCGGTGATCGAGAACGCGCTCGACGTGCCGCACACGGCGTTCCTGCACAAGGGTCTGTTCCGTGGCGACAGCCGCGGCATCACCATCACCGCGCAGATCACCCGCCGCGCCGACCGGGTCGAGGCCGAGTATGTGGGCGAGCCGCGCCCGACCGGGCTCATGGCGCGCCTGCTGTCACCGTCGGGTGGCCTGGTCAGCCACTTCGATCGCTTCCTCTTGCCGTCGATCGCGCAGGTCGAGTACCGCCTGGGCGAGGAGAACCACCTGCTCGCCGACACCGCCATGACGCCCATCGACGACTTCACCACGCGCCTCTGGGGTGTGGTCTCGTTCAGGACGCGCTTCCTGTCCTGGCTGGTGCGTCCGTTCGTCAAGCCGGTGGCCATGCGCGTGCTCAAGCAGGACGCGCTCATCCTGGCCCGCCAGACCGAGACCATCCGCACCTTCGGCGGCGAGCAGTTCGCCTCGACCGAGATCGACGTGCTGGGCAAGCACATCTGGCGGCTCCTGCGCGCGGCCGAGCGCCGCGACAGCAGCACGCCCGAGGAGCAGAGCGCGGTCCAGCTCGTGGTGTAGTGGCGCGCGACCGGGCATGATGGAGCCGTAATGACCAGCTCGCAGGACCGCGACCCGCTGCACGGCATGACGCTGGAGAAGATCCTCGAGCTGCTGGTGGCCCATTTCGGCTGGGAGGACCTGGCGCAGAGGATCCGCATCCGCTGCTTCGCCAGCGACCCGAGCATCGCGTCGAGCCTGAAGTTCCTGCGCCGCACGCCCTGGGCGCGCGAGAAGGTGGAAGGCCTCTACCTGTTCATGCTGCGCGAGCGGGCGCGGGCGCAGCGAAGCTCGTAGCCGGCACGCGTCATGTCGGAGCTGTTCGCCGCCGCCTGCTCGATCGCGCCCACGCGTCGCCGCCGCTTCCTGTGGGCGGCCTGGTGGACGGCCGCGCCCGCGCGGCTGCCATTCCGCAAGCCTGACGCCTCGGGCGGCGGCGCCCGCACGCGTGCTGACGCGCTGCGTGAAGCGGAGCGCGCCGCGGGACGTCAGCTGGTCGAGATCGACGGTCGCTGGGCGCGTGCCTGGTCACGGGTCATGGTCGGACAGGCGCCGTGGCCAGAGACAGCGGCGGCGCCCGACGAGCCCAGACACGCGCGCACGTCGCGTCAGGTGACCGAGGCGTCGATCTGGCAGACGCTGGGCGTGACGCCGCAAGCCACCCTGGCGGACATCAAGCGCGCCTTTCGCGCGCGCGCGCTCGCGACCCACCCTGACCACGGCGGCGACGCGGCCAGCTTCCGTGCCGTGAAGGCTGCCTACGCCGAGGCGTGCAAGCGGCGCGCACGCAAGCGTCAGACCAGGGTCAAGTAGCCCGCGACGTACCAGGCGTGCAGGAGCTCGAGCGAGGCGTGGTCGGGCGCGGCGGGCAGTGGCAGGGGCAGGATCCGCTCGCCGACCAGCTGCTTGAACAGGCGCAGCGTCGTCGGTTTCGCGTCGTGGACCTCGCCGTTGAGGAAGATGCGCTGGCCGCGCACCAGGCCGCGCGTGGGCAGCGCCAGGGCCAGGCGGCCGCGGCGTGCGCGCAGGCGCCGGGCGAAGGCATCGTGCGCGAGCGGTCGCGCCGGCGCGGCGAACTGCGCGTGCGGCTTGGGCCGGGTCAGGAAGCAGCCCAGGAACTCCGCCGCCAGCGCCCGGTCCCAGCGGATGTTCCTGGTCAGCACCGCGGCGACCTGCGCCACCATCGCGTCGCTCAGCTCGAGCGGGTCGCGCGCCGGGGCCAGGCCGGGATCCTGGTAGAGTGCGTCGGGATCGACGCTGGGCCCGAGCGCCGGCGCCAGGTACATGAGGAAGCTCTGCACCAGCTCGACGTGCGAGGGCGCCAGGAAGCCGATGGAGTAGGTGAAGCAGGGCCCGTCGGCGACGCCATGGTGGGCCACGCCGGGCGGCAGGTAGAGCATGTCGCCGGGCTCGAGCAGCCACTCCTCCTCGGGCTCGAACCTGGCCAGCACCTTGATGGCCGCGTCGGGATCGACGCTGCGGTCGCCGCGCGTGCTCACCTGCCAGCGTCGCCGACCCGGTCCCTGCAGCAGGAACACGTCATAACGGTCGTCGTGCGGACCCACCGAGCCGGCGTCGGCAGCGTAGCTGACCATGAGGTCGTCGATGCGCGCCGTGGGGATGAAGTCGAAGTGGCGCAGCAGCTCCCAGCCGCCCGGGACCAGGCTCTCCAGGCCGTGCACGAGCAGCGTCCAGTGCGTCGCGGGCAGCATGCTGGCGTCGAGGCCGCCGAAGGGGCCGTCGTGACGCTCCCAGTGGCCGCGTCCGCGCCGGCGCGGGTGCTCGATGACCAGGCGCGAGGTCGCGTCGTCGCGCTCGGCCAGGGCCAGGAACTGCTCGCGGTCGACGATGCCGGCGAAGCCAGGCAGGGCCTGACGGATGAGCAGCGGGCGTTTCTGCCAGTGATCTCGCAGGAAGCGGGCGGGCGCGCGCCCGCCCAGGATGGACGACATCGCGGCATCATCGCAGACGTGGCGTGCTGAATCGAACTGTCGATATAGACTGCCTTGGCTTGCGCATTCTTCTGCTCACGCCGCCCATGACCCAGCTGAACACGCCCTACCCGGCGACGGCGTACCTGACCGGCTTCCTGCGCCAGCACGCGGCGCGGCTGGGGCTGGAGGTCAGCCAGGCAGATCCTGCGCTCGAGCTGTTCCTGCGCCTGTACTCGCGCGCCGGGCTGGAACGGGTCGTGGCCGAGCTGCAGCCGGACACCGGCCGCAAGCCGCGCAAGGGCCGCGCGGCGAAGGCGGCGCCCAGCGAAGCCGTCGAGAGCCTGCTCGCGCGCCCCGACGAGTACGTCGACACCATCGACGCGGCCATCCGCTACCTGCAGGGACGCGACCCCGGGCTGGCGTTACGCATCGTCGGGCGCACCTTCCTGCCCGAAGGGCCGCGCTTCGCCGCCATCTCTGCAGAAGGCGACGAAGGCGAAGATCCGCTCGGCTGGGCCTTCGGCGAGCTCGGCCTCGAGGACCGCGCGCGTCACCTGGCCAGCCTGTACGTCGACGACGTCGCCGACGCCATCCGCGACGGCATCGACGCGCGCTTCGAGCTGTCGCGCTACGGCGAGCGCCTGGCCGCGAGCGCGCCCACGTTCCAGCCCCTGCACGAGGCGCTGGAAGGCCCGCCCACGCTGGTCGACACGGTCCTCGACGAGGTCACGCGCGAGCTGGCCACGCAGCACCGGCCCGACCTGGTCGGCCTGACCGTGCCCTTCCCGGGCAACGTCTACGGCGCCTTCCGCATGGCGCGCACCTTCAAGCAGGTCGCGCCCGACGCGCGCATCGCGCTGGGCGGCGGCTACGTCAACACCGAGCTGCGCGAGCTGGCCGAGCCGCGCGTGTTCGACTACGTGGACTTCGTCACCGTCGACGACGGCGAGCGGCCGCTGCTGGCGCTCATCGAGCACCTGCGTGACCCGGCCAGGCCGCTCCTGCGCACCTTCGTGCGCGAGGGCAAGCGTGTGGTCGAGCGTACCGACGCGTCGCTGCACGATGTGCCCATGCGCGACGCCGGCACGCCCACGTACGAAGGTCTGCCACTCGACCGCTACCTGTCGCTGTTCGAAATGCTCAACCCGATGCACCGCCTGTGGTCGTCGGGGCGCTGGAACAAGCTCACCGTCGCGCGTGGCTGCTACTGGAAGAAGTGCAGCTTCTGCGACATCACGCTCGACTACATCGCGCGCTACGACCTGGCCTCGGCGGATCTGCTGGTCGACCGCATCGAGGCGCTCATCGCCGAGACCGGCCAGACCGGCTTCCACTTCGTCGACGAGGCCGCACCGCCCGCGGGGCTGCGCGCGCTGGCCGAGCGCCTGCTCGCGCGCAAGGTGGTGTGCACGTGGTGGGGCAACATCCGCTTCGAGAAGACCTTCACCCCGCAGCTGGCCGAGCTCCTGGCGCGCTCCGGCTGCGTGGCCATGAGCGGCGGCCTCGAGGTCGCGTCGGATCGTCTGCTCGAGCGCATGCAGAAGGGGGTCACCGTGGCCCAGGTGGCGCGGGTGACGCGCGCGCTCACCGACGCGGGCATCATGGTGCACGCGTACCTGATGTACGGCTTCCCCACGGAGACGACGCAGGAGACCATCGACTCGCTCGAGCGCGTGCGCCAGCTGTTCGAGGAGGGCTGCTTGCAGTCGGCGTTCTGGCACCGCTTCGCCGCCACGGCGCACAGTCCCATCGGCAAGCAGCCCGAGCTGTTCGGCATCAAGCTGCAGAAGGAGCCCAAGGTCACCTTCGCTCGCAACGATCTGGGCTTCGAGGATCCCACCGGGACGGATCACGACTTCCTGGGCGAGGGCCTGCGCAAGGCCCTGTACAACTACATGCTCGGCGTCGGGCTCGACATGGACGTGCGCGAGTGGTTCGGTCCGCCGCCGCCGCGCAGTGGACGGGGCAAGGGCGGCGGGGTGCCGCGGGCGACGGTGGCGCCGGACTTCGTCAGGAGTGCGCTGCGGGGCAGCTGATCAGAGCGCCTGGCAGGCGCTCACCTGCGCCTGGCACATGGCCGGGTCGTTCGTGCGCATCATGCAGCGGAGCAGCGCCGAGGACTCCTTCGCCACGGTCGGCGAGGCCTTGTCGACGCAGGAGGTGAGCCCGCGCAGCACCTTGTCCTGGTGGAACGCGTCCTGGAAGCAGGTCCAGGTCTGCGCGCAGGTGGCGCTGCCGTTGCCGACCCACTCGCCGGCCATCTCGCCCTGCTCGTCGCTGCAGCTGGCGGTGGCCGGATCGGCCGGGTAGTACGAGCCAATCAGCATGCACATCTCGTCGGTCGAGCGCGGTCCCTGGAAGACCTCGCGGTTCTCGGGGTTCATGTAGTCACAGTGGTAGTCGAGCGTCTCGCCCGCGTGCAGCACCATGCCCGGCTCGAAGCGCTTGACCGGCACGTTCTCCCAGCCGGCGCTGGTGTAGAACGGGTCCGCCTGTCCCACCACGTTGGCCGAGTAGCCGACACCGCGCCGGTGCATGTGCGACTGCACGTTGGCGACCGTGATGTCCTTGTGCACCGGGCAGCGCCAGCGCGCGCGGCCCGTGCCCTGCGCCGGCACCTTGATGAGCGGGTTGTAGAGGAAGAGGATGTCGCCCTCCTGCTGCACGTCCGCCTTGGGGATGGTCCACAGGTTGATGTAGACGTCGGGCTCGAGCGCGCCGTCGGTCGAGTTGATGTAGTGCGCGTTCATGAGCAGCACCGCACCCGCGGGCACCGGGATGGCGACGCCGGGCGGGAAGCGCAGCAGCGAGTCGCCCGAGGTGCCGTTCTGCGAGCCGCCGATGAGCTTGGTGATCTTCCAGCCGTTGGTCGCGCCCTCGCTGCAGTCGAACACGCCGCTGGTGTCGACGGGCGTGCCGTCTTCCTTCTTGGTGGGGATCTCGGTGTACGCGGTGGCGTAGAGCAGGAAATGATGGCTGCCGCCGCCGTAGCGGACCTCGTCGCGGTTGACCCACATCTCGTTCGCGGGCGCCTTGACGAACTTGCAGTGCTCCGCCTCCACGCCGGCCTCGAGTCGGGTTCGCATGCTGAACTGCACGCCCTGTCCGGCGGGCGGCGGCTCGAGCAGCGGGGGTGTACCTGAGTCAGCGCTACCCGCGTCCGGGTTGCCGGCGCTGCTGTTGTCGTCTCCGCAAGCGGGTGCGAGTGCGAGTGCGGCAAGCAACGGCAGAGTCAGGTAAATCGGATGCGATCGGTGCAGCATGAACAGAGCCTCCTCAGTGACGGTCGGCGATCATCAGCTCACGACGAGTAAGACAGCGCCTGCCAGGCGGCAAGTGCCCGCCCTACGATGCTCGGTGCGTCGTGTCGGTGCGCACAATCAGTGCGCGATGTGATGTTCGCTGCGGAGGGAGAAAGGTTTCGATCGGATCCGATCGAAGTGCGGCCTGTGGATGCGGCCTGGCTATCCCAGATTGTGAAACACGTGCTGGACGTCCTCGTCCTGCTCGAGCCAGTCGATGGTCACCAGCGCCTCGGTGGCCTGGTCCTCGGGCAGCTGCAGCACGTTGAGCGGCACGTACTCCTGGCCGACCGAGCGGATGGCCAGGCCGCGCGCCTCGATGGCCGCCTGCAGCTTGCCGAAGCTGGGCAGGGCACAGCGGATGACCAGCTCGGGCTGGCCCTTCTCGTCGCTGCTCAGGCCGGCCTCTTCCAGGCCGTGGTCGATGAGCTCGAGCTCGAGGTTGTCGAGATCGATGCCGGCGGGATCGAGGCGGAACACGCCCATCTGGGTGAAGTTGAAGCTGACCGAGCCCGAGGCGCCCATGTTGCCGCCGTGCTTGCTGAAGCGCATGCGGATGTTGGCCACCGTGCGCGTGGGATTGTCGGTGGCGGCGACGACGAGGACCGCGATCCCGTGCGAGGCGTAGCCTTCGTAGATCAGCTCCTCGTAGTTGGTCATGTCCTTGCCGGCAGCACGCTTGATGGCGAAGTCGATCTTGTCCTTCGGCATGCTGATGGCGCGCGCGTTCTGGATGGCGCGGCGCAGGGTCGGGTTGGTGTCGGGGCTGGGCCCACCGGCCTTGGCGGCCATGGTGAGCTCGCGCGCCACGCGCGTGAATGCCTTGGCCATCTTGTTCCAGCGCGCGAACATCGTGGCCTTGCGAGTCTCGAAGATTCTTCCCATGTCGTCTCTTTCCTGGCCCGCAACGTACAACAGAGTCGTCACCATGGCAGCTGCTGGTGACACGGCGGCCGGCTTCGGCTAAAAGGCTGCCCCGATGTCGACCCGCACCCAGCTCGCCCGCCAGCTCCTCGATCTACTCTGGGACCGCTACGTCCAGGATGTGCCCCATGCGCGCACCTTCCTCGGCCTGTGTGACCAGCCGTTCGCCAACGATCATGTGGCCTTCCGCTCCCTGCGCCGCCCGGGCGGTGGCGTCGCGGCGTTGCGCACCATCTTCGCCCGGCTGGGCTGGCGCGACGGCGGCACGTACACCTTCCCCGATGCGCACCTCGAGGCCATCCACATGTCGCATCCCGACGGTCTGCCGCGCGTGTTCCTGTCCGAGCTGCTGCCCGAGGCGCTCTCGCCCGCCGCGCAGGCGATCCTCGCCCGCCTGCCCGACGACCCGCCGCCACCCGACAGCGTCGATGCGGCCACGCTGGCCGCCTGGTTCGCGCCGCCCGCGCCGCCCGCCGGGGCGGACCTGCTGGCGCTCGAGGCCGAGTCGCAGTACGGCGCCTGGCTGCTCGCGTTCGGCCGCAAGGTCAACCACTTCACCGCGTCGGTCCCGGATGTGGAGGTGTGGCAGCAGCGGCTCGCCGACGCGGGCGTGCCCATGAAGGGAGCCATCGAGGGCGCGCCCGGCACCGACCTGCGCCAGACCGCCACGCGTGCGGCCTCGCTCGAGCTGACCCTCGCCGACGGGAGCACGCGCGCGTGGCCGTACGCGTACCTGGAGATCGCCGAGCGGCACCGCGGCTTCGATGGCTTCCTGGGCCAGCAGGCGCGGCAGCTGTTCGACATGACCAGGCGGTAGGCGGTCAGCGCGCCGCGACCACGTCGTGGCGCGCGGCCCACAGGCCCAGATCGCGGCGTTGCAGGGCCGCGGCCATGAGATCCGGGAACAGGTCGGGCGTGCACGCGAAGGCGGGGATGCCCAGGGCGGCGAAGGCGGCGGCGTTGCCGTGGTCGTAGGAGGGTGCGCCGCGGTCGTCGAGCGCGAGCAGGCAGACGACGCTGACGCCGGCGCGCACCAGCTGCGCGGCGCGCTGGCGCATCTCGGCCACGTGGCCGCCCTCGTACAGGTCGGTGATGAGCACGAGCACGGTGTGTGCGGGTCGCCGCACCAGCGTCTGGCAGTAGGCGAGCGCGGCGTTGATGTCGGTGCCGCCGCCCAGCTGGGTGCCGAAGAGCAGGTCGACCGGATCGCGCAGCTCGTCGGTGAGATCGACGACCGCGGTGTCGAAGACGACGAAGCGTGTCGACACCGCGCGCAGGGACGCCATGACCGCGCCGAAGATGCTCGAGTACACCACCGACGACGCCATCGAGCCGCTCTGGTCGACGCACAGGATGACGTCGCGCAAGGACGAGCGCTTGCGCGCGTAGCCGACCACCTTCTCGGGCACGATGGTGCCGCGCTCGGGCACGAAGTTCTTCAGGTTGCGCCGGATGGTGCGATCCCAGTCGATCTCGCCCGGGCGCGGCCGTGACGTGCGCTGCGAGCGCGACAGGCTACCCAGCACCGCGCGCGTCATGGGCTCGCGCAGGCGGCGCTCGAGATCGTCGACCACCTTGCGCACCACCTGGCGCGCGGTCTCCTGCGTGCGCCTGGGGATGACCTTGCTGAGCGAGAGCAGATTGGCGATGAGGTGCACGTCGGGCTCGACGCTGGCCAGCATCTCCGGCTCGAGCAGCATGCTGGTCAGCTCGAGGCGCTCGAGCGCGTCGGCCTGCATCACCTGCACCACGGAGGCGGGGAAGTACGAGCGGATGTCGCCCAGCCAGCGCGCCACGCCCGGCGACGACGCGCCCAGGCCGCCCTTGCGCTCCGAGTCGTAGAGCGCCTCGAGGGTGCGGTCCATGCCCAGCGCGTCGCCGGTGAGCGGCGCAGCGCCCAGGCCGGCCTCGGCGGGCTGCCCGAGCACCAGGCGCCAGCGACGCAGGCGTTCGTCGTCTTGCACGGGCTTCATGGGTTCACGCCCAGGATGTGCGCGAGCACGGGCAGGACGCGCGCGGCGCGCTCCGCATCGACGTCGGGCGCGGCGTGCGCGGCGCGCGCGGCGCCCGCGGGCGCGCCCAGCGTGCTCAGCTTGGCGCCCATCTGCCGCCGCTCGGCGGCGGCGAAGTCGGCGAAGGCGCGGCGCAAGAGCGGCAGCACCTGCACGAACGCCTCGGGCTGGAGCTGCGCCAGCCAGGCGTCGAGGACGGTCCAGATGAGATCCTGGTGCAGGAGCAGCAGGCCGGGCCCGCCCACCAGGCCCTCGATCCACGCCGCGGCGGCGGCGGGCGCGACCGCGCTCGAGAGCGCCAGGGAGGCCAGACGGCCCAGCTCGTCCTGCGCGAGCCGGCCGCGCTCGAGCAGCTGCCGGCAGGCCAGGCCGCGCACGCGCGCGTGCACCGCGTCGCGCTCGACCAGGCGGGCGAGCGCGGCGAGCCACTCGTCGGTGAGCGCGGCGTCGTCGAGCAGGAGCAAGGCCTGGTGCGCGCCCGCGATGGCGCTGGCCACACGCGCCGCGGCGTCGTCGTCGATCTGCACGCACGCGCCGGGCAGGCCGACCACGGCGCGCTCGAACAGACCGACCAGCGCCGGCCGCACCTGCTCGGCGCGCGTGCCGCGCACATCGCCGTAGCGCACGATGCGCGACAGCGGCGGCAGCGCCGCGAGCAGGCCGCTCACGTCGGCGGAGAGCGCCACGCGCGCCTGCAGCGCGGTGAGCAGGCCATCGACCGCGTCGGGCAGCTCGGCCAGCACCGCGCCGTCGAGCCAGCTGCACAGCTCGCCCAGCTCGGCCTCGGGCGCGCGTGCGCGCAGACGACCGCTGGCCGCGGCGACGATGGTGTTGCCGTGCGCGCTCGCCTCGATGAGCGAGACGACCATCTCGGGCTGCCAGGTCAGCTCCCAGGCCTCGCGGAAGGTGCCCGCGCCCCGCTGCCCCGAGGCTGCCGCCAGCCGACCCCAGGCGACGCCGAGCAGGTCGAGCCGGCGCAGCAAGAGGCCGCGCTCGCGGTCGTTGTCCTTGCGCAGGTCCAGCTCGAGCGTGACGCGCTCCGCGCTCACCTTCATGCGCAGGCGACGCTGCTCGGCCTCGAGCTCGCGCTGCAGCGGCGCGGCCACCAGGCGCGCCGGCACCCGGCCCAGCTGGTGGCCGATCTCGAGCCGGTCGCGGATGAGCGCCATGGGCGAGGTCTCGCCCTGGCAGAGCACCGCCTGCACCGCCTCGCGCAGCTCGGTCAGCCCGGGCGTGGACAGCTCGCGCAGCGCCGCCAGCGCGTCGGCCAGGCGCACGGTCTCGATCACGCTCGCCGACGACGCGTCGAGGTCTTCGGCGCGCAGCAGGTGGGCCGCGCGCGTGGCCCAGCGCACCGAGACCTGGCCGCGGTGCGCCCACAGGTGCGCGTACCAGCCGGGCGACTCGACCCCCGCGCCGTAGCCGCTGCGGTAGCTGAGCCGCTGCGTGGTCCATGGGATCCACGTGCACGCGACCTTGGTCCTGGGCAGCCCGCGCAAGAGCTCGGCGTCGCGCCTGGCCGGGCCGAGCGTGGCCAGCGCGGGCGCGTGCCACGCGCCGCACACGACCGCGATGCGCTGAAAGCCTTCCTTCTGGGCGGCACGGATGGCCTGGCGCATGTACGCCTCGCGGCGCGCCTCGTGCGGGCTGGGCGTGGGCGCGCGCTCGCGCAGCGCGGTCATGGCCTCGACGATGCCTTCGAAGAGCCCGGCGGCGTCGTGGCGCGCCTCGACCTCCTGCTCCCACCACAGCTCGCGATCGGCGAAGCCGGCCGCCTGCGAGAGCAGGCCGAGCGGATCGTCGTGCTCCTCCGCTTCCGTGGTCGACTCTTCCTTCTGTTCGTACGCCTCGGCGAGCCGGTGCGCCTGGGGCAGATCGATGAAGCGCACCGGCACGCGCGCCTGCAGCGCGTGCTGCATCGCCCGCCACTCGGGCGAGTACGCGGCGAACGGGTAGAAGACCGCCTGCCCGGGCCGCTCGGGCGCGTACACCAGGAGGGCCACGGGCGGCTCGATCTCGGCGTCGCCGGCCTCGCCGATGATGCCGTCGGCGTCGGGCGGGCCCTCGATCAGCACGGCGTCGGGCGCGAGCGCGCCGAGCGCCTCGCCCAGGCTGCGCGCGCAGCCCGGTCCATGGTGACGGATGCCGAAGACGTGGACGGTCATGCCGCTTACAGCGCGTCGTTCATGGCGCGGTAGAGGTCCTTCCAGCCGTCGCGTTCCTTGACCACCGTCTGCAGGTACTCCTGCAGGACCACGCGATCCTGCACCGGGTCCTTGATGATCGCGCCGCTCATGCTCGAGGCCAGATCGCCGGCGTGCATGACGCCGTCGCCGTAGAAGGCGGCCATGGTCAGGCCGTGGGTGACCACGCCGATGGCCTCGGCGGTGGAGAGCGTGCCGCTGGGTGACTTGAGCTTGGTCTTGCCGTCGAGGGTCTTGCCGTCGCGCAGCTCGCGGAAGACGGTGACCACGCGCCGGATGGCCTCGAGCGCCGGCTTCTCCGCGGGCAGCGCCAGGGCGCGGCCCATGTCGGCGACGCGCTTCTCGACGATGGCGACCTCCTCGTCCAGGCTGTCGGGCAGCGGCAGCACCACGGTGTTGAAGCGGCGCAAGAGCGCGCTCGACAGCTCGTTGACGCCGCGATCGCGGTTGTTGGCGGTGGCGATGATGTTGAAGCCGCGCTGCGCCTGCACCTCGATGCCCAGCTCGGGGATGGGCAGCGTCTTCTCCGACAGGATGGAGATGAGCGTGTCCTGCACCTCGCTGGGGATGCGCGTCAGCTCCTCGAGGCGGGCCAGGCGGCCGTCGCGCATGGCGCGGAAGACCGGCCCGGGCACGAGCGCGGCCTCCGACGGGCCCTCGGCGATGAGGCGGGCGTAGTTCCAGCCGTAGCGGATGGCCGACTCGTCGGTGCCGGCAGTGCCCTGCACCAGCAGCGCCGAGGTGCCCGAGATGGCCGCGGCCAGGTGCTCCGACACCCACGACTTGGCCGTGCCGGGCACGCCGTAGAGCAGCAACGCGCGGTCGGTGGCCAGGGTGGCGATGGCGGTCTCGATGAGCCGCTGCTGGCCGAAGTACTTGGGCGTGATGACCACGCCACCCTCGATCGTGCCGCCCAGGAGGTAGGTGCGCACCGCCCAGGGCGACAGGCGCCAGCCGGGCGGGCGCGGACGCTGGTCGGCCTGCGCGAGCGCGCTCAGCTCGTCGGCGAAGATGGTCTCGGCGTGGGCGCGCAGGACTTCGGTCACGGGGGCGTCGTTCTTGCTCACGTTGGTTCTTCTCCCAGCAGCTCGTGCAGGCGTCGTCGCAGATCGAGGACGGCGTGGAATTCGTCGAAGCTGCGGCGCAGGTAGGGGTTGGCGTCCTCGCCGGGCGTGGGCAGCTTGCGCCCCAGGTGCGAGGCGGGGAAGGCGAGCGCGGCCTCGCCGAGCAGGTGGCCGTGCCAGCCGCGCGCGCCCTCGGGCGTGTGCAGGCGGCTGCGCAGGAAGGCGTCGGCGACCGCGGCCGGCCAGGGTCGGCCCAGCGCCAGCAGCGGCGAGGGATCGGCGTCGGGCGCGTCGAGCAACGCGAGCGCGCAGGCAGCGCGTGCGTCGGTGGGTAGCGCGCGCAGGAGCGAGTCGAGCGGCTTGTGCGTGAGCACT
>Ga0209515_10003312_pt1 | contig 23341 bp, 19 predicted proteins | sample Subgroupgradi54m_FD_187454 | JGI IMG/M metagenome (GOLD analysis project Ga0209515, IMG submission 187454) | Subsurface groundwater microbial communities from S. Glens Falls, New York, USA - GMW60B uncontaminated upgradient, 5.4 m (SPAdes)... ... | reverse complement strand
GCCTGCTGTTGTAGTTTTGCGAGCGCGAGGTTTAGTAATGAAGCTCAAGCACGATTTGGAAAAAAAGCGCGAACAAATTCTAGGAGCATGACGAATTAGGGGGATCATCTACTAAAGAAAATCCCAGATACTAGTGATTATAAAATTTTATGAAGCCAACCTTAACCTAGCGAAAATGGAAGAATTAAAAGAATTGTTTAAACCTTTGGAAAAGTAAGTTTATTTTTTAATTTCTAACATCAGTTTTTTAAGACCTCTTTCGTCATACAGAATTGTCTTTAAGTTTGGATATTTTTTAAAATCTAGATTCTCAAAATGTTTGGCTTTATCGTCAATAAAAATTATTTTTTCGTTTTTATGTTTAGTGCATATTTTTTCTACGGCATTTTTTTTGCTGTTTGATATTACTACGATTTGATGTACCAGTGATTTAATGCCTGTTATTCTAATTTTGTCTCGTTGATATTGCTCATTTCCATGAGTTACTATATAACAATTTTCTTTCCCCAGCTTTTTTATCAGAGCTAGCATTTCTGTGTTTACAAAACCTTTACTCTCGTTTAACATTTTTTCATACGTGCTTTCTTCAAGAGAAAAATGACGCAAAAAGTCTTTCAACCAGAATTGATTTTCTCGTACTGTCTTATAATATTTTTCAGAAACATCTCGAGAAATACCAGCTTTCTCCAAGCATTCATACATATATTCCTTAAATTGTTTGGTGTTATTAAATAAAACATCATCAAAATCAAAAATAAATTTCATGGTTATTTTTCAATTATTTTCCTTATGCATTCCGCCAGCTTTTTTGAATCATGTCTGATAAATCCTTTTGTGCTTGGCAGAATATCTTCTTTAGTCTTTTCAAATATAATATTGGAAAGTATAGGCGCTCTAATAACACGCTGGTCATTATAATCGTCTTCAATAATTACTCCTTCTCCTTCCTCTTGTTTATAGCGTTCAATTTGCTCCTGAGATAATTTGTCTTTATTGACTAAAATAAAATCTACCTGTTTTCCTAAATATTTTTCTACATCTTTTACATAAGTGCTAACTTTCCAATTGGTTGTATGGCCTGATTTGTTAGTTAAATTTACGGGTAAAATAATCTTTGCTTTACTCTCACTAATAGCTTCCTTAAAACCACCCACTATAAGATTCGGAATAAGTGAACAATAATAGTTTCCCGGTCCGAGAATAATATAATCAGCTTTCAACAATGCTTCTTTTGCATTTATATTGAGTTCTACATTTTTTTTATAAAAAATACTTTTAATGCCAACATCTTGAAGATTTGCATTTTGTATTTTATTTTCACCTTCTAGAATTTTTTCATCTGAGAGCATTACTGATAGTTCTGCTTTATTGTTGGTTGTTGGTATTACACTACCTTTAACTTTTAGAATTTCTGACGCTACTTCTACGCCTTTTACAAAATCCCCGGTAACTTTCTCGAGCGCCGCTAGAAAAATATTACCAAAACTATGACCAGAGAGACCTCCATTTTCAAATCGATAATTCATTAACTTACGCACTATGTCACTATGTTCGGAAAGAGCAACCAGACATTGCCTCACATCTCCGGGAGGCAATACCCCGAGTTCGTCTCGTAATACCCCGGTAGAACCTCCATCATCCGCCATAGAAACAAGCGCAGTTAAAGAAATATTTGGAATATTTTTCAGTCCCGACAAAACAGTATAGCTCCCGGTACCCCCGCCTACAGTAACAATATTTCTTATTCCCTTCATATTATTGACATATTAGCCTAAATTTTTAATTTTTGCTACACTAAAATCCATGTGTGGCATTGTCGGATACATTGGGAAAAAACAGGCGTTGCCTATTCTTTTGGGAGGGTTGCGTGATTTGGAGTATCGCGGTTATGATTCTGCCGGTATTGCCGTGCTGAATAACGGTAAAATAAAGCGTATCAGAGAAGTCGGCAAGGTAGACTTTTTGGTAAAAAAAATTGACCGCCAGGCTTTTGATGGAAATTTAGGTATTGCGCATACTCGCTGGGCGACCCACGGCGGGGTGAGTGAAAAAAATGCGCATCCGCATACGGCGGGCGAGGGCAAGCTGGCGCTGGTCCATAACGGTATCGTAGAAAATTACCGGGAGTTAAAAAAAGAGCTCCAAGATCAAAACTTGGAATCAGAAACGGATTCGGAAATTTTAGCAAAATTGATTTATCAAAATTATCAAGGCGATCTACTTAAAGCCGTAAAAAAAACTTTGCCGCAAGTGCGCGGCACCTACGGGCTTTTGGCAATGCATGCTGATCATCCGGATGAACTTGTAGCCGCGCGTTTGGGCAGTCCTTTGGTTATAGGAATAGGCGATGGTGAGTACTATATTGCCAGCGATGTTACGCCAATGTTGCCGTACACAAAACAAGTTATATTTTTAGATGATGGTGAAGTTGCTTCCATTAGTCAATCAGATATAAGAATTTCTAATTTAAAAGAAGAAATTATAAATAAAAAAGTCACGCAAATTGATTGGGATAAAGAACAAGCCAAAAAAAGTGGATTTGACACTTTTATGCTTAAGGAAATTTTTGACCAGCCTACAGTTTTTGAAGACGCTATTCGTGGCCGTATTAATATGAAAGAAGGTACGGCAATTTTAGGTGGGTTAAATATGACAGAAGAAGAAATGTGGAAAGTCAAAAGAATCATAATTATTGCCTGCGGCACGGCATTTAATGCTGGAGTTGTCGGAAAATATGCATTTGAAAGGTTAGCTGGAATCTCTACAGAAGTTGACGTTTCTAGTGAATTTTCTTACCGAGATCCTATAATTGATGAACATACTCTTGTTTTCGCCCTTTCACAATCAGGTGAAACTGCTGACACCATAATGGCATTACGAGAAGCAAAAAGAAAAGGAGCTATTGTTCGCGGCATAGTGAACAGTGTTGGATCAACGATTGCCAGAGAAATCGGAGCCGGTACTTACATTCATGCGGGTCCAGAAATGGCGGTTGCTTCAACCAAGGCGTTCACTAATATGGTTGCCGTTTTGCTACTGTATGCAATACAATTTGGGAGACTTCATAACACAACTCTGGCAACAGGACAACGACTATTAACATCTCTTTTGGAAATTCCGGAAAAGATAAATAGTATTCTCGCACAAAGCGAAAAAATAAAAAAAGTAGCTAAAAAATATACAAAGTACAAAAATTTTTTCTATCTTGGACGAGGAATAAATTACCCGGTTGCATTAGAGGGATCTCTTAAACTTAAAGAAATTAGTTATATTCACAGTGAAGCATATCAAGGTGGAGAAATGAAACATGGTCCGGGAGCTTTAATCTCCAAAGACTTCGCAGTTTTGGGAATTGTAACTAAAAACCAATTATATGAAAAAATGAAAAATAATATAGCTGAAGCAAAGACAAGGGGCGCAAAAGTAATTATTATAGCCACGGAAGGCGATGAAGAAGCTAAAGAACTAGCTGATGACATTATTTTTGTCCCCAAAACTATGGAACTTTTAGAACCATTGCTCAACACTATCCCTTTGCAGTTATTTGCCTATCATACAGCCGTAGCTTTAGGCCGCGATGTCGACCGACCGCGCAATCTAGCCAAAAGCGTGACGGTGGAGTAAAATCAATTTAATTATGCAAAGAAAAAAACAAACAAAATTAATTAAAGCCCTGACCCTGGATTTGAAAAAAGACGGATGGGAAAAAAGCCGAGGCTTTGTTATGCGTGAGGTACCGATGCCAACACTGGATGAGAAAAAAAATCCCGAAGATGCAACTTGTGTAATTTTGAAAATTCGTTACGTCGGCGTTTGTGGTTCTGACAGGGGACTTTGGTACAGAACTGCTTTCAAAGATTTAGTTCATGGTTCGCTTCAAAAAGAAAATAAATCTATGCGAATTACTGGGCACGAGTTTTTAGGAGAAATTGTAGAGGCTGGTTCAATGGTGAAAAGTCTTTATTACGACACAGACCTACACAATAAAGCAAAAATAGAAGTAGGGTCTTTGGTTTCTGGCGATTCTCATGTCACTTGTGGGCGTTGTTATCAATGTCGAATCGGTGAAGGGCACGTTTGTTTAAATGAATCTATATTGGGCATCTCAATTGATGGAATCTTTGCGGAATATGTAAAAATTCCTGCAAAAAACTTATGGGCAGTGGACGAATCTCGACTGCGTCCCGAAATTGCAGCGATTTATGATCCATTTGGCAATGCAGTTCATGCCACAACGGTGGTTGATTTTCGCGGACAACGCGTAGCTATTTTTGGCTGCGGACCGATCGGCCTTTTTTCAATTCTCTTGGCGCGCAACTTCGGAGCCGCCAAGGTCATAGCGGTGGATGTGCTTCCGGAAAATCTAAAGATGGCAAAAAAATTAGGAGCCCACGAAACTATTTTGATTCCTAAAACAAAGAAAAAAAATAGTTATGAAAGTGATGCGTCAGTAATTGAAAAAATCATGAAACTCACTTACGGTAAAGGAGTTGATATTTCGATGGAAATGGCGGGAGCTTTTTCATCTGTTAATAATTCAATTGATAGCGCTCGTCGAGGCGGAAATGTGATATTTTTTGGAATTAAAGACGGCGACCTGACCATTCCGAAATTTTCTCGCCTAGTCACGCGAGGGCTGACTATTCATAACATTATCGGAAGAGAGATTTTTCGCACTTGGCAGATAGCCCAGCGTATTCTGAATGACAAAACGAACGGAATTCAGGATAGCATTTGGAATGTAATCTTAAAAAAAGGACAAGGGACAATTTTGTCGTTTAAAGATTTTACGCCAAAAAGTTTTGAAAAAGCAATGAATGAAAATCCGAAGATTATATTTAAAATTCATGGCTAATATGGAAATTACTCCAAAATCTAACTTAGAACCTTTTTCGCTTCCATTGCTTATTTATAATACAGTTGTTATTGGTGAAGCTACAAGCAAAGAAGGTAAACAATTTTCTATTTTTATTGGGTTGGATAAAAATATGGCTACACAGCTTAAAGCATTGTCATTAGACGAGAGTGATGTAGAGCTTCAAAAAAACACCTCTGATTTAAAACGTTTCGGTGAAGGGTCGTATGAAGATTGGTATAAGAAAAATCGTACCCCATTTGCACTTTTTGATAATGCCACAAATACTCTGGCTGCCATAATCTGGTTTGGTTCAAAACCCCTTGGTAGAAAATCTCTTAAACATCTTTCAAGTGAACAACTGGCTGAAGACGAAACCAAACTCAATAGCGAGAATTGGCACACAATCTCGTATCGTTCGTATCCTGGTTTTCGAGGGAAAGGGCTAATGAAAGATTTTGGTAGTTTTGCGATAGGCGTTTACATAAGAAAGTTTCCAAACATTAAACTTTGGACCAGTACCAACGAAGAAAACACTGCCGGCACTGCCTACGCTTCGGCACTTGGTTTTAAATTAAATGAAGAAGCATCTGACCGTAAAAACAACTGGCTAGTTATGATAAAATAACAAATACTAAAAACTTTGCGATCGCAGAGAATTTAGTAATTCTGCCATCTATTTCTTGAAATCATATCCCTTAGCTAGTTTGAAAGTTTTTAGACCGTCTTTTATCTTAATACTTTTGATGTAATCTAAAAAATCTTTCGGTAGGGGAGAGGGTCCAACCCATACGCTTTTTTGGATCATAGAATAATTAAATTTCTTTAAATGCCAGCGGAGCCATTCTCGTTCCGCTTTCTTGGTCTCTGGAATATCAAACATGACTATCAGATTTTTGGGCGCATTGTCGTCGAATTTAAAATAAAATTGCCGCAAAGAATCCATCTTTCTTTTTATATATTTTTGACCCTTGAGGGTCACGCTTAATCCAGCATCTATGTTTTTCACCAGACCGGCTTGGCGAATATAAGACAAAGTCCCGCTCAGACAATTTTTAGAATAATTTTTGAATTTCGGAATACCAAAGAGATTAACCCGAGCCCCTTTATATCTTATGGAAGTGTTGTTTAATTCTTTTAAAATTTCATACACTAAACTCATAAATGAAGTATACCATAAATACTAATAAATCTGCGATAGCATGGTTCTTAGTACAAGAATAGTAAAAATGGCAAAGAAATAGTATACTATTTTTATGTATTCCAAAAAGTTAAAAGAAGCTATAGAAAACGAACTCGAAACGCTGAAAAAGGCTGGGAAATTCAAAGTGGAAAGAGAACTAGAAAGCCCGCAAGGAGCAGAAGTATCCATTGGCGGCAAAAAAGTTCTGATGTTCGCTTCCAATAATTATCTGGGCTTGGCGAATCATCCTGAAATTATAAAAGCAGGCAAAGAAGCAATGGATAAATACGGCTTTGGATTTTCTTCGGTGAGATTCATCGCTGGCACAGAAAAAATACATAAAATTTTAGAAAAAAAGCTGGCAGAATTTTTGGATACAGAAGATGCTATTTTATATTCTACGAATTTCATGGCCAATTTAGGATTTTTTGCGACTATTATAAATGAAAACTTCGGCAATATAGAACATATAGATGCAATCTACAGTGACGAATTAAATCACGCCAGCATAATTGATGCTTTTAAACTTTGCAAGAAAGAAAATGTAATAAAGAAAATTTATCCGCATGGCGACTTGGCAATGCTTGCGCAGATGCTAGAAGAAGACATGTGGAAAGGTTATAGGTTTAAGGTTATAGTGACGGACGGTATATTTTCAATGGAAGGGTATTTGGCGCAATTGCCGAAATTAAAAGAGCTTGCCAATAAATATCAGGCGTTGCTTTTTGTGGACGACGCGCATAGTGTAGGAGTGCTCGGCCGGACTGGCGCCGGCACACCGGAGCATTATGGTTTGCATGGTAAAATTGACATTCTTTCCGGAACTTTTGGCAAAGCGCTCGGCGGAGCGCTCGGCGGATACATTGCCGGAAACAAGGTTCTAGTGGAACTACTTCGTCAAAAATCCCGCACTTATCTTTTTTCAAATTCTTTGCCTCCATCGGTGGTTATGGCTTCTATCAGGGCACTGGACTTATTAAAAGAAAAACCAGAACTTTTGAGTAAAGTAAAAGAAAACGCAGACTATTTTAGAAATGAAATAAAAAAATTAGGTTTTAATGTACTTTCCGGCAGTCATCCGATAGTGCCTGTGATGCTCGGTGATGCGGCGCTCACACAAGAAATGAGTAAAAAACTACTAGAGAAAGGGCTTTTCGTAGTTGGACTTTGGTTCCCAGTCGTGCCAGAAGGCGCTGCTCGTTTACGTTTTCAAATCTCTGCTGCACACTCTCGTTCTCAAATTAACCGTGCAATCCAAATAATGTCCGAAGTTGGCAAAGAAATGAAAATAATATAATATATCAGCATGATTTCCAGGATATATGTGATGTTGAAAAAGGAAACCAAGAGAGCAGATTCTTATCTTGTTGACTCAAAATTATCTAAAAAAGAGCTAGTGAAACTCGCCGAAACTTTAACAAATCCGACTCTAGAAAAATATTCAATAAATACTTTCCCCGAAAAAAGTCTTCGGGGAAAGTATTTTTATGCGATTGAGATCGGTTTTAAGCCCGGAGTGACAGATAATGTCGGGGGTACAGTCAAAGAAATTGCAACGGATTTATTTCGTCTAAAAAATAATTCTGATTTTCATGTCTACACTTCTAAGATTTTCTTTGTTTCTGGTTCGCTTAAAAATACGGAAGAATTTGCTCTTACCTTATATAATCCACTAATCGAGCGAGCATTTATAGCGCCAATAAAAAATGGAAAAATAAATCTGCCGATGAGAGCGCCAAAGGTGGTTCTTAAAAAAAGAAGACTAGTTATAAATATCTCGCTTGATGTTCCAGACGAAGAACTAATAAAAATAGGAAAAGAAGGAATAGCAGATAAAGACGGTCACGCCGAAGGACGGGCAAGCACGAGGCGTGGACCTCTTGCGCTTGATCTGGCTTCAATGAAAGCCATCAAAGCATATTTTGTAAAACTAAAAAGAGACCCGACGGACATTGAGCTGGAATCTTTGGCTCAGACTTGGTCTGAACATTGCAAACACACTATCTTTGCGAATCCAATAGATGATATAAAGGATGGCAAAATAATAGACGGACTGTATAAAACTTATATTAAAGGCGCGACAAATTTAATTCGTAGACAAAAAGGCAAAGCGGATTTCTGCGTTTCAGTTTTCAAAGATAATTCCGGTGGAATAATTTTTGACAAAGATTATTTAATCACGCACAAGGTAGAAACACACAACAGTCCCTCAGCGCTTGATCCATTTGGCGGAGCCATTACTGGAATTGTGGGGGTAAACCGCGACACTATTGGTTTCGGACTGGGCGCTAAACCAGTGGCTAATACTTATGGCTTTTGCTTTGGACAACCGAATGATACGAGGGCGCTATTTCGCGATAAGAATAAAACCCAAAAAATGCTTTCCCCTGTAAGAATAATGGAAGGAGTGATAAAGGGCATAAATGTCGGAGGAAATTGTTCTGGAATTCCCACGCTCTCTGGTTTTGTAAAGTTTGATGATAGATACAGAGGCAAGCCTTTAGTCTTTGCTGGAACGGTTGGATTAATTCCAAGAAAAAATGGAAATAAATTTTTACACGAAAAAAAAGCAAAAGTTGGGGATTACATAGTTGTGATTGGTGGAAGAGTGGGGCTCGATGGAGTGCATGGCGCAACCTTTTCTTCGGTTACAATGGATTCAAATTCTCCAGCAACAGCGGTACAAATTGGTGATCCAATAACTCAAAAAAAATTAGGCGACGCAATAGTGAAAGAAGCGCGAAATATGAATTTATACAACAGCATCACTGACAATGGCGCTGGTGGACTTTCTTGTTCAGTTGCAGAAATGGCCAAAGAATCCGGTGGAGCAAAAGTTTATCTAGATAAAGTTCCGCTGAAATATCTTGGATTGCGACCCTGGGAGATTTGGATTTCTGAATCGCAAGAACGAATGACCTTGTCGGTACCAAAGAAAAAATGGTTAACATTTCAAAAATTAATGGCTACTCGCGGAGTAGAAGCTACGGCGATAGGCGAATTCACAAATTCTGGAAAGTGTATAGTAAATTACAAGGGAAAGAAAATTATGAATTTGGATATGGAATTTCTACACAATGGTTTACCAAAACAGCACTTGACAACAACTCCATACGAACACACCACCCCCAACCCCCTCCTCAATAAGGAGGGGAGCTATACAAAAATTTTAGAAAAATTGCTTGCCGTAAATAATCTAAGCGGATTTTCTTTCATCTCCGAGCAGTATGATCACGAAGTGCAAGCATCTTCTGTATTAAAACCTCTCTCGGGACGGGGTCGCATCAACACCGACGCGCAAGTTTTCAAACCTGTTTTGTCTTCTAATAGAGGAGTTGTTTTATCCTACGGCGTTTATCCTTCATATGGAGACATTAACACCTACCACATGGCCGCTTGCGCGCTCGATACTGCCGTGCGTAACATTATTTCTGCCGGTGGCACACTTTCGCATCTGGCAATACTCGACAACTTCTGTTGGTGCTCGTCTTACGACCAGAAACGGCTCGCCCAGCTCGTAGATTCAGTTAAGGCTTGCTACGATTACTCTGTGGGTTATGGCACGCCATTCATTTCCGGCAAAGACAGCATGTTTAATGATTTTAAGGGCTACGATGAGAAGGGTAATCCGGTTGCAATTTCAATTCCACCGACGCTTCTTATTTCTGCAATTAGTGTGATGCCTGATTTAAATAAAACAGTCTCGCCGGAATTTAAAAATGCTGGCGATATAATTTATTTATTGGGAGAAACGAATGATGAGCTTGGTGGAGGGGAATATTTTAAAATGCTCGCAAAAAAAACTAATTGCGCGGGGAATAATGTGCCGAAAGTTGATTGGAAGAAAAATTTAAAAACTTATTTAGCTCTTGAACAGGTTATTCAAAAAGAATTATTAATTTCTTCACTTTCCGTAACGGGAGGAGGTTTGGGAATTGCTTTAGCTAAAGCCTGTGTGGGTGGAATGCTCGGATGTAATGTTTCCTTAAGTGACATCTGCGGAAGCAAGGCTTCCGCAGATGTCAAACTTTTCTCCGAAAGTCAGGGGAGGATTTTAGTGTCCGTGTCACCTAAAAATGTCACTCGATTTGAAAAAATAATAAAAAGCATTCCGTACGCCAGGCTTGGAAAAACAGAAAAAAATGGTAAAATCATAATTACATACGATAAAAATAAAATAGTTGAAACAAATGTAAAAAAATTATATAAAATTTATCACAGTTTTTCAAACAAGATGCAATAAACTTAATATCAGCTATGGCGTATATTAATACTTATAACTCTGCTATCGCAGATTTATAAGTAAAATAAATATATGAGACAAAATGAAAAACAAAAAACCAAAAATTATAATAATGTCGGGCTACGGGCTTAACTGTGAAGAAGAGACAAAGTTTGCTTTTGATTCGGCGGGAGGAATGGCGGATATTGCGCATATCAATGACTTGATTGCCAAGCCGAAAATGCTGCAAGAATATGATATCCTGGTTTTTCCAGGAGGATTTTCTTATGGCGATGATACCGGTAGCGGAAAAGCTTATGCTAATAAATTTAAAAATCATTTGACGAAAGAATTAAAAGAATTTCTAGCTCGTGATACTTTAATCATTGGTATATGCAATGGATTTCAAATAACAACCAATCTGGGAATTTTACCCGGCGCGTTAACTTATAATAAAAATGGAAAATATCTTGACCGCTGGGTTGATTTAGCTGTACCCGCCTCGGCTCAAGCTTCGGCGTGGCTAAGGGGAATAAAAAAAATTTCATTACCAATAGCGCATGGCGAGGGACATTATGTGATTGATTCTAAAAAATATAAAGAACTAAACAAGAACAAGCAAATTGCTTTTAAATATGCAAAAGGAAAAGTGTGTGATTTCCAAAACCTAGAAAAAAATCCAAACGGCTCTGACTATGACATTGCGGGAGTTTTAGGATATAATGGAAGAGTGCTCGGCATGATGCCTCATCCGGAGCGAGCAATGTTTGCTCATCAGAGTCCATTGTGGTTTGCAAAAAAAGCAAACGCCCCCTCTTCCGCCAAGGCTACGGCGGGCAAGGGTTTGCAAATTTTTATCAACGCAGTTAAATATTTTAGAAGATAAACCATAAAACATGCGCGACCTAAAAGAAAAATGCGGGGTTGTCGGTATTTATGGAAAGGGGTCGCCGGTTTCAAGACTGATCTTTTTTTCTTTGTTTGCCTTACAACATAGAGGTCAAGAAGCCTCTGGCATCACAACCAATGATGGGAAAAAGCTCTACACCCACAAAGGCGCGGGGCTAGTGGCTCAAGTTTATAAAGAAAAAGATATAGAAAACTTGCATGGATATATAGGAATTGGACACAATAGATACTCCACTTCGGGCGGGGGCGCGCTGGAACATGCTCAGCCAGTTCTTAATTCTGATTTTTCTTTTGCTCTGGCTCATAATGGTAATTTACCAAGCGTCGTAGCGCTCCAAAAATTCCTTTCATCTAAAAAAATATTAAAGAAAAATCGTTCAGATTCAGAGCTTATTGCCGATGCGATTGATTTCTATCTTAAAGAGGGGAGTTCCATACCAGAAGCGGTTAAAAATGTTTTTCCACTTATCACGGGAGCCTTCGCCCTTGTGATGATGGACAAAGACACATTAGTTGCCGTACGAGATATGTATGGAATGAAACCACTCTCACTCGGGAAAATGAGGCGGGGTTATGTCATTGCATCAGAAACATGCGCCATTGCTACCATTGGAGCGAAGTTTATTCGAGATGTAAATCCTGGAGAAATGATTGTCGTAAACAAAAATGGATTGAAGAGTATAAAATTGGCTAAACCAAATCCCAAACATGACATTTTTGAATATGTGTATTTCGCGCGACCGGACAGCATTCTTAATGGAAAATTGATTTATCAAGTTAGGAAAAATTTTGGCAAAGAATTAGCGCATGAATTTAAACCAGATATTGACATAGTGGTGCCAGTACCAGACACCGCAATGCCTGTTGCAATAGGTTATAGTGAAATTTCTGGTATTCCAATGGAAATGGCGCTTGTCAAGAATCGTTATGTCCATCGGACATTTATAGAACCAGATCAAAAATCCCGCCGAAATAGTGTTGCTCTTAAATTAATACCCCTCAGAGAAATTTTGAAAGGGAAAAAAATTGGAGTTATTGATGATTCAATAGTTCGTGGCAATACAAGTAGAAAGTTGGTAAAAACATTATTTAAGTCTGGGGCAAAAGAGGTGCATTTTCTTGTTTCCTCACCACCCGTTCGTTATCCGGATTTTTATGGCATTGATACTCCAAAACAAAAAGAATTAATCGCTTCCAATAAAACAGTTGAACAAATAAGAAAATTCTTAGGCGCCACTTCGCTTCACTTTTTATCTCTTGATGGCTTAGTAAAGTCAATCGGCTTGCCGAAAAATAAACTTTGCACCTCTTTTTTTACAGGTGAATATCCAATTGATTTAAAAGAACGGAAAAAAGAAATAAATTATGATGTCCCAAGAAATTAAAACAAAATTAGCGGTTTTGATTTCCGATGCCGGTACTGGCACAAACCTACAAGCGATAATTGACGGAATCAATGCTGACGGGATTAATAGTGAAATTTGCGCAGTAATTTCCGACACAACTGACGCCTTAGGACTGGAGCGAGCTAAAAGGCATAATTTAAAAATCGAAATTTGTGGACAAAAAGAAAATTTGTTACCACTTTTACAAAAATTAAATCCCCAAAAAGATCTTATGTACATATGTTTAGCTGGCTGGAAACAAATTATTTTAGATGAAGTGATTATGGCGTATCCAAATAAAATTCTTAATCTTCATCCTGGGTTAATACCAGACACGATAAACGCAAGCGCAAAAAACCCTGATAATACGGATGCATTCTGGAATAAAGGCATGCTAACCACTAGGGCTATTGCAAATTTTTTGGATAAAAAAAGTACTTTCGCCGGATCTTCAATCCATTTTCTAACTTTAGATTTTGATTTTGGTCCGGTTCTAGGAAGAACATTTGAAAAAATCGACGAGCATGATAATGTCGAGTCATTATATTCGCGATTAAAGAAAAAAGAAAATAAAATGTATGTGGAAGTTTTAGAAAAGTTAACCCATTAATTTTTTTTTAATAAGGATTTTTTTAGATGCAAAAACAAAAAATTTTAATAGTTGGGGCAGGAGGGGGAAGGGAGCATGCTATTGGGTGGAAGATTGCGCAGTCGCCACGGACAGGAGAATTATTTTTCGCCCGAGGAAATGCGGGAACAGAAAAAATTGGCACGAATTTAGATATCAAAGAAACGGAAATTGAAAAACTTTTAGAATTTACAAAGACGGAAAAGATTGACCTTACACTTGCGCTTTCGGACGATACATTGGCATTAGGTGTTGTGGATAAATTCCAGAAAGAAGGATTGCGCATTTGGGGTCCGAGTAAAGCTGCGGCGAAGCTTGAGTGGTCTAAAGCTTTTTCAAAAGAGTTTATGCGTCGACACAACCTGCCAACCGCAAAATTTAAAATATTTAATAATATTGAAAAAGCAAAAACTTATGTGCAGGGTCAAAAATTTCCAGTAGTTATAAAGGCAAGTGGTTTGGCTTTAGGAAAAGGAGTTGTAATTGCAAATAATGTTGAAAAAGCAAATGAAACACTCGAAAATTTCATGGTAAAAAAAGTTTTTGGAGACGCGGGGAAAAAAGTAGTTATAGAAGAATTTTTAATTGGGCCAGAGATTTCTATCCACGCTTTTTCTGATGGAGAAATTTATAAAATGTTTCCTCCATCTCAAGATCATAAGAAAGTGGGAGAAAATGATACAGGACTAAATACTGGCGGAATGGGTACTATCGCCCCGCTTCCATTCGTAAATGAAGAGTTGATGAGTAAAATAGAAAAAGAAATTGTTGTTCCGACGTTGAAAGCGATGTCAGATGATGTAACACTATTTGAAGGAGTTTTATATCCAGGATTAATACTTACAAAAGACGGTCCAAGAATTTTAGAATATAATGCCCGATTCGGTGACCCAGAGACTCAAACATACATGCGACTTTTAGATACTGACTTGCTTGATATCATAGATGCGTGCATTGATAAAAAATTAAATGAAATTGAAATAAAATGGAAAAATACAAACAAACAATACTGCGCTTGTACAATAATACTAGCTTCAGGTGGCTATCCAGGGAATTACGAAAAAAGCAAAATAATTTATGGTATCAAAGAAGCAGAAAAAAATCCTGATATTGTAGTTTTTCACGCTGGAACAAAAAAGGAAAAAGAAAAAATTGTCACCAACGGCGGGCGAGTTTTGGGAGTATCTGCAACCGGTGACACCCTGGAAGAAGCGCTCCAGAAGGCGTATAAAGCGATAGAAAAGATATCATTTGAGGGGATGCAGTATCGGAGAGATATAGGCAAGTCTGTACTTGAAAATCTCAATCATTCCAATTAAAAAAGTGCTCTCGATCTGGGCCGGTACCGACTGATACTATCTTTACATCAAGGTCAGAAAGTTTACTTTCAACATATTTTAAGTATGAAGCAAGTTCTGAAGAAATTTTTTCTTTATTTCTAACTCCATAATTAGTATATCCCCAACTTAATATTTCTTCTGTCACGACACCTGTAATTTGATTTAAGTAGAGTGGAAATTCTTCTAAATTTTTTCCCGCATGTTTATATCCGGTCACCACTTTTATTTTATTCGTTAAACAAATATCAGCTTTATTTATAAAAATTTTATTAGCCCCCGAGAGTCCGATAGCGTATCGAAGAGCAAATAAATCAAGCCAGCCACACATTCTCGGTCTTCCAGTGGTAGATCCAAATTCATGTCCAGCATTTTGGAAAAGTTTTTCAAGACTTGTGTCTTTGATTCTTGCTGGAAAATCTCCTCCGCCAACTTTTGTGGTGTAAGCTTTGATAACACCATATATGTTTTGAATATAAGTATGAGGCACCCCAAGACCTAAAGAAACATTAGCTGGCAAGGTATTGGAACTGGTGACATTCGGATAATCACCAAAATCAATATCAAGCATCACGGCTTGGGCACCTTCCGCTAAAATATTTTTCCCTTCTTTTAACCGTTTTTGTACCAAATATGACACGTCACATATCTGTAATTTTTTTAGTTTTTTAATTGCATTGAGCCACTTAATTTTTGCTTTTCTTATTTCAGTTTCAGAAAATTTGAATCCATACTTTTTTTTGTACATATTTAAAAAATTTATATGGAATTCTGAAAGATTTGTTTCCTTAACTTTAAAATCTGGCAATAAAATATCGCCGATTAAAATGGCTCTTCTGGCCCTTACATCAGCATAAGTCGGACCGATTCCTTTCCCAGTAGTGCCTACTTTTTTCTCTCCTTTAATACTTCTATAAAATTCTTCAGCCCGATCTAAAAAAGGATGCAAATATGAAACCAATTTTGCTCGGTTAGAAATATAAAGACGGGAGCTTACATTAAAACCTAATTTTTTAAGTTCAGAGATTTCTTTGATTAAAGATATTACATCCACCACTACTCCATTGCCGATATATAATTCGATATTTTTTTGAAGACAACCCGAAGGAACAATGTGCCCAATAAAAGTTTTGTTTCCGTATTTCAAAGTATGACCTGCATTTGCTCCACCTTGGAAACGGGCTACACCTGAATAAACTTTATGTAAGAGAAGTTCATCGATATTTTTGCCCTTTCCTTCATCTCCCCATTGAAGACCCACTACCACATCGATAAATCCTTTTTTGTTTTTAACTTTTTTCATATTGTTATAAAAAATGTTAATTTATTTTTTTTTATATATTGTAATTAGGAGCCTCTTTGGTGATAATAACATCGTGCGGGTGACTTTCTTTTATGCCATTTTGGGTAATTCGAACAAATTTTGCATTTTTTTGAAGAGTTTTAATATCTTTGGCTCCGAGATATCCCATACCCGCTCTCAGGCCTCCGATAAGTTGATAAATCACATCAACGAGCTTGCCTTTAAAAGAAACTCTACCTACGATTCCTTCTGGCACAAGTTTCTTAATATTATCTTCTGTGTCTTGAAAATACCTATCTCTAGATCCTTGTTCCATCGCTTCAATAGAACCCATACCGCGATAACTTTTATATTTTCTACTTTCATAAATTATAGTCTCGCCCGGAGATTCTTCTACACCTGCAAACAAGGAACCAATCATGACCGAACTTGCTCCAGCTGCGATAGCTTTTGGAATATCTCCCGTATTTCGTATTCCTCCATCCGCAATTATCGGTATGCCTTTACCTTTTAGAGCTTGTGCCACTTCATATACGGCTTGAAATTGGGGATACCCTACTCCCGCTATCACGCGAGTAGTACAAATCGATCCAGGTCCCATACCTACCTTTACTGCATCCGCTCCAGATGCGATTAAATCCAAGGCTCCTTTTGCTGTAGCAATATTTCCAGCGATAACTTCCAATTTAGGAAATTCTTTCTTTATCTTTCTCAGCATTTCAATTACTCCTTTTGAATGACCATGAGCGGTATCAATAATTATCGCATCCACTCCATTTTGGGAAAGCGCTTTTACTCTTTCCAGTGTATCGTCTGTCACACCTACCGCTGCTCCTACTCGCAATCTGCCAAAACTATCTCGAGAAGATAAGGGACGAGATTTTACTTTCATTATGTCTTTATAAGTGATAAGACCAACGAGTTTATTTTGTTTGTCAACTAATGGTAATTTTTCAACTTTGTATTTTGTTAGTATTTTCTCCGCTTCTTTTAAGTCTGTATCCAAACTGCCAGTTATTAGATTTGTTTTGGTCATAACATCTTTCACGGGAAGTTTTAAATTTTTCTGAAAACGTAAATCACGATTAGTTAAGATTCCTTTTAACTTTGTATTTTTATCAACAATTGGAATACCGCCAATTTTATTTTTTTGCATAATCTCAAGCGCTTCCTTTAAGGATGCGCTTTCAGTGAGAGTGATAGGATCTTGAATCATTCCACTTTCAGAACGTTTAACTTTGCGCACCTCTCCCGCTTGTTTTAGGATAGTCATATTTTTATGAATAATCCCTATCCCGCCAACTTCCGCCATGGCTATTGCCATAGAAGATTCTGTGACAGTATCCATGGCGGCAGAAATGATCGGTACATTTAATTTTATTTTCTTAGTAAGATAAGAAGTTATATTAATATCCCGAGGCAAAACTTCCGAATATTGGGGTACAAGTAGAACATCATCATAAGTAAGACCTTCCTTAAAATTTTCTTCTGCTTTTGAAGCCATAAATATATTGTGTATAATAGCATAATATGAATAGGATACAAATACTTGTCGTGGATTACGGATCACAATACACACTTGTTATTGGCAGGACTTTACGTGAGCTTGGAGTGCGAAATATTATATTACCACCCCCAAAAGTGAATAATTGGTTAAAAACTAATACTCCGAGAGCTGTGATTCTTTCAGGCAGCAGCTTTAGTGTATATAACTTAGACGCGCCAGGATTGCCAAAATTTCTCAACCTTTCAGGAAAAGAATATTTAATACTAGGAATCTGTTATGGAATGCAACTTCTCGCTAAGAAACTTGGTGGAAAAGTAGAGCGACCACTTAAAAATCGTGAATATGGACCAACGGAAGCTATTTTGAATATAAAACATCCTCTTTTTAAAAACGTTAGAGAAAAAACTGAAGTTTGGGCAAGTCATGGAGATACCGTAATCAAATTACCTGAGGGCTTCTCGACGATCGCCACTTCGGTCGGTATTGCAGCTATGTCTAACAAAAATAACACTGTACTTGGAGTCCAATTTCATCCTGAAGTTATTAATACTCAAGAAGGTAAAAAAATATTACAAAATTTTCTCACACTTTCTGATTGTAAGATTGATTGGAATCCTAAAAATTTAATTCATCAAATTCAAAAAGAAGTTCTAGCGGCAGTACAAAAAAAGAAAGAAAGGTCTAATGTTATTTTAGGCGTTTCCGGGGGAGTAGACTCCACAACCCTCGCTTGTATTCTTGCTCCAGTTTTAGGCAAGAAACTTATATGCATTGCTATTGATACCGGGGGTCTTCGAAAAAATGAAATAGGGGAATTAAAGAAAAATACAAAATCTGCCGGAATAAAAAACCTAGTTGTGGTCAAAGCGGGTGAAAAATTTATTAAAAATATTAGCACTACGATTGATGGAGAAGAGAAACGTTCAAAATTTCGAGAAGTTTATAAAAGTATTTTTGAAACACAAATTGCCAAATACAAAGCAGGTTTTATTGTTCAAGGAACACTTGCTACTGATATAATAGAGAGTGGTAAGGCTGGACAATCAGCAATGATAAAAACACACCATAATGTAGGTTTAACTTGGACAATACAAGACTTGCATCCTTTAAGAAATTTATTCAAATATGAAGTACGAGAACTTGCTCGGGTGATTAATCTTCCAAAGACTATATATGAACGCAACCCTTTTCCCGGCCCTGGATTATACTTGCGAGTCGTTGGTACGCCAGTTACAAAAGAAAAAATTGAACTAGTCCGGGAGGCCGATAAAACTGTAAGTGATATATTAAAGAAATACAATCTCTTAAAAAATATTTCACAACTCATCGTGGCACTGTTTGGGGTAAATTCAGTCGGAGTGAAAGGGGATGAAAGAATTTATGGTCATTCTCTTGCTATCCGAGCTGTGGTGACAGTAGATTTTATGACAGCTCGAGGATACTACTTCAGAGAAGAAATCATCAATGAAATCACGAACGCTTTAACCAAACATAAAAATATCGTCCGTGTGTTCTTTGACCTAACCCCGAAGCCTCCCGCAACTACAGAATTTGAGTAATTCAACAAAATCGTGTTAAGATTATATTTATGAAAAAGCAGATTAATTCAGCCCTCATTTCAGTTTATAACAAAGATGGTCTTGATAAAATAATCCAATTACTTTTTAAATATAAAATTAAAATTATCTCAACCGGCGGAACCGCAGATTTTATTCGTAAACTTAAAATACCTGTAGTTGAGGTGGAAACTATTACTAAAATGCCTCCCATTTTGGGTGGTAGAGTAAAGACTCTGGAACCTCATATTTTTGGTGCTATTCTTAATCGTCGAGATAATAAAAATGATCAAAAAGAAAAAAAAGAACACGAAATAGAGAATATTGATTTAGTAATAGTTGATCTTTATCCATTTAAGGAGACGCTTGCAAAAGGCGGAAGCGAAGAAGAAATTATAGAAAAAATTGATATTGGGGGAGTTGCTTTGATTCGGGCAGCCGCGAAAAACTTTAAAGATGTAGTGGTTATTCCTTCCAAAGATGAATATCAAAATCTTATTGAGATATTTAAAAATACTAATGCAACTACGCTGGAAGAACGCAAAAGATTTGCAGGCAAGGCATTTGAAGTGACAAGTGAATATGATCTTAATATTAGAGAGTTTTTTCAAGCTCTACCACTTCGCTACGGAGAAAATCCGCATCAAAAAGGGAAATTTATAGGTAATCTCAAAGAGAATTTTATACAACTTCATGGCAAAGAGTTATCTTACAATAATCTTCTAGATACTGAAGCGGCTATTTTAACCGTGAATGATTTTAAGGATCCAACTTTTGCCATTATTAAACATATGAATGCTTGCGGACTTGCAGTCAGAAAAGAAGGACATTTACTAGAAGCTTATGAAGCGGCTTATAAGGCTGATCCTATTTCCGCTTTTGGCGGAATACTGGCAACGAATAGAACGATTGATATTGATATTGCCGAACTTATAAAAAAGCAGGAGCTTTTTGTGGAAGTAATTATTGCTCCTCGTTTTACAGAGGAAGCGCTTAAAGTATTGCAAGAGAAAAAAAATTGCCGCATTCTAAAATGGCAAAATCCTGTTTTACCGACCAAGCAATTTCGTACTTGTTTTACTGGATTACTTTCGGAAGAGCGTGATACTCAAGTAGAAAAAGAAAACAACCTAACAACTACCACAAATCGAAAACCTACCAAAGAAGAGAAAAAAGATTTGCTTATAGCCGCTACAGTGGTAAAACATTTAAAATCAAACGCTGTTGCTTTAGTTAAAAATGGCACACTACTTGCTATGGGTGGAGGACAGACCTCGAGAATAGATGCCCTCAAACAAGCCATAGATAAAGCCGAGAAGTTTGGTTTTTCTCTAAAAGGCGCTGTACTTTCTTCAGAAGCATTTTTCCCATTTCCAGATTGTATAGAGATGGCATGGAAAGCAGGTATCAGTGCCGTTGTTCATCCCGGTGGCTCACAAAACGATCAGGCGTCAATTAATATGGCCAATAAATATAATATGGCAATGGTGACAACTGGTTTCCGGCATTTTAAACATTAATTTTTAGTTATTATTTTAGATCAAAATGTGATATACTAAAAAATAGACATAAGGTACATATTTAATCTTTTCAAACAAACAACAAACCGGTACCAAGAATGGAGGTTCTCATGAAACTCACTGATCTGGTGACAGGCAACTCCTTAGATCGGACTATTTATGGGGAACGATACCTAAACGATACAAGAGGGAGTTTTCACGATTACTCGGATGTTGATACGCGATTTGATCTACAAGGACCGATCTCGCATATTGATTTGCCGTATACGCTTCTCTATCCTGAGAGGTGCGTGGTGGTGCAATCCGAACCATCGGAGGCGTTGACCAACTGGGTACGACTCGGCGGAAGATATCGTTTCTTCTGGCATCCGGATGTCGTACGCTCAGGATTAGATGTCTGTGGCACAGTTCAGACACAACCAACAAGTTCAACCCGCACATTGCTTACAGAAAGTAACCCTCGTGTCTACATCAAGACGGATTTGGACAAAAAACACTTTCGTTTTGTCAGGCGATTGCAACGGAGTTCCGTTGAGCATAGCATTGCAATCTGTTCTGATTTGAGAACAATGTGTGACACTGTACCAAGCGTGGGACGATATGCATTCCTGCCTGAATCGCTCGGAGTAATCGTACAAGGCGGAGATCATGAGGGATCTGGAGTTATCTTTCGAGAAACACATCCCTGTCCTTCCGTAGAAGATGCTCGCGTGTTGATGCCTTTTCATTCGCTTTACGCATCCGATCCTCGGGAGCCGAGCGATGAACCGCTTTTGGTACAAATCATAAAACTGCATTCCGGAGAAGATCCGCTTAACTACTTCGTTTCGGAAATCATTGGACCGATTCTTGAAGCGTGGACGCTCTTGGTCGGAGTTCGTGGACTTTTACCAGAGCTTCATGGACAGAATACTCTTGCAGAGATAGATGGAAATTTGAAGTTGCGGCGCATAGTGCATCGCGATTTTCAAGGCATCTATAGCGATGCACGCACAAGATCGGCGCTTGGTCTACCGCTGTTCACGAAACATATTGCGGGAACAGAGCCCGGTACGACAATACAGTCGCAATACAGTCACGTATTCGACGGCATGATAGGCAGATATCTTCTCGCGCGGCTTGCAAAAATTTTTTGCGCCCATTTTGCCGATCCATCTAAAAAAGTTGCCTCGGCAATACGAGACTATCATCACAACATACCGGCATGGAGGGTGGCTGATTTTCCGTCAACAACCTACCGTTTCGGAATTTCTGCAAAAGAGCAGAGGGGAAATGAAGTACAGTTTGTTGATTCCGGAGAAAAGCCGGAGTTTCGATAACAGCATTTACGCCCGTTGCTTACAAAGAGCCGCGGGCGTATTCTATGGGTATGCATTCATACGAGATACCATCAACATTTGTTAGACGAACCGTTATCTTCCATTACTCGGCAGAGCAAAAAACCAATCGCGCCGTTTTTATTTTGAAAGGATTGTATGGAGAACATGTTCCCCCCAATATTGGAGCCAAGCAATCGTGGGATAACGAGCTTATTGATTTGCTGAAAGCCCAGTACGAAGTTTTTATTTTCAACACAGGGCGACACAACACACACGACAAAAAAGAAGCGTTCGTGGGGAAAACATATCAAAATGAATGCGATGATATGAAGCGGGCTTTTGCGTTTTGCAGAGAAAAAATATTGAAGAGAGATTTTCTTCAAGAGATTATCACGATGTCTTTTGGCGGCACGGTTCTTATGGGATGTCCTGAAATTTTAGAAACAGCGCAGAGTGTTGTCATGATAGGGAGCGGTTGCGGAAAAAGTCCCACCACAACAAAACCGCTCGTGAGTACTCTGCCCGACGCGCCCGATTTGCTCAAGGCCATTTCAAAATTTACCGGCTCGCTCTATTTTTTACATGGAGGCAAAGACACAATTGTCTCGCTTGAGTCGCAAAAGAAAATTTACGAGAGTGCCGCTTACTGTTTTTCTCGCGGGTGGATAGAATTTCCAGAGCTTGATCATGAGCTTAACAATCCAAAAACCGGCGAATCCCATACGGCGATTTTAGTAGCAAAGTTTTTGAATGCTTCTTTTTCAAGATAAACAACACTGTTGGACATAAGATGCCATTTCTCCTTTAGAGAAAAGTATAACTGTTCTTTTGAGAATTTATTGATAGCGCGCTCGGCACGAACCGAGCAGAGACTGAGAGCCCTTATCTACTCTCACAACAGCCGGTTCTTTCTTTAAAAAGTTAACTGGCTTTTGTTTGTTTTAGATCAAAATAATGATAAGATAAAATCATGAAAAGAGACATTAAAGTTGGAATAATTATGGGTTCAGATTCAGATTTGGAGGTAATGGCTGAAGCGGCAAAAATACTTGAAAAATTTGGCGTATTCTACGAGATTACAGTCGCTTCGGCACATCGTTCCCCGAAAATTGTGCATAAATACATAACTAACGCCAAAAATCGAGGAATTAAAATTATCATCGCTGGCGCCGGCGGGGCAGCGCATTTGGCGGGGGTAATAGCATCTCTCACAACTCTTCCTATTATTGGCGTACCAACAAAAGCAAAAACCTTAGACGGACTTGATTCGCTACTTTCAACTGTGGGAATGCCTCCGGGAGTACCTGTTGCAACCGTCGGAATAAACGCAGGAAAAAATGCTGGAATCTTGGCTGTGCAAATACTTGCGATAAGTGATAAAAATTTAGAAAATAAAATGATTGCGTATAAAAAAAAGCTGGAAGAAGATAATAAAGTTAAAGGAGAAAAACTTCTAAAAATTGGATTTAAAAAATATTTGGAAAATAATAACAGATGATTAATTCCGTTTATATTAAAAAAAATTCTTCACATGAGAAAGCTTATGCGGAAGACGGAGTCGATGTGGAAGAAGAATCTTTATTTAGCAGTTTCGCTGGGTCTGTATGTAAGGCAAGT
>Ga0209515_10003311_pt1 | contig 23351 bp, 24 predicted proteins | sample Subgroupgradi54m_FD_187454 | JGI IMG/M metagenome (GOLD analysis project Ga0209515, IMG submission 187454) | Subsurface groundwater microbial communities from S. Glens Falls, New York, USA - GMW60B uncontaminated upgradient, 5.4 m (SPAdes)... ... | reverse complement strand
GTCTGCCCGTGTGGCGTCCTTCGACTCGCTCTGCTCGCTCCCCGGCCCGCCGACCAAGATTCTGTGGGCCGGGGCGGGCGGGACGTGGTGAGCGAGGGGACCGAGTCGAACCACGGAATCCTGCCTCGCACCGAGTGCCGTACTCGGCACGAGGTGAGCGACCCCGCCCCGCCTGCATGAAGGTCTCCCGCAGTTTGGCGGGGCGGCGGGAGCCGGAGGATCGGCTGGCCTTCGCCATCGCGCGGAGCAGCCCCTCGACGGTAGACTCGCCGGCCTCAACGGTGACCCGTCCGCCTCTGGAACGGACCTTGGCGGAAGTGACCGGTCCGATGGAGGCAAACCGCAGGTGACGGAACGCCTCAGGCTTACCGACGGTGCGGAGCGCTTGCCACAGATGCTCGACGCAGCTGGCCGAGGTCACGGTGACGAAGTCGAAGGGGCACTCGAAGAGGACCGTGATCCCCGCCGACAGCTCCCGCGGGATCGCCGTCCGGTACATGGGGACCTTCGTGACGCGCATCCCGCGCCGGCGCAGGCCGGAGGCGAGCACGTCACGGCTGTCTTCCGCGCTCAGGATGAGCGCGCGCTTGCCGCGCAGGAGGTGCCGCGGGAAGTCAGCCAGCACGCCCTCTTGGCTGAAGCGCCGCGGGACGAAGTCGACGTGGAGGCCGTGCGATTCGATCGCCGCCGCGGTTTTGATGCCGATGGCGCCAATGTGGCAGCCGGCGAGCGCTCGCAGGTCCCGGTAGCGCGACTTGAGCAGCTTGCAGAACCAGCCGATACCTTCGGGGCTGGTGAAGAACACCCAGTCGGTTTGCGGGAGCCCCTTCACGGCGTTGTTGAACGGGCCGTTGGGCCTCGTGGGGGTGAGCTCGATGGCCGGTAGCCGTTCCACCTCGGCGCCAAGCGCTTCCAGTTGTTCCGCGAACGGCTCGGCCTTGTCGGAGGCCCGGGTCACCAGGATGCGCTTGCCAAAGAGCGGTCGCCGCTCGAACCACGAGAGCTGTGGCCGCAGCCGTACGACGTCGCCGATGACGGCGACCGCAGGCGGGCGGATCGCGGCGCGCTGTACGCGCGACACGATGGTCTTCAGCGTTCCTGTCACCGTCCGCTGGCGCGGGGAGGTGCCCCATTCAATGACGGCGCAGGGGGTCGAGGGCTTGCGGCCATGGCGAATGAGTTGGGCGGTTACGCCCGGCAGCGTGGAGACGCCCATGAGGCAGACGAGCGTGTCGCAGGCGGTCGCCAGGCGGTCCCAGCGGATCGCGCTCCCTGGCTTGGCCGGATCCTCATGACCGGTGATGATGGCCAGCGAAGACGACAGGCCACGATGCGTGACCGGGATGCCGGCGTACGCCGGCACGGCAAGAGCACTCGTCACGCCTGGAACCATTTCGAATCGGACGCCGGCCTGAGCCAGCTCCAGCGCCTCCTCGCCGCCGCGTCCGAACAGCACCGGGTCGCCTCCCTTGAGCCGCACCACGATCTTGCCCTTCTTCGCCTCGCGGACGAGCAGTCGGTTGATGGCTCGCTGGCTCATGCTGGGGTCAGACCCCAAGCGTGAACGTTGCCGCATTGTCGCTTTGGGGTCTGACCCCCCCTCTTTACCGGCGTAGATGAGCGTAGCGCCAGGCTGGCAGTGGCGCAGGAGCTGGGGGGTCACGAGGCGGTCATAGATTACGACGTCGGCCGCTCGCAGCAGCTCCTGCCCTCGAAGCGTCAGCAGCTTCGGGTCGCCAGGTCCAGCACCGACCAGATACACTGTTCCACGGGCCATGTGCCGCTCACGAGTCGTTCGTGTGAGGTGAGACGCTATTCCAGCCAGCGGAGCACGCGACGGCCCTGCTTGTCCCGGAACGAGCCGATGCTGATCAGGATGAGGTCAACGATCGGCCAGAGGCCGAACACCCCGCCGAGGGTCAGGATGGTGAGGATCGCCGTCCCGTGTTTGCCGACGTAGAAGCGGTGGGCGCCGAAGACGCCGAGCAAGAGGCAGAAGAGCAGCGCTCCGAGCCGCGATTTGTCCGAGTAGGTTTCGTCAGTCATTATCAGGATAAATCAGATTTGGAACAGATGATAAAGCAGATGACGGATCAATCTGATTTATCCGCCTTCTCTTATCTGCTTTATCCCCATTGTTAGATGAAGCGCGCCCGGCGGGTGGCCGGTCCGCCATCGCGGCCCGGCACTTCTGGAGCCCCGACCGTCAAGGTCGGGGCGGAATGCCGGGCGTGCTAGACGCCCGGCCTCGCCACCCCACTTCCGCGGGGCCCCCACTCGGTCGGCCGCACCATCAGCATGGTGCGGCACTCTGTCGCCACCCCGCACATTCGTGCGGGGCCCCCGGCTCGGTCGTCGGCCCTGCCGCTCGAACGCGAGCGGCGGGTTCGACCCCGACTTGGTAAGAAACCAAATCGATCAATTGAAAGCGTTAAGAAACAGCGCGCCCGGCGGGGGTCGAACCCACAACCTCTAGCTCCGGAGGCTAGCGCTCTATCCAATTGAGCTACGGGCGCTCGGTCGCTCCGCGCCCGCAATCGGAATGCGGGTGCGAAACGTGAAGCTTTCGACGTGCTAACCGGAAAACTGAACTTGGGGCGCGGAGCTCCATAGGAGGGGGAAACGGGGTTTCCCCCTCTATCGGTCGTCGCGGCCCCGGATCCGCCATCTGCTTGTGTTAGCGGGGCCGCTCCTCCCTGGTCTCCCCCTTCCTGAAGGGAAGCGCCCAGGAGACATCGAGCGGTTATGGCCGGAAGGGAAAACGTGGTTTTCCCTTCCGGCAGCCATCCTTTTCCAAAAAGGAAAGTCTGCCAAACCTGTCTGGTTTGCTGTGCCTGTGCGGTGTACCCCATGAAACTGGACGTTCTCTGGCCTGTGGCATGGGAACACGTTCTCCAAACTACTGCAACAACGGCTCGTGCATCGTTGCTGGGTCAAACGCCGTGGCCAAGTCGGGATGGGTACGCAGAAGCTGGTTGCTGTTCTGCTCTGTGCTGATGACCGATCGCTTCACGCCGCTCACCACACACAACTGCTTGGGAGGGGAGAAGACCTGCCAAGTAGCACCGCGGGTCGTCTGTTGTTCCCGCAGCTCCAACGCCAGTCGGAATGCCAAATCACGCTGTCCTGATGCCGAGACGTCGATACCCACCAACTGGCACGCCCCTCTCAACTTAAGCACCTTCATCGCATTCAAAGCCTGGCGCTCAAACCCTATCGATAACAGCAGAACTGGGTTGGGAAACGTCATCATCGCCATGGAAGGTTTACGCTCCTGAATCAAATCGTTCAGGAAGGCAACGACTTGCTGAACTTCCAACTTCGGCTTGTTCCGAATTCCCAGGAAGCTCAACGACGAGGACTGGTTATAAATCGCCGCGAGCACTTCGGCTAGTCCTTCGAGGGTCAACACGTCACTTGACACTACCACGGACGGTTTTTCCGCCATCGCCAGCATCTTCTTGGGATCGGTGACAAAATACTGCGAGGCCAGACCAACTTGCAGTTCCAATGTTGCCATATCACTGACCCCGTGCCGTGTGTCTCTGCGTATCAGTCTACCCCTTCACCCCAAGCCACTTGTAACCCTTCCGCCAACGCCCGGCAATAAAACAACTACTTGGCGTAGTGTTTCACAATAATCAAAACTATCCTAGTCAGTGCAAAGCAAGCACCTAATCCAAACCCCCACCATGCGATAGCTCTTCCTCTTAACGGCAACGCTCTCTTCTTGTTATTGTATCTGAAGGTTTCAGCCAATATTATCGCTATCCAAGCTGATGTTTGATTGACCATTCCTAATATTCCAAAAACTAACGAAGCGATTGCCAATTTGCTTATTTTTGTTTTCCCTTCCATGCTGGCTCCTTTCCTCAATTATCGTTTCCCCTCGCTTCTGGGTTCGGAAAATATTACGTCCTCGGAATAGCGGCCAGGCGTTGGTGCCCCCCTATCGGTCGTCGTCCCGCCAGAGACGGCAAATCGCTTGTGAAGCTGGCGGGACTCCTCCCTGGTCCCCCTCCCCACGCAACAACTACCAAAGCTAACGTCATAGCGTTCCGAGCAATGCTTTGGCACCTTGGGAGGCCAGTCGCGCGGCAAGACGCTCTCCTAAGGCCACGGGTTCGGTGATGGGGCCGGTCAGCGTTCCTCGGCGCGCGTCGTGGCCGTCGGGGGCGATGACGGCGCCTTCCAGTTCCAGCATGCCGTCCTTTGCCGAAGCGTAGGCGGCGATCGGCACGCGGCAGCCGCCGCCCAGTGCGCCCAGGAACGCCCGCTCGGCCTCCACGCACGCGCGGCTCACGGGATCCCCGAGCGATTCGACTGCCGCGAGCACCTCGCGATCATCGACGCGCGCCTCGACCGCCAGCGCTCCCTGCCCCGGCTCGGGCAGCATGTCCGAAAAAGCCAGCAGCTCCGTGATCCGCTCCTCGAGCCCGAGCCGGATCAGCCCGCACGCCGCTACGACAATCGCGTCATAGCGCCCCTCGTCCAGCTTGCGCACGCGCGTATCCACATTGCCGCGGATTTCGAGCAGTTCGAGGTCCGGGCGACGGCGACGCAGCTGGCTCTGCCTCCGTACACTCGAGGTGCCGATGCGAGCGCCCTTCGGCAACTGCTTAAGCGACTCATCCGAGCGGGACACCAGCGCGTCGCGCGGCTCCTCGCGCTCCAGCACCGCCGCGATGCGCAAGCCGGGTGGCGTCTCAAGCGGCAGGTCCTTCATGCTGTGGACCGCCACATCAATGCGCCCGCCGGCCAGCGCCGATTCCAGCTCCTTGACGAACACCCCCTCGCCGCTCATCATTGTGAGCGGGAGGTCCGGATGCTTGTCCGCCTGCGCTTTGATCGTCTCCAGGAGGAACGTGCGGCCGGGGGACCGTGCTTGAAGCCTGGTCTGGACGATCTGCGCCTGCCACATGGCCAGCGAGCTCCCCCGGGTCCCAATAATCAGAGAGCGCATGATGAACATGGCGAATGCTGAACGATGCATCCGGCATCATGAAGGTCAGGCATCCATGTGCACGTCATCATTCATCATTCGGCATTCCGATTGCCACCAGGTGAGGAAATACTCGACCTTCTGATTGATGATGTCCTCGGATTCGCCCAGCGCCTGCTGCCGTTCGTGGTGGTGATGGTAGACCAGCGCCTGGAGGTCGTCCACGTTAAAGAGGTAGATATTCTCCAGCCCCCCGGACGACGGCTCCACGTTGCGTGGCACGCCCAGATCCACGATACACAGCGGCCGCTGGTGGCGCTGCCGCATCGCCAGGGAGAGCTCCTCGCGGCGCAGGAGGAACACCGGAGCGCTGGTGGAGGTGATCGCGATATCCACTTGGAGGAGCTGTGCGGGGAGTGCGGCCGCCGGGACCGGGGTCGCGCGGTACTCGGCAGCGAGGTCCGTGGAGCGCTCGAGCGTGCGACTCATGACCCGCAGCTCGCCGGCACCCCGCTCGGCCAATCGCTTGAGCGTCAGCTCGCCGATCTTGCCCGCACCGATGAGCAGGACCACGGCGCGCGAGAGATCGCCGAAGATCTTCTCCGCCAGCTGGACCGCGACGGTGCCCACCGAGGTGCAGCCGCGGCCGATGCCGGTCCGGCTGCGGACAGTTTTACCGGTGTTGAGCGCGCGCTGGAAGAGGCCGTTGAGGAGCTTCCCCGTGGCACCCGCCGCCCGTGCCGTCTCGTAGGCCTCCTTCACCTGGTGGAGGATCTCGGCCTCGCCGAGCACCATGGAATCGAGGCCGCTGGCGACCGAAAAGAGGTGGTGCACGACACGCTGCGGCTCCGCATAGCTATAGAGGCGTGGCGAGAGACCCGAGAGCTCGATATCCGCGTGGCGGCTCAGGAAGCGGTGCAAGCGCTCCAGGGTGCCGTCCAGCGACGGCGCGCCAGCGTAGATCTCCACACGGTTACAGGTCGAGAGGATCGTCGCCTCGCGCAGCCCCACCTCCTCCCGCAGGCGGCTGAACGTCGCCGAGAGCTCTTCCCGGCGGAACGCCAGCCGTTCCCGCAGCTCGACCGGCGCCGAACGGTGATTTAATCCAACGAGAAGAATATGCATTATCTTCGGACAAACGGGTGCAGCGATGGCACGAGCCGCCCCGCACCCACAAAGGTGAACAGGACCAGGCTGAAGCCAGCGATGGAGAGCAGCGCCACCCGGCGGCCGCGTAGCGTGGCGCGGCGGCGCAGCGCCCAGAGTACGAGGTAGCCGGCCCACAGGAGCACCGTCAGGTACTCCTTCGGGTCGCCGGTCCACCACCGGCCGCGCAGGAGTGCCGACTCAATAAAGCCGCTCGTCGCACCGATCGTCAAGAGGCCGAACCCCGCGCTGATCGCGCAGAAATTCACGCGGTCGAGTGACTCAAGCGCTGGGAGGCGGCGGAACAAGACCCCCATGGTCTTGCGCTTGAGCTGCCGCTCCTGGATGAGGAACAGCACCCCCGCGGCGAACGCCGCCAGGAAGGCACCATAACTCAGGAGCGAGCACCAGGTATGGAGCCGCATCATCAGCCCTCGGTCCTCCGCTTGAGGAGCGCGAGCGCTTCCCGGCGCGCCGCTCCGGAACGTCCCGTGCGTACGAGCGCTAGCGTACGGCCACGCACGAGCCGATCGAAATACCGCTTCCGGTCGCTGTAGTGTGGCATCGCGCGCTTGGCGACGCCGCGCAGCGAGCGCAACAGGCCCAGCATCGGCGCATAGACGTCTAGGATCCGCCGGATGTCGTCACGCACCACCTTTGCGAGCGATGGACTCCCGCCGCCGGTGCTCACCGCCACGGTCAAAGCACCGCGACGGACGATTGCGGGCGCGATGAAGGTGCACAGCGGCGTCTGATCCACGACGTTCGTGAGCACCCGGCGCTTCAACGCCGTCCGGTACACCATGCCGTTCACCATTGGGTCATCCGTCGCCGCATAGACGAGCCAGGCGCCGGCGAGATCGCCGGGTTTGAAGCGGCGCGGCACGAGCCGGATGCGGTGCGCTCGCGCGTACACGGTCAGTCGTTGCGTGGCCGTCGGGCTGACGAGCGTGATGTCCGCGCCGTAGGAGAGCAGCGTCATCACCTTGCGCTGAGCGACCAGGCCGCCACCCACCACTACGCAGCGCCGGCCGTTGAGGTCGGCGAAGATCGGGTAGTAGGCTTTGGGGCGCATGAGGCATGCTGCCGAAGCGCCAGAGCAGAGGTGTGGCATGTAGCAGCCTGAGCGGCAGATGTCGTATAAAATACCACGCCTTGACCGGCGTGGTATTTTATGATCCGCCTTCGGCGACACCCGGTCATTCCCGTGTTGCGGTGTTTCCGTACGAATAAATTTCGCGAAGCGAAATTTATGTGGCATCAGTGCGGCAGGCCCTGTTTGAACTTCGCCAGCTCCTCGGCGGCCATCGTGACCGTCTGCGCCGTGCCCGGAAACGTCCCCGACCGGACGTCGTTCACGTACGCCGCGGCGGCTTCGCGGATCGTTGTCGAGATGGTGGCGTAGCGCTTGATAAATTTCGGCGTGAACCGGTCGAAGAGACCGACTAGGTCGTACGTCACCACGACCTGGCCGTCGCAGTGCGGACCCGACCCGATGCCGATCGTCGGAATCGCCAGGCGACGGCTGATCTCTGAGGCCAGGGCGTCCGGCACGCACTCCAGCACCAGGGACCAGCAGCCGGCATCCTCCAGGCTGCGCGCCTGCTCGAGAATGCGTGAGGCGGACTCCGCGGTCGTCCCGCGCATGCCAAAGCCCCCTTCCCCAGCGGCCGTCTGGGGTGTGAGGCCCGCATGGCCCATCACGGGAATCCCAGCGCGCACGATGTCCCGCACGGTCTCCTCGATACCCGGCCGCCACTCAACCTTCACCCCGTCGCAGCCTGCCTCGCCGACAAAGCGCTTCGCGTGCGCGACCGCCTCCGCCGCCGGAGCCTGGAGTGCCAAGAGCGGCATGTCGCCGATCAAGAGCGCCCGCACGACACCCCGGCGGGCCGCCTTGGCGTGATGGATCATCTCGTCCATCGTCACCGGTGCGGTGGTGTCATAGCCGAGCACCACCATTCCCAGCGAGTCGCCGACGAGCACCAGGTCGACCCCGGCTGCGTCCACCAGCTTGGCGATGGGATGGTCGTAGGCGGTGAGCATCGTGAGCTTCAGCCCCTGGCGCTTGCGCTGCTGGAGCTCATTGATCGTCATGCGGCCCATTTCATTGACCGATAAAGCCGATGCTTGTTAAGCACCGGTCAACGAGATGATAACGCCGATTGGGCATTGTATCTGCTTTATCTGACAAAATCTGCGTTATCACGATCAACGCGAGACGGCCGCCGAGCGGCTGCGTGTTCCGCGTCGGCCGGAGCCACCGGTGAGCGTTTCCCGAACCTCCCGGGCCGCCTCCACCACGACCCGTAACTTGTCGATGGCTTCCTGGGGTGTGCGTGTCTTGAGGCCGCAATCCGGATCCACGTAGATCTGCTCCGGCTTGAAGACCCGCAGCGCCTTCTTGAGGTTGGCGACGACCTCCTCACGAGACTCAATGCGGTGGCTGTGGACGTCCACAACGCCGAGGCCGATCTCCTTCGCGAACCGCTTGCCCCTGAAGAAATCGAGGAGTTCGAAGTTGCGGTTGGCGAACTCCAGGTCGATCTGGTCCACCGGCAGCCTTGCCAGTTTCGGTCCGATCGTCTCGAAATCGCCATAGCAGATGTGCGTGAGCGTTTTTGCCCTGATCCCCTTCGTCACGATGCCCAGCGCCTCGATGGCGAGGTCCATCTCTTCCGGGCGCGTGGAGATGGCGGGCTCATCGACCTGGATGTACTGCGCACCCGCTCGCTCCAGGTCCTTGACCTCCTCCCGGATCACCTTGGCGATGGCCAGTGTGGCCGCCCGCCGCGAGGGGTAATGCTCATTGAACGACCAGTCCATGATCGTGTAGGGGCCGGTGAGCATGCCCTTGACCGGGCGGGTGGTGAGCGACTGGGCGAAGGTCCACCAGTTCACCGTGACCGGCTTGGGGCGGGTGACGGTGTTCATGATGATGGGTTTGCGGTAGTACCGGTTGCCGTACGAGCGCACGAGCTCGCTCTGCTTGAACCCACCCAGGTGCTCGGCGAAGTAGGCGACCATGTCCCCGCGGTACTGCTCGCCGTCCACGATGATGTCGATACCCAGGTCTTCCTGGATTTTGACCCACTCGCGCGTCGAGCGCTCCTCGAGCGCGCGCAACCCCGCGGCATCGAGCTCGCCGCGGCGCGCCTGGGCCCGGGCCTGCGTGAGGTAGTCGGGCTTCGGCAGGCTGCCCACGGATGTCGTCAATAACATGAGGCTCTCCTTAGGTTGGGAGTTCGGTATTCGCCGTTCGGAATAACCGCTCCGAACTCCGAACGCCTGCTAGTGCTTTCCGCCGTGAAATGACCGCGCCGCTTCGACCAGCCGCTTCACCTTGGCCAGCGCCTGAGTGTGCGGCAGGAACTCCAGCCCGCAGTTCGGGTTCACGTACAGGCCGCCGCGCGGGGCCAGCTTCCTGACCGCCCGGAAGATGCCGTGCAGCTCCGCGACGCTCTCCAGCTTCGTGTTGCGGGCGTCCAGGCAGCCCACAGCCAGCTCTTTGGTGATCTTCGTCCGCTTCAGGACGTTGAGCGCCTTGGGTTCAGACACGACGTCCACGCCGACGATGTCCACGGCCGAACGCATCAGCGCGCTCACGATCCCATCGAGCGTGCCGAAGTAGGTGGACACGGCGGTCTTGGTGCCGACATCCCGGGCGGCGATGTTCAGCGCCTCGACCGCGAGCTTGGTGTCGGTCTTCCCGAACCCGATCGCCGGCTCATCGAACTGGATCAGCGGGGCGCCCACCTGCGCAAGCGCTTTCGCTTCTTGATTGAGGATCTCCGCCATCTTCAGCGCGAACGGCCGGGCTTTCTTGTAAAAGCGGTCCTCGCTGACCGTGGCGAAGGTGTACGGCCCCGGCAGGACCGCCTTCACCGGCTTCGTGGTAGCGCGCTTCGCGAACCGGTACTGCTCCGCGAGGATCGGGCTCTTCCAAACTGGTGTGCTGTGCAGAATCGGCCGACGGTAGTAGACGTTGTTGTTGAACCAGCGGGAGAGCCCGTTGATCTCAAACCCATTCAGCGCGCGGGCGATCGGCGTCACGAGGTCTTCCCACCGGATCTGCCCGTCCGTCAGGAGGTCCAGTCCAGCCTGTTCCTGTTCGCGAAGCACCGCCGTGGTGATCTCCCGGCAGGTTTCCTCAAGCTGAGCACCGCTGAGCTCCTTACGCTGCCACTTCGTCATGGTGCCGATGAGCTTCGTCGAGTAGCCTGCCTCGGCGACCTTCGGGTAATTGCCTACGACCGTCGTAATCATGACACCACCAACCTCCTCTTGACTGGCTGTTTCGCTGCTTCTTTTTTCTCAAAGCAGCTTGGACAGTTGAAGAGCGGGCGCGCCAGGCTCCGGTTGTAGCCCTTGGCGATGACCACCCGCATGACGACCAGGCTCTCCTCCTTGCACGTATCGCACCGCATAGTCCTAGTAGGCAGTCGGCAGAGTACGTTCGAAGGCTAGTGGTCAGTAGGCAGTCGGCACACGGCAGTAGGCAGAAAACCAAACATAGCTGCAATCACACGGCCGATATGCCATGTCTTCCGCCTTTTGCTTTCTGCCACCTGCCTACTGCTTTCTGCCCACTGCTTGCCGTCTCCCGCCTTCTATCTTCTGCCTCCTGCTGGCTGTCTCTTCGCTCTCTGCCTACTGCCACCGGCCTACTGCCGACTGGCTCTCCGCTGACTGCTGGTTGGATTCCTCCCACCAGGCGGTCCAGCGTTCCGCCCACCGCGCTGCCACGTCCGTTTCCGTCACCCGGCCTACCGCGGCCTCGGCGAGCGGGATCGCCCGCGCCGCGTATCCCCGCCTGGCCTCCTCCGGCATCGCGTCGGCCAGCGCGCGCGGCAGCGAACGCACGAGGAGCGAGCCCTGGATGAGCCAGCTCTGCGGGTAGCGCCGCAGGGCGAAGCCCGCGACCTTCCGTGTCCCAACCATCACGGCGTACGGGCTCAGTTCCGTCAGGCAGTAGGTGATCCGCCCCCCGGCCCCTCGACTCGGGATGTCGCCCCGCAGGGGTGTACACGAGGAGCCCCGGACTTGCCCGGGGGGCTCCACCGGCGGATCCGCGAGGGGTTCGGCGTCGGCCCCGTAGGAACGGCACAGCCGGACCGCGTTTTCGCAGGCGGTCCGCATGAGTACTGCGAGCGGAAGGACAAACGTGCGCGGCACCACGACGGCCAGGGAGAGGTCGCTGCCGTGCACCGCGATCCCTCCGCCCGTCGGGCGCTCACACAGCGCGAGGCCGGCCGCCGACCAGCGAACGGGGTCCAGCCAGGCCGGCCGGGGCTGCTTCCATCCGAGCGAGACGCCCGCCGGCTTCCAGGTGAAGAAGCGCACCGTCGGCTCGGCGCGATGGGCGAGTCCCTCATCGAGCGCCATCTGCCGCTCGGCGCGCTCCTCCCCATCGAGCAGGATCCGCCAGCCGTTGACGCCGGTCATGTGGGTGCGTCCATGGTCGACCGTCGACCGTCCACAGGACGAGGGCGGATCACCGATGCCACACAGGCCCGCCAATTCATCGGTGGACGGCCCGCCCCGGCCCAGGGGTGTGTGGTTGGCGGGCCGGGGTGGACGGTTGACGGGAGATGTCTTCGGTAGGTTTCCAGCGCAGGTTTGGCTCACGGGCCGCGCGCACCTCATCGAGCCGGTCCACCGTCAGACGCTGCGGCGAGCGGCGGATGAGCTCTGGATTGGTCTGCGCCTCCTGCGCGATGGCCAGCAGCGCGTGCGCGAACTGGTCCAGCGTTTCTTTCGATTCCGTCTCCGTGGGCTCGATCATCAGCGCCTCGTCCACGATGAGCGGGAAGAAGACGGTCGGCGCGTAGAACCCGTAGTCAAGCAGCCGCTTGGCCACGTCCCAGGCGTTGATGTTGTGGGCGTTCAGCGCCTTGGCGGTTGCGACGAACTCATGCATGCAGTGGTCGCCGAAGGGCACCGGGAAGGCTCCCTCCAGCTTGCGCTTGAGGTAGTTGGCGTTGATGATGGCGATTCGGCTGGTGCGGGCGAGCCCTTCCCGTCCGAGGGTGCGGATGTAGGCGTAGGCCCGCACCAGCACCCCGCAGTTACCGTAGAAGCCGTGGACCCGTCCGATCGTCGCGCGAGCACGCTCGTCCCAGACGTAACGCGCACCTCTTTTTCGTACGCGCGGCACCGGCAGGAACGGCTCCAGCGTCTTGGTCACACCCACCGGTCCCGCTCCGGGCCCACCGCCGCCATGCGGGGTTGAGAAGGTCTTGTGGAGGTTGAGCTGGAGCAGGTCCACCCCCATGTCGCCGGGACGCGCGATGCCCAGCAGGGCGTTCATATTGGCGCCGTCCATGTAGACGAGCGCGTCCCGCTCGTGGAGGAGTGCGGCAATCGCCTTGATGTCGCGCTCAAAGAGTCCGAGCGTGTTGGGATTCGTGAGCATGAGTGCCGCGACATCGTTCGTCAGCTTGCTCCGCAGCTCCTGCACATCGATGAGCCCGTCGCGCCCGGAGACGAGCTGGACCACGGTGAAACCGGAGAGCGCCGCCGAAGCCGGGTTGGTGCCGTGCGCCGAATCCGGAATCAGGATGGTAGAGCGCGTGCGCCGCTTCCGTCGGTGATAGGCGGCGATGATCTTCAGGCCGGTCAGCTCCCCCGCGGCACCTGCGGCGGGCTGGAGCGTGAACGCACTCATCCCCGTGATCGCGCACAGCAGCTGCTCGAGTTCGTAGAGCAGCTCCAGCATCCCCTGCACCTGTCCTGCCGGCTGGAGCGGATGCAGCCAGGCAAAGCCCGGCAGAGCCGCGACGCGCTCGTTGAGCTTCGGGTTGTACTTCATCGTGCACGACCCGAGCGGGTAGAAGTGGGTATCCACCGAAAAGTTGAGCTGGGAGAGGCGCGTGTAGTGCCGGACGACGTCGAACTCCGCCACCTCCGGCAGTAGCGGGGGCGCTGTGCGCAGCTGTTCACGCGGAATCACATCCGCCGGCGCTCGCGCAGGCACCTCGCTCGGCGGCAGGTGGTAGCCGCGCCGACCGGTGACTGAGCGCTCAAAGATTAATTGATCCGACATACGTCAACGCACCGCTCTATCACGTCCACCGTCCACCGTCCACAGCCAAACATCGACTCATCGGTGGACCGTGGACGGTGGACATTCCTAGATTACTTTCCTGAGCACGTCCACGAGCCGATCCACCGCCTCACGGCTGACGAGCTCGGTCACGCACCAGAGCGAGGTCTGCGGCATCGAGGGGAACCAGTCTGCCAACGGGAATCCGCCGACGATGCCCGCCTTCGCCAGAGCGCGGTTCACCGTGTCCACCGAAATCCCTGAGTCGTACTCCAGCGTGAATTCATTGAAGAACGGCTGGTCGTCCCTCGACTCGGCTCCGCCTCGCTCGGGACGACCCCGAGCAGGGGCGTCGTGGTCATTGGACTGGTCGCGCGGCGAGGGGCTGAACGCCGCCCGCACCCATGGCAGCTCCACGAGCCGCTCCCGCGCGTAGTGGGCCTTCTCGACGTTGAGCCGGGCGAGTTCCTGCATCCCGACCGGCCCCAGCAGGCTGAGGAAGATGGTCGCGCGCAGCGCCAGCCACCCCTCGTTCGTGCAAATGTTTGAGGTGGCCCGCTCACGGCGGATATGCTGCTCCCGCGTCTGCAGCGTGAGCGTGAATCCGCGGCGGCCGCGCTGGTCGACCGTGCAGCCGGCCAAGCGTCCGGGGATTCGCCGAAGCAACTCCGACGTCGTGGTGAAGAGGCCCAGCCCCGGTCCGCCGTACGCGACCGGACTGCCCAAGCACCGCCCCTCGGCCACCGCGATATCGGCGCCGTAGGCGCCGGGAGGCTTGAGCAGTCCCAGGCTGATCGGATAGACCGAGGCGATCAAGAGACCGCCGACGCGGTGGAGCCGCTCCCCAGCCTGCGACATCGGCTCGAGGCAGCCGAACACGTTTGGCTGCTGCAAGACGACACAGGCGACGTCATCGCCCAGCGCCTTGCTCAGCGCTTCGAGGTCGGTCACGCCGTGGACAGTCGGGATCTCCTGCACGATCGCGTCGGCGCCGATGAGGTAGGTCGCCAGGGTCTGGCTCGCGTGCGGGTGGAGCGCTTCAGAGACGAGGACGCGAGGTCGCTGGGTGGCACGCATCGCGAGGAGGACCGCCTCAGCCACACTCGAGGCCCCATCGTAGAGCGAGGCGTTGGCCACCTCCATCTGGAGGAGCTCGCAGACCATCGTCTGGAACTCGTAGATCGCCTGGAGCGTGCCCTGGCTCGCTTCGGCCTGATAGGGCGTGTAGGGGGTGAGCCACTCGCCGCGGCTGGCGAGCGCATCCACGGCCGTCGGGATGAGGTGCTGGTACGCGCCGGCGCCGAGGAAGGAGGTCACGTGGTTGAGCGAGCGATTGCGGCCGGCGAGCCGCTCGCACAGCTCCACGACCTGTGCCTCCGCCAGCCCATGGGGCACATCCAGTGTGCGCTGGCCTGCCTGCGCCGACCCGCCTGCCCCGCCCTGACTGGGGCGGCGGGCAGGGGCTTCGGCAGGCAGGCGCAGTTCCGCCGGCACCGTGCTGATGAGCTCCTCGAACGAGCTGGCACCGATGGCGCGGAGCATCTCTTGCAGTTGTTCGTCCGTGTTCGGCGCGTAATCCATGGTGTTGGTCGGTTGTCCCGTTGGCCGGCTTGCCGGTTCGCCCGTTAACGGGTCAACGGGCAAAACGGGCTAACGGGCCAACCACTAGTGCGCTCCAGCTTGGATTTGCTTGGCGTAGACGTCAGCCGGTAGGAGCGCATCGAGCTCATTCGGCGCGCTCGGCGTCATCGCGTAGAGCCAACCCTCGCCGTAGCAGTCCTGGTTCACCAGCTGGGGATTCTTTGCCACCACCTCGTTGATCCGGCTGATGCTGCCCGAGATGGGGGCGTAGATGTCGAACGCGGCCTTCACCGATTCAATGACCGCCACCGCCTCCCCCTGCTTTACGGTCCGCCCGACCTTGGGCAGCTCGACGAACACGACGTCCCGCAGCTCCTCCTGGGCATGGGAGGTAATCCCAACCGCCACGTCGCCCCCATCGCCTGCCTGCGCCTGCCTACCGGCAGGCAGGCCGCGCTCCCCTGCTGGCGATTCCGGCACGGCAGGCAGGCGTCTAGCCCACTCGTGCGTCTTCGTGTAGAGGAGGTCTAGAGGAACTTGCATACGAGGTCTCCTTTAGTGGCCCAGTGGCGAAGTGGCGGAGTGGCCTGGGGGAAGCTTGGCCACCTTGCCGCTCTGCCACTCTGCCACGGGTGGTGTTGTTTCGCCTTTCCAGAAGGGCAGCTTGACGACGGTCGCGGCGTAGCGCTGAGTCCGGACGGTCAGCGTCAACATCGTGCCCGGCTTGGCGAACGCGGGCTCGACGTAGCCCATGCCGAGCGGCCGGTTGAGAATCGGGCTGAAGGTGCCGCTCGTCACCAGACCCACCCGACGCAGTCCTGCCTGCGCCCCAGATGCTTCGCTCTGCTTCGCAGAGCGAAGCAGAGCGTCTGGGGCAGGCAGGCCCGCTCCCCCGCCGGCATCCGCCAACAGCTCTGCCCCCTGCCGGGGCACCGGCCCCTGTGAGAGCTCAAATCCCACAAACTTCCGGGTCACCCCGGCCTCTTGTTGCTTCAGGAGGGCTTCCTTGCCGATGAAGCGGGGCTTGTGGAGCGCCACGGTCCACGCGAGCCCTGCCTCGAGCGGTGTTGTCGCCGCATCCATGTCGGTGCCGTAGAGTCGGAGTCCAGCCTCCACCCTGAGCGTGTCGCGCGCGCCCAAGCCGACCGGCAGCGCCCCGAGCGGCTTGGCCTGCAGGAGAATCAGGTCCCACAGCTTTCGCGCGTGCTGATCCGGCAAGAACAGCTCAAAGCCGTCGCCACCAGTGTAGCCGGTGCGCGCCAGGCACGCGTCCGTCCCCATCGTGCGGATGGGTGCCACGCCGAATCGACCCAGGCCGGCCACGCGGGCATCGAGAATCTCCTCCAAGACGCGGTTCGCCCGCGGACCCTGCACGGCAAGAATGGAACGGCCATCGCTGATATCGGTGACGGTCACGCTCCCCCGGCAGTGCGACCGCAGCCACTCGGTATCGCTCGCACGGTTAGCGCAGTTGACGATGACGAGCAGGTCGGATTCGCCGAGTCGGTAGATGATCAGGTCATCCAGGATGCCGCCCCGCTCGTTGAGCAGGAGCGTGTAGCAGGCGCGCCCCTCGCCGACCTGAGCGAGGTCACTTGTCACCACGTTGTTGAGCTGCTCGATCGCGTCGGGACCCGTCACCAGCACCTGCCCCATGTGGGAGATGTCGAAGACGCCCAGCGCCTCGCGGACCGCCTTGTGCTCTTCGAGGATGCTCGTGTAGTAGAGCGGCATCTCCCAGCCGTGGAAGTCGGTCATCTTGGCGCTCAGCGCGCGGTGGCGTTCGTACAGCGCGGTCTTGCGCACCGTGCCGGCGGCGAGGTCGCTCATGTGCATGATGGGAGTGGTTCGAGCGCGTCCTTGAGGATCTCTGGCACGAGGTCTTCCCACCCAAGCGCATAGAGGTGGATGCCATCCGTGGTGTGGCGGACCGATCGGATGAGCTCCGAGGTCACCGCGATACACTCCGCGCGCTTGTCCGTGGAGCGCTCAAACCGCTCGATGAGCGGCTCGGGGACGTGGATACCCCAGACGTGCTCGTTCATGTAGCGCGCCATCTTCGCCGACTTGACGAGGAGGATGCCGGCGAGCACCGGCTTATGGAGCCCCGAAAGGACGACATCCTGCCTCGCACCGAGTGCCGTGCTCGGCACGAGGTGAGCGACCCCCGACGCTTTGTTTCGCTTTGCTTCGCAAAGCGAAACATCGGGGGGAGTCGAAGGACCGGGCGAGCGCACCCGCGCCATGAACGCCTGGAGCTTCGGCGGGTCGAAGACCGCCTGCGTCTGGAAGAACTCCGCCCCGCCCTGGATTTTCGCCTGGAGCTTCTGCATCTCCACCTCGAGATCCGCAGCGCCCGGGTCGCATGCGGCGCCGATGCAGAACGTCGGCCGGCCGAGGAGCTCTTTGCCCGCCATGTCCTTCCCCTCCGTCAGTCCCTTGGCGACCTGCATGAGCGCGGCCGAGTTGATGTCGAACACCGGCTTCGCGTCCGGGTGGTCGCCGGCCTTCGGGTCGTCGCCGGTGAGCAAGAGCAGGTTCCGGATGCCCAGCATGGCGGCGCCGAGGAGGTCGGCCTGCAGGGCGAGCCGGTTGCGGTCGCGGCAGGTCATCTGAAAGATGGGGTCGATGCCGGCGTCCAGGACTGCCTTGGACACGGCAAGCGAACTAGCCCGCATGATGGCGCCGGAGCCGTCGGTGACGTTCACCGCGTCCACGAGCCCGCGCACCCGGCCCACCGCGCTCAAAATCTCCGAAAGATCCGTGCCCTTGGGCGGGTTGACCTCCATCGTTACGAGGAAGCGCTTCTTGCCGAGTTTGGACTGGAACCTGTCCGCTTCAGGAAAGCTCATGATGGGTTGGCCCGCACGGGCTAAACCGGCTTAACCATGTTGTTGGAGCTTGAACGCTTCCACGGTGTTCTTCATGACCATCATGACCGTGACCGGCCCGACGCCGCCTGGCACAGGCGTGATAAAGCTGGCCCGCTGCTTGGCTGACTCGAACTCGACGTCGCCCTCGACCTTGCCGCCGGTCACGTTGATGCCGACGTCGATGACCACGGCCCCCGGCTTGATCCAGGAGCCCTTGATGAACTTCGGGCGGCCCACGGCCACCACCAGCACGTCAGCCCGCCGGACATGCTCTTCCAGCCGACCCGCCCGGTCTGTGCCAACGTGGCAGATGGTGGTCGTTGCCAGCTTATCGAGCAGCAGCATGCTGACCGGCCGACCCACGATCTCACTGTGGCCGACCACGACCGCCTCCATACCCTCAAGGTTCACACCGGTTTCCTCAATGAGCCGCATCACCGCCAGGGCTGTGCAAGAACCGATGCGTCCCCGAGCGAAGAACCGCCGTGCCATGTTTTGGGGATGGATGCCCTCAACATCCTTTCGTGGATCAATGATTGCTGAAACGTGTTGGGGATCAACCCCTCTCGGCATCGGCTGGTGAACAAAGATGCCATGAATTTGCTCTCGTTGATTCCACTGCTGAATAAAGTATTTCACATCGTCTTGGTCAGCGTTCCCTGGGAGCGGTTCTTTCACAATCCCAATCCCTAACGATTGCGCCTGCTCTTCTTGAACACGCAGGTACGCGTTAGACGAAGGGTTCTGAAAAGAAAGGATGGCAAGGGTGGGGCGGTACAGCGTAGTGTTGAGTTCTCGCTGAACATCCTGCTTGATCTGCCTGGCGATCGCTTGACCATCAAGAATCGTAGCGCCGGACATCGTGGACTCAGCGGGGGGTCGCACGGGTATATCGTTGAGCCGCCTGTAGTCTTCGCTCTACCTTCTGGGCGTAGACTCGGTCGTTGAGCCAAGTGAGGTTGGTGAGGACGAGAGCCCTGGCTGATTCAGCGGCGGCCATCGCGACCGCCATGGCGCACCGGAGGTCCGACTGAAACTGCGGCTTGACCGCGCGCTGGGCGGCCCGGCAGACCGCCTGGAGTCCCTCGGCATGCTCGAACACCCGGCAGGGGATCTCAGTCGCCGCCTTCAGCGACCGCCGGAAGGCGACCCGTTCGTCCCGCCGGGTCGTTTGGATCACGCGGGCGAAGGCGTCCGCGTCCCGGTGGATGAGCGTGAGGCACTCCTGGCGGACCCGACGCAACCGGCGTGCCGTCCCGGCGTCATGGATGAGTTTTTCTAGGAGTGCTGCCGCCAGCGCCGCACTCAGCGCGGCGACACTCCCTCCTCCGAACCAGGATCCCCGGCGGGCAATGTGCTCTAAGAACTGTTCCAGCGACTGCAACGCGGGCCTCGTTAGACGCGAGAGGATGACAACGTAAGAGCTTATTATATGTGAAAGTTTTCACAGATGCAACGCCGTCTAGCTACGAGAAGGACTTCCTGCGCTGTGCGATCGCTGATCCACGCTGATAGCAACGCTGATCTACGCCGAGCGTTCGGCGTTGATCAGCGTGTAGATCAGCGTCAAATCAGCGATTACAGGGGTTCTCAGAAATACCCGGGGGCGTCGAAGGCGCCGCGGATGAGCTCTACCGACGGCGGATCGAACTCGCGCCAGGTAATGGCGATGACGTCAAAGCGGATTTCTGGGGGAGACTCGCGCCGCCTGGCCAGATGCCACCGCGCCGCCCGGATGATCCGCCGGCGCTTGCCCTCATCGATCGTCGCCAGGGGTCCGCCCCACCGGTCGGAAGAGGTCGAGCGGACTTCAACGAAACACAGGGTGCGTCCCTCGCGCGCCACCAGGTCCAGCTCGCCTCCCGGGACGCGGACGTTCGCGGCCTCGATCGCGTAGCCCTGCGCCATCAGGAATTGTGCGGCGACCCGCTCGCTTTCACGTCCAAGGCGCTGCCGTCGCGTTTCAGACGGGTGCCGCATGCGTGTCCTCGGCGGCGGATGCTGCCGCCTGCTCTTGGGCAAGACGGCGCCGCACGGGGGCGAAGCTGCGGCGGTGGAACAGTGAAGGGCCGTGACGCTGCAACCGCACGGCGTGGAGTCGCGTACCGTACCCTTTGTGGAGGTGGAAGGCGTAGCGGGGTTCAAGCTCATGGTAGAACGTCATGAACCGGTCCCGGAGCACCTTGGCCATGATCGAGGCGCAGGCGATGGGGTAGCTCAGGCGGTCGCCCTGGACGATTGGCCAGCAGGGGCCGGTGATCGGAGGAGCGATGTGGCCATCCACCAGGACGACATCAGGGGGCTCGGCGAGGTCGAGGACAGCGGCGCGCATAGCCTGGAGGGTGGCCTGCAGGATATTGCGCCGGTCGATATCTGCGGCGCAGGCGAGGCCGAATCCAACCTCGGCATGTCGCAGGATGACATCGAACGCCCGCGCGCGCTGAAGAGGCGTCAACCGCTTGGAGTCGTCAATCCTGACGGAGAGCCGCGCGCGGTGCAGCACCACCGCGGCGGCCACGACCGGCCCGGCCCACGGTCCGCGCCCCGCCTCATCCACGCCGGCGACGCGCCGGAAGCCGGCGTCGCGGGCGGCCTCGTCAGGGTGCCGTGTTTGCGCGGTCGGGAGTCCGGCCGGCTGCGGCGGACGGCGCAGCCGGTTCGACGGCCGTTTCAACATGCACCGGGCTCGTGACGCTGGCGGGATTCGCCGGCGCGGAACCACCGGTGCCATCAGCCGCCGCGATACGGGTCTTACCGACGATGTGCCGGAGGTAATAGAGCCGGCTGCGCTTGACCTTCCCTGGCTGAAGCACTTCGATGCGCGCAATCGCTTTCGAATCGAACGGAAAGACGCGCTCGACCCCTTCGCCGTAGGTAACGCGTCGGACGGTGAAGGTCCGCGAGACGCCGGACCCGCGCGCGCGGGTCACGTCGCCCTCGAACTGGCCCAGCCGCTCCTTGCCCTGCTCAGAGATCCGGTACCAGACCCGGACCCGGTCGCCCGGCCTGAACGCCGGGAGCGTAGACGCAGGACTGCCATGCACCGCTTTCATCCAGTCAAGTGCCATCGCGTCACCCTTTCTGTGCTGTGCTGTCGCTGTAGGGTTTCTTGACGAGATCGGGGCGGCTCGCTAGCGTTCGCGCCGCCGCCTGCTCCTGACGCCAGTGGGCGATCCGTTCGTGGTCGCCGGAGAGGAGGATCTCCGGGACCATCATGCCCCGGAACACGCTTGGCCTGGTGTACTGCGGGTACTCGAGCCAGCCGGCGGCGAACGATTCCTCCTCGGTCGCCTGCTCGTGCCCCAGCACCCCCGGTACGAAGCGCGCCACGCAGTCAATGAGGACCATGGCGGGCAGCTCCCCGCCGGTCAGGACGTAGTCGCCAATGGACACGTTTCGGTCGACGAGCGATTGCACCCGTTCGTCCACCCCCTCGTAGTGGCCGCAGATGAACAGAAGATGCTCGACCTCTGAGAGCGTCTGGGCGAGGGCGGACGAGCACCGCTCGCCCTGCGGACTCATCAGGATGGTTGCGCAACTCCGGTGGTCTTCGCACTCGCGCGTGAGCGTCTCCACCGCCTCGAAGATGGGCTCGACCCGCATCACCATCCCTGGGCCGCCGCCGTAGGGCCGGTCATCGACCTTGCGGTGCTTGTCTTGGCTGTAGTCGCGCAGGTCATGGACCGCCACGCGGAGCCGCCCGCTCTCCTGGGCGCGCTTCAACATCGACGCTCCCAGGACGCCCGGGAACATTTCAGGGAAGATCGTCATGACATCAATCAGCATCGGACACCCTCGTGCGTGCCGGCGTGTTCCCGTGCCGGCGTGCCGACGTCAGGCCGCAGGCACATCGGCACCCCCGCGCGTCGGCACGAATACGTGGCCGTGGTGGTGGTTAGTGTGTGACGGAAACCGGGGAAAGTTTCTTGAAGCGCTTGACGAGGCTGGCCACCGCCGGGGAGACCTGGGCGCCGGACGAGACCCAGAAACCGAGCCGCGACTCATCCAGCGAAAACTTCGGCGGCTCGTAGGAGGGATCGTAGTAGCCCAGCGTTTCCAGCGCGCGCCCGCCCTGCGAGCGTTGGCGCTCCGTTGCCACGATGCGATGGTGCGGAGTCTTCTTGGTGCCCCGCCGCTGCAAACGAATCACGACCATGTGGACTCCTTTTCCGTTGAGCCGGTTATGCTGGTGATGAACGGACCGGCGTTGACTGGTTGACTCGTTCGATCTTGGCGCCCAGATGAACGAGCTTCGCTTCCAGGTCCTGATAGCCCCGGTCCAGGTGTTCCAGCCCCCAGAGCTTCGTCTGGTTCTCCGCCGCCATTCCGGCCAGCATCAGCGCGGCCGAGGCGCGGAGATCCGAGGCCGTGACCGGTGCCCCAGACAGCCGGGACACCCCTTTCACGATAGCGATCGAGCCCTCGCGCGTAATCGAGGCGCCCATACGGTTAAGCTCGGAGATGTGCATGAACCGTTCGGGATAGACCTTTTCCGTCAGGACGCTCACCCCGCGCGACACGGTCATCAAGGCCATCATCTGCGCCTGGAGGTCGGTCGGGAACCCTGGGAACGACAGCGTCGTCACCTCCACTGCCTGCAGGGGGTGGTTCGCTTGGATGCGGATGGCGCCGTTGCGCTTCTCCACCTGCACCCCAGCCTCCGACAGCTTGTCCATCACGGCGCCCAAGTGCTCAACGAGCACCCCGTTGATGACCACATCGCCGCCGACGATGGCCGTGGCGATCATGAGCGTGCCGGCCTCGATGCGATCCGGGATGATCCGGTAGCGGACGCCACGCAGCCGCGGGACCCCCTCGATGTGGATGACCGGGCCGCCCTGCCCCTCGATGCGGGCACCCATCGCCGAGAGGAAGTTCGCCAGGTCCACGACCTCAGGCTCACAAGCGGCGTGCTCGATGACGGTCGTGCCGGAGGCTAGCGTCGCGGCCATCATGACGTTACCCGTTGCCAGGACCGAGGAACCGAACGCGCCCGCGAGGTGCACCAGTGCGCCGCACAGCCCCTGGGTGGTCCCGACGACATCGCCGTGATCGAGGACGAACGATGAGCCGAGCGCCTGCAGCCCCTTCAGGTGCAGGTCAATGGGCCGCAACCCGATCACGCAGCCGCCGGGCATGGAGACCCGCGCGCGACCGTGCCGCGCCAAGAGCGGTCCCAGGACGCACACCGATGCCCGCATCCGGCTGACCAACTCATAGGGCGCGACGGTGCCGGTGTAGCGGCCAGGGGTCACCGTCAGGCGGTCGCCGGCGAATGCCACGGTGACGCCGAGGCCCCGGAGGATCTCGATCATCGTGAGGACGTCCGTTACACGCGGGACGTTCTCGATGACCGACCGTTCCGCTGTCAATAAGCAAGCTGCCATAATCGGCAGCACGGCGTTTTTGGCGCCGTGTACGGTCACCGTGCCGTGCAGAGGACCGCTGGGTCTGATCAAGAGCGTATCGGCTGACATTCCGTGATGACCCGCGCCGATGGCGCGAGGGTCATCCGCGACGCGTGAGCAACAGTCCTCGTGGTCGTCCGGTCAGGTCGTAGATGGGCTCGGCGGCCTCAACCCAGGCGGCCTCACCCGCCAGGCGGAGGAGCCGCCCGACCTGCTCTTCGCCGCATTCAAGCGCAACGACCCCGCGGGGCCGCAAGACCCGAGGGGCCTCAGCCAAGAGATGCGCCAGCGCGCGCACCCCGTCCGGTCCGCCATCAAGACTGAGCCGGGGCTCCCGGCGCACGTCCAGCGTCAGG
>Ga0209515_10003310_pt1 | contig 23355 bp, 17 predicted proteins | sample Subgroupgradi54m_FD_187454 | JGI IMG/M metagenome (GOLD analysis project Ga0209515, IMG submission 187454) | Subsurface groundwater microbial communities from S. Glens Falls, New York, USA - GMW60B uncontaminated upgradient, 5.4 m (SPAdes)... ... | reverse complement strand
GCCTCCAACCTGCGTCCGGCCGACTTCCGCAACCTCGACGCCTCGCAGCGCGCGGACATGGATCACCTGACCGGACTCTTCACCGTCGGCAGCCCTTTCACCCGCGTCAAGCCCGCCTGGAAGTCCGCCATCCTGGGCATCCCGGATCTGCTCCTGCAGGCCGTGGAGAACACCCAGACCGGACTGCGCTACGCTCTCTCCCAAGCGGGACATCCGGAAAAGCAGATCAACGACGTGTACCGCGTCGGCACCGGCGAGAACGATGACATCGATCCCAAGGACCTGGAAGGCGTGATCGACGCCTTGGAGCGGACCAAGAAATACCTCAAGGGCGAAGTGACCCTGGAGTACCACAACGGCACTCACACCCTCAAGCTCAATTTCCCGAAGGTCTTCGCCTGGGACGGCCTGCAGAATTTCCTGCCCTACCACACCGTGGCCCCTTACGCCACCTGGTTCGCGCCCCTCAACGACAATGGAACCGTCGCGGTGGAATACAGCCCCTTCTCCGGGGATCCCGGCGCCAAGGTGCGCGCCGCACTGGGCCTGGCCCCTTCCGATGCCATCCAGTTCCAGGCCACCGGAACCGGTTGGCAGGCGATGTTGCACCATAACCCCGAAGCCTGGTTCCCCGACGGATACCACGGACCCGACGTGTTGCTGGCCGATATTTCCGCCGGTCCCACTCCGTGCACGTTCAGCTACGTGAAGCATGCCGGCCGCCGCCGCGTCGAGCCCACTTTGCTCTTTCCGAACGATAATACCTTCGTGACCACGGATGATAACAGCCAGGGCGTCATCACCCTGGGAAATTCCTGCCGCGTGACCGCGCAAGGGGAAGAGTTCATCTCCGTGTCCTACGCCTCGGAAGCCGCGCCGTTCTATTTCACGGACGCGGCGGGCAACAAGACCCTGGAGATCTCCCAGTTCGACAAGGTGGTGAACGATCTGGGCGTGGCCGCCCTCACCGGCAAAGTCGTGTTCCCGGATCCCACCTTCGGCGGGGTGTTCCCCGGCCTGAACAACGACAACTTCTGGTCCACCATCCAATCCTTGGATGCCGTGGGCCCGCGCCTCAACGAGAAATGCGATGCGACCGGCGCTTGCACCCATGAACTCCCGAACAATCCTTCGGACCTGGACGTATGGGCGCATTACCTCTTCTGGGTGGGCATCCTCTTCTGATACCGGATTCCCCCGGGGAGCGGTCCGCGCGTCGCGGGCCGCCTCCCAGCGTATCCCACTCGCGTTGTTCTCTTTGGAACATGCCGGGCCCTTTCGGGGGCTTTTTTCCGATTTGTCCCCCGTTGTTATTCCTGGCGGCGGCGATGCTTGCGGGCCCGACCTCGGCCCTGTCGCGGATCTGGGAGGCGAACCTGGCGCGGCCGGAGGAATTCCTGGGGCAAGGATTCCGCCTGACCGCCCCTGGGGATCCCGAGAGCTTAGGGGGCGCCTACGATGCCGCCGGCGCTGAGGAAACTTCCATGTTACCGTCCCCTCCGGGTGACTGGCGCGCCCTGTACTCCGCCTCCCTGGGCTGGAACGGCCTGCTGCGCCGGGAAGGCGCGGTCTTCGGGGAAATCGCCTCCGGCCGCGCGGATCAGGCCGCGTGGATCCGGCCCTTGCCGCTATTGGATCTGGCCCTGACCTGGTCGCGGGCCCTGGAGCGCAACCGTTATACCGAACCCAACAAAATGGACGCGCATCTGGGCGGGACCCGGGATGCGCGCGGCCTGGCCATCGCCTACCATCTGCTGCCCCCATCGGAGGACCGGAACGGCGCGGGCTTTCTCAACCTGGTCGACTTCGCCCTTTCCATCCCCGATGTCGATAGGCAAGGGTTCGTCTGGAGCCTGGCGGCGGGCGGGCGGCGCTGGCGGGCGGAATATTCCCTGGAGCAGGGAGACATCGACGAGCCCTTCGCCGTGACCAACCTCGACAGCGGCGGGAACGGCGAGCGCGTGCCCGGCGTCTACCGGGTCCGCACCCTGTCCCATCGCATCCTGGGAACCTTGCCGCTGGGAAGCGGAAGCCTGACCCTGCTCGGAATCTACGCGAACGGCGTTCCCCGGCATCCCGGCTCCGACCAGGAATATTGGTTCAGCGATTCCTCCCGCAGCGCCGAGGCCTCCGCGCGTTATGGCCGATCTTTCGCATGGGGGGAAGGGTTCTTCCGCGCCGCTTACGGCGAAAGCGAAGTGCTGACCTACGGGCGCCGCATACCACCGGGGTCGGAAGGCTTGAAGCGCTTCCATTACGCCCGCAACCATGCGGAGACCTGGGGGGCTTCGCTGGGACGGGATCCTTTGGCCGGTGCTTCGCGACTTACAGCCGCAACCCCGGCGGATGCTCGCACCGGCCTGTATCTGGGCGCGGGGTATCGGGACTATGCCTGGACGAGCAGGCCCTTCCCCGGATCCCTGGAGGCGCGCAATGAAACCCTCAGCTACAACCGGCTGGGGCTGTCCTTCCTCGCCAACCTCTACGGCGGCCTCCTCAAGGAAAGCGAAATCATCTCCGGTTCCCTCCACGCGGGAAGCTGGGAAGTCCATGGGGATTGGAGCGCCGGGGCAAGGGCCTGGAGCGGAAGCGCGGGACTGTCCGCCTATCGGACCGATTTCCGCCTGCAATATGATGGGCATTCCCTGAGCCAACGGCTGTTCTCCATCGACACCTCCGCCGGCTACGGCGGCAGCCCTTCCGGCCACCTCATCGGCGTGACGCCCAGACTGGGCGCTGCCTGGTCCCGGGGTCGCTTCCGCGCCGAAATCGCGGCCTCCCAGGTCGTTCCGCTGGTGGTCGCCATCGATGGTCCCGACGGCTCCTCCGCTTCCCAAGGCGGATCCGATGGGTCTCCTGCAAGTTACCCCTGGTTCCGCAACGGTTTCGCCGCCCAGGCCGGCATCCAGGCGGGGTATTGAGCATGGTCGATATCTACGGATTCGAGGATTACCGCGCCTATCTACTCGAATGCTTCCAGGAACGGAAACGCAATGAGCGCGGCTTCACCCACCGCAAGCTGGCCGAGGCCGGCGGCATCGCCAATCCGGGATTCTTCAATGAGGTCGTGAAGGGCCGGCGGGACCTTACTCCGGAGGCCACGGAGAAATTCTGCCTCGCCTTCGCGCTCAAGACCAACGAGGCGGAATACCTCAAGCTGCTGGTGGCCTTCAACCAGAGCCGCGACCCGGAGGAAAAGGACGAGTTGCTGCGCAAGATGCAGTTCCGCCGCGGCCGCAGCGCCTTCGCCCGCATCCATCCCGCCACCGTCCGCTATTATCAGGATTCCAACTACGCCTTGGTGCGCGTGGCCCTGCGGGTGCTGGACTTCCGCGGCGAATGGGAACGCCTGGCCCGCTTCCTCAAGCCGCCCATGCCGGTGCCCCTGGTCAAGCGCTGCGTCCGGGATCTGTGCGAGTGGGGCCTGGTGAAGCAGGAGCGCGACGGACGGTACGTGGTCACGGACGCCTACCTTGAGCCCGGCCCCAACATGGAAGAGGCATTGAAGCGTATGCACCGGGAATGGATCCAGCAGGCCGCGGATTCCATCGACGCCTTCGCCAAGGCCGATCGGCATATCTCTTCCGCGCTGATCACTGTCACGGAAAAAGGCTACCGGGAGCTGATCCGGCGCGTGGAGGCGTTCCGGGCCGAAATGCTGGAATTGGTCAAGAAAGAATCCCGGAATCCGGAGCGGGTGGTGCAGTTCAACCTCCAACTGTTCCCAAAGAACGCTAAGGCGGATCGGGGATGAGCGCTTTCCTTTTCCGCATTCGTTTCATCAAAAGTGCGGTGGAATCCTTCCGGGTTCGCTACCTTTTGCGGGAGACGTTCGTCAAAATGCACATGCCGAAATCCATCCTACTCATAAGCTGCCTGATATTCCTGAGCGCCTGCCTGTTCCAAGGCGGCGATCGGGTGGCGAACAAGGGCGGCGGCTGGGAGGACTTCCCCAACGCGGATCAGAATCTCTGCGGCGATCTCACTCCCGCGCAGATGGCCGCGGGCGATTCCCTGGTGGGCGTTGCCCGTCCGCATCTCGATGGCGAGGCGGTGTTCCTGTCCAGCGATTCCGCCCAGGCCTGGAGCAAGCTCAAGCAGCGCGACGTGGATTCCCTCGACGCCATCTATACCAGCGCCGTGAACGCGGCCCCTAATCATTGCGGCGCCCTCTTCGGCAAGGCCATCGTCACCGCCTACTCCGTCGTCGAGGACAAGACCCTGGACTCCCTGGTCAAGGAAGCCGGGAGCGCCGACTTGGGAGGGACGCCGATCCTGGCCAAGCTGTCCGCGGAAGGCGCCGCGCCGGCCCTGCTCGATCTCCGCCGCGGGATGTCCCATGTGGATAAATCCCTGGCGACTTTGGCGCAACAGGTGGCCGAACAGGTCTTGCTGCCCAAGCTGGACTCCGCCATACAGGGCCTGGAGCGCGTCGTGGGCCATCCCGGCTTCCGCTTCCACGTCGGCTACGGAAAGGATCCGGATCAGGTCTACAGCTTCGATCGCGGGGAGGCCGCGCCCCTGTTGGCCACCCTCAAGATCGCCAAGGCCTTGGCCATCCTGGTCGCCGGGTATGAATGGAATACGGAAATCGACGGAAGCTACCCGTATCTCGATACCCTCAGGCATATGGATATGAACGATCTGGACTCGCTGCGGCCGGGACAAAGAGCCGCGCTGGATCATTACACCGGACTGTTGAACCGCGGCTCGGGCTTCTCGCGCATTCGCTCAGGGTGGGAGGAGCGCACGGCATCCATTCCCGGACTGCTCAACGAAGCGGTGCAGCATGTGCAGGACGGCCTGCAATACGGCATCACCCAGCAAGAGAAGAAACTCGATCAGAAAAACGATCCCTACCGGGTCGGCACCGATGAGGGGTCGGACATCGATCCCGCGGATCTGCGCGATGCCATCGAGCGTTTGGAAAAGACCAAGAAGTACCTGACCGGAGCCGTGGCCATACCCTATGCGCACGACGGCAGGATCCTGCGCGTCGATTTCCCCAAACTGTTCCGCATGAACGGGCTGCAAGGCCTGCTGCCGTATTTCCGCTTCCATCCTTATGAGGAATGGAATGATCCGGTGCCGAATCCCAACGCGATCAAGAACGGCGCGGACAGCACCCGTCCCAAAGGTCCGCTCTATTTCACAAATTCCGCCGGGGACGCGACGCTCGAATTCATCGACCTGGATTCCCATGCGGACAGTCTTTCCACCCTGACCGGATTGGTGATTTTCCCGGATCCCACCTTGGGCGGCGTCTTCCCCGATCTCACCAACGCCGATTTCTGGGAGACCGCGCAAAGCCTGCGAAGCGTGCGGGACCGCGTGCTCAATGAATGCCGGTCCCCGGTGATGTACCAGGGATCCTCGCCGCCGGGCTGCCATCTTCCCTTCAAGCCCTCGGATCTGGACATCCTGGTTTATTTCCTGGGGATGGCCTTCTAGCCTCCCAGCTCGCGCCTGATCCCGTCCACCATCTCTTTGAGCCCGGTATAGGCGGCCTTGAGATCCGCGATCTCGCGCTTCATCTCCTCGAACTCGTCCCATTTGGATCGCCCCGCTTGGCTTCCGCCTTGGTTCGATCCCGCCGTCGCTCCGGCCATTGATCCGGACGCCGATGCAACGGTCGTTGCGGAACCCTCGGATGCGGCTCCCTCCGTTGCCGGGTTCCCGGCTTCCGATCCGGCTTCGTGCGTCCGCACGGTATCGCGCCAGCGCGGTTCCTTCCAACCCGGCCGCTTGGCCAGGGGTTCCGCCAGGGGTTCGGCACGTTCGGCCAGGCCGCGCAGCACCGCCTCGGCCGCTTCCAGGGTATCGATGGGATGCAGGCTGGAAGCCCGGGTCTTCACTTCGTTCAGGGTCTGGCTGCCGCGCAGGAGCAGGACCGCGAGCACGGCCAGCTCCGCCTTGCCCAAGTTGAAGCGTAGGTCCTCCAGGAAGTGCCGGTACTTGTAGGTGTTGCCCTGGGACCCGTAGGGGATGAAGGTGACCAGGCACTTGCGCTTGAGGCCGGAGAGGGCCAGGGACAGGGTATCCTCGTCGTACTCGGTCACGGGATCGCGGCTGCTCTTCTGGTTGCAGGCGTTTCGCAGGGCGTTCAGGGTCATGGGGTAATAGTCCGGCGTGGCCAGGCTTTTCTCCAACAAGGTGCCGAGCGCGCGGGCCTCCTCGGAAGTCAAGGTCTCGATGAGCATCGGCAATCTCCTTGCAGGGTATCTTTGAAGTTACTTCAGGGGATGTGGCGGAACACGCTTTGGCCGAAGCCGCCCTCGGCGTTGCGGCCGGTCGCTTCCTTCGCCACCGCGCGGATACGGTCCTCGGCGTTGGCCACGGCGATGGACAGGGGAATGCCCTGGAGCAGCCGGTAATCGTTCTCGGAATCGCCCACGGCCATGGCCTGATCCCGCCGCAGGCCCAGATGCCCCAGCAGTTGATCCGCGCCGCGCAGCTTGGAAACCCCCTTGGGCGTGATCTCCAGCATGAACTCGGCATAATAGGTGTTGCGCAGGATGGCCGTTTCCACCTCCAGGGAGGCCAAGGCGCGTTCGGCTATTTCCAGGTCCTGGCGGTGGCCGATGAGGACCAGTTCCACCAGATGAGCCCCATCCAGTTCCCGCCACTCGGCCACCTCGCGCGTATGCCCCGCGTTCTTGGCGATGAAATCCCCGTTCAGGAGCGCATCGTTGCGGTGGAACACGTCCGCCGTGGCCCCGTCCGCGTTGTGGCCCAGCACGATGGGTTCGAGGCCGATGGCGTTGAGGCGCTCCGCGGCCTGCAGCAACAGGGGAAGCGGAAAGTCTTCGCGGAACAGGACGGCCGCTTGCGCCACCTCCCGCACCATCATCCCGTTGTTGAGGATGCAGAAATCCACCAGGCCTTGCAAATCAAGCCGATCCAGCAACCGCAGGCAGGTGGTCCAACGGCGGCCCGTGGCCAGGCACGTGCGCACGCCCCGCTCTTTGCAATGGGCCAGCGCCTTGCGGTTGAGATCGGGAAGGCCGCCCTCGTCGTCCAACAGGGTGCCGTCGATATCGGTGATGACCAGGCGAAAAGGGGAAACGGGCGGAGGAAAGGCCATGGCTGGTAGAACTTATCATTATCGCCATGGCGCGTCCAACCAAGGCCCATGGCATCCGCCCCCCACGTCGAGGCGTTTTGAACCCGCGGAAAAAGCCGGGAACGTGGTCCACTTTTGTAATAAGAATATTCTATGCCAACCAATGGACTGTCCGATAATAGGTCAAATACATTGACTAAAAGGCAAAAAATGGCAATAAAACGTAATAAACATCCAGTTAACACTTTGTGGATAACCCGGAACCGGTGGTATATTTGTTTGGACTAGCGATAGGCACCGGGAATGGATATTTATCAGTACGACGACTTCCGGCTCTTCCTCAAGGAAAGATACCATCAGAGGATGTTGGACGTGCCGAAGTATTCCTACCGCAGGTTCGCCAAGGAGGCCGGCTTCGCCAATCCCGGATATCTCAACGACGTGGTCAAGGGCTTCAAGCCGCTAAGTGAGAACGCGGCTGAGAAGATGGGCAAGGCCTTCCAGCTCAAAGCCCACGAGATCGAGTTCCTGAAGCTGCTGGCCGCCTTCGGCCAGGCCCGTACCCAGGAAAAGAAGCTGCGCTTCTACAAGCACATCACGGTGCGGCGCAACCGCAGCCGCTTCACGCGCCTCAATCCCGCCATGAGCAAGTACTATCAGGATTACCGTTATCTGCTGGTGCGCGGCGCCATCGAAGTGCTCGACTTCCGCGGCGACTACGATGCCCTGGCGACATTCCTCGATCCGCCCGTGCCGGTGGCCATGGTCAAGAAACTGGTGCGCGATCTCTGCGAATGGAACCTGGTGGAACAGGGTCCGGACGGCCGTTATCAGACCACCTCGTCCATGGTGGAGCCCGGCAGCCAGTTGCCCGGCATGGGCCGCCAGCTGAACGCGGAATGGCTGAACCAGGCGCGCGAAGCCCTGCATCGCCTGCCCAAGGAGAAACGCCATGTGTCGACCATGGTGCTCAACATCAGCGAATCTTTGAGCAAGGAAATCAACGACATGGTGGAGAGGTTCCGCGAGGAAATCTTCCGCAAAGTCGAGTCCGATCGCGATCCGCAACGGATCATGCAATTGAGCGTGGCCTACGTGCCCAAGTCCAGGATCAAGGGGTAACCCATGAAGAAGATGAACCCGAATCCCCTGTCCGCCGCCGCGCGCGTGTTCGCGCTGCTGCCCGCTTTCATCCTGCTGGGATGCCTGGGGAGCAGCGACAACGTGCGCGTGGCCGGCGGCGACGACATCCCCAACGACGTGGAGCCGCTGGGAAAGAAATCCGCGCAGGCGCGGAACGATTCCACCGATTGGAACGGCTTCAAGACCATGCCCCGCACCAGTCCGGGCATGTACGATACGACCACGGTTCCCGACTCCATCCCGGACACGACGGGATCGGGCAAGGCGCAACCAAAGGCAGCCGCAAAGACCGCGGCCAACAGGGGAAGCGGAAGCGGGGTAGGCGATGAGGCCGGAATCCCGCCCCTGCCCGGCCCTCTCGATCCCCTGGACACCTTGATAACCAAGGTCGTCGACACGGTCAAGGGCACGGTGGAGGCTGTGCACACGACCGTCAAGGATTCCATCCTCAAGGTGGACAGCACCGTCTTCGTGCCCGCGGATTCGACCAAGCCCGGTTCGCCCAAGGGCGTGCTGCAGGTGTCGGGGAAAATCACCCAGGCGGATACGTCCCTGTGGCGGAGCTATCGTTTCCGCGATGCGGATGGGGATGGATTCCTGGCGCCGCGCCCCGGCTCCCTGAACCTGGCGGATCTGGACGTAAGCGTCAAGGGCGCCGGCGGGCTTATCACCCATACGGCGCAGCGCGTGGCGGCCGGAGCCGATCTGGATTTCAACGGCCATGGCGACAACAAAGTACTCGCGAGCCTGATGACCGTGACCCTGGGCGCGGATACTTTGGATGTCATCAAGCTGTTGGACGCGGACGGGGATTCCGTGGTGCTGGACTTCGCCAAGGACACCAATCTGGTCGACCTGATCGAAGAGCATCATTATCCCGCCGGGTCCGCGCAGGCCTCCCTGTCCTTGAAGGTGCGCCTGGTGGTGTTCTCCAAGGATTCCACGCGCAACTATGCCGTGCGCTACCAGAGCACCCTCCGCAACCGGGACGGCTCGATCCTGGAGATCACGACCCGCGGAGCCGCGGCGGATTCCTCCTTCCGCGCCGGCACCGATGCGATGTGGACGGAAACCCTTACCCGTCCCACCGGCGACAGCATTGTCTCCCATGCGCGCGCCTTCACGGTGCGCCTGGCCCCGACCCCTGGCGCCTTCCAAGGCAATACCCTGAGCGATGTCGCGGTGACGGAAACCTATTCAGCCACGGTGTTCAGCCGCTTCACCTTCGATCTGCGTCCGGAGGTCCCGGTCGCGGACGGCAAGTGGCCGGCGACGGGCGCGGTGAAGGCCGCCCTCGACTATCGCGCGGGCGGCGCGATCACCTTCGAGGGCCAGGCGGTGGCGGGCGGCATGGAAGGTTCGGTCACGACTTCGGCGGGTGCGGTCGTCTCCATCTTCTTCGACCGTAACGGGGCTGCTACCCGGAGGCCTTAGCCGGCCCCGGGTCTTCCCGTTTCCCATCGTCTTTTCCGCCCCTTTTTCGTGCTTTCCTCTCGCCTATCTCCCGGCTTTCCCTTCACCTCGGTTTCCCACTTGGTCCTTTCCTGCGGCCCGGATTCGTCCGGACCGGCGGGCCGGTTCCTCCCGAACGCCACGGGAGGAGCCACGGCTATTCCTGATGCACCCGCAATGCAACTTCCACCCCCGGGGTTTCTCCCCAGGGCAGGGGAAAGCCGGAAATATCGTAATAAGAATAAATGTGATTTGTGGGATTCTGATCCACAATAAATGCCTTAAAATGAATAATTAAGCCTTTAAATGAGGATAAAACGTAATATGATGAAAATGGTTATGTACCAACCGCTCCCGAGATCGGCTATCGTATAGATGTGAACGACAACGGAGACGGGCGGCCCAGGTGGACGCACCGGACCGAAACCCGAAAGGAGCCCTCCCATGAAAACCTCACTCGCCAACCCGACCACTTCCAGAACTTCCGCCAAGGCCCTGCTGGCCGCGCTCGCGGCCGGAGCCTTTCTTTTCTCCGGATGTTTCCGGGATGATTCCTCCGCGACCGGGGAAAATCCCGGAGGCCTGTCCGCGACCATCGAAGGCCGCGTGCAGGGAGACGCCGATCTCTCCGCGATGGGCAAGCGCTCATCCCTGGGCGGCGGCGTGGAAGGCGCGGCCGTGACGGTCCTGCGCATCAAGTCCGACGGCTCCTTCGAGACCTTGTCCTCGGCCGAAGTGAAGACCGACGTGCAGGGGCATTTCTCGGTGAAGACGACCCTGGATGGCGCGCGGGAACTGGTGGTATCCGCGCGCAAGGACGGCAAGGAATGGAAGGCCGTGGTGAGCGGCAAGGTGAAGCAGGGAAGCACGGTAATCTGCCGTCCCCTGAACATCGAATCCTCCGTGGAGGCGGACGTGCTGGCCAAGGTGCGCGCGACCTCCGCGGAAACCGGATATGCCGCCGTGTCCTTCGCGGATATCGCCTCGCATATCGACGCAACCGTGGCCCTGAAGGCCAAAGGCGACGCCCAGTTGGAAGATTGGTTCGCGGTCCAGCTCTTGGCGGAAGCCAAGACCCGGGACTCCCTGCTGATCTCCGCCACCGGCAAGGCCACGCAAATCCAAATCAACCAGGCCGCCGAGGCACGCCTGGACGCGCAAGCCAAACTGGAAGCCGACCTGGCGGCCGCGATCGATTTGTCCGTGGGGGGTACCATCACCGCGAACGCCCTTGCCAAGATCGATTCCGACTGCCGGGCCGCGGAACTCAAGGCCTGGAACGATGCGGGCATCACCCTCGGCGTGGTCGCGAAGGCCGGTGAGGCCTCCTTCCATGCCGCCGTCGATGCGGGAGCGCAGGCTTCCGTCGATGCCGGGACGCGCCTGATCTGGCTGCGCGGCTTTGCGCTGAACAGCGCCGTGGCTGCCGAAGCCGCCGTGAAGGCCGACGTCGCGGCCGCCGGCGGGAAGAGTGACAGCGCTGTTACCCTGTGCGCCGCCCTGGAAGCCTCCCTGCATGCCGCCCAGACCGCCGATGGCCTGGATTCCGCCTTCGCCGTCTTCCATGGAAACCTCCCCATCATCATCATCTCCCCCTTCTCCCTCAAGGGCCAGGTGGAAGGAAACGTTTCCGGCGCCGACGTGCAGGTGGCCACGGTCAAGGCGGACGGCTCCCTGGAAATCCTCGCCGGCGTCTCCGGCAAAACCGATGCGCAGGGCGGCTTCAGCCTGAACACGGATACCAAGCTTCCGGATTCCGTGGTGCTGGTGGTGACCAAGAACGATTCCAAGCTGATGATTCTGGTCGACTCCGCCACCGCCAAGCCGGTGCAGGTGGGGGTCGAATCGACGGTGGAAGCGCAGCTTGCCCAGCAGATCATCAAGGACGGCAAGACGACCATCGTCACCCAGGAAGAGATCAAGGCCCAGATCGACAGCAATGTCGCAGCCAACGTGAAGGGCGATGACAGCGCCATGGTCAAGCTGATGGCGGCCATGGAAATCGCTGCGCAGGCCAAGGCCAAGTTCATCCTGGATGCGGGCATCACCGCCTCCGCGTCCGGCGAGGACAAGGCCCGTTGCCTGCAGGTCTACGCCCAGGCCCTGGCCCGCTTCACCGTCGGCCTTTCCGCCGAGGCGACCTTCGCCGCCATCAAGAGCGCGCATACCCAGGCCGCCCTGGCCCTGCGCGAAGCCGCCGAAGCCAGGCTCAAGGCCTGCGGCGCCACCGCGGTCACGGTCCAATCCCTGGCCGTGGCGGGAACCACCCTGCAAGCCTCCATGCAGGCCGCCGCGAGCGTGGAAGCTGTTTCCGCAGCCTATGAATCCTATCATGCCACCGTGACGGCCTGCCTCAAGCAGGCACTGGTCCTGCATGCCGCCACTGTGGAATCACTCGATGCGAAAATCCACGGCCAGGACGGCGCCCGCGCCGCCCTGATCGCCAAGCTGAAGGCCGCTGCTGACGCGGAAGCCGCCGCCAAGGCCCATGCGGAGTTCTCGGCCGAGGTGGATGCGCAGGTCAAAGCCGCCTTCGGCAGCGGCCTGGGCGCCCCCACCGCGGCGCAGGTGCAAGCCGTTTCGCAGGCCATGGTGCTTGCGAACATGTGCATGTGATCGCAATCGGATCGGAATCTTTCCGCATTCCCGGGGTAGTGGGTTGAGGGGGGAATGCGGGGGTAGGGGAGGGCGCAAGCCCTCCTCTTTTTGCGTTCATGGATGCGGAGGAAAAAGATATCCGGAGAGGCGCGGTCAGGTCAGCGCGTGATCGGCAGAAACAGCGTAGCCGCGCGCGGAGCGCCACGCAGCCCCTCACGGCCCAACACATCCCGCGCCCAGATACTGCTCGCCCCCATCGTTCTCATAGCGGCCATCGCGGCCAGGCTGCGATCGCGCGCCATGGGCCGTATGGCCACCGACAGGCCCAACATCAGGCTGCGCTTGGCGTTCAGGCGGCCGTGCCCGTAATGGGTGTCGAAGCCCGGCGTATCCAACGAGGCATCGCCGACCTGATCATCCGCCCCCGCTTCCAGCAAGCGTTTGAGATCCGCCGGCTTGCGCGCGGGATCCTGCGCCAGCAATAGGGCGCAGACCCCCGTCACGTGGGGAGCCGCCTGGGACGTGCCGCTCCAATAGGTGTCGTAGTTGCTTGTGCTGCTGTAATGCAGGCCGTAGATGATGTTGCCGGGAGCGCAGATGGAAATATGGGATCCGAAGTTGCTTCCCTTGGTGGTGTCCCAGGGGAAGGATTTCACCCACAGGTCATCCGGACCGGTGGCGCCCACGGCGATTACGCCGTCGAAGGCCGCGGGGTATTCCGGCACGTCATTGCGCTCGTTGCCCATCGACACCACCAGGGCCACGTTGTGCTGCAGGGCGTATTCGACGGCGGTGCGCAGGGTGGTGGTGTTGCCGTCCACGCCGCCCAGGGACAGGTTCAGCACGCGCGCGCCGTTGTCGACGGCGTAGCGGATGCCGGCGGCCCACCAGCTGTAATAGCCCCAGTTGTCCTTGTTCAGCACGCGCACGGGCATGATGCGGCAGCGCGCCACGCCCGCCATGCCGATATTGTTGTTGCCGATGGCGCCGATGATGCCGGATACATTGGTCCCGTGTCCCAGGCTGTCCCCCACATCGGCGCTGCCGGGCAGGGTCTCGTTGTCTACATCGTTGGCGAAGGACCAGCCGTTCACGTCGTCAATGAAACCATTGCCGTCGTCGTCCTTGCCGTTGCCCGGGATCTCCTTGGCGTTGACCCAGACGCGCGCGGCGATGTCCGGATGCTTGATGTTGAGCCCGCCGTCGAGTACCGCCACGATGATGGAGTCGCTGCCGGGAGTGATGTCCCATGCCTCCACGGCCTTGATGTCCGCGCCCGCCTTGCCCTGGATGCCCGCGAAGGTATGCGTGCCGGTGTTCTTGAGGCCGTACTGGCGGTTGAAATACAGATCGTTCGGATCCGCTCCCGCCGCCCCGTGGCCGCGGCCGATCCCGTCCAACTCCACCAGATCGAATTTTCCCGTCGCGCGGTAGGCGTCGAGGACGGCCTGCGGGGAAATCCCGGCGCCGGGGAAGCGCAGGATCAAGGTGCCTTCTTGCCTATCCCACGGGCACAAGCGCTGCATGGGCCGGGCGGCATAACGCCGGCCCAGGTCGTCGAGGGCGGGAGAGGAAAAGCGGGGGTAACGCACAAGTTTCGGGGCGGAAGCCGGGGATGAAAGCGGAGCGGAGAATTCCAACCCGGCTGAAGCCTTCGGGCGGACGAGCAGGCGGATTTCAGCCGGCTGTCCGGGGGCTCCGGTGGGTGTCCCGCCTTCGGCACGGGCCGCTGCGACCGAGGGCCAAGCGAAAATGGCCAAGAGCCCCAAGGCGGCTGAAAACGCGTTCCGGTATGGCAAGGACATGCGGAGCTCTCCATGCCGTGCGGGGAATCCATCCGGCCTGGTAATTGTACGGCGATTGGCCCGCAAGTCAAGCGCCCATTGTCCGGAAAGCCTCCGAAGCCCTTCTCTCAGGCATTTCAGGTTATTTTTGGGAATGCACTTTTTCGCCCGCTCTTCCAACCGCTCTTCAGCCCGCCATTCGGCCCATTCTCCATCCCTCTTCCCGATCCGGAAGGCCGCCTATGCTTGAGTCCCTGCTCCCCCCCGGTGTCCACGGCGTGGAAGGCCCCATCCTCCTCGAAGAATGGGACGTAACCGCCGAGGAACGGGCCCACGCCGCGGCCTTCGTGGCCAAGCGCCACGCCGAATTCCTCACCGGCCGCACCTATGTCCGGCGCGCCCTGCGATCCCTGGGGGTTCCCGCGCCCACCCTGGCCGCGAACGAAGACCGCAGTCCCATGTGGCCGGAAGGCGTGGTCGGATGCATCACCCATACCACCGGCCATTGCGCCGCCGTCGCCGCGCGCGGCACCTTGCTCATCGGCCTAGGCCTCGACATGGAAGTCCCCGGTCGCATCAACGAGGCGGTCGCCCAGAAGACTTTCACCGAAGGCGAAATGCGCATGCTCGTCTCGATTCCCGAGCCCGCGCGCCAGGCGCGCATGTCCGCCATGTTCTGCGCCAAGGAGGCGTTCTACAAGCTGCAATTCCCTTTGACCAAGGCTTGGGTGGGCTTCCACGATGTGACGGTTGCGCTGGAAGGTGGAGGGCATTTCGAATTGGGGTTGCTTAAGACCATCGGCTGGGAGTTCACCAAGGGGCGAGCTTTCACGGGGCGTTACGTGATTGGGGAAGGGTTGGTCGGGGCCTTGATGGCGATATGAGCCTTTTGTTCCGAATCCGTTTCAAAAAAACCTCATTCAAAGCGATCGCAGCCTCACTCTTAGGGCTTTTCTTTGAAAAACGAGGAATCCGTCCCCTGCCCGGCTTGTCGCTCAAGAAGCTCCAATACTATCCGGTTTAACGAATAAAAATAACGCTTCGTAGACATCAAATTAATGTCAAGTGAACTATTTTTTCCCATCAAAGTAAGTCAATGCCTCGCCCTTCGGAACGCCCTGAGGGCGCGGGGTTCGGCGCTCCAGTCTGGTAACGATGCCCGCTCCAAAACGAACGCTTCAACTCGAGCACCTGATATTGGTTGCGTTCACATTACTCATTCAAATTTCCTGCCAGAATGAAGGCGGGTTCGTATCGCCCTCCGACGAAAGGAATCTCCGGCCCTTAGGCGAATTCGTCGGGAAGGCCGTGGTGGGAGAACCGGCATCACTCGAGCGCTTCCCCAATCTGGTCCATCCCAAGGTTGCGATCCAATGGCGGGCTGTGGGGCTAAGGGAAAAGATCACCTTGAGTCCCCAGGCTGCGATCGACGCGGTCGCACCGTATGCATTTTCCCTGAGCGTGCTCCAACCTCCTCCCGAAGAGGTATCATCCTCTTCCGAGATCGCGTTCGGGATCGTATCGCTCTTCGCGGACGTCAACGGGAATGGAACCTTCGACCGCCTGATGGATCCGGTCTATAGCGCCGGGTTCTCCCTCATCGATTCCCTCGCGCGGATAGCTTCCGCGGCCGAAGCCGCATTGATCGGCATTTCCGATATCGAACCGAGAAGCCCGGTAACCGAGCGCTATTACCTGGATGCGCCCCTCACTTTGTCGACGGCGGACGCGGAAACCCCGGATACGGTTTGGAGCCCGGCATTCTCACCTGATCCCAACGGGGTTTCCAACTATCTTGCAGTCCGCCAAAGCATTCTGGGTAACCGGAACCGGTGGGAGCTGTTTTTCGCACGCCGGAAAAAAGACAACGAGTTCTTTCAACGGCAATTTCCGGTGATGGGGCATGCTTTCGGCGTGGAAATCCGCTACGATCGGACCTTGTTTCCAAAGCGCGGCCATGAAGGCGAGTTCGAGGGACGGGTCAAGCAAGCCGTCTATTCCAAACTCGCGCTCAACCAAGCCTCGAACCTGTTCCTGTATGATGCATTGGTTTCCGGCACCATGGACTATCCGTTTTCGGGTTACAATACTCCCGGCGAGGATTGGATGGCAGGCAGAACCATCCAGGACCTCCTGCTTTTCCTTCCCACCCAGGCGACCTTGGATACCTTATTGGAGGCCATTCCAACGGGAACGTTCCGTATCTCCCATCTCGATCGTTTGCATCCCGGATACAACCTTTTCCGTTGCGACGATCAATACGACTGCGACGTAAGGGCCCCGGGCGATTCCATCCTGGTATTCTTCGGAACTTCTGAACTCTTTTTCAATCAACCCCCATCCCCATCCCGCAACCCTTTCAATGGGGTGCCCGTGGTTGTGACTCCTCCTTCCGCGGACGTATTCGCTTCCTTGCAGGGAAGGTATGCCTTCAATGGAAGCGACACCGTTTCCATCGCGGTGCGGAACGGCAAGCTGTGGTGCGAGGCGACCGGTTTGGGACTGCTCCGTGTGCTTCCTATGGACTCCCTCGGGATCATGTCGCCCATCACGGATTTCCAGGGATTGTTCACGCCCCGGTTCAACGCGCATTCTCCCGATCGCCTGGTCGAGTATATCCGCACCGCAAGGATCGTAACCCTGTCTTTGGGAATGCCGGTGCGATCCGATTTATGGAATCGCATTGATCGATTGGATGGGCTGAAGCCCGCGGATATTCCGGATTCGATTTTGGCGCGATGCGCGGGAGCCTTCGACTACAAAGGGGATTCCCTGAAGGTCGTTTCCGCCGGCAAGGACACCCTGAAGGTCCTTATCCCGGGGTATTCGCCCATGACCTTTTACGCCCTGAACGACACTCTTTTCCAATCGCCGTGGGGGGAATTATCCCTGGAATTCCAAGGGTTCAATGGGCTTTTTTATAGCCGGCTGGTTTTCGCAAATGGTGCCGAAAAAAAAGTTGTCCCCAATTTCCGCGCCCCTCCGTCTTACCTGGTGAAATCGGCCCTGAAGCCCGCAGACGGCATGGACTGGGTATCCGATCAAAAAGGCACCGGACATGACACCTATATGGGTTTGAATGGCCGATTGCGGTATGCCTGCTCGGAAGATGGCGCCTTTTTGCGCCCTGGAGACGGGTATCTGTCTGATGTTGGAAGGACGGCCGCAAGCGACTCGATCTCGCTCCGGCAAGGCGGGGATTTCGCCACCTTCCGTTTCCCGGGGATGAAAGGAAAAGTCGCCTTTCTGGAATTACGCGAATGCGCAGAAGTCGGTACGAAAACCAAGCGGGTCAGGATTTCGATATGGGGAGGCTCGGACCCCGCGTCTCAACACCTTTTATACGGCGATCAGCAATGGATGGATTCGGACACCGCGGGAATGTTTTGGGGACTCGACTCCCTGTCCATCGATTCGGATCCGTACTACCTGACCTTGAAAGAGGAAAACACCCAGGACCCACCGTTCTCCAATGCCTTCGACGGGTATCGCCTGGGGGTGCGTCCATGAAAGCGGATGCGGGCGTTCCCGATCTGAAGGATGTCTTCCTGAAATACCGGAACTTCGTCCACCATATCTGCTTCCGATATGTCCGCAACTCCCGGGATGCGGAAGACCTGTCGCAGGACGTGTTCATCAAGATCCACCGCTATCTCCCGGAATTCCGAGGCGACTCGGCCCTGACGACCTGGATCTACCGCATCGCCGCCAATTGTTGCATCGATGCCTTGCGGGCCAACAAGAATGCCCGCAACTTCGTCGATATCGATCTGGATAGCGTGGTGGCCGCCAATATATCCGGGCACGAAAACGCATCGTTGGCCAAAATCGACCTCAACCGGATCCTGATGCAAACCGATGCGAGAACCAGGGAAATCCTCTTCCTGACCTTGGCTGAAGGTTGCAGTCATGAAGAAGTCGGCCAAGTGGTCGGCCTTACGAGATGGGCCGTTACGAAAACCGTGGTCCGATTCCAAAAGAAAATGCAAACCGGGAAAAAAGCCTGGCTGGCGGAACTGTTCCAGAAGAAACCCGGAAGCCGCAACATAACCGAAAACCCAATCGAATCCCTGCCGGTGGCGGCAGCCATGGATAGACGGGAGGTCGCATGAAGCCCGATACTGAACAGCCCGGCGGATCGGAATCCCCCAAGGCCCGCATATCGCTTCTCACCGTGGAAAAACAGCTTCTCGGGGAGTTGTCTCCCAAGCAGAGCGCGGCGTTGGAGAAGGACATCCGTTCCAACCCCGGACTTGCAGCATATGTTGAGGATCTGAAACGGAGCGAATCCCCATTGGATTGGACGCAGGTGCGCAGCCGCCTGGGCCAGCGCGAGCCCTTGAAGACGCCGGATTCCTTTCTGGCCGTTTTGACAAGCCGCCTGGATTCTTTGTTTCCGAAACCGACCCATCCCAAACTGGCCTGGGCCGGCATCTTCGGCCTGCTCTGCGTATTCCTGGTTCCGGCATTGATATCCCCCAAGCGGGTTTTGGAATTCCGCAGCAAAGGCAGCGGCCGTCCCGAAATCGTTTTGGAAGTCAGCGACGCGAAAATGCTCCCGGGTGAAAGCGGAAACGTGAAATCCGGGGACGTGATGACCTTCACCTACCGCAGCGTCAAACCCCTGTATACCCAGATCTGGTACACCGAGGATGGCGGAGCCCCCAGCCTTTTCGACGGCAGGAAGGACAACAGCCTTTTCTGGCCGGCGTCCTCGAGCTGGGAAAAGGCCCCGCAACGCATCGTATTGGAAGGGAATTGGAAGCGCCAGCACATCGTGGTTCTGGCCTCGCCTACCGCTATATCAATGGATCGCGCTGACAGGATTCTCTCGGGTTCCGAAAAATCCCATGAGCCCATAACCGTTTTCACTTACGAACTCCTGCAACCGTGAGCAACTGTGAACAATCGTGACGGTGCGACGAAATCGGAGTTTGCAATCCGCTTCTGCGCGCTCATTCTTTGCCTTGGCTTAACGGCCCGCGCCGAGGTCAAGCGCATAGCCTTGTTCATCGGGATGGATCACGGTCTGGAGTCCGAGTCCCCCTTGAAATTCGCCGCCCGGGACGCGGAGGAGATGGCGGGGATTTTCAGGCAATCGGGTCTGTACGGGACGGACGGGATCATCGAGCTTTCGAACGCTTCATGGGATCAGGTCCATCAGGCGATGGATGCCATCAAGGCCTCGGCCCTGGCAGGCAAAAACCAGGGCAACCAGACCAACCTCTTCCTGTATTTCTCCGGGCACGGCGACGCGAAATCGCTGCATATGGGCGGAACGAAGTTGAAGCGCGAGGATCTCGTCGCCTGGCTGAACGGCCTTTCCTGCGAGTTGAAAATCGTGGTGCTCGATGCCTGCGAGTCGGGGGATTTCCTCCGCTCCAAGGGCGGGCGCTTTCTCCAGGACCTGCCTGTGCAGGTGGAAACCGATCTCAAGAGCCGTGGAAGCATCATTGTAAGCTCCACGTCCCGCGGCGAGCTGGCCCAGGAAAGCGATGAATACCAGGGCGCCGTTTTCACCCATCATCTCATCAACGGATTGCGCGGCCTGGCCAACTACAACGGCGACGCCTGGATCGGCCTGCAGGAAGCCTTCGAATATTCCCGCCGCGCCACTTCCATGGACATGGCCATGGAAGGCAACCTCAAGCAGAATCCGTCCTTTGATCTCGATTTGGTGGGCGGGTCCGATCCGGGACTGATTCCCATCGACAAAGGCAAATCCTGGATGCTGCTCCGGAATTTCCCCACGGGTACGATGGAGATTTACGATGCGAATTCCCTGGGCCGCGTTTCCAGGGTCTGGCTCACGGGCGCGGACAGCCTCGAGTACCGCATTCCTTCGGGGGAATATCTCTTCCGCTTCCGCGAAGGGGGCCGGGAGTTCCTTCACACCGACATCGTCACGCGGAACAAGCCCGCCGAGATCGACAGGAACCGGTTCCAGGAAAAGGTGCGCTGGAATTGGACCAACAAGGGCGGACCCGCGGTCAAACTCAACGGGTTCCAAACCGCCTATGGCGCCCCGCATCCCTTCCCCGGCGTATCCATGGGCATGACCCGGATGGACTACGTGACCCGCATGGCGGAATCCAAGCGGACGATATCCTTCGGCATCGCGCGGGGACGGGAGGTGGATACGGCTACAAAGTTGGTGAACGATATGGATATGTTCAGGCTGGGGATTTCCCAGGTGCAGTTCTTGGCGGGCAGCCGGCGGTTGCGGATGTACGCTGGGGGCCTTGCCGCCTTTGGCCTGGTGCGGCAAGGCATCACCGATAACCGGTTCGCGGGGTTGGCTATCCAAACGGGAACGGGGCCGCGTTCCGCATCGACCGTCGAATGGATGAACCTGTATCAGATAGGCATGCCGTTGGAACTGGAGTGGGCGGTTTATGGAAGGCTTTGGGTTTCCGGGGAGGCTGTGTATTCACTGTATGGGTTTGAGGACGGCGGGAGCGGGGATTTCCGGGTGAGGCTGGAGTTGGAACCGTTCGTGAGTCTGGGGATCCACTTTTGATTGGGGGGGATGAAGATTGTTGTCCTCCGGGCCGGGCTTCTTCGCGTCTTATGGATATGGAATCGAATTTCTCAAGAACGGTGCAATCGACGATTTTTCTATTGTCCTCTTTCATTTCAAAATTCGAAACCCGTTTGTGAAATTCAAAATGTTCATCATAATTTGGAATTCATTCTCACCAATCTATTCTCTGCTTCTCCAATAACTCACTCACATCATAAAAAGGAATTAAAATGAAAAAACTATTATTGGGAATGACGTTATTTTCTATCGCAGCATTAAATTGCATGGCGGCTGTCACACCAACGGCCATGTGGCCGCACTCTTGCTTATTCCAGAACATTCGGGTCTATAATATCAACGGTAAAGAAATGGCCGTCGTGGACGTCCAGGATAGATCCACTTCCGGCTACCCTACAGTCAAGCTCGGCTTGGATGTAAGCACAATTAGTGGCGGGCTAATGTATGCGAGTATAGTTAAGAAACTAGGATTAGCTGGGACTGCGTTTTGGCCGAGCGTGTCTGGCACAGACAATTCAGTTGACGTTTATGACTATACCACTAATGGTACACTATCTGTCATCAACGTTCCCATATTAGTTGAGTTAAGTCTGTATTAGTTGAATCGCATTATTTGCCATTAAAACCAAAGTTTCTTTGCTTAGTCTCAGAAATTATTTACAAAGATGAGGTGGGGGCGGACAGAGAAATCCCGCCTTCAACTTCCTATGTGTGGGGGCAACTCGGACTGCGCGCCGAAGCGTCGCTTCCCGGGCTGCGGTGCATGCAATTGCCCCCACACAAGAAGGGAAAGTTGCAAAAACCGCCCCCCAAAGAAAGCCAAGAACTATGAGTTCACCATAAAAAATGGACATTGAGTCGGGTTGGCGTGGTTATTAGGTTAGTGAAAACATAAAGCAAAATTTTGGAAAAGGGGTTTTTAATAAATGTTTCAGCTGGCGCAAATAAAATCGGTTCTATTCGGTGTCTTGGGGCTAGCCGGTGCCGTATCGGCGCAGCTCGGCATGACCGAGGAATGGCAGTGCGGGAATATCAATCTCGACGCGAACGGGAAAATCATCAACGACATGGATAGTTGGCTCACCGATCACGTGGTGAACGATCGGTTCCCGCCCAACGAATACCTGACGGGCTTCGTCGTTCCCACGATTGCAGAACCCGATGTCGTATGGGCCCAGCGGAATTGCACGCCCCTCGGCTGGGCGAATTGGTCGCCGGCCTGTACGGAACACGATGCCTGCATGGATGCGAAAGGCACAAAAGGCGTTTCCAGCGATCAATGCAATAAGAACATCCTTAACGGCTGGCAGAGCACGTGCGAAAGCGCATATGCGTTGAGTTGGGATGAGGCCGATTTGGTATACGGCAGGACGCCCACCTCGTGGGGACAAACCGATAAATGGGCGCGCATCGGGACGAAAATCGCTTGCGCTCAGATTTGCGATCATATGGCCGACCTTTCACAGAAGGTGATGCTGTTGGGAATGAGCCGCACCTTTCCGGCATTACCTTATACTCCCCCAGTCGTCGTGCCCAAACCGATCCCAATTCCCACTCCGACCAGTGTTCTCGCTTTTACCACGAGGGTCTTGGGCGTGGGTGCGGGGTATGAGGGGAGCGGATTACGCAGAGCATGGGATGGAACAAACCTGAGGCATGAAGTACAATTCGATGCGAATTTGACAAACACCAGCCTCACCCTTGATCCAGACGAGGACATGATTTTGTCAAGCCAGTGGGTAAGCGGCAATTTCCTGCTCGAGACTCAGGTGCCCAAAAATTCTGAGTTCTATTTCGACGGTCGGAGCCAGGCTTGTGGACTGATAGTGAGAAATGGTTTCGGAAAAAATTCGCGGTTTTTAAAGGTTTCCACGAATCCTGACGCAACCGAGATATCAGTACGTTACCGAACCGTCGACAATGGCCCCGTTTTGGAATCGAAGATTACTTTGGCGTCCACCTCACCGAAGACGCTCAGGATCATGAAGATCGGAAACAACATAGTTCCCTTTTACATGAGCGAAAGTTCCCAGTGGATCAGATTGCAAGGTGCCCTCATTCCGTGGGATGCAAGCATTTCCGCGGGCTTATTTGCGAGTTTGAGTGGACGTGTACTTAGCCTATATGTGGATGGGGCCCCATTAAGAGATTACCTATCGATTGCAGGAGTCGGCATGTTCTCAAACCCGACCATCAAGCAGTATAATCCGGTGATGCCATCAGTCTTTGCCTTACTACTAAATTGAGCCGGGAAGTAGGCCCTGCTTAAAAGGAGTAAATACGATTTTTCTTCCGAGCACGGGCAGCAATGCGAATAGTAATACGACTAACGACAACTATAGCATGGTCACCTTAGTGGGCCCATAAAGCCTGAATAAAGGGTTCGCAGGTAAATAAAACGTCCTCCTATACCCGTCGGTTCACGTCTTATCAAAGAATGATTCGTCAGAAAAGTGCTGGAGTAAAGTGGTCGGGGTAAGTTCCATGGAATGGATCATCCTACTTCATCCTTCCCTTTTGAAAAATGAAAATGCGCTCGGAAAAGACAAGGATGCGAAAGATGATAAACCAATTTTTTGGAAAAAGGATTCCCGCGGTGCGCGCCCCTCTTTTGGTGCTATGCATGCTTGCTGCATTTCAAATTGGCTTCGCAAATCCTTCATCAGACCTTCATGGACCCCGCTTCTGTTTGCCATGATTTAGCCTTTCTCCCGTCCCCCGTTGTTGCAGGTTTTTCGTAACTCGATCCCAGTCAACCCCTTACATCCCGTTCC
>Ga0209515_10003309_pt1 | contig 23358 bp, 29 predicted proteins | sample Subgroupgradi54m_FD_187454 | JGI IMG/M metagenome (GOLD analysis project Ga0209515, IMG submission 187454) | Subsurface groundwater microbial communities from S. Glens Falls, New York, USA - GMW60B uncontaminated upgradient, 5.4 m (SPAdes)... ... | reverse complement strand
CTGCAAGGAGCCGCAGTACAGTCCCCACGCCACGAGCATCCTCCTCGTGCAGCGTGCTCTCACCGAGGCTTTCGGGCCCGGCTGGGTCGTGCGGTCGCAGATGCCGGTGGCGCTCGACGACGAGTCCGAGCCGGAGCCGGACGTCGCGGTGGCGCCCGGCGATCCGCGCGATTACCGCGACGCGCACCCGGCGCGCCCGGTCCTCGTGGTGGAGGTCGCGCTCTCGCGCGTGGGGTTCGACCGCGAGCGCAAGGGCAGTCTCTACGCCCGGGGCGGCATCGCCGACTACTGGATCGTGAATCTCCCGGACCGGCGCCTCGAGGTCTACCGTGGGCCCGTGCCGGACGGTGCGGCGCCGTTCGGCTGGCGTTACGGGAGCGCGCTGGCGCTCGACCCCGAGGAGCGGGTGGCGCCGCTGGCGGCGCCGGGGGCGAGCGTCACCGTCGCCGACCTGCTGCCGTAGGGCCCGCCGCGCGGCGCTACCCTGCACCGCATGTCCTGGGCCAATCCGCAGTACTTGGTAGAGACCGACTGGCTGGCGGCGCACCTCGACGACCCGGCTGTGCGCGGGCTCGAGTGCACGACGATTCTCCACCCGCTGCCCGAGGGCGGCTATCGCGCCGAATCGGCGCGCGCGGGCCTGATCCACCTGCCGCTGCTGCCCGCGATGGTGGCCGCCCGCGGCGCTGACCAGCCGAGCATGGACTTCCCGCTGATGCTCGGCGCCGTCGAGGTTGCACTCGACGGTGTCGCCGGCGCGGCCTGACGGCGGCGCTCTCGGGCGCCAGCGGGTCGATGCGGAGCTGCCGGTAGTAGGTCTTGTTGCTCCAGCCGTGGCGGTACTCGGGCCGGTAGTCCACCAGCAGCAGCACGCGCGCCGCCGGCAGGCTGTCGACGAGCGCGTCGAGAAGCGCCTGGGTCTCGGCGTCGACCCAGTGCAGGTCCTCGAACACGACGACGAGCGGCTGCACCGGGCTCTCGCGCAGGAGGAGCCGCTTGATCCCGTCGAGCGCGCGCTGGCGCCGCCGCGGGGGCTCGAGCGCCTCCCACTGGGGATCGTCCACGGGCACGTCGAGGAGCCAGAGGAACGCCGGCAGGGCCGGCTCGAGCGCGCGGTCGAGCGACAGCAGCTTGCCCGTCACCTTCTCGTCTCGACCGGCTCGTCCATCCCTTTGACCGGCCGCCGGCCCAGCGGCACCACCACGTAGCCTTCGGCCAGCCGGAGCAAGATACGCGCCTTGCCCGCCTCGCGAAAGCGGACTACCTTGGCCGGGAGCGACGACCCAACCCGGGCTCAGGAGAACCAGCATGAGAGTTGGCATCGCGCTGAACATGTTGACGAAGGAAGTGCGTTCCGACGCCTCGGTGCTCGGCGAGCACGTGCCCTCGGCGATCTGGCCGAGCCGCTCGGCTTCGACTCGCTCTTCGCGCTGTCTGGACCACCTCGTGACCGAGTTCGCGTTCGGCGGCATGCCGCACGAGGAGGCCGAGCTGAAGCTGCGGCTCTTCGCCGACCGCGTGATGCTGGTGCTCCAGCGCGACCCGGCGTTCGGGCCGCGCCCGACCGATGCCCCGGCGGCGGCGCCCGCCGGCGCCGGCGCGGCGTCCGGCGGCATCGTCGCGCCGGCCTGAGCGGCGGACTCGACGGCCTCCGCATGACTCCCGCCGCCCGGTGGGGCGTCGTCCTCCTGCCCCAGTCGCTCGCGGGGCTTCCCGAGCTGTGCCGCGAGGTCGAGGAGCACGGCTTCGACTGGCTCGGCATCGCCGACTCCCAGTCGGTGTTCCGCGAGATGTACGTCGCCCTCACGATCGCCGCGCTCAATACGTCGCGCGTCCGGCTCGGCCCCCTCGTCACAAATCCGCTCACCCGACATCTCGTGGTGACGGCCAGCGCCATCTCCACCATCGACGAGACCAACGTGGCCGACACGCGGAGGGCGGCGGTGGACCCGATCAAGATGGCGCTGGCGGCGAGCGCCAACCACGCGTTCCGCTTCACGCTGGAGGGCAAGGGCGTGCCGCCCGATCTCCACGAGAAGATCCGCGCCCTGCCGCGGGAGTACGACGCGCATCAGCACGAGATCGAGGGGGCGGGGAACGCCCGGCTCACCGACCGCTGGGGATTGACGGACTTCCTCGTCGACCGCTTCGCGTTTGCCGGCACGCCGGAGGCGTGCGCCGCGCAGATCCGCCGCGCCATGGACGCGGGGGCGCGGCAATTCATGATCACCGGCATCGTGCCGGTCCCGCGCGTGTTCGTGCGGCGGTGGATGCGCGAGGTGGTGGCCGCCGTCCGCTAGACCGAGACGGTGGAGCGCCTCAGCGCCGGCGGGCGGCGGGTCCGCGGAGGAGCTGCCCCGGCAGCGCGCCGGTGTGCTTGCCGTCGCGCAGCAGCACTTCCCCGTTGACCACCGTGGCGGAGACGCCGCGCGTGCGCTGGACGAGCCGTCGCGCGCCGCCGGGCAGATCGTCCACGACCTCGGGCATCCGGGCCGCGACCGTGTCGGGATCGAAGACGACGAAGTCCGCGGCCATGCCCTCGCGGATGAGGCCGCGGTCGTGGAACCCCCAGAGCGTGGCCGGCACCAGCGTCAACATGCGCACCGCTTGCTCCAGCGTGAACGCCTGCTTCGCGCGCACCCAGTGGGAGAGCAGGTGCGTCTGGAGCGAGGAGTCCATGAGCTGCGAGACGTGCGCTCCCGAGTCGGAGAACGTCACGACTGCGCGCGGGTGCCGCATGATCTCGAGCGCGATGTCCTGGTCCTCGTTGGCCACCGGCATGAGGAAGAAGAGGTCGAGGTCCTTCTCGAGCGCCAGCTCGATCATCGTCTCGGCCGGATGCTGCTTTCGCTCGCGCGCCACTTCGGCCACCGAGCGGTGGGGGCCCTCGACGGTGTCGAAGACGAAGAGCCATTCGTAGTCCGCGGGCCGCGCCTCGGTGCCTATGGCCTTCCGCGGATCGCGCGCGCCCGAGGCCTCGATCAGCTTCGGGCGCAGCTCCGGGTCGCGCAGCGTCCGGCGCTGCTCGGCCAGCGGCAGCGCGCGGATCTCCTTCCACACCGGCAGCCGGTCGAAGGGCATCTGCGTCTTGAACGACAGCAGCGCGGAGAGCGACCGGCTGTGCGCCTGCGCGAACATGCGCCCGCCGGCGGCGGCCGTCTCGTCGAGCAGGTCCATGTACTTCTTCCAGACGCCCGGCACGCCACGCCGGCTGAAGACGCCGAACGTCACGGGACGCCCGGTCTCCACGGCGAGATCGCGCAGGCGCACGTGGTAGTCGCGCAGGCCGGGATCGCCGGGCGCGCGGTCGGTTCCCTCGCCCGCGATCTCGAAGAGGCCGGCGTCGAGGTCACCCATCACGCCGACGAGGCGGCGGACCTCGTCCCAGGTGGCCAGGCGGCTCGCCACCGGACGCCCGTCGGGCGTCTCGTGGCTCGGCGAGCGCGAGGTGGTGAAGCCCATGGCGCCGGCGCGGATCGCGTCGCGCACTTCGCGCTCCATCTTCCGGAGATCGTCCTCGGAGGCCGGCTCCTCGAAAGCGCGCTCGCCCATCACGTATGTGCGCACGGCGGCGTGGCCGACGTAGCCCGCGTAGTTGATGCCCTTCGGCAGCGATTCGAGGGCGTCGAGGAATTCCGGGTAGGTCGTCCACGTCCACTCGATGCCGGCTTCCATCGCGGCCGGCGGGATGTCCTCGGCGCGCTGGAGGTTGCGGACGACGAGATCCTTGTTGGCCTTCGCGCACGGCGCCAGGGTGAACCCGCAGTTGCCCATCACGACCGTGGTGATGCCGTGGTAGCAGGACGACGTGCCGAGCGGGTCCCAGAAGACCTGGGCGTCCATGTGGGTGTGGCCGTCCACGAAGCCCGGCGCCACCACCTGGCCGTCGGCGTCGACGACCTCGCGGGCCCGCTCCCCGCGGATGCGGCCGATCGTGGCGATGCGGCCGTGCGTCACGCCGACGTCGGCGCGGTAGCGCGGCAGGCCGGAACCGTCGATCACCACGCCGTTCTTGATCACCAGGTCGTACAGCATCGTCGTCTCCTCTTCCCGGGAACCGCGGGGGTCACGCTCGTCGACGCCCCGCTATCGTACCCCGGTTCGTCGCCTGAAGAAAACTCGAGCGACCGAGGAGGCTCGCGGCTGGGCTCGCGCGCGGTGCGGGGTCATCGCCACGACGTGCAACCGCCTCGCGGTTCCTGTTCACTTCAACTGGCTCGGTGAGCCGCAGAAGCAGGACCTCTTGAACTTCCTCCGCTCGCTGTAGCGCCGTACGTCGGCTCCGCCGGGCGACTCCACGGCGTTGCGACCCTGGGGAGTCGTCCGGCATCTGAACTCGTGTGAGTCCCCCCAGGGCCGACCGGGAGCTTCCCTACGCGTGGGTCATCGTCGGCCTGGCGTTCTTTGCCCTCGCCCTCGCCATGGGCATCCGCTCCACGATCGGGCTCCTGGTCCGCCCCTGGAAGGCCGAGTTCGGCTGGGACCGGGCGGCGGTCAGCCTGACCGCGTCGGTCGGCTTCCTCGTCTATGGCCTCGCGCAGCCGCTCGCCGGGCGCTGGGCCGACCGGTACGGCCCGCGCGCCGTCTTCGCGGGCAGCCTCGCGCTCCTCGGCCTCTCCACCGCCGCCGTCGCGCTCGTCCAGCAGATCTGGCACGCCTACCTCGTCTTTGGTATCGGCCTGATGGCCGCGGTCGGGGGTGCGTCCAACGTCCCGGCGGCGGTCGCGATCGCACGCTGGATCGAGCATCGGCGCGCGCTCGCCATCGGCATCGTGATGGCCGGGGCCGCCGCCGGTCAGCTCGTCCTCGTGCCCGTCATGGCCGCGTTCATCCGGGCCTCGGGCTGGCGCGTCGCCTTCGCGTGGGGAGGCGCCGGCATCCTCGTCGTCGCCCTGCCGCTGGTCTGGATCCTCTTCCGGGACGAGCCGCCCGGCGCGCGGCGGGCCGCCGCGGGGCCGGCGCCCGCGCCCGATCGCCCGCGCGCGCTGACCGCGATCGCCCGGGAGCGGAACTTCTGGTGGCTGGTCGGAAGCTTCTGGGTCTGCGGGATGACGACGGCTGGCCTCATCGACACGCACCTGATCCCCTACGCCGAGGACGTCCACATCGACGCCGTCACCGCCGCGACCGCCTTCGGCGTGCTCGGCACCTTCAACGTCCTCGGCACGCTCTTCGCGGGCGCGATCTCCGATCGGTGGGGACACCGGCGGGTCCTCGGGTGGATCTACGCCGGCCGCGCGGTCACGCTGGTCATGCTCGTGCTCGTGCGCGAGCCGGTGATGCTCTTCGTCTTCGCCGTCCTCTTCGGCATCGTCGACTTCGCGACGGTCCCCCCGACCACGACGCTCTCGACGACGCTCTTCGGGCGCGGCGCGGGCGGCACCGTCCTCGGGTTGGTGTCGATGAGCCACCAGCTGGGCTCGGCGGCGGGCGCCTTTTTCGGCGGGCTCATCCACGATCTGGCCGGCGGCTACACCGTCTTCTTTCTCGGCGCGGCCGGGCTCTGCGTCGCCGCGGCCATGATGAGCTGGGCGATCTCGGAGGCTCCGGCCCGGCTCCGCGCCGAGGTCGCGTAGATCGAACGCCCGCGGCCGACGTGGGTCCGCGGCGCTAGCGGCCCGGGGACGACGCGGCTCCGCCACCGGTTCGGCTCTGCGGGCTCAGCGGCCGCTCCTCGCCGCCACCGCGAAGGCGAGGAAGTAGCGGTCGAGCTCGTCGAGCGTCGTGCCGTACTCGCGTCCGCCGGCGGCGGCGTCGCAGAGCAGCTCCCGCGCCCGGGCGATCTCACGCAGCCGGTCGCGCCAGCGCCGATCGGCAAGCGTGAGGTCCAGCAGCTCGAGCGCGCGCTCGAACGCCCCGGTCATCAGGCGCTCGTCGCGACCTCGCCAGCGGAGCATCCGCCCCACCTCGCTGCCGACGTTGGCGAGCTGCTCGGCCAGCGAGAACTGTCCCCATCGCCCGGCGGCCAGATCGCGGTGGACGATCTCCGTCACGGGACGACGAGCCTCGCGACGACGTCCAGGATCCGCCGCCGCACCGCGGCGTCTTCCACCCCGCGGGATCGGTTGCCCCGGGACGGGCGGACGTTGATCATCGAGTCGAACTCGACGAGTTCTGCGGCCGACCTGTCCGCGTAGAGATTGACGCCCCACAGGTCGGCCTGACGGGCGCCCTGCTGGAGCAGGAGGGCCTCTTCGTCGGCGTGGAGCTCCCCGCCGATGGCCATCACGCCGCCCTGGACGTCGACCACCGCCTTGACGAAGTCTCCGAACTGTTCGGCGGCCATGCGCCGCAACTCGTCGAGCGAGATAGGCGCGCTCACGATCCGGATCGGCATCGCGGAGATGATATCGCGCCTCCGTCCGTTACCCCTTGATCGCGGCGGCGCCGGCGATCGCGCACTCGTGATCTTGCTCGCCGGTGCCGCCGCCGCAACCGATCCCGCCGATGACCCGCCCGCCGCGCACGAGCGGCGCGCCGCCGTCGCTCGGCAGGGCCTGGCCCCCGAGGATCGTCGGGACCGCGTTCCAGAAGATGGAGCCCCCGGCGACGAGCTTCGCCAGCTCGCTGGTGGGCCGGCGGAACGCCGCCGCCGCCACCGCCTTCGCCCGCGAGGTCTCGGGGGTGAAGAATCCGGTGCCGTCGCCGCGCGCCGAGAGGACGAGCCGGCCCGCCTCGTCGACGACGGTGACGGTCATGACCGTCCCCAGCGCCCTGGCCTTCGCCTGCGCCGCCTTCACCGCCCGCTCCGCCAGCTCCAGCGTCATGTCGATCATCACGGTCTCCTCGTCGGCCGCGCGTGAGGCGGGGGCCGCGCCCGGCGGTGTCAGTCGAGGCGCGACGGGATCGCGGCCGTGGCCCGGCCCGTGACGACCTTCTCGCCCCGCTGGTTCTCCGCCCACACCTCCAGCTCGACCAGGCGCTCGCCGTTCTTCTCGCTGGTGCCGACGACCCGCCCCCGGCACGTCACCACGTCCTTGAGCCGCACGAGCGCGGTGAACCGCACGCCGAGCTCCCGCACCGTCCCCGCGCCGAGCCAGTCGGTGACGCTCTGGGCGACGAAGCCCATCGAGAGCATGCCGTGGGCGAACACGCCGCCCATCCCGGAGGCCTGGGCGAACTCCGGGTCCTGGTGGATCGGGTTGAAGTCGCCGGAGGCGCCGGCGTAGCGGGTGAGCTGGATCTGCCGGATCGGCCCCTTGACGAGCGCCGGCATCTCGTCGCCGACCTGCACGTCCTCGAAGTAGACCTTCGCGTATTTCACAGGCGGACCACCGTGGTGTGCCGCATGGTGCCCACCAGGTCGCCCGCCCGGTCCACGATCGAGGTCTCCCGCAGCACGAAGGCCATGGGGCCGCTCCGGCCCGCCTTCTCGTAGATGTCGACGATGCGGGTGCGGCAGGTCAAGGTCTCGCCGGGCCGGATCGGGCGGTGGACCTCGAACTCCTGCTCGCCGTGCAGCACCCGCGAGACGTCGACGCCGAGATCGCGGAGGAGCGTCTCGGCGTCGGCCCGCTCGTCGCGGAAGGTGATGGGGAACGTGGGCGGCGCGATGATGTCGCCCCACGGCGAGGCCCGCCCGACCGCGTCGTCGAGGTAGTGCTGGTTCAGGTCGCCGATGGCGCGGGCGAACTCCTTGATCTTGCCGCGCTCCACCGTGATCACGTAGGCGGGGTACTCCTTGCCGATGACGCCGCGGTTGACCTGGATCGCCATCAGCCGCCGGCCTTCTTCACGGCGCGCTCGAGGAACGTCTCGAGGTTGGGCACCACGAAGCGCTCGTGCCGCCTCTCGGCGACCTTCTCCTTCTCGTCCCACGCCTCGACGTCGAAGAGGTAGCGGCGGCCGTCGGTCTCGACGAGCACGGCCCGCGCGCGCACCTTCATGCCGACGGGCGTCGCCGCCAGGTGGCGGATGTCCACCGACGTGCCCACGGTGGACGCGCCCGGCGGGAGATGGGGATGGATCACCGCACCCGCGGCCTGCTCGAGGAGGCCGACCAGGAACGGGGTGGCGAACACGAGCACGCCGGGGTTGCCGAGCCGGTCGGCGGTCCGGTCGGGGGTGACGGTGATTTCGACTTCCGCGCTGGCGCCGGGTCGCACGTCCATCGGCTCCTCTCAGCCCATCAAGAGAGCGCCGGGGGTCTCCCGCCCCATGAGGCGGATCTGATCCTTCGTGATGCCCTCGGCCATCAACGCGGCCACGAACATCTTGTAGCCGTCGGCCTGCATGGGGTTGCCGGTCTGCCCGAGGTCCGTGGCCAGGACGAAGTGCTCGGCGCCGACGGCCTTGATGTGCCCCGCGGTCTCCGCTGGTTCTACCCGCCGCCAGTGGCGCATCCAGGACAGGTGCGCGCTCGGCCCCATGAGCACGCCCATCGCGCACAGCTCGAGCCTGGCGCCGAGGGCGGCGGCGCGGCGCATCTCCTCGAGGGACATGTTCACGACCTCGAACTCGGCGTGGGTGACGAGGATCCGGTCGCAGCCCGCGTCGCGCGCCGCCTCGGCAATGGCCAGGGCCTCGGCCGGCCCCGCGTGGCCGGTGCACACCACGAGCTTCTGCTGGGCGCAGACCTTCAGCACCTCCCGCACCGCGGGGAGCGCCTGGCCGTCGGGGCCGACGACCTTGATCCCTTCCGGCGCGTCCTTGAAGTGCTTCACGTGGTGGTCGGCGTCGAAGGTCGGGAACCAGACCACGCGCCCGAGCCCGCCTTGCATGCGGTACATCCACTGCACGGCCTCGGGGTTGACGCCGCCGACGGCGCCGTTCAGCGTGATGCCGCCGAAGAGCTTCACGCCGGGGACGTGCTTGCGGGCGATCCACGCGCGGTCGGCGGTGAGCGCCACGTGGTTCTTCAAAACGAGCGCTTCCATCCCGTTGTCCCGCGCGAGCGTCGCCGCCTCGTCGTCGTCGACGGACCGGCCGAAGACGTCGGGGGCGCTGTGCACGTGGAAGTCGATCAGGCCGTCGACCGGGCTCACGGCGGGCGGGGGCGGCGGGAACACGCGCCCCTGGGCCTCGGCCGCGCCGCGCCGGCCGAGGACGGCGAGCCCCGTGACACCGCCGGCCAGCTTGAGGAACTCCCGCCGGCTCGAGCCGCCGGGGTCCGGCGGCGGCGAGGCGTGGCCACAGCAGCTCGTGAAGCGCCAGCGAGCGAAACGGAACGGCGTCATGGCGTCCTCCCTGGGGCCGGGATCATGCCCGAGCCGAATCGTATACCGCAATCCGGCGCGCCCGGCCAGCGAAACCCGCCGTCACGGCTTCCGTCGCTCGCGGATGAACGCGCCGAAGACCAGGGCCAGGAGCTGGACGCCGCCGGCGACCAGGAAGGCCGCCGGGAAGCTGCCGGTGACGTCGACGACGCGGCCGAGGATGACGGGCAGCACCATGCCGCCGGCGAAGCAGGAGGCGTTGATCACCCCCGTGACGGTGCCGGCCAGCTCCCGCGGGAACATGTCGATGACCATCACGTACGGCGTGATCATGCCGCCCACGAGGAGCCCCGTGGCAACGGCCACGAGCGCGGCGCCGCCGAACGCGAACCCGGGCACGATCAGCGCGAATACCACGCAGACGAGCATGCTCGCGGTCTGGCTGAAGAGGTAGACCGCTTTCGGCCGACCCAGCCGGTCGCTCACGTAGCCGGCCAGCGGCCAGGAGACGATCGTGCCCGCGGTGATGAGGCTCGTCACGAGCCCCGCCTGCGCGCCCGAGAAGTGGAGCCGCCGGACGAAAAAGGCGGGGAGGAACGTCAGCATGCTGAAGTAGCCGCCGTACGAGAAGAGCACGGTGAGGTTGAACGGCCACATGGCCGGCGTGCCGAGCACGCGCCAGAGCGCGCCCTCCCGCCGCGGCGCGGCGGCGCCGGGCGCCTCGCGCTCGCGCACGAGCAGCCCGATCAGCGCCAGCACGACCAGCACGGGCACGACGGTGGCCGCGTAGGCGAGGCGCCAGCCCCAGCGCTCGGCGAGCCACGGCACCAGCACCAGGGCGAGCGTGCCCCCGACGCCGCCGCCGGCGGAGAAGAGCCCGGTCACGCGCCCGCGCTCCTCGACGGGGAACCACTCGGCGATCAGCCGCATGCCCGGCACCCAGACGGCGGCGGCGCCGAGGCCGACGAGGGCCCGCGCGGCGATGCTCGCGGGATAGCTGTGGCTGGCGGCGAAGAGCAGGGTGCCCACGCACAGCGCGCTCAGGAAGACCAGCATCACGCGCCGCGCGCCCCAGCGATCGGTGCAGAGGCCGATCGGCACCTGCACGAGCGTGTAGGTCCAGAAGTACGCGGTCTGGATGGCGCCGGCGGCGCCGTAGGTGATGCCGAGGTCGGCCACGAACGTCGGGATGAGAGGCGAGAACGCCAGCCGGTGGATGTGGACCTGGATGAAGGAGAGCATGCAGACGGCGAGGATGACCCAGCGGTAGGGAGCCGGCATGCGCCGCTCTCATAGCACGCCCGATCTCGGGACGCAAACCCGCGTGCTATACTCGCGCCGCTTTTTCGAGCCCGGAGGCCCGTCATGAGACTCAGGAACAAGGTTGCGCTCGTCACGGGCGCGGGGCGCGGCATCGGCCAGGCGATCGCGCTCGCCTTCGCGTGGGAGGGCGCGCGCGTGGCGGTCGCCGACATCGATCCGAGGACGGCGGCGGCGACGGCGCGCCGCCTCGGGCGCAAGGCCCTCGCCCTCACGGTCGACGTCGCCGACGCCGCCTCGGTGCGGAGCGCGTTCGCGGCCATCGACCGCGCGTGGGGACGCGTCGACGTGGCGGTCAACAACGCGGCCATCGAGCCCATCGTCCCCTTCCTCGAGCTGACCGAGGCGCAGTGGGACCGCGTCCTCGGCGTGAACCTGAAGGGCGCATTCCTGGTGAGCCAGGGGGCGGCGCGGCGGATGGTCAAGGCGCGCCGGGGCGGGGTCATCATCAACATCTCCTCGGTCAACGCCGTCGTGGCCCGGCCCGAGTCGGTGGCCTACGCGGCGTCCAAGGGCGGCATCCGCCAGCTCACCACCGCTACCGCGGTGGCGCTGGCGCCGTACGGGATCCGCGTCAACGCCATCGGCCCCGGCACCGTGGTGACGGGGCTCACCCGCCATCTCCTCAAGGACCCCGAGTGGACCTGGCGGACCCTCGCGCGCACGCCCATCGGGCGCACGGCCGAGCCGCGCGAGATCGCGGAGGTGGCGGTCTTCCTGGCCTCCGACGCCTCGTCCTACATGACCGGGAGCACCGTGTACGTCGACGGCGGCCGGCTGGCCCTCAACGGCATCATGCCGGTGAAGAAGGCGCGGCGATGACGCCCTGGGCCGTGCTCTACCTGAACCGGGCGGCCGAGACGCTCTACCAGGTGATCCGCGAAGAGTGCCCGGCGGGGCTGGTGCCGCGCTTCCTGGAGTCGGGGAGCGCCGAGGAGATCGCGCGGAAGCTGCCCGAGGCCGACGCGATCCTCATCGCCGACGCCGCGCTCACCGCCGAGATGATCCACCAGGCGGCGAAGCTCAAGATCGTCCAGCACCAGGGCGTCGGTCACGAGCGGATCGACAAGGCCGCGCTGGCCAAGGCCGGCGCGCTCCTGGCCCTCTGTCCGGCCGGCACGGCCGAGGGGGTGGGCGAGCACACGGTGCTGCTGATCCTGGCGGTGCTCAAGCGTCTCCCCGAGGCGCACGACTCGATGATGCGCGGCGAGTGGAAGATGTGGGAGCTGCGCCCCTTGACGCGCGACCTCCACGGCAAGACGGTGGGCTCTTCGGCTTCGGCCGGACGGGGCGGGCGGTGGCGAAGCGGCTGCGGGGCTTCGACGTCCGGCTGATCGCCTGCGACCCGTACATCCGCCTGAGCGACCGCGAGCGGGCCGAGCACGGCGTCGCGCTCGTCGACAAGCCGACGCTGCTCCGCGAGGCCGACGTCGTGTCCTGCCACGTGCCGCTGACCGACGAGACGCGGCACCTGATCGGGCGGCGCGAGCTCGAGCAGATGAAGCCGAGCGCCGTCCTGATCAACGTCTCGCGGGGCGGTGTGGTCGACCAGGTCGCGGTGGCGGAGGCGCTGCGGGCGGGGCGGATCATGGGCGGCGGCTTCGATGTGTACTCGCCCGAGCCGCCGGGCGCCGACCTGCCGCTGCGCGGCCTCGACAACGTCGTCCTCACGCCCCACGTCGCCGCCGGTACCCTCGACGCCTTCCGCACGAAGATGCGCTTCTCGCTGGCCAACATCGCGCGGGTGCAGAACGGCGAGGAGCCGCTGGAGCGCGTCGGCGGGACCTGACGCGCTTCGAGCGCCGGCTTTGCCGGCGCAACCTTGGGGGGAGGTTCGAAAGGGGGGCGAAGCCCCCTCCGAGGGTTACAGCTTCGGCGCGCGCGTGTGCCAGTCGGTTTCGCCCTGGTAGGCGTGGCCGATGCGGAACAGCGTCCCCTCGTCGAACGGGCGCCCGATGATCTGCATCCCGACCGGCATCCCGTCGGGATCGAAACCGACGGGCAGCGACAGCGCCGGCAGCCCCGCCAGGCTCGGCACGCCGGTGAACTGCATGATGGCCGACAGCATGTCCTCCTTCCGGTCGTTCTCGATCACGACCTCGGTGGCCCCGCACGGCGTCGCCGTGAACGGCAGGGTCGGGGTGACGAAGACGTCGACCTGCTTGAACCCGGCCAGGAATTCCTTCCGCAGCACGCTCCGGTAGCGCTGGGCCTGGAGGTAATGGGTGGCCAGGTACATCTCGCCCATCTCCAGCAGCGTGCGCACGTCCTCGCCGTAGTCCTGCGGGCGCGCGCGCAGCCACTCCTGGTGATATGTGCTCGGCTCGCACGACTCGATCGTGAGCTGGGCGGAGATGTTGCCGTGGATCGAGGGCATGGCGATCTCCTCGACCTGGGCGCCCAGCCGCTCCATGGTCTTGAGCGCGCTCCGGACGGCGTCGCCCACGGCCTTCTGGACGTGGGTGAGGGAGTAGTCGCGGATCAGGCCGATGCGGAGCCCGCGCATCCCGCGCCCCAGCTCGGCCCGATAGTCCGCGACCGGCACCTGGGCCGAGTGCGCGTCGAGCGGGTCGTGGCCCGCGACGACCTCGAACATCGTGAGGCAGTCCTCGACCGTCCGCGTCATCGGCGAGACCGTGTCCATGGTCCAGGCCAGCGGCACGACGTTGTAGTTGCTCACGCGGCCGATGGTCGGCCGGATCCCGACGATCCCGTTGACGGCGGAGGGAAGGCGGATCGACCCGCCGGTGTCGGTGCCGAGGGCCCCGAGACAGGTGCGGGCCGCCACCGCCGCCCCGGAGCCGCCGCTCGAGCCGGCCGGGAAGCGCTCGGGGTTCCACGGGTTGCGGCAGGTGCCGTAGTGGGGGTTGTCGGTCGTCCCGCCCCAGGCGAACTCGTGCATGTTCGCCTTGCCGACGATGATGGCGCCGGCGCGCTTGAGGCGCGCGGTCACGGTGGCGTCCTCGTCGGGCACGAAGTCCGCGAGGATCTTCGCGCCGGCGGTGGTGCGGATGCCGCGCGTGTAGATGTTGTCCTTGAGGGCGATGGGGATGCCGTGCAGCGGCCCGAGGTAGTAGCCGGCCCGGATGAGGCGCTCGACCGCCTGGGCCGCCTCGCGCGCCTGCTGGTCGCAGACCGTGATGTAGGCGTTGAGCCGCTTGTTGACGGCGGCGATGCGCGCCAGCATCGCCTCGGTCAGCTCCACCGGGGACAGCTCGCGCCGCTCGAGCTTCGGCGCGGCCTGCGCGATCGTGAGGTTGAGCAGATCCGCGTGCGCCATCGGGTCCTCCTATAGCTCGGGGAACCGGGTGATCGGCAGCACGCCGCGGCGGCTGCCCTCCGCCATCTTCCGGCTCAGCTCGTTGGCGGCGGCGACGAGGCCGGCCAGCGGCGCCGCCAGCTTGCCGCGGCGGTCGGCGGCCAGCGGCAGGTCGGCCAGCACGCACAGGCGGTCGACGGTCTCCCGGGTAACCGGTTCCTCTTTCTTGGCCATGACTCGCTCCTTCCGGCGGGGTGTCCCGCCTCAGACTCCCAGATACTCCGCGATCACGCGCGGATCGTTCAGGCCGTCCGGCGACAGCTCCTCCGTGATCTGCCCCTTCAGCATCGTGTAGGCGCGCTGGGCGAACTCGCGCGCGAAGTCGAGGTTCTGCTCGACCAGGATCATCGTCACTCCGAGGCGCGCGTTGATGCCGACCAGGCGGTGCAGGATCTCGTCCACGATCGAGGGCTGGATGCCCTCGGTCGGCTCGTCGAGGAGCAGCAGCGTCGGCTCCCCCATGAGCGCGCGCGCGATGGCCAGGATCTGTTGCTCGCCGCCCGAGAGGCTCCCCCCGCGCTGCGCCAGCCGCTCGCCGAGCCGCGGGAAGATCTCCAGCAGCTCCTCCATGCGGCCGGACCGCCCGCGGGCGACTCCGCCCATCGCGAGATTCTCGCGCACGGTCAGCGCGGGGAAGATCTCGCGCCCCTGCGGCACGTAGCCGAGGCCGAGCCGGGCGCGGGCGTGGGCGGGCAGGCGCGTGACGTCGCGGCCGCGGAGCCGGATCCGGCCGCTCCGGCAGCGCAGGAAGCCCATGAGCGTCCGGAGCAGAGCGGTCTTGCCGACGCCGTTCCGGCCGATGATCACCACGCGCTCGCCCGCGGCGACCCGCAGCGACGCGCCGTTCACGACCGGCACCTGGCCGTAGCCGGCGTGGATGGCCTCAACCTCGAGCATGGCGCTTCCCCAGGTACACGTCGCGGACGGCGTCGTTGTCGCGGATCTGGTCGATCGAGCCCTCGGCCAGGACGGCGCCCCGGTGCAGGACCGTGACGGCCGCCCCCAGCTCGCGCACGAAATCCATGTCGTGCTCGACCACGATGAGGCTCGCCCGCCGATTGATGTCGCGCACGAGCTCGGCCGTGCGGCGGGCCTCGGCCCGGGTCATCCCCGCCGTCGGCTCGTCGAGCAGGATCAGCTCGGGGTCCGCCGCCAGCACCATGCCGATCTCCACCCACTGGCGATCGCCGTGCGCGAGGTGGGCGGCGAGAGTCGCGCGGCGGTCCGCGAAGCGGATCTCCGCGAGGACCCGCTCGACCACCGCGGCGGACCCGGCGCGGCCGTGACGGAAGTTGGCCGACAGCCAGAGATTCTCGGCGACGGTGAGCCGGTCGTAGACGCGCGGCACCTGGAACTTGATGCCGACGCCCGCCCGCGCGATCTGGAAAGGGAGCAGCGACGTGATATCGGCTCCCTTGAAGCGGATCGACCCCGCCGTCGGCTTGAGCGTGCCCGCGAGCAGGTGGAAGAACGTGCTCTTGCCGGCGCCGTTGGGGCCGATCAGGCAGCGCAGCTCGCCGCGACGGAGCGCGAAGTCGACATGGTCGACCGCGCGGAGGCCGCCGAACTCCTTCACGACGCCGCGCGCCTCCAGGACATGCTCGGAGGGGGGCGGTTCCTCGGAGGGGGGCTCCGCCCCCCTTCCGAACCTCCCCCCGGAGGATTGCGCCGGCGGAGCCGGCGCTCGGAGCCCAAGGGCCGACAACAGGCGCTTCACGACTCCTCCGGGAGCGCGGGGGACGGGCGGGGGAGGAGGAGTCGGGCGACGGCCAGCACGCCCGGCAAGAGCCCGCGGGGGAACAGGAGGACGATCACGATGAGGATCAGGCCGAGCGCCACCGAGGTGTAGGTGACGGACGCGGCGCCGAGATAGCTCGTCAGGAACTGGACGGCGAAGGCCCCGGCGATCGCCCCGTACAGTGTGCCGCGGCCGCCGACCATCACCCAGATGACGACCAGCGCCGACTGCGAGAGGCTGAACACCTGCGGATTGATGAAGTTGCCCCAGCCCGCGAACAGGCCCCCGGCCAGGCCGGCGACCGCGCCCGAGAGGACGAAGACCACCAGCTTGCGCCACCGGACGTCGTACCCCAGCAGCTCCGTGCGTTGCTCGTCCTCCCGGATCGCCGCCAGCACCCGGCCGAAGCGCGACCGGACGAGGGCGGCGCCGGCTGCGAGGATCGCGACGAGGAGCGCCGCCACCGCGTAGAAGAGCGGTACCGGGTCGAGCAGGAGCGGAGGCCGCCCCGGCAGCTCCAGCGCGAGCGACGGGATGTTGGTCATGCCGTTGTAGCCGCCCAGGCGCGCGGCCCCGATCGCGTACCGGGGGTCCGCCGTGCTGCCTATCACCTGGTGCAGGATCAGCGTGACGGTGAGGGTGATGACGGCGAAGTACATCGCGCCGACCCGGCCGTAGAAGGTGAAGTAGCCGAGCAAGGCGGCCAGGACGGCGGCGGCCACGGCGCCCGCGACGAGGGCGAGCGCGGTGACGCCGGTGTTGATGCCCGCGACCCCGTACGCGTAGCCGCCCACGCCGAAGAAGGCCGCCTGCCCGAAGGACAGGATGCCGCCGAAGCCCCAGATCAGGTCGAGGCTCAGCGCCAGCAGGCAGAAGATCATGAACACGGTGAGCCGCACCACTTGGAACAGCGACAGGACGAGCGGCAGCGCGGCGAGCGCCAGCACCGCCACCGCCCACGCCAGCCGCGCGGCCGTCACACGCCGCGCCGCCAAAAGCCCGAGATGCCTTGCGGCAGGAGGCGCAGCAGCACGATGGCGAAGGCCAGCATGGCGACCTGGCCGTAGATCGGCGTGGACGCGTAGGAGACGAGGCTCTCGACGAGGCCGAGCACGGTGCCGGCGGTGGTGGTGCCGAGCAGGATGACCGGGCCCCCGACGATCACCGTGATGAAGATCTTGGCGATGAAGGCCAGACCGAGCGTGGGCACGACGCCGGTGAGGGGCGCCATGACGGCGCCGCCGAGGCCGGCCAGCGCCGCCCCGAAGGCGAAGGTGCCCATGTAGACGCGGGCCGGGTTGACGCCGAGCCCGGCCACCATCCCGGCGTTCTGCATCGTGGCCCGCGCGACCAGGCCGAAGCGCGTGTAGTTGAACAGGCCCCAGGTGAGGGCGAGGGACCCGAGGGCCATGGCCATCACGAAGACCTGGTACTGCGCGATGCTGTACCGGCCGATGGTGAAGTGGCCGAGCGGCGTGGCGATGCCCTCGGTGGTGGGGCCGAACGCGAGCGTGACGGCGCCGACGAGGGCGAGGCTCAGCCCCCAGGTCGCCAGCATCGTGTCGAGCATCCGCCCGTAGAGGAAGCGTATGATCGTCCGCTCGATCAGCACGCCGACGAGCCCGACGACCAGCGGCGCCACCGCGATCCCCACCCACACGCTGGCGCCGCGCGCGGTCACCACCAGGACCGTGTAGGCCCCGAGCATCAGGAACTCCGCCTGGGCCAGGTTGATGACGCCCATCATGCCGAAGATGACCGCGAGGCCGAGCGCGAGGAGGACGAGCGTCGCGATCGCGTACAGGATGCCGAAGGCCGTGACCGCTACCAGATCCATGGAGAATGGCGCCGCCCGCGGCCGGCCGCGGGCGGCGCCCCTGGTGTCCCGGACCCTAGAACTTCGGGGTGTACTGCGTTGCCTGGTTCGGGTTCTTGATCAGGTCGCAGACCTGCATGGTGTCCGTGGGCGGGACGTTGGGGAACGTCTTGATGATCGAGAAGCCGCGCGTCTTGTTCACCTTGGCCAGGTGCACGGTGTGCACCACGTGGTGGCTGGCCGGGTCGAGCCGGATCTCGCCTTCCGGCGACTTGAACGTGAGGCCGCTCTCGAGCGCCTTGATCACGGCGTCGCGCTCGAGCGAGCCGGCCTTGTTGACGGCCGCCGCCCACAGATGCCAGCCGTTCCAGACCGTGCACGCGGAGTCGGTGACGTAGGCGGAGTCGCTCCCGAAGCGCTGCCGCCACCGCCGGACCCATTCCCGGTTGGTCGCGTTCTCCAGCTCCTGGAAGTAGGGGTAGATGACGACCAGGCCTTCCGCCTCCTCGGGGGCCAGGACCACCTGCTCGTTGCCGAGCCCGAAGGTGGCCGACACGATCGGGATCTTGCCCTTGAGGCCGGTGGCCGCGAACTGGCGGTAGAACGCGATGTGATTGCCGCCGACCAGCAGCGACATCACCACGTCGGGCCGGGCGCCCTCGATCCGCTTGATCACCGAATCGAAGTTCACGACGTCGAGCGGGATGAACTCCTGGTTCAGGAGCGTGCCGCCCGCCTTCTGCAGGAAGACCTTCACCCAGTCGGCCGAGATGTGGCCGTAATTGTAGTCGGCGGCCAGCGTGTAGAACTTCTTGCCGTACTCCTTGACCGCCCACGGGATGAGGGTGCCGAGCTGCTGCGCCGGGGTCACGCCCGTGCAGAACACCAGCTTGTCGCAGACGCCGCCCTCGTACTGCTCGTTGTAGAAGTACACCTGCTTGTACTTGTCGACGACGGGCCGGACGGCCTCCCGGGAGGCGCTGGTGATGCCGCCCATGAGGACCGCCACCTTGTCCTCCACCAGCAGCTTGGTCGCGTACTGCGCGTAGATCTGGTTGTCGGACTGGGCGTCGAGCTGGATCAGCCGGAGCTTCTTGCCGAGCACGCCGCCGGCCGCGTTGATGTCGTCGATGACGAACTTCGTGCTGTCGATCATCGGCCGGCCGTAGATGTTGATCGGCCCGGTGCCGTCGAGCAGGCTGCCCACCGGGATCTCGCCGCCCTGGGCGGCCGCCCGGCCGGAGGGGAGCGCGGCTCCGAGCGTCGCCCCCACCGCCAAGCCGAGTGTCTTCAGCGCGTCTCGCCGGTTCATGTCCATGCCGGACCTCCTGGCAGCGTGTCGTCGCTGACGATCGGCGGTTCCGCCGTGCGCGTCTCTTGTATGATCTCGTCGCGCGTGGTGTCAAGGGGTATGTTGCGGCGGGCCGCCGGGCAATGATAGGGTGATGGCACCCAGGAGGCCGGCATGACCGCAACGCTCACGTCCCGACGCTACCCCGTCTCCGATCTCGCCGACGCCATCGAGCTGTGCTTCGACAAGGGCTGGAGCGACGGCCTCCCCGTCGTCCCGCCCACCGAGGCGCGGGTCCGCGCCACGCTCGACGCGGCCGGCCTCCCGCCGGACCGTCAGATCGCATACATCGCCCACCGCAACGTCGCGGTCACGGCGGAGAAGGCCGCGATCAACGCCGTGCTGGCCGGCTGCAAGCCCGAGTACTTCCCGGTGGTCGTGGCCGCCGTCGAGGCCATCGGCGACCCGAAGTGGGCCTACCACGGGCCCGGCACGTCGACGGCAGGGGCGGGCGTGCTGACGATCGTCAACGGCCCGATCGCCCGGGAGCTCGACATCAACTCGGGCGACAACCTCTTCGGCCCCGGCTGGCGCGCCAACCTCACCATCGGCCGCGCCCTCCGCCTGATCATGCGAAACGTCTGCGGGTCGCGGCCGGGCACGCTCGACCGCGGCACGCTCGGCCATCCCGGCAAGCTCTCCTACGTGATCGCCGAGAACGAGCCGGACAGCCCGTGGGCGCCGCTGCACGTCGAGCGCGGCTGCGCGGCCACGCAGAGCACCGTCACGGTCCTCGCCGCCGAGGCCCCGCACCAGTTCTACAACCAGCTCTCCAGCACCGCCGAAGGCGTGCTGACGACGCTGGCCGACGACATGCGCATCTCCGGCAACGTGATGGGCCAGCCCCAGTACGCGGTGATCCTCGCCGGGGAGCACATGCGGACCATCGCCAACGACGGCTGGCAGAAGGCGGACGTCCGCAAGTTCCTCTTCGAGCACACCCACAACTCGCACGCGCACCTCAGGCGCACGCAGCGCATGGCCGGCGCCCTCCAACCCGGCGACGAGACCCGGATGCGCCCCCTCGTGGAATCGCCCGACGACATCCTCGTCGTCGCCGCCGGCGGGCGCGCCGGCGCCTTCTCGGCCTATGTCCCGGGATGGGGCAGCAAGCGCGCCTCGCAGAGCGTGACCAAGGAGATCAGGAGGCCCTGATGACCAGACTGGAGATCCTGGACCCGACCGTCGAGGCGACGGCGGCGCCCGCGATCGCGTACGCGCCGCGGCCCGACTCCCTCGCCGGCAAGCGGATCGGCCTGATCGAGAACACGAAGTTCAACTCCGACCGCCTGCTCCTGAAGATCGGCGAGATCCTCACGGGCGAGTACGGCGCCGCCGAGGTGAAGCTCTACCGCAAGCACAACTCCAGCGTGCCCGCGCACCAGGAGATCATCGACGACCTCCGGCAGGCCTGCGACGTCATGGTCGCCGGCATCGGCGACTGAGGCTCCTGCTCGTCGGGCAGTGTGCTCGACGGAATCCTGCTGGAGAAGGCCGGCGTCCCCTCGGCCTCGATCGTCACCGACGTGTTCGAGGTGACGGGTCGGGCCATGGCCGAGCAGTGGGGCCAGCCGTACTACAAGTTCCTCGTGATGCCGCATCCCATCGCCAACCTGACCGAGGCCCAGCTCGACCAGCGCGCGCGGGAGTTCGCGCCGCAGGTCGTGAAGCTCCTGCTGCAGGGCCAGGAGTAGTCTCCCGGGGCACGCGGCGTGACGACGGACGCTCGTGCCCCCCGCTTCCAGCCCGCCTGGTGGTGCCGGAGCCGGCACTTGCAGACGCTCTGGGGGCCGCTCCTGCGCCGCAACGGGACGCTGCCGCTGCGGCGCGAGCGGCTCCCGACGCCCGACGGCGACTTCGTGGACCTCGACTGGCTGGAGCGCCTACCGGGCAGCCCGCTCGTCGTGCTGCTGCACGGCCTCGAGGGCTCCTCGGGCTCGCATTACATCGCGGGGCTCCTGCACGAGTGCCGGGCGCGCGGCTGGCGGGCCGTTGCGCTCAACTTCCGCTCGTGCAGCGGCCAGCTGAACCGCCGGCCGCGCTTCTACCATTCCGGCGAGACCGGGGACCTCGACTGGCTCGTCCGCACCCTGATCGCGCGCGAGCCCGAGGTGCGCCTGGGCGCGGTGGGCGTCTCGCTCGGCGGCAACGTGCTGCTGAAGTGGCTCGGCGAGCAGGCGGACGAGGCGCCGGAGGCGCTCCGCAGCGCCGTCGGCATCTCGGTGCCGTTCGACCTCGTCGCCTGCATGCGGGTGATGGACCGCGGGTTCAACCGTGCCGTCTACACCGCGAGCTTCCTCAAGTCGATGCGCGCCAAGGTGGTGGCCAAGGCGCGCGCCCACCCGGGCTTCGTGGACGTGGCGCGGGCCCGGCGGGCGCGGACCTTCGCCGAGTACGATCGCGTGGTGACGGCGCCGCTCGGCGGCTTCGCCGACGAGATCGACTACTGGACGCGCTCGAGCTCGGGCCCGTACCTGGCGCGGATCCGCCGGCCCACGCTCCTGATCAGCGCGCGCGACGATCCCTTCGTGCCGCCCGCCTCGCTGCCCGACCTGGAGGCGCTGGGATCGAAGTGGCTCGCCGCGGAGGTGACGCACGGCGGCGGCCACGTCGGCTTCATCGCGGGTCCGCCCTGGCGCCCGTCCTTCTGGGCGGAGGCGCGCGCGATCGAGTTCCTGGAAGACGCGCTGGCCGGCGGCGTCTGATCGGCGACGTCGCCGCCAGCGGAGGGAGCCCCCGTGAAGTTCAGTGTGCAAACCGCCGTCCTGCCGGACCTGACGCGGGAGCAGGTGGTCGCCGCGCTGCGGCGCCACGGCTACGACGGCGTGGAGTGGCGGCTGCACGAGGAGTATCACGTCAAGCCGTCCGAGCTTCGCGAGAAGGCTTCGGACATCCGGCGGCTCGTGCGCGACCACGGGCTGGACGTCTCCTGCCTGATGGGCTACGCGCCCCTCGAGGACGTCGGGCTCCAGGAGCGGATCGCGGAGGCGTGCGCCGTCATGGAGTGCCCCCGCTACCGGCCCGGCGCGGTGCTCTACGACGGCACGCGGAGCTACCGCGATCTCCACGACGAGACCGTGGACCGGCTCGGGAAGGTGATCGAGGCGGTCGCGCCGTACCGGGTGAAGCCGGTCATCGAGACGCACTTCGGCACCGTCGCTCCCAGCGCGAGCCTGGCCTACCGGCTCGTGCAGCACTTCGATCCGGCGCACGTCGGGATCAACTACGACCCCGCCAACCTCGTCATCGAGGGCCACGAAGCGTGGCAGCTCGGGCTCGAGCTGATCGGCCCGTACCTCGACTACGTCCACGCCAAGAACGTGTCCTGGGTCCGGGAGAACGGCGTCTGGCGGTGGCAGTTCGAGGCGATGGACCGGGGGCAGGTGGACTGGCGGGAGGTCGCGAGGGTCCTGAAGAAGGTCGGCTACGACGGCTGGATCTCGTTCGAGAACTTCTACAAGGTGCCGATGCGCTCCCGCGGCTACGTCGGCGAGGACCTCACCCAGGAGGCGACGGCCTACCGCGACATCGACGACCGCCTGGCCGAGGACGTGGCCTTCATGCGGGCGTGCCTGGCGGGATGAGTCCCTCCGCGGGACGGCCTCGACCGGCGCGCGTGGGCAGTATGTCGGGAAGTGGGGTACGATACGCTGACTTCAGCGCGCGCGGCCCCTCGACCCGACGGGAAGGAGCGGACGATGTCGTATGACCTGGTGATCAAGGACGGCATGGTGATCGACGGATCCGGCTTGCCCCGGTACCGGGCCGACGTCGGGGTCCGGCACGGCCGCATCGCCGCCATCGGCCGCATCCGCGCGCGCGCGCGGGAGGTCATCGACGCGGACGGCCAGGTGGTGGCGCCCGGCTTCGTGGACGGGCACACGCACATGGACGCCCAGATCTTCTGGGACCCGCTGGGCACCTGCTCGTGCTGGCACGGCGTGACCACCGTCGTGATGGGCAACTGCGGGTTCACGCTCGCCCCCTGCGGCGCGGCCGACAAGCACCTGGTCATGCGCAACCTGGAGCGCGCCGAGGACATCGCGGCCGAGGCGATGGACGCGGGCATCGACTGGACGTGGACCACGTTCCCGGAGTTTCTCGATCGCGTGGAGTCCCTGCCCAAAGGCATCAACTACGCGGGCTACATCGGTCACTCGGCCCTGCGCACCTATGTCATGGGCGAACGGGCGTTCGAGAAGCCGGCCGGCGAGGACGACCTGCGGGCGATGGAGCGCGAGCTGCGCGACGCCATCCGCGCCGGCGCCGTCGGCTTCACGACCTCGCGCTCGCCGAGTCACGAGACCCCCGATCGCCGCCCCGTCGCGAGTCGGGTCGCCGCGTGGGAGGAGGTGCGGCGGCTGGTCGGCGTGATGGGCGACATGAACGCCGGCATCTTCGAGCTGGCCGGCGAGGCGGTGGGCCGCACCGCCGCCGATACCCAGGGCCTGCGCGAGTACCACGTGCGGCTGCGCGATCTGGCCGTGGAGACCGGACGGCCCGTGACCTGGGGCCTGTTCAGCCGGCGGGAGGCGCCCGAGGTCTGGCGCGCCTACCTCGACCTGCTCGACGAGACCGCCGCCGCGGGCGGCCGCATGTTCGCCCAGGTGCACAGCCGCGCGCTGGCCGTGGTGCTCTCGTTCAGGACCAACCTGCCGT
>Ga0209515_10003308_pt1 | contig 23380 bp, 23 predicted proteins | sample Subgroupgradi54m_FD_187454 | JGI IMG/M metagenome (GOLD analysis project Ga0209515, IMG submission 187454) | Subsurface groundwater microbial communities from S. Glens Falls, New York, USA - GMW60B uncontaminated upgradient, 5.4 m (SPAdes)... ... | reverse complement strand
TTCCGACCAATGGGGCTCCGTCGCTGCGCGTCAAACAGCCGCCCTCGTCGATGGTCTCGCTTCCACCGCGCGATACGCTGGCGCCGCTCGCGCTGCTCGACGCCGAGCAAGCCGGCGGACGCATCTACGAGCTCATCAACGCGTATCGTGTGCGTGGGCATTTGTACGCCAACCTCGATCCGCTGGCGATGGCGCCGACGCCGGCGGCCGAGCTCGAGATCGCGAAATACGGTTTCAGCGAGACGGATCTCGACGCGATCTTTCCGACGATCAACCTCAAGGGTCTCGGCGAACGCGCGACGCTGCGCGAGATCGTTGCGCACTTGCAGCAAACCTATTGTGGATCCATCGGTGTAGAGTACACGCACATCGAGACGGCCGAGCAGCGCGTGTGGCTGCGCGAGCGGATGGAGTCGGTCAAGAACCGGCTCGATCTCCACAAGCGCGTCGCGCTTCGCATCGCGACCAAGCTCACCGACGCCGAGCTCTTCGAGCAGTTCCTCGCGAAGAATTTCGTCGGACAAAAGCGATTCTCCGCCGAAGGCGCGGAGAGCATGATCGCCATGCTCGACGAGCTCGTGCACGCGGCGGGCGCGCGCCACGTGACCGAGATCGTGTTCGGCATGGCCCACCGCGGTCGCCTCAACGTGCTGGTCAACGTGATGGGAAAGAAGGTGCGCGAGATTTTTGCCGCCTTCGATGACAAGCACCCGGATCGATTCCTCGGCGGCGGTGACGTGAAGTACCACCTCGGCTTCTCGCAAGACGTGGTGACGTCGACGGGTGCCTGCGTGCACCTCACCCTGTGCTTCAACCCGAGCCACCTCGAATGGGTCAATCCCGTCGTCGAGGGCCGGACGCGGGCGAAACAGGATCGCAAGATCCCCATTCATCGCGAGCTCGTGATGCCCGTGCTGATTCATGGCGACGCGTCGTTCATGGGCCAAGGCGTCGTCGCGACCGATGCGTTCGGGGTTTTTGCAACCACAACCATTGAATGGGACACCTACGCGATAAGCAAGACTGGCTACGATATCGCCGAATCGTGCCCGGCACAGCCGCAATATATCGCTCCGAATACTTTTCCCTCCGTTTTTATTGATATGACAAATTCAGTACCGCACGCGATTTTGGTGCAGGTGAAAGATGCGCTCGGCGCGGATGTTCCCGGCGCGCACGTGAGGCTCTATCGCGCGAGTCCCGCCTTTAATCAAATGAAAACAGCCGGGCTTCGGTGCGGGCAAGCATTTTGGAACGGACTTTCCGAAGGCACCGCCGCCCTCGGGGATTCGTACAGCATTGACGCAAGCGCCCCGCCGTACACGAGCACGACCACCACCGCGAACGTTGATGTCTCGGGATATTCAACTTTTACAGCGGTGGTGAATTAGTGGGGGCATACAAAAACTTGTATAAAAAGTGCTTTTGTGGCAAATGAGTTGTTCGGAGCTCTTTATGGACCGCTTCTTTCTCTCTCTTCTGTAAAATGGATGAATACTCCGCAAAGCGTATTTCTTTCGAGTCTGAAGTTAAATCAACTTCAAGTGGCGCAAGATGCTGGGTTTTTTGTTCCCGGTACATTTATAAGTACAGATCCGAAACAGCTGCACAATTTTTGGCAAAAACAAGATGGTGCTGTTATAACAAAAGCGATATTTCGTGGACATTTATCATCACGAGAAAACGAACACACTGTTCTTTTTACAAACAGAGTTGAAGAAAAACATATGGAGTTACGCAACATATGCTTACGGCTTTCTTTTTTGTATAATGGGCGATATGAATTCAGATATTCACAAAAAAGTTAAACGGTACTTTTCTCTTTTGGCGCCCCACCAAGAAGCGGGCAATCTTAATCTTCGCATGACCTTTGATAAAGGTTACTGGTGGTGTGAAAGCCATAAAGAAATTAACGAACTGGAGCGAGAGTTTCTTGGTGTCGGGAAAAGCGATGAAGTGTTAAAAGCTCTCGCAGATTCAAAAAACAAAAAAATCACAGAGCTTATTCATTTGTTGGGCTGGTCTTGCGATACGAAGTCTGCGGGAAAAATACTTGAACGGTATCTTTTTTCAGACAACATTGAGTGGGTAAACGCCGCGGCTCGCGCACTGTTTCCTATGATTGCCGCAGGGAAGTATCGAATGGATATTAAAAACATATTCGCACTTCTTCATAAGAGAAGTAAATTTTGCAAAAATAAAGCCATGGGAATCTTGGCTTTTTATCCGACAAACGATTTAAATGAGGCGTTTCCGCTTGAAGAAAGAAACTATATTAAAAAACTTTCTCACCACAGCGATACATTAATTATTGCGAATGCGGCAAAAATGGTTTTACGGCGGTGGTGAATTAGGGGGCATTTTGTATTTTGTGTTATACTTTTAAAGCGCAAGTTTAAATGGCATAGGGTTAAAATATGTCCTCACGCAACAAATTCTCCGGCTTCACGCTTCTTGAAACCGTCGTTTACATCGGGCTTTTCGGCTTGGTTTTTTTGGCGATAACGAATGCCATAATCACGTTTTACCAGTCAAATCGCTACACACTCGAGCAGACGGACCAGCTCAATTCCGCGCGGAAAGGAATTGCCGGTTTGGTCGGCGGGATACGCGAGGCGATGTATTCCGAATCGGGCGCGTACCCGATTGAAGCTGCGGCTGGAAACAGCATCACTTTTTACGGCGATACCGACAACGATGGGCTGGCTGAGCGCATTCGGTACTTTTTGTCCGGCAACGATTTTCGGGTGGGGGTGATAAAACCGACGGGAAGTCCGGCGGTGTATAATCCGGCGAGCGAAACCGTAACAACCATCGCGCAATACATCCGAAACGGGGAACAGGCGGTGAACATTTTTTCATATTACGACACGAACGGCGCGCTCCTTAGTATTCCGCCCGCCCTCGTCGCCGTTCGGTATGTAAAAGTCAGTTTAATCGTGAATGTAAATCCGGCGACAATGCCGAATGAATTCACCCTTCGTTCAAGCGCGGCGATTCGGAATGTGAAGTCAAATTTGTAATCCACCGTCAAGGTTTCGCCTCCAAGTAAAAAATCACACACACTAGGACTACCCTTGTAAAAAACCGGAAAGAGAAAGTTATCCCCCCAAAAAAAACTTGCCCCCACCCTCCCATTTGCTATACTAAAAACAAGAAACGAAATCAAAGGCTAAAAACAAAAAAAATGAAGGTATCCGCAAACAGAATCGACATGCAGCGCGCCCGCATTGACCAGGCGACGCTGAAAGATGTCAGCTTCACTAAAAACGCCCCCGCCATCAGTGCGGGAACCCTCACCTTAGACATATCCACCGGCAATGTATTTGAAGTGTCGCTTACCCAAAACGTTACCACTTTAAACATCACTAACCCCGCACCGTCAGGTCAGGCCTGCACCTTTGACCTCATCTTCACCGCCGCCGGAAACTCCGGCGCAGGCTCCGCCCGCAAGATAACCTGGCCTTCCTCCGTACAATGGGCGGGGGGGGGGCAGCACCATCTCTAGGCAACGGCAATAACGGAAGGAAAGATTTCTTTAATTTTTATACTTCAAACGCCGGCACAACATGGTTTGGAACCATCCGCGCTCAAACCGTCATGGCACCCCCGCAACTCTGGACTTGGGGGGATAATACCATCTACGGTCAGCTCGGCCTCGGGGACCTCGCTAAACGCTCCTCTCCCGTACAAGTCGGCGCGCTTACGAACTGGTTGAGTATTGCCGCAGGGTATCATCACACCATCGCCCTCAAAACCGACGGCACACTCTGGACTTGGGGGAGGAATAACATCGGCCAGCTCGGCCTCGGCGACATCACCAACCGCCTCTCCCCGGTACAAGTCGGCGCCCTCACGAATTGGTCAAGCATCGACGCGAAAAGCTATCACATCATCGCCCTCAAAACCGACGGCACCCTCTGGGCTTGGGGGCAGAACAGCGCCGGACAGCTCGGCCTCGGCAACATCACCCACTACTCTTCCCCCAAACAAGTCGGCGCGCTCACGAATTGGTTAAGCATTGCCAGTGGAGGCCAGCACACCATCGCCCTCAAAACCGACGGCACTCTCTGGGGTTGGGGGAGTAACGCTAATGGCCGACTCGGTCTCGGCAACATCACCAACTACTCCTCCCCCAAACAAGTCGGCGCGCTTACGAATTGGTTAAGCATTGCCAGTGGATTAAACCACACTATCGCCATCAAAACCGACGGCACCCTCTGGGCTTGGGGGCAGAACAGCGCCGGACAGCTCGGCCTCGGCAACATCACCGACTACTCCTCCCCCAAACAAGTCGGCGCGCTCACGAATTGGTTGAGCATTGCCGGGGGATTCTACCACACCATCGCCCTCAAAACCGACGGCACCCTCTGGGCTTGGGGGAAGAACGCCTACGGCCAGCTCGGCCTCGGCAACGTTACCAACTACTCCTCCCCGAAACAAGTCGGCGCGCTTACGAATTGGTCAAGCATTGCTGTTGATGTCTACCACACCATCGCCCTCAAAACCGATGGCACCCTCTGGGGTTGGGGTTTAAATAGTAGTGGTGAGCTCGGCCTCGGCGACATCACCAACCGCTCTTCTCCCATACAAGTCGGCGCGCTTACGACATGGTTGAATGTAGCCGCGGGGTATGGGCACACCATCGCCACTCGGTCGTAAAAAATTTACACAGGACTCCCCTGTGTAATGGGGTGTTTTACATAGGTCTAGCCTATGTAATTGTAATTTCCTGTGTTGTTGTTGACTTTCGGCGGAGTGTTTCCTATACTTTAAGGGTGGATGTTAATGGAAGAATGGTGGGGCGCGGGGCATAATCCCGCCTGCTGAATGACGGAAAGGACTAATAAATTTGCTTTTATTCTTACTCAAAAACAGGACCCCGATTCGAAAATTTATTTCTCCGGAAAATTCGAAAATCGGGCTACATACAGGGCTTTTTTGAGACCTCGCCGGGGAGGGGTTCTTTTTGCTGTCGGCATGCTTTTTTCTCTTTTCTTCCCCCCCCCGGCGGCCAATGCGGGGATTTTGTCGTTCTTTAGCGACCTTATTTCTTCAAAAGAGTTTTTGGTGGCACCGGCAAACTCGCAGACCATGGAGCTCTTGGAAGCGGCGCGAAACAGCGACCCAAACCCAAACTCTGACAACGGGGGTGGAATAATAGTGAACGATTCCGCCATCCTCGCCAACTCGGCGCCCGGTCAGTCCGGAAGCGATAAGCCCTCGGGCGCAACTCCCCCAAGCGACCAAATCAGCGTGTATGTGGTGAGGAAAGGCGACACCCTCTCTGCGATTGCCAAGATGTTCGGCGTGAGTGCGAACACGATTCTCTGGGCGAACGATATTTCCCGCGGAGGCGGCGTGAGTGTCGGGCAAAAATTGGTAATTTTGCCGGTATCGGGCGTTCAATATACGGTTAAAAAAGGCGACACGGTAGTAAAAATTTCGGCTTTGTATAAAGCGGATGCCGAAGAAATATATAGAGCTAACGATATTGAAGAAAGCGAAAAGCTTACCATTGGCGATTCGATTATCATTCCGAACGGCGTTGAATCGGAAGCACAAGTTGCGGCTCCTAAAAAAGGAAATAAGAGCTATGTTTCAAGCGGTTCTTCTTTTATAGCTTCGGATGGTTATTTTGTGCGCCCTACGGCAGGCAGAAAAACCCAAGGAATTCACGGGCATAACGGAATTGATTTTCATGCCGGTAAAGGAACCGCTGTTGTGGCGGCCGCAGCGGGTATGGTGGTGGTCAGCAGAGATTCAGGTTGGGGTGGTGGCTATGGACAATACATCGTTATTAAGCACTCAAACGGCACGCAAACGCTTTACGCGCACTTAAGCGACAATGCGGTATCCGAAGGGCAGGAAGTGTCCCAAGGGCAACGTATTGGTTCTTCCGGCGATACCGGAAAATCCTTCGGTGCGCATTTGCATTTTGAGGTTCGCGGGGGACGCAATCCGTTTTAGTACCCGAGTCGTCTTTTTCGCGATATTCGCTTTATTTTTTCTCGTCGGCCTCGGAGCAGTACTATTCGTACAGCTCACGTCGGCACTCCTTAAAAAACTAAAGCGAATCTCATCGAAAAATTCAGCCTCGTGCCGGGGCTTTGATGTTGTTCGGTTGATTTTTATCGAAAATCAAAGCAAAAAACACGTGAATTTAAAATTTGCGGTAAGTGTTATCATCTCTTCGGTCTATTGAAACAAGCCGTATCTCGTTACCCTTTTTTGTGAAAATAATCCGCAAATCCCCTGTTCGCGCACGGTAAAAATATTCCTGACCTTTCAGTTTTTTTATATCAAGCGTTAAAATATCTCCCGCGAGAATTTTTTCAATACACAACATCACTCGTTCGCGTTCGTTTTGGCGCAAAATTCGCAGGACTTTATTGATTCGTTCCATTCGGTTTTTTTAAGGCGCGGAGCACCTCCTTTGCGGAAACGCCGTTCGGATTTATTTTTGTAAAATCAACGACAGTCTCCCATAAACTCTCGTCTTCTGATCCGACTGGAGATATTTCAAAAATCGGCTGTGAGCGGCGAGCTACCGTAAAAGAAGCGCCTTTTTTGACGCGTGAAATATATTCTTCCATATTTTCACGAAGTTCTTTTAATCCAACGATTTGATGCCTTTTTATATTTATTGTTTTCATACCGAAAGTTTATCTTAAGATAAACTTTCGGTCAAGCGAGCTATTTCTTCTCCCGATACCCGATAGCCTCAAGCAAATGTTTCTCGCCGATATTTTCCGCGCCGGCGAGGTCGGCAATGGTACGGGCGAGTTTTATGATACGGTGATATGAGCGCGGGGAGAGCGACATTCTGGTTGCCGCGGCGTTTAAGGTAACCTTTTCTTTTTCTCCGAGTGGGGCGTATTTTTCCAAATCTTTTGCGCCCATTTCGCTGTTGGTGCGGATGTGTTTCGAGTGATTTTTGAAGCGTTCTTCTTGTGTTTTTCGCGCTTTTTCCACCCGTTTTTGAATGTCGTTCGAAGTGTCGGTTCCTTTCGGCACCGCGTCGGAGAGTTTTTTGTAATCCACCTCCGCCACCGAAAGCCAAATATCAATTCTGTCCATAATCGGCCCCGAAAGTTTGCGGTCATAGCGGTAGAGGTCGCCCGCGGTACAGATGCATTCTTTCCCTTTCGCTCCTTTGTGTCCGCACGGGCAGGGGTTCATCGCGGCGATGAGAATAAAATTTGCGGGAAAAGTTTCCGTTCCTTTCGCGCGAGAAATGCTCACTGTTTTTTCTTCAAGCGGCTGGCGGAGGGATTCGATGACGCGTTTTTCAAATTCAGGGAATTCGTCGAGGAACAACACCCCTCGGTGCGCGAGCGTGGCTTCTCCGGGCTTTGGGAATGTCCCCCCGCCGATGATGGAAACATACGATGATGTATGGTGCGGTGCGCGAAACGGCGGGCGCGTGATGAGCGGTTCTTTTAAGGTTCCGGAAATAGAGTGAATTCCCGTAGCTTCGAGCGCTTCGTCAAAAGAGAGCGTGGGAAGAATGTCGGTAAAAGCGCGAGCGAGCATCGTCTTCCCCGTTCCCGGCGGTCCGTGCATGAGCGCGTTATGCCCGCCCGCCGCGGCAATTTCCAATCCACGCTTTGCCGTTTCTTGCCCGCGAACGTCTTCAAAACCATATTCGCGCGCACTTTCTTTTGCGGAAATTTTCGTTTCTTCCGTCGGAGAAATTTTTTGCCGGACAACATTTCCTTCTTTTGGCGGAAAGACATCAAGGTGCTCGATAATTTCTTTGAGCGTTTTGCAGCCGAATACTTCAATGCCGGAAATCATCGCCGCCTCTTTAGCGTTTTGACGCGGGAGATACACTTCTTTGAAGCCGAGCGTTTTCGCTTTTTGCGTCAAAGGAAGCGCGCCTTTGACGGGGCGCAGTTCGCCGTTCAACGACAGTTCGCCAATAAAAAGTTTCCCCGCGGGATTGAATTTTATTTCACTCTCGGCGAGAAGATACGCGAGTGCGGACGCAAGGTCGAAGAGCGAGCCCTCTTTTTTGATGTGCGACGGAGTAAGCGAAAAAACAATCTTTTGATTTTTCTGTTTCGGCGATTTGAAACCGGAATTTTTTATCGCCGCGGACATCCGGTCTTTTGATTCCTCTACGGATTTATCCGGAAGCCCGACAATAGAAAAAGAGTGGAGGCCCTTGGAAATATCCACCTCCACTCCCACGATATGCGCGCGTAACCCAACGGCTTGCGCGGAATAACATTTCGAGAACGACATAGGTTGTATCTTTTACGACATGTGTTTCTTGCAGGTTTCCGCGGCAGGGTTCGCTTCAAGGCGATCCGCTTCTATTTCTTCTCCTCCGATTTTGCAAATTCCAAAAGTCCCCGCCTCGATTTTTTCGAGGGCATTTTTTACAACAATCAGTTGGCTCTCAAGCTCCGCCTCCACCGCGTTTCTTTCTTCAAATTCTTCAAATTTGTCGGCGAGAGAATTCTCGTCTTCGGTATCAACCTGCTCCGAATCCCCCGGCGTCCCCTGCCAGCCGCCGGGTTCGGAAGGATTTTTCCGCCCCACGCTCGGAAGCTCCTCTTCGAGCCGCTTTTTCTCGGCAAGAAGCAATTCTTTGTAGTGTTCAATGTTGTTTATCATACCTTTCATGATAGCAGAATTTTTAACGAGTGCAAATCTCTCCCGATTATTGCGCTTTTCCCTCTTTTATCAAATCAAGCCGCCGCGAAACCTCCAAAAGCGCATCCTCGCTCGTGGTAATAATGAGCGTGCGCTGGTCTTTGAAAGCGTAGACGAGGGCGATGCTTCCGTCAAACTCTCGCAACACCCGCGTGTCTTTATTTTTTATGACCGTGTCGCCCCATTTTTTTTGCGAGAGCTCGCGTACGCGGTCTCCGCGCCCGAAGAGCGGGAGGAGGTCTTCCGCAAGCCCGCTTTCCCAATCGAGCATTCCCGCGAAAGCATTGTCGTAATAATCCGTTTTCAGCAGGAGGAACGGGTGGTTTTTATTGAAAGAATGAATGCCGAGCATGAAATCCGGGCGAAGCGAACGCAGAAGCATCGGCGGCATTTTTATCTCCAAGACACCAAAGAACTTGTCCGACGGAATGAGGTTTTTTTGCACGACAACGCCGTTTGGGGTTTTGGCGCCCAAGGTTTCCGTGAAAAAGAGATATTCAATGACATCAACTTTGAGCGCCTCGCCCGTGATCGTGCCGGCAATTTCTTTCGCGAGAGCACCCGGGTCTTTTCCGTCTATCGGCACCTCTTTGTTTTTTTCCGCAAAAATAAGCGGGGTGGCGCGCAACTCAAGAAGTGCGTTGTCGGCGGGATTCAATCGGAAAAATACATAATACACCACACCAATCGTTGAAAAAAGAAAAACGGCGGAAAGCAGAATGAGGGGCAGGTTCTTTCGGGATGTCGGGGATATTTCCTGCTCCCTTTTGCGCTTCTCCCGCTGTTCGTCAAGCACGAGCCGAACAAGAGAGGTCTTTTTGTCGCGCATCACCCCGGCAACGTCCTGTTGATAGGTGCGAAGCGGAGGAAGCGCGGGGGACGCTTCGGAAACGTTCTCGGCTGGTTTTTTGGGGATTTTAGTTTCATTCATGCTTTTATAATATCACTACAAAAACAACAAAGCGACACATTGACAAACTAATGTATACAGTGTACTATTAAATTTGGCAGAAAACACAAGTTTTCTTTCTTTTACTTTGATATTTGGAGGTGCAAAATGCACTTTAATAAAATAGCCACCCACCACCGGACGGATTCCGACGAGCTTGCCGGCATATGGATTGCCGCGCGATTCGGCATGGATTTGCTTTCGCAGAAATTCTCCGTTGAGTTTACCGATGCGGGGACGCGAACCCCCGACGGCAAGCCGGTTGAGACATGGATGGAAAAAGGGTTTCTCCCAATAGGAATTTGGGGAAGCCCTTTTGACGAGCACCGAAACGGCTCGCGCCCGAGAAGACATGGCGAATGTGCCGCGACGCTTATGGCGAAATACCTCGGGGTTTCCGAAGACCTGAAACTCAAACCGATTCTGAAATATATCCTTGATTGCGATTATGGGAAGCGGGATTACCAAGACGACGGATTGTCCGTATTGGTAAAAAAGATTCATTGGCTCTTTCCGACCCAACCGCTCGTGGTAATGGACTGGTTTTTCCAAGCCATGGATGTCAAATACGGCGACAGCGCGGAACCGGATAACTTTTCCATTGAATACATCTATAAACGGATGCTTTCGCTGGGATATTCCGGTGCCGAGAAGTGGTATGGGTTGGCGCAAGACGCTATGGAGGCGCAAAGGATACACTTTGGAATCATCACTCCGGCGGAGTTCAGTAAGGGTGAAGTACTCACTGTCCCTGGATACAATGGTAAAGTGAATGTGTCGGTGGTTTTGTCTGACGATGAGCTGATTTGGCCTTATTCAAAAACGAAAGACGGTGGGCGATGCGGCGTTTTGATTCAAAAGAAAAGTACCGGCAACGTCCAGATTTTTTCGGACTGGCATGTTCGGCAGATTTCCTTGGTTAACGTCGCACCGATTATTCGCAAGCTTGAAATGACGGCATGCGGAAGGCACAGTCGCAATCCCCACTGTCTCAGATGGGAAGGAAGCAGTGTCTATGGAGCCGAATGCTGGTGTTTTATGCACGACATTTTCTTATTCAACGGCAGTTTAACCGCACCGAACGTCAAACCAACCAAACTTTCATTAGAGCAAATTATAGATGGCGTCTGCGAAGGACTCACGGTAAAAAAGCCGCAAAAAACAGCAGCGTAAAATTACGCTAAAACAAAAAAGCCCAAAGCAATATTTTTTGCAGAGGGCTTTTTCTCTTGTAGAGACTTAAGTATGTTTCGGAGTAGGATTTGGGCGAGGGGTTAAAATCCGTCTTTTCTGCACCTGAGTGCCCGTATTTCGTTGCTGAATAAGATATTTATCGGAGGATTCGCAAAGGTCTACAAAATCATCCGCCGCTTCTTTCAGCTTTGCGGAAGTGGATTTGCCGAAGGACATCACCTCCACTTGCACGCCGAGGTGTTTCAAATACTCTACAAGAGGCACGAAGTCTCCGTCGCCGGAAACAATTACAGCCGCATCGATTTTTGACGCGAGGCGGATGGCGTCCACCGCAAGCCCCACGTCCCAGTCCGCTTTTTTTGCCCCACCAAAGAAGATTTGCAGGTCTTTGGTTTTGGTTTCAATCCCCATTTTCAGAAGTGCGTCGAAAAAGTTTTGTTCCTCGCCTGATTCCGTGGTGATAACATAAGCAACCGCACGAATGAGCTGCCGTCCCGCTACCGCTTCTTTGATAACTGCGTTAAAATTCACACGCGATTGATAGAGGTTGCGCGCGCTATGATACAAATTTTGCGTGTCTATAAAAACACCGACGCGCTGGTGCGCATGTTTGATTACTGCCATATAAAAAAAGTATTAAAAAATTATTATACCATATCTAATAAAATGCTTAACATTTGAGCCAGAAAATTTCGAGGCAGGATTTCGAGAAAAATACGAGATATACCGAGGTACATTGAGGATTTTTATCGAAAGCCCTGACCGAAATTTACGGGTCAAATGTTAACTGATTTTTTAGATATGGTATTAAACCCCAAAAATCATAGACACAAGGGACGACCAGTGTTGGCGCCCCTTGTGTCTGAACCTTATTGATATGAAATTTACCCCTTCAGACCGAGCTTTTTGGCAACTTCGCCGTATCGTTTCTCGTCCTTTTTCTTCAGGTATTTGACGTGCGTTCGGCGGTCGGCAACCATTTGAAGAAGCCCTTTGCGGGAGTGATTGTCTTTCTGGTTGTCCTTCAAATGAGTCGCCAGAGCGTCAATCTGCTTCGTCAGAAGCGCAATTTGCACCTCCGGCGAGCCAGTATCCTTCTCGTGAACTCGAACCTTCTTTATAAGGGTATCTTTTTGTTTTTTCTTTAACATATAAAAATGTTAGCATAAAAGCCGTTTTTTTGCAACTTTTTGGTTGGCTATGCGTTGCGGTTCAAAAAGAGGCTCAAACCGAAGAATAAAAGAGCGATGAGGACAATGGCGCCACCGCTCGGGATGTTCAGATAAAAGCTGGCGAAAAGTCCCGATAGTACGGAAATGAGGGAAAAGAGGATGCTCAAAAAAGCCGTTTTTGAAAAACTTTTTTTGAATTGCGCGGCGGTCATGACGGGAATCACCATCAGGGCGCCGACAAGAAGAGTCCCGACGACTTGCGTCCCGAGCGATACGGTAATCGCCGCCATAATCATCAGGGAGGTATTGAGCAAAGAAACGGGCAATCCGCTCGCTTTCGCCAGGTCTTCGTCATACGCCGCGGCAAAAAACTTCTTGAACAAGAAGAAAGCGAGCATGATAATCAGTGTCCCAAAAACAACGATAATCAAGAGGTTTTCGGGTGAAACCGTTGAAATGCTCCCAAAGAGGTAGCTGAAGATATTGACGTTTATTCCGCGCATTATCCCGAGCATTACCAAGGCGAGCGCGAGGCTTCCGGAAAGAAACAATGCCAGTATGGACTCGCTGAATATCTTTTTCGTCGCTCGCAATTTTTCCATTCCGAAAGCGGCAACGCCGGAAACGATAAGCGCTCCGAAAACAGGGTTGAATCCGAAGAGCACCCCGAGCACAATACCGACAAGCGATACGTGTGCCAGCGTATCCGCCAAAAGAGAATAGCGTTTCGCCACCAAAAAAATTCCGATAGTCGGCGCCAAAATTGCGATGACCGTTCCGGCGATAAACGCTCTTATCATGAAATCGTATTGGAAAATTTCAAACATGTTTTTAATGCGTGTGATGAATATGCTTTATGTGTGTTCCGTACAAACTCTCAAGAACATCTTTTTCTTGAAGCGATTCACCGTGCCCGAAACATAAGAGTCCGCGATTGAGACAGAGAATGGATTTCGCTTCTTCGGTAATGACGTCAATATCATGTGATACAAATAAAATGGTTAACCCGGTCTTGTTTAACTCTTTCAAAAAAGCATAAAATTCTTTTTGCGTTGCGATATCCACACCGACAAACGGTTCATCAAGAACAAGCACTCGCGATTCGCCCGCAAGCGCGCGGGCGACATACACCCGCTGCCTTTGCCCGCCGGAGAGCTCGCTCATAAGTTTGTTTTGAAGATCGGCAATCCGCGCCGCATCAAGCGCTTTCTTAACGGCGATTTTGTCCGCCTTGCCGTGGCGGGAAAAAATACCAAGCTGCGAGGTTCGTCCGCTTTCAACGACTTCGTACACGGTTGCGGGAAAAGAAGCGCTGTCGGAGGCGATGCGTTGCGGGACGTATCCTATTTCGGATTTTTTCCGGAAAGATTCGCTTGGAATTCCGTTTATCAAAACGGAGCCGGAATTTGGCGCAAGCAGTCCGACGATAATTTTCAACAGCGCCGTTTTTCCTCCACCGTTCGGCCCGATAATGCCGACATAATCCCCTTTTCCAACGGCAAAAGAAATGTGCTCCAAAACAGGGTTGCTTCCGTAAGCAAAACCCACGTCTTTTAATTCGATAACTGGAGATTCTGTCACTGGCATGAAAGGGCGATTTTTAGGTTTGTTAAATTTTCTTTCATAACGCTTATGTAATTTTTCCCTTGCGCAATTTCCTTGTCGGTCAATCCTTCAACAGGATTGAGCTCGAGTGTCTTTGCGCCAATTTCTCGCGCGATGGTTTCCGAGAGTTTCGGGCTCACGAGTGTTTCAAAAAATATGTATTTTATGCCCTTTGCCTTGGCGACATCAACGGTATCGGCAATGGTTTTCGGCGAGGGTTCTTCGTCGGGAGACAACCCGAGAATGTAGAGGGTGGTCAAATCATATCGGCTCGCCAAGTAATTAAATGCGTTATGTGAGGTAACAATAGTGCGGTTTTCGCAATTCGCCAGACTGTTTTTATATTCTTGGTCGAGGCTCGCGAGTTTTCTTGTAAACTCGTCCCTGTTCCTATTGTATTCTTTTTCATGCGCACCATCAATTTTTATCAGCGCATCGGCTATGATGTCCGCTTCTTTCATCGCATTTTCGGGATTAAGCCAAAAGTGCGGGTCGTATTGTTCCGCTTCTTCCGGCGCAATACTTTTCAAAGAATTCAGGTGGTCGCTCATTTTGACGACTACTACGCCCTTCTTTTTTAATTCTCCTTCTATTTTTTCTCCCCAGGGTTCCAATCCGTTGCCGTTGAAGATAATAAGATCGGCATCATACATTTTCACGATATCTTTCGGTGTCGGCTCGTAATCGTGCGGTTCGGCGCCGGCAGGGGTGATGTTCGCGACGGAAACAAAATTTCCGCCGATATTTTTCGCAAAGTCGGCAAGCGGATAGAAACTTGTTGCGATTTTAATTTTTCCCGAAGTCTCCGAAGAAGGTTTTTTCTCTGGTAGTCGGCTTGCCGCAAAAAACACGAGAGCAATAACGGCGAAAAAGATACCAGCGCCTATAATTTTTTTATTCATAACAGTTATTCTTGATTATTTTTTAATACTTCAACGGAAGTTGTGGCGGAAACAACATTCAATACCGCTTCCGGTATTTCCGGCACTGTCGTTGTCCCTTGCGCCGCCCCGCATTTTTCTTGTTCCGCCTTCAAAACGGCATTTTCAGAAAAAATGCACATCGGCTTCCTTGTGGCGCGGTCGTAAACGGTTATGCCACTCGGGTTTTCGCTCGTGCCGACTTCGAGTGTTTTCACGCTGACAATATCCGCGACAAATTCCGTCACTTTTATTTTACCATTATTTATTTCAACACCGATATCTTTCAGTCCGTTGATAAACCAAGAAATATCAAATGTTTGCGCCGCCAATTTTTTGTTCAACGCCTTAATGCCTGCGAGCGCCACGCCAGCGGGGTCAATGGTGGAAATACTTTTGTTGCCATCTTTGCCGCCAAGGCGGAACAGGTCATAAAAATCTTCCGCCATCGGACTCATGTGGGTTACCGAGGAATCTTCATTTTTATAGTTCCAAAAATAAACGGGGAGGGCGTTAATCTTCTCCAAAATATCCTCCGGACTGGTTGTTGCGAAATTTTCTTTCAATTCCCGACTTGAAGCGTTTGTCCACGCTCCCCCCTTGCTTAAATGTGCGCCGGAGTCGCTTGTCAAAGTGCCGACACGCAAGCTGCTTGCGGTGGTGGTGGACAAAACACTGTTGCCTTTCAGTTCCGCATCACCCGCTACGGTTAATTTTCCGTTCAGGTTAGCATCTAAAAAATCGGCGCTCTTGGAAGCGATATTGTCGGAAGAAAGATTGGTGGCGGAAAAGAAGGTGCCGACATCTGCTATGGCGAAACTCGGGATGTGCACAGGTTGGAATCCGGCAATGTTTTGGTCGTGGGAAGGTGCCGGTGCGCTTGCCCCGCCTCTTCCATCATCCCCCTTATCCCCTTTTTCACCTTTCTCTCCTTTGAACGCCCCTCTTGAAATGAAGTCGTTTATTGTTTCAAACATCAAACCCTTCATTTGCTCGGCGTTTGGCAATGAAACTGCCTGCGGTTTTGGCAAGGACGCGCTCTTTATCGCCGGTCTTTCTTTTTTCTTCGCGTCTGGAGAAACAAACTGCGCCTTCGCCGGATTGAACTCAACATAGGAAGCGGCGAGAACCGTTCCGCTCTTCGTCGGGACAGTCGCTGCAAGCGCGAGAATGATAATCAAATACGATACGTTTTTCTTCATAAACGGTAATGCAAACTATTTGCGTTTAGTGATAATATCGATAAGTATACAGAAAGAAAAACCGCTGTCAAGTAAATGCGAAATACTTGCATTTGCGCCGCATTTCGGTATCATATGATTATGGTTGAAAAAGTTTCGGCGAATGAAGAATTTTCCTCCCTTCTCCACCAAGCGGGTTTTAAGGCAACGCCGACACGGCTTGCTCTGCTTGGCTTGTTCCATAAAACCGGCAAGCCATTGAGTATTCGGTACATTCAAGAACATTTGAGTACGAAAAATACCGACCAGGCGACGGTGTATCGCATGGTGAATGCGCTTCTGCAAAGCGGTGTTGTGAAGTATGTGGACTTGAAGCACGGACACGGACACTATGAGCTCGCCTCTTCTTCCCACCACCACCATGCAATATGCGAGAAATGCGGAAAAATTGCGGATGTTTCGTGCGACACCAAAACTCTGCAAGCAAAAATTTTGAAATCAAGCGGGTTCTCAAAAATAAATGACCACTCTTTGGAATTTTTCGGCATCTGCGATAAGTGCGCGGCAAAAGTAAAATAAGGAAATGACACACTTCTTTCCACGAATACTGTTTTCGCTCCTATTCCTTGCCGGAAGTTTTTTTGCGCCGGGGTATGCGCACGGAGCGGAAATTATTCGCGACAAACAAGTACTTGCGAAAACGGAAGTGCTTAAGGTTCTCAAGCAAGAGGAGAGGATTATTCCCGGCACCGGCACCAAGGGACCGTTTCAGAGTTTGGAAGTAAAGATTCTTGAAGGCGAAGAAAAAGGGAAGGTTCTTACCATTGAAAACGACTACCTTAACCTCGCCGTCGGAGATGTGTTTTATTTGGTACATTCAACGAATTCTCTCGATGGGACAAACATATATTACCCGACCGACCCCTATCGGCTTCCGGTACTGTATTTTTTTGCCGGTCTTTTTGTCGTTTGCCTTTTCTTTTTCGGCGGGTGGCAGGGCTTGCGCGGATTGCTTTCGCTCGCGATAAGTTTATGGTTTATCATTTTCTTGCTTTTGCCCGGCATTATTCACGGATATTCTCCCATTTTGTTGAGTATAGGCGTGTCCTCGCTCATTATTATTCTCGGCTCGTATGTTACGCATGGGTTCAATAAAACCACGACCGCGGCGGTGGCGGGAATGATTATCACCGTCATTTTCACCGGCGTACTGGCATATTACGCCGTTTCGTCCGCACGTTTGACCGGATTTGGAGACCATGAATCTATATATGTGAATTTCAACGCGCAAGGGTCTATTGATATGGCAGGACTTCTTCTCGGCGGCATTATGATCGGGCTTCTCGGGGTGCTGTATGATATCGCCATCGGGCAAGCAATTTCTGTTGAAGAACTTCATCGCGCCGGTCCGCATTTATCAAGAAAACATGTTTACAAACGAGCCCTGCGAATGGGGAGGGAGCATATTGGAGCACTCGTGGATACTCTGGCAATAGCGTACGTAGGCGCGTCTCTGCCGCTTTTATTGCTTTTATACACCTCATCAAATTCTGTGGCGGATGTCGCAATATCGCTTAACAGTGAAGTTTTTGCGGCTGAAATTACCCGTACGCTCGTGGGCAGCATCGGGCTGATACTTGCCGTCCCGATTACCACGTTTATCGCGGTTTTTGTTTTGGTTCGGAAATAGTTAAACGGTATGGTATAATGACCGTACAAACATACGAAAAATAAAATACCCACTCTTCCTTATACCATTTCTAATACCATCTCCAACTAAGGGGGCTTTCACATTTCCGTTGTCTTGCCGTGCCACGACACGGCATCCGGTATCGTTTAATGCAACTGCAAAAAAACTTTTGCCCCAAAAAGTCATTTCGTCGCGGGAAAGACGAATGGGAAGAAGTTAATTGGAGATGGTATTAGAAATGGTATTATTTACAGGATTTATGAAGAGACGTTTATTCATGATGGTATGACTTGAATATTTATGATTCCGCTTAAAATTTTATTGAACACCATTGCATTTTTAGGCGCATTTCTGCTCTTTGCCTCTTTTTTGGGTTTTTATACATCAATTCGACCGCCAAAAATAGTTGCGGACATTACACCCAAAGAACTTGGTTTTGCTTACGATCAAGTAACATTTACAACAGAAGACGGACTTAACTTAGCCGGCTGGTTTGTGCCTTCTCGGGATAAAGCGATGGGGGGCGAATTGAACAAAACCATAATCCTTCTGCACGGTTACCCCGCCGACAAGGGAGACATTTTGCCTTCACTCGCTTTTTTACACAAGAAATATAACCTCTTTTTGTTTGATTTTCGTTACTTTGGGCAAAGTCAAGGGGCATACTCCGCCGTCGGAGCGAAAGAAACAAATGATTTAACGGCTGCGATTCGGTATTTGAAAACACGCGGCATTCATGAGGCGGGCGTGTGGGGGTTTTCTCTGGGCGGCGCGGTTGCTCTAATGACGGCTCCGCGAGCGCCGGAAATCAAAGCGATTGTTTCCGAAGCAAGTTATGCGAGATTAGACCTCATGGCTATTGAGCTGTACCGCATCCCCGTTATAAAGTTTCCGTTGGCGTATCTTACCGGACTTTGGGCGCGTATATTTTTCAGTATTGATATGAAAGCGATTTCGCCGGCCGCAAGCGGCGGCAATCTTCATATTCCGATTCTTATCGCGCATTCTCAAAACGATGAAGTCATACCGTTTCAAAACGCCCTTCTTATTCAAGAAGCGTTAAAAAATAATCCACGGGCGGAATTTTGGTTTGAAGAAAATTTAGAGCATGGCCGGTTCGGCGATGAATACCAAAAGAGAATTGAAGATTTTTTTGAAAGAAATTTGTAACCGCAAGCGAGAAAAATGTCCTGATATATTTTGAGAAATTTTTAATGAGTCCTCGATCAAAATTTAGAAATTTTCTCCCTCCAAAACTAATTTTATGAGGCGCTCGTCTGTGCTCGTGAGTTTTTTTTCGTGTATAATGATACGCATGAACCTCACGCAACTGAAAACCGAATTTTTGGAATACACCGAAATTGAAAAAGGGCGGTCTTTGAAGACGGTTGAGAATTATGACCGTTATTTGAAACGGTTTTTGGCGTTTGCTCAAATTTCCGACCCGAAAGACATTAGTGATGACCTCGTGCGGAAATATCATGTCTGGCTCAATCGTCAAACCGTGAAAGGAAATCTCCGCGGGGGCGAGGAGGGTATCAATAACGGAACCCTGAAAAAAAGAACGCAAAATTATTACCTCATCGCGCTCCGCTCTTTTTTGAAATATCTTGTGCGCCGAGGGGTTACTTCCCTGCCGCCAGAGCGTATTGACCTTGCGAAAGTGGGCGAACGCTCGCTTGACCTCATGTCTTCGGAAGATTTGGAACGCCTGCTTGTCGCGCCGGAGGGCGAGGATCTTCGCGCCCTCCGCGACCGCGCGATGCTTGAACTCCTTTTCTCCACCGGACTGCGCGTTTCCGAGCTCTGTTCCCTCTCGCGCTATATTGACTTAAAAAAAGACGAGCTTTCCGTGCGGGGAAAGGGCGAGAAAGTGCGCGTGGTCTTTCTTTCTTCCGAAGCAAAAGCTGCGGTGAAAAAATACCTTGATAAACGGGGTGATGTTGACGACGCGCTTTTTGTGAAACACACCAAAGGCGGCGCCACAACTGCAAAGTCGCTTCGTCTTGCCCCGCGGAGCGTGGAGCGCACGGTGAAACACTACGCCATCAAAGCGGGAATCTCAAAAAAGGTTACTCCTCACGTCATCAGGCACAGCTTCGCCACAGATTTGCTCGAAAACGGTGCCGACCTCCGGAGCGTTCAAGCTATGCTCGGGCACTCCAACATCTCCACCACACAGATTTATACGCATGTTACCGACAAAGGGCTTCGGGAAATACACAAGGCTTTTCATGGAAAAAAAAGAAAGGACGCCTAAACGTCCTTTTCAAGCCACGATATCGCCGCGTCTACAATAGCTCCATAATCCACGATTTCTCGCGGCGGACGTCGTCCCCCATTTTCATACTCTTTTATTTGAGCGCCTTCAATAAGCGGCAACATCTCCTTTTTGCGCCATGGACACCCGCTTCCACAAGAAACAGCGCACCGAAGCCCTCTTTTCTCTACTTCTTTTTTAAGTTTTGGAAGACAACAATAGTCGCATTCCCATATTTTTACGTCCATAATTCACCCCCTTAAATTTTCAAAGAACCAATTTTTGACAAAAAAATAACCGCAAAAGCGGTGTTTAACGAGAAACAGTCTTTGTTTGCAGTACTTTTTCGCCAATGTTTATCTTATTACTCATTGCTGTCTATACTATCGTTAATGCTTTTGCGGGTCAATATTCGGTTGTGGAAAAGTAAAAATCGCTTATACTTAAATACATGAAACTCATCTCTTGGAATGTAAACGGTCTCCGCGCTGTCCACAAAAAAGGGCTTTTTTTGCCGTTTATTCAAAAAATAAGCCCTGATATTTTGTGTTTACAGGAAACAAAATCTCACGATCACCAGTTACCGGAAGAAATAACCAAAATTAACGGCTATTTCTCCTATTTTGCTTCTTCTCAAACAAAAAAAGGATACAGCGGTGTGGCGATTTATACTAAGATTGAGCCGAAAAAGGTGGAGTACGGCATGGGAATACCGCGTTTTGACGAAGAAGGGCGGATTTTGGTGGCCTATTACGATGAATTTGTGCTTTTAAATGTGTATTTTCCGAATGGCGGACAGGGACCGGTGCGGCTGCAATACAAGTACGATTTCTACGATGCTTTTTTGAAATTTATTGATAGATTGAAAAAGGAGGGGCGCAAAATAATCTTTTGCGGAGATGTGAATACGGCACACGAGAGCATAGACCTCGCCCGCCCGAAAGAGAACGAAAAGAACACGGGATTCTTGCCGGAAGAGCGCGCGTGGATTGATGAGGTGATAGCGCACGGGTATGCAGATACCTTTCGCTATCTTCATCCGAACAAAAAAGATACGTATTCATATTGGGATATGAAGACTCGCGCACGCGACAGAAATGTCGGGTGGCGCATTGATTATTTTTTCACAAGTGCAAATCTTTTGCCAAAAATAAAGTCCGCAAACGTCCTATCGGACATCTATGGTTCCGACCACTGCCCAATTACACTTGAATTAGAGCCGTAGATTAGTGTGTCTTTTAAGAAAAAAGTTATCCACAGGTAGATACTTGCACATGTCCTATAGATTGTTATACTAATAACAGATCGGTGGTTATATAAAAAAATAGATATATTGAGAACAGAAAATTATTTTTCTTCTCACGCTCATAACGAGCAAACAGTCTATACTTTATAGACACTAAATAATTAAGTCAAAACCGCCTTTCGTTCCTTATCTCCTAAGAGTAGAAGAAATAAATACAAGAAACAAAGGGCGCCACGGCGCCCTTTTCTTTTGCTTATACTGCGTGAGCAGTTCGCGTATGCGAACTGCTCACGCAGCGTAGAGATGAAGAATTAAAACAACCCCCGTATATCCTCCCAAGTCAGTTTTTTGAATAAATCGCCTGATTCGCCGACGAGGGCGTCGAAGAGGAATTTTTTGCGTTTTTGAAGCTCGATAATTTTTTCCTCAATCGTTCCTTCGGTTACGAGTTTGTACACATTTACGGTGTTTTTCTGCCCGATGCGGTGCGTGCGGTCTATCGCCTGATTTTCCACGCTCGGGTTCCACCACGGGTCAAAAATAATAACATTGTCCGCGGAAGTGAGCGTGAGTCCCGTTCCGCCGGCTTTCAAACTGATGAGAAATACCGTTTTGCTCTTATCTTCGTTAAAAGAAGCGACGACGTCCTTGCGATTATTCGTTTTTCCGGAAAGGTACGCGTATCCTATTCCGCGGCTTTTCAATTCTTCCGCCAAAATATCAAGCATGCTCGTAAATTGGCTGAAAACAAGGACTTTTCGCCCAGCGGCGGCGATATCCTCGACGAGTTCATTGAAAAGCTCGAGTTTCGCGGACTCGTATTTGCGGTAATCCTTATCTTTTAAAAGCAGTACGGGATGATTGCACACTTGCCGGAGCTTCGTCAGCCCGGCGAGAATGTGAATGTGTGATTTTTCGTACCCCTTGGTTTTTACTGAGTCAAAAATATCTTTTTTTACCCGCGCGAGAATTTCTTGATACAAAACATTTTGCGCGTCTGTCATTTTACACGAGCGTACTTGCTCGATTTTATCGGGAAGTTCTTTTAAGACTTCGTGTTTGGTGCGGCGAAGCATAAAACACTCGATTTTCTGCCGCAAATGCGCGAGGGCGCGGGCATCGTTTTCTTTCATGATGGGTTTCAGAAAACTGCGCGTGAACGATGCGTGATTCCCAAGAAATCCCGGCATGAGAAATTCAAAAAGCGACCACACTTCCCCCACAGTATTTTCAAGGGGCGTGCCGGTGAGCGCGAGACGATATTCCGCGTCTATTTTTTTGACCGCCTGCGCATTTTTCGTCGTGTGATTTTTTATATTCTGCGCCTCGTCGAGAAGGAGGTAGTGAAAGGGTATTTTCCTTTCCCTGTATGTTTCTTCATCTCTTTGAAGCGTGGCGTAAGAGGTAATCGCAAGGTCAAAATCACCGATACGGCTGATTTTTTCTGCACGTTCGGCTGGTTGTCCGTCAAGAACGACAACTTTCATGGTAGGAAAAAATTTCATCGCTTCATCTTGCCAGACCGAAAGCAGTGTTTTCGGGCACACCACAAGCGACGTGTTTTCCGTGCTTTTGTTCATGTGGATGAGGGTGAGCGCTTGGAGCGTTTTTCCCAAACCCATATCGTCTGCAAGAACGCCCGCAAAGCGATATTTTCGGAGAAAATGAAACCAGTGTATTCCGTCTTTCTGATAATCGCGAAGAATTTTATCGGGAGCGGAGGGAATGCGGACTTTTTTGACCGGCCGGCCGCTTTTCGCCTCTTTCATAAATTTTTGAAAGCCATCGGAAAGCTTTGCATTGTAATACTCGGAGGAAGTGAAAATGTTATCAAGCTCGGGCGCATTATATACGCGCCCCTCGAACTGTCCATTTTCGCGTTCATTGAAACTCTCAAGCATAGCGACAAACCGCTCCAATTCTTCGCGATTCGTTACCTTCTTGAGTGTGCCGTCCGCCATTTTTAAGAAGTCGCGGTTATTGTTTATGTAATCCCGCAAATCTTCCGGCAGAATTTTATCTTCCCCGCAGTAGCACGCGACATCGAAAGCGAGCCAGTCTATCTCGGCGTCCATTTGCACGGCGAAATCCGCCTTGAAATTTCCGGTCGCAGTTTTCAATTCATCTTTTGTAAATTCAATCGGAAACCCGAGCTTTTTAATTTCCGCAAACGCGCCGAACGCGAAGTTTGCAATCTGTTTTTCACCAATCCGATGGCACTGTACGTGCTTATTGAAACCGCACAACTCGTCGTAATAAAACTTTTTGAAAAGCTCAATTTCTTTCTGTTTCGCAATTTTTGCATACCCAACCACGTTTTCAGAAATGTGCACGAGGTGTGTTTCGTGTGGTGACACGCTCGGACGCTCAAAAGAAACTCTCCCCATATATCGCGAAGCGGAAACTGATTCCGACACATCGATTTTTTTCATTCCGTAATCCATCATCGCGCGCATATCAAGCGTACTGTTCTCGCGGTCGTAATCAACAACAATCACC
>Ga0209515_10003307_pt1 | contig 23380 bp, 12 predicted proteins | sample Subgroupgradi54m_FD_187454 | JGI IMG/M metagenome (GOLD analysis project Ga0209515, IMG submission 187454) | Subsurface groundwater microbial communities from S. Glens Falls, New York, USA - GMW60B uncontaminated upgradient, 5.4 m (SPAdes)... ... | reverse complement strand
CGCTGGTGCACTGCACGTGGTTGGCGCCCAGTACCAGGTGCTGATCGTCGGATCAGTCCCGTCGCTGCCATTGGTGCCCACGTTCACCAGCTTGTAGAACTTGCCGTTGGCGGGGTACTTCACCACCGCGCCGAGGGTGTAGTTGATGTTGGCCGCCCATGTCACAAAGCTGCAGCTCGGCGCAGGTGCGGGTGCGGGCGCAGGTGCGGGTGCGGGTGCGGGTGCGGGTGCGGGTGCGGGTGCCGGTGCAGGCGCAGGCGCCGGTGCAGCGCCCTCTGCCGCCGCGAACGCCTTGAAGAACTGGAAGTTCGCGGTGTTCACCCCCGAAGCCTTGTCACCCGACGCCCCTGGCGCGTCGCGCTGGAAGTCCCAGTAGGCCAGAAGCGCAATGCCGTTCTGTTTTGCGAACGACGCCACCGCGTCGGCATGTGCCACCGTGAAGACACCGGCATCGTCGTTGCGGCCGATCATCGGCGTGATGCCCACCATGGCGAGCAACTGCGCGTTGCTCTTGCCGGGGAACACGCTGGCGAGCTGGTTGGCCGTCGACTGGGCCGCCTGGATGGCGAACTTCCCCATGTCGCCGTTGTAGCCGTAGTCCATGGCCATGATGTTGACGACGCCCACCCGCACGCCGGCGCTGACCGCGCTCTGGATCACTGCCAGTCCGTCGGCATCCAGCCCTTCGGGCATCACCGCCAGGGTGAACGAGACCACCAGGTCCGGGTACTTGGCTTGCAACGCCGCAATCGCCGTACTTCGCACGGTGTTCAGTGCACGGTTGGCCGATTGCGCGCCCTCGACATCGAAGTCGAGGTTGCGGAAACCATGTCGTTGAATCAGCCCGTCGATCAGCGTGCTCATCTGAGTCGCGCTGCAGGCCGCTTCCAGGTACGTCCCCGACGCCCCGCCGAAGGACACGATGACCTTGCCTCCGGCCTGTTGGAACGAGGCGATGTCGCTGGTCATGTTGACGTCGATGGTGTGCCCGCCGTCGTCATAGCTGCAGCCGCTGGTGCCGGCGACGACGAAGGCCAGCGTCGCCGCGTGCAGCCCGGCCTTGTTCCTCGCGTCCATCAGGCTCGAGACGTTGTAGCTGGTGTCTCCGAACGCCCAGGTGGCGAAATAGGGCGCGACGGTGGTCCCGCCGCCGCTGCCGGAGCTGACCGCCAGCGCGTGCGCCCTGCCGGGCGCCGAGAGCGGGGTGGCTGTGTCCGGCGCCGTGTCGCTGCCGCCACCCCCGCATGCAGTCAGTACCCCTGCACTGACCAGGCAGGCCGCAAGTTCCTTCAACGAGCTCGTGATCGGTGAACGCTTCAAAGTTGTCTCCAGACATTGGTGAACTGCGTGGTTCTGCCGTCGCATGGCGTGGCCTTTCGAGCCGCGGCCGGCAGCAGGTGGGGAGACTAGTCGGCGGGCGCCGCCGCCCGTGTATTCGTTTCGTCCCAGTTTGTGTCAGTTCTTGACCGGATCGGCATCACAGCGCCCGGCAAGCGCTCGCCTGGTCGTCCGCTGGCCATCGACGACAACTCCTTCCGATGGCCGAACGCGCTTGACACTCTGCCATGCAGAGTTTTAAACTCTGCGAAACAGAGTCAACTGCCATGGCCGATGCATATCGAGAACTCGATTCGATTCATTCGATGCTGGCCCTGGGCCACCGCAGCGTTCGCTTGGAGCGGCACAGTCTGCTGTTGATCGGCGCAGTCGGCGGCTTCCTCAGCGTTGGCACCGACTGGGTCATCACGAAGGATCGGTTTCCCGACCAAAACGAGCACGCTCTGGCTCTCCTGCTCTGGCTCACCTTCTGGTTGGCTGGCGTGTCGCTGCTCGATCATTGGCTGACGCGCCGTGCACGGCAGCGACGCGCCGAAACCTTGCCGTTCGCGCAGGCACAAATCACTCGCGCATGGTGGATGCTGCTCTCGGTCGGCACGCTGAGTTCGTTTGCGATGTTTTTCTATGGCGGCGGCGAGATGATCTACGCCTTGTGGATCGTGCTCCTGGGGTTGGGCATCTACTTGTTCGGTCTCTTCTCCCGACCGCTGGTCGAGTGGATCGGCATTGCAACCATCCTGTTGGGCGTGCTTGCCTTGGCTGCCAAGTTGCCCTTCGGGGCGACGCGTTGGCTCAATGCCTCGTGCTTCGCGATCGGCATTCCGCTGGCCGGCTGGTTGGCCCCGCGGGTCGATGCAAGAAGCTGGATCACACGGATCGGCGTTCTTCTGGTCTGGATCTGTGCCGTCGTGGCGCCGGCGCTGCTGATCGTCAAATCGACACCCGTCGTGTCGCCTTCAGGTCGCGTCCTCAGCTTGGGCTCAAGTGCTATCCCTGGCGGCGAGCAAACACTTCGGCTGGAGCCCGGAACTCGGTTGCCACTGCAAATCGACCTCGACGGGGCGATCCTGACCACCCAACCCCAGCCGGCCCTCGCTCTGACCTTGATGCTTCCCGTCGACCTGGCCTTGCAGGATGGTCAACCCGAAGGCCGCTACAGGCTCGGCGATGGCGTCTGGCGCGCCATGCACGACGGCGGACCCCGGCTGGTGATCGACGCCATCAAGATTCACATGGACGGCAGCAAGCCCGAGATCCGGGTTCACGCGCGCCTGAGCGACCGCAGTCTGAGCGCAGTGCGGCCATGACCAGCAAACTGCCAACGCTGGACCCCTTGCTGCATCAGCCCGCGCGCACCCAGATCGTTGCCTTTCTGTCGGGTCGCGGCGAGGCGAGCTTCACAGACCTGAAGCTCGCACTGGAAGTGACCGACGGCAATCTCGGCGCCCATCTTGGCAAACTCGTCGAAGCCGGGTTGGTCGAGTCGCACGAAGCCTGCGCAGGCAGCCGTGCACAGACGGTCTTCAGCCTCACGCCCGCGGGGCGAGCGGCGCTCAAACAGTACGTGGCACACCTGTCTGCCCTGATGAACATCGGCACCCGCAAGGGCGCCAAGGTACCCGCTCTCGCTCGCCTCAATCCAAAGTCCTGAACCCATGAAAACCTGGCCCATTCTTGCCGCGCTCGCAATCCTTTCTGGCTGCGCCGCGGCGCCTGCGCGTCCGAGCCGCTTCAATCAAGGCGATGAGGAGGCAGCCAAGGCATACCTCACGAAGCTGATTGCCTACGAGATGCAGAACAGTTCGACCCCCGGCCTGAGCATCGCGCTGGTCGATGATCAGCGTGTCGTCTGGGCCCAGGGGTTCGGCTATGCAGATCTCGAGCACAAGGTTCCCGCCACCGCGCAAACGCTCTACCGGGTCGGCTCGATCTCCAAGCTGTTCACGGACACCGCCGCCATGCAACTCGTCGAACAGGGAAAGCTCGACATTGATCGGCCCTTGCAAACCTACCTGCCCAACTTCACGATCAAAGAGCACGCAGCCGACGCAGCCGCCATCACGCCGCGTCTGCTCATGACCCACCATTCCGGCTTGCCCCGCGACTGGGCCAAGGGGTTCATGACACCTGAGCCCGCGACATTCACCTCGGTCATCGACGACATCCGCGAGGAGTACGCAGCCTATCCGCCCCGAGAAGTCTTCTCCTACTCCAACCTGGGCATCACGCTGCTCGGCAGCGCCATCCAGCAGCTCAGCGGCACGGCGTTTGCAGACCACGTCAAGCAATCCGTGCTGATGCCGATGGGCATGTCGGCCTCGTCGTTTGAGACCGGAGTGTCTTCGTCGACGCTCATGGCCAAGGCCTACAAAGGCCATGAGGCCAAGGCCGAACCGTCATTGCGAGACATTCCGGCCGGTGGCCTCAACTCCAGCGTGGCCGACCTGAGCCGCTTCATGTCGATGATGTTTGCCGGCGGAATGTCCGGGGAGCATCGGATCTTGAAGGCGGAGACGATTGCCGAGATGCTTCGTCCTCAGAACAGCGATGTTTCCCTGGACATGAACTTTCATGTCGGACTCGGCTGGATGCTGAGCACGCTCGGGCGTTCCACCATTCAGGGCGGCGGCGTCGTGGCCCATCATGCCGGCGCGACGGAGCTGTTTCGCAGTCAGATGTACATCCTGCCGGAGCACAAGCTTGGCGTGGTCGTCCTGGCGAACTCGAGCACCGCAAGGCAGGCCATTGATCATGTGGCAACCGCGGCGCTTTCGATGCAGCTTGAAGCCAAGACAGGCATCAAGCAGCCGCCGTTCGTCACGATCCCAGCGGCTGCGCAACCTGTCTCCGATGCGACCGTGGAGGCCTATGTGGGTGACTACACCACGATCGCGGGTCCGGCGAGGGTCTTTAGCGAAGGCAAGAATCTGCGTGCGGAGTTGGCCGGTCGCAGATTCGATCTGGTGCAACGAAGCGACGGCCTGTTCGCACTCGACTACGCGTTGCTCGGGATGTTCCACCTCAATCTGGGCGGCCTCGAGGATGCAGGACTTTCGGTGCGAAAGATTGGTGGACATGATGCGCTCGTCGCGCGGATCGGATCTCAAGAGATGCTGGTGGGCGACCGAGTCTCGCCGCCGAAGTCGCTCGGCGACTGGCAACGCCGCCTCGGCGACTATGAGATTGCCAACCTTGGCGACGACCACAGATTCATCGAGAGAATTCGACTCACCGAAGAACGCGGGTTTTTGATCGTCGAGCTGACCATGACAGATCCGCCCGGTCGCAAACAGCGCCTCTTGTTGATGCCGCAGTCGAACACCGTTGGACTCTTGCTTGGGCCTTTGGGCGATGCCGGCGAAGCCGTTCGGGTACAGACTGTCGAGGGCGAAGAGCGCCTGGTCGTTTCAGGCTATCAGGCAAAGCGTGTTTTGCATTGATGCCGTGCGGGCTTGGTGCACGGCATCAACCCCAGCGTCGTGCGCCGGCGGCAACTGACGCGCAAACGTCGGTAAACGCCCCGGTTGTCGCCCGTCATCCTTACTCCGGGCGGTTCCGATGCCGGAGCTCGCGCGCATCTGGCGCGTGCTCGATCGAGACGCTGCGGCCGGTCCACTACAGTACGAGCGCGCTACCGGAGGAGAGCTGTGCCGACGCTGCGAACCCATTTGCCGATCACCCCACGAAGGAATGACATGCCCGAGATCTCGTCGAAATTCGCCTGGCGCGCAGGACTGCTCCTGGTCCTGCTGATCGCCGTTGCCGTGCTGTGGCCGTTCTACTCGGTGCCCACCGGGAGCCGCGGCGTCGTCACGCAATTCGGCAAGATCGTCGGCATCGAAGGCGAAGGCCTGGCGGTGCTGCCGCCGTGGCAGAAGCTGAACAACTTCAACATCCGCGCCGAACAGGCCGACGTGGAAAAGGCCGACGGCAGCACCAGCGACACGCAGCCGGTGTCGGTGAGCCTCACGGTGCGCTATTCGATCGCCACCGATCGGGTGGCCGAGGTCTACGAGAAGTACAGCCACAACGGCGACCTCTCGTCCTATGTGCAGACGGCCACCGCCGAGGTCTTCAAGGCCGTCACCGCGCGCTACAGCGCGCCCGACCTCATCGCCAAGCGGGCACTGGTGTCGAACGACATCAGCTCGGCCTTGCGCGCCAAGTTGAGCGTGTACGGCGCCCAGGTGATCAGCGTCGACATGCGCAACTTCTCCTTCTCGCCGAGCTACATGCAAGCGATCAACGAGAAGGTGACGCAGGAGCAGTTGCGCCTCGGCGCCGAGAACAAGCTGAAGACGGTCGAAGCCGAACAGAAGCAGAAGGTCGCGATTGCCGAGGCCGAAGCGAATGCGCTCAAGGCCAAGGCCGACGGCGAGGCCTATGCGAACCTGAAGGTGGCCACCGCGCAGGCCGACGCACTGAAGATCCAGAACGCCGCGCTCGCGCAGAACAAGGACGTGCTCGAGCTGCGCCGCATCGAAGTCGAGCTGGAGAAGGCCAAGCGCTGGAACGGCGCGCTGCCGCAGGCGGTGTATTCGGGCGCGCCGATTCCGTTCATGAACGTGAACAAGTGACGCCGCTTCAAGACCGGCTCGGGGTGTCGGATGTCTTCGCCGAGGGCCCGGCCCGAACCCGCATCGTCTGGATCGCCGACCTGCTGCCCCATCAGATGGCGCCGGCCATCGAAGGCATGATCGAACAAGGAATGATCGCGATGAAACAATCGCTGGAACGCACCGGCCTGGGCGGGCCTTCTGCTCAGATCGGTCCGCGAGGCGCGGAATGAGCTCGCCGCGTAGCTGACGTTCGAACCGGCGCCCCGCCCGACCATGCCTCCACAGAACGAGCGTTTTCCGAGTGCGCTGCAAGCCTTCCTGCTGATCGTCGCGCTGTTCCTGGTCGAGTACCTGGTCTCGGCAGCGGTGTACGACATGCAGGGCATTCTCAGGATGACGCCCGCGCAGTTCGACGCCATCGTGTCGGTGCTCGCCAACGGCTGCCTCTTCAGCCTCGTCATGCACGTCAAGCGACTGGGCTGGCGGGATCTGTTTCATCCGTCGAGCGCCTCGCCACGCGCCACCTTCGCTTTGCTGGTCGTTCCGGTTGCCATGCTGGTGCCGGCGCTGGTGCTGATCGTGTCGGCGCTGCTGGATGCTTTGCTCGACGTCGTGCCGATGTCGGCGCGCGAGGAGGCCATGTTTGCCCGCATGGCGGCCGACAGTCTGGCTTCGGTGACCGTGACGTGTGTCATCGCACCGGTGGTCGAGGAGATGCTGTTTCGAGGCGTGATCCTGCGCAGCTTCCTGACCCAGTACTCGCGCCGGACCGCCATCCTCGGCTCGGCCGTGCTGTTCGGCTTCGCCCACCTCAACATCTATCAGTTCGTCGTCGGAGTCATCCTGGGTTCGCTCGCCGGCTGGCTCTACGAACGCACCCGCTCGCTGATCCCCTGCATCGCGCTGCATGCCTCGTACAACTCGGCGCTGACGGCGCTCGATTGGCTGGCCCGGACCCACACCTCGACACTCGCCGAGCCCAGCTCCGTGTTCACCTGGGTCGGCTCGCTGCTTCTCGCCGCGCTGAGCAGCCTGATGCTCACGCGCATGCTGCACCGCTCGCCGCAGAGGTCGTGATCAACCCAACGCGAACAACTCCCTCAACTCGCCGACCGGCAGGTTGCCTATCCATTGCTCGCCGCTGCCCACGCTCAGGTCGGCCAGCTCGCGCTTGGCGCGCATCATGTCGTTGATGCGTTCCTCGAAGGTCGCACGGGTGATGAAGCGGTGCACCTGCACCTTGTGCTGCTGCCCGATGCGGTAGGCGCGGTCGGTGGCCTGCGCTTCGACGGCGGGGTTCCACCACAGGTCGAAGTGGATGACGTTGGTGGCGGCGGTCAGGTTCAACCCGGTCCCACCCGCCTTCAGCGAGAGGACGAACACACGCTCGGTGCGGTCGTTCTGGAAGCGCTCCACCATCGCGTCGCGCTGCGCGCGGGCCACCCCGCCGTGCAGGAACAGCGGCCGGCGCCCCTGCGCTTCACCCAGCCACGCGCACAGCAGCTCGCCCATCTCGCGGAACTGCGTGAAGACGAGCACCTTCTGGTTGGCGGCGTGGATCTCGTCGACGAGCTCCATCAGGCGCTCGGCCTTGCCCGACAGCGCAGCGTCGCGCTGCCCGCGCTTGAGGTACTGCGCCGGATGGTTGCAGACCTGCTTGAGCGCCAGGATCATCTGCAGCACCAGGCCCTGGCGCTTGAAGGTGTCGGAGGTGCCTTCGAGGCTCTTCAAACCCTCCTGCACCACCGACTCGTACAGCGCCGTCTGGGCCTGGGTCAGCATGCAGTACTGGTCCTGCTCGATCTTGTCCGGCAGGTCGCTGATGATGCTCTTGTCGGACTTCAAGCGGCGCAGCAGGAACGGCGCGGTGACGCGCCTGAACCGGCTCACGGCCTGCGCGTCGCGATGGGTCTGGATCGGAACCGCGAACTCCTTGACGAAATGCGCCGCACTGCCCAGGTAACCCCGGTTGGCGAAGTCCATGATGCTCCAGTACTCGGACAAGCGGTTCTCCACCGGCGTGCCGCTCATCGCGATGAAGCATTGCGCCGGCAGCGACTTGATCGCCTTGGTCTGCGCGGCCGCCGGGTTCTTGATGTTCTGGGCCTCGTCGGCGATGACCACGCGCCACGGCACGGCCTTGAGCTTGGCCGACTCGCTGCGCGCAACGCCGTAGCTGGTCAGCAGCACCTCGGGGCGTTGCGCACCGAGCTCGCGCTTGCTGCCATGGAAGACGCCCACCGTCAGGCCCGGGGCGAAGCGCAGCAGCTCCTTGTGCCAGTTGGTCAGCAGGCTGGTGGGCATGACCACCAGTGCCGACGCATGCTCGAGCGCGCCCTCCTCCTTCAGCTTCTGCAGCGCCGCGATGACCTGCAGTGTCTTGCCCAGCCCCATGTCGTCGGCGATCACGCTGCCCAGGCCGATTCGCGCATTGCGGTACAGCCAGGCGTAGCCGCGCTCCTGATAGGGCCGCAGCGTGGCCCGCAGGCCCGCCGGCAGGGGCACGTCGCCGGCCGCGACGAGCTGCTGCACGATGCGCTGCGCCCGCGCATCGAGCCGCACCGCCGCGCCGCCGTACTCGCCGGCCAGGGCCACCCGCATCAGCTCGGCGGCATCGGGCTTGGGCGGCTTGTCGAGTTGCACGCGCAGCCGCTCGATCTGCAGCGGATCGAGGTAGACGTACTCGCCTTTGAAACGCACGATGCCGGTGGCCTGCTTGACCAGGCGAGCGAACTCGGCACGGGTGATCAGTTGGTCGCCGATGGCCACCTTCCAGTCGAAGGAGAAGATGTCGTCGGCGCTCAGGGAACTCGGGCCCGCGCCGGCACTGCCTTTGATCTGCATCGACAAGCGCGGGCGCAACAGGCGGTCCAGCGCCTTGGGCAACAGTGCGCGCACGCCCAGCAGGCGCACTGCCGGCAAGGTGTCGAACAGGAAGCCCGCCAGTTCGTCGGACGCGAGGGCCAGCGGTGTGCTCGCACCGCTGCTCACATGCGCGGCAAGCGGCGGGAAGAACTCTGCCAGCACCGCCACCTGCTGCAGGATGGGGTATCGCGCCTTGGCCCAGCGCGCTTCGCCGATCACGTCCGCCAGCGGCACGGGCAGCTGCGTCGCCGGCGTGTTGCGGTCCACGCCGCGCTCCACCGCGAGGCTCAGCGCGAAACCGCCCGCGGCGCGCTCGCTCTCGTCCAGGCAGAGCAGCGGCGTGTGCTCGTGACGCGCAAGATGCAGCCGCGCCAGCCAGTTCTGGATGCTGCCCGGGATCGCAGCTTCGCCGGGGCCGTCGAAACGGGCCGCGCCACTGACGAAGAACAAGGCCAGCGTCTTGTCGGCGGCGGGCTTGTCGCGCTCGGCCGCGCTCCAGGCCTGGATGTAGTGGGCCAGGAACAGTGAACACAGCACGCTGGCTTGGTCAGCTGCGCCGATGCTCCAGGCAGCGCCCTTGGCCTTGACACTGCGCTTGCGCTGCGGCGTCGCGGCGGGCTGCAGCAGAACCATCCCCGCAGGCAGTGCATCGGCCAGACGCTGCAACAGATCGCGCACCGCCCCGTCGAGCGTCGCGGGCAGCCACCGAAGGCGCACGCCGGGCCCGTCGCCGGCGTGGATCTGCGGCACGACGGCGCCCTTGGCGAGCAGGTGCAGCGCCAGCAGCCGCACCGCATGCAATGCGGCGAGCCGGGGCTGCAGGTCGGGCAGCCGATGGGCGGCCACCTGCCCCAGGCGATCTGCAAGGCTTGCGAATCCACCCCTGGCAGCTTTGTCCGACTGCAGGCCCGAGAGAGTGGCGACGCCGCCGGCGGCCAGCGTCAGGGTCGGGCTGTCCTGCGGGTCGAAGTCGTCCGCGGCATCGGTGGCCGCCGCGTCGAGCGCCTGGCGTGCCGACTTGGCGACTCGCCCCAACACGCGAAGCCCGGCCTCCCTGAAGTCGGCCGCGGCGAAGAAGGTCGGGTGGGCGGGTAGCACGCGCCACAGCGGCTGCAACAGCTCGGGCAGCGCGCTGAAGTCGAGGCGCTCGAGCGCACCCGGATCGCCGCCGTTCGAACTCTCGGCGGGAACCGCGGCGCTGTTGCCCAGCAAGTCGGCCAGTGCGGGCAACTGGGCGCCGGCTTGGGGCTCGATGTGGATGTCGCGTTGGCGCAGTGCCGCGGCCAGGTCGAGGCCGCGCAGCGAGAACACAAGGAACGGGTTGCCATCGATCTCGCGGCTGAGCAGATAGATCACCGCTGCCAGGTGCTTGCACGGCACGGCCCAGTCCGGGCACGAACACTGCATCGACAGATCGCGCCAGCGTTTCGGAAACACGCTGATGCCGAGCGACTCGGCCGCCTCGAGCACGGCCGGATCCAGCTCGCGATTGAGCAGCCTGGCGATCAGCGCCGGGTCGCCCGCCAGCCGGTCGAGCAGCCGGGCCGAGTCCTTGGCCGCCAGCGGCGGCACGGAAATCGTGACCTCGTACGGCCGCGGCCGCGAGCCCTGCACGCGGGCTGCGATAGCACCTCCCGTGACCACCAGTTCGCGCACCGCCCCCTTGTTGGCGTAGCTGCGCCCGCGCGGCAAGCGGTTGTCGAAATCGATGTGCGACAGCGCCTGCAGCCACTGCTCGCCCCACCATGTTTTGCCGTATGTTGCTCGAGTCATCGCGGGATTGTGCGTGCCTTGGCACATACTTCGATCCGGGCAGCGTCGCCCGTGATCCCAGTGTGAACATGCCAGACCACCCGCCCACCGTCGCCGACCTCTTCGCCGCCTTCGCCTACTTCAGCGGCCTGAGCCTGGAGCGCTACCTGGTCTTCGTGGCCATCTCGTTCGCCGCCCTGTGGTGGCTGGCGCGGCGCCCCGGCTGGCGCGCGCGCATCCAGCCCGGCGCGGCGTCGGCACAGCAGCTCAAGCGCGAGCTGTTCCTGAGCGGCACCGCGATCCTGATCGGCGGCGCCATCGCACCGATGCTGATGCTGCTCGGGCTGCGCCAGCAGCTTGCGTTCTACCGCAACATCGCCGATCACGGCTGGTTCTACTTCTTCTTCAGCATCGTGCTGATGATGTTCGTGCGCGACACGCTGTTCTACTGGTTCCACCGCGCGATGCACCACCGCAGCGTGTTCCGCTTCGCGCACCGCAGCCACCACCTGTCGACCAACCCGAACCCCTGGACCAGCTACTCGGTGCACCCGATCGAGAGCATCTTCGACACGGTGATCACCTTCGTCGTGATCCTGTTCTTCGTGCCCAAGCACCCGCTCGCCTACCTGATCTTCCTGTGGCTGGATGCGGCCGTCGCGGTGATGGGCCACGTCGGCATCGAGATCTACCCGCGCGGCTTCTCGCGCCACTGGCTCGGGCGCTGGCTCAACACCTCGACGGCGCACAACGCGCACCACGCGACGGCGCGCCACAACTACAGCTTTTACTTCCTGTTCTGGGACCGCCTGATGGGCACGCTGGACCCCGAGTACGACCGCCGCTTCGACGCCGCCACCGAGCGCCCGTCGCCGCGCGCCGGCGTGGCACAGACTGCGTGACCGCAGGCACGCCGATTGCCCGTCAAACACTCCTCGAACGCCGGGAAACCGCGGCGGCAGCGACGAGCGCTGACCTCACGTCCGCAGGCATGTCGGTCCCCACTGACACCGTGGGCGGCCGGCATTTGCGTTTTCAGGTCTGTACACTGACCGCGAGCGGCCGACGGTCGCTGGCGCGCCCTACAAAACCACATCCAGCGGGGTACTTGTGAAGGCGACTTCGGCAGGGAGTTGGATCGAGTGGCTGGTCGGCCTGGCCGGCAGCCACAACGCACTGCTCGGCGCCGCGGCGACGAGCACCGAAGAGGCGCCGCTGCGCTCGGAGCTGTTCACCGCCGACCAGATGGCGCAGCATGGCAAGAGCCTGGCGGCGCAACACGAGCTCACCCTCGCGCATGCGCCCGACCGGCTGCTGCCGCGCCTGGCGTCGAACGAGAAGGTGCTGGTCGAGGTCTGCGCGCTGCTCGCCAACAACGCCGAGTCGCACCGCCGCGTCACGCCGGCCGGCGAATGGCTGCTCGACAACTTCTACCTCATCGAAGAGGAAATCCGCACCGCCAAGCGGCACCTGCCGCGCGGCTACAGCCGCGAGCTGCCGCAGCTGCGCGGCGGGCCGTCGGCCGGGCTGCCGCGGGTCTATGACCTGGCGCTGCAGGTCGTCGCGCACGGCGACGGCCGGCTCGGGCGCGGCACGCTGACCCGCTTCGTCGCGTCGTACCAGAGCGTCAAGGCGCTCAAGCTCGGCGAACTGTGGGCGATTCCGATCATGCTGCGCCTCGCGCTGATCGAGAACCTGCGGCGCGTCGGCGCGCGCATCGCGTCCGGCCGCAACGCCCGCAACATGGCCGACACCTGGGCCGACAAGATGCTCGACGTGGCCGAGCGCGACCCGAAGAGCCTGATCCTCGTCATCGCCGACATGGCGCGCTCCGACCCTCCCATGACCGGGCCCTTCATTGCCGAGCTGGCGCGCCGGCTGCAGGGGCGCAGTGCGGCCCTGGCGCTGCCGCTGACCTGGATCGAGCAGCGCCTGGCCGAGTCGAACCAGAGCATCGAGCAGATGGTGCAGGCCGAGTCGCAGGCGCAGGCCGCGGCGCAGGTCTCGGTCAGCAACAGCATCGGCAGCCTGCGTCTCTTGGGTGCGATGGACTGGCGCGAGTTCGTCGAAACACTGAGCCTGGTCGACCAGACGCTGCGCGAAGACCCGGCGGACGTCTACGCGCGCATGGACTTCTCGACCCGCGACAACTATCGCCACGCGGTCGAACGCATCGCCAAGTTGAGCCCGCTGGCGGAAGCCGAGGTCGCGCGCGCCGCGATCGACCTGTCGCAGAGCGGCAAGCAGGCGAGCGACAAGCGCGAAGCCCACGTCGGCCACTACCTGATCGGCAAGGGCGTCGACCAGCTCGAACGCGTGACGCACGTGACGCTGCCGGTGCTGCAGCGCTGGCGCCGCGCTGCGGGCAGGCGCCCGCTGCTGCTGTATGGCGGCACGATCGTGATGCTGAGCCTGCTGCTGGCCGGCGGCGCCGTGCTGTGGGCCTCCCAGGGCTTGCGCGTGCTGCCACTCACGCTGCAGCCCGGCTGGTGGATGCTGCCCGCAGGCCTGCTGGTGCTGCTGGCCGCCAGCCAGTTGGCGCTCGGGCTCGTCAACTGGGCGGTCGGCCAGGTCACCGCACCGCGGCCGCTGCCGCGCATGGACTTCGCCTACGGCATTCCCACCACCTCGCGCACGCTGGTGGTGGTGCCGACGATGCTGGGCAGCGAACAAGGCATCGAAGACCTGGCCGAGGCGCTGGAGGTGCGCTTCCTGGCCAACCGCGATCCGCAGCTTCACTTCGGCCTCTTGACCGACTTTTACGACGCGGCGCAAGAGACTCGTCCCGACGACGAGAACCTGCTGCGGGTCGCGCGCGAAAAGATCGAGGCGCTGAACCGCAAGTACAACGCGCCGAGCCTGAACGGCAACAACGGCGACCGCTTCTTCCTGTTCCACCGCCCGCGCCTGTGGAACGAGCGCGAGCAGGTCTGGATGGGCCACGAGCGCAAGCGCGGCAAGCTCGCCGACCTGAACGCGCTGCTGCGCGGCCGGGCCGGCGCCGGCCCCGGCCAGCGCTTCTCGCTGATCGTCGGCGACACCTCGCAGCTCGAAGGGGTGCGCTACGTCATCACGCTGGACACCGACACCCAGCTGCCGCGCGACGCGGCCTGGCAGTTCATCGGCACCATGGCGCACCCGCTGAACCGGCCACGCTTCGGCGGCACGCCCGACGCGCCGATCGTCACCGACGGCTACGGCATCCTGCAGCCGCGGGTCGGCGTGAGCCTGCCGGGCGCGAGCCGCTCGCGTTATGCGCGGCTGTTCGGCGGCGAGCCCGGCATCGATCCCTACACCCGCGCCGTGTCGGACGTCTACCAAGACCTGTTCGGCGAGGGCTCGTTCATCGGCAAGGGCATCTACGACGTCGATGCCTTCGAGTACGTGCTCGGCGAGCGCCTGCCGGAGAACCGCATCCTCAGCCACGACCTGCTCGAAGGCTGCTACGCCCGCTCGGGCCTGCTGACCGACGTGCAGCTGTTCGAGGAGTCTCCGTCGCGCTACGACGCCGATGTGGCCCGGCGCCACCGCTGGATCCGCGGCGACTGGCAGATCATCGCCTGGCTGATGCCCACGCTGCGCCTGCCGCCGAGCGCCGAGCCGGGCGCCCCGCTGGTGAAGGTGCAGAACCCGCTGTCGACGCTGTCGCGCTGGAAGATTTTCGACAACCTGCGCCGCAGCCTGGCACCGAGCGCGCTGATGGCGGTGTTCGTGCTCGGCTGGACCGTGCTGCAGCCGGCCTGGCTGTGGACCCTGGCTGCGCTGGCGACGTTGTTCGCCGCGCCGCTGATCGGCTTGCTGGGCGACCTGGTGCGCAAGCCTGAAGAGCTGCGCGCCAGCCAGCACCTCACCGCCACTGCGCCGTCGGCCCTGCGCCAGCTCGGCCAGACCGCGCTCGGCCTGGTCTGCCTGCCTTACGAAGCGACCTTCAGCCTCGATGCGGTGTTGCGCACCGTCGCACGGCTGGGCTTCACGCGCCGGCGCCTGCTCGAATGGCAGGCCTCGCACGAGGTCGGGCAGCGCGGCCACGCCGCACCGCTGGCCGACCTGGTGCAGACCGCGCGCCGCATGTGGTCCGCGCCGGCGCTGTCGATCGCGACGCTGGTCGGCCTGGCCCTGTGGCGGCCTGCTTCGCTGACAGTGGCCGCGCCCTTGTTGCTGCTGTGGTTCGCCTCGCCGCTGGTGGTGTGGTGGATCAGCCGGCCGCTGCAGCGCCGCCAGTCCATCCTGAGCTACGAGCAGCTCACCTTCCTGCGTTCGCTGGCGCGCCGCACCTGGGCCTTCTTCGACGCCTATGTCGGCCCCGAAGACCACTACCTGCCACCCGACAACATGCAGGAGCACCCGGTGGCGCGGGTCGCCCACCGCACCTCGCCGACCAACATCGGGCTGTCGCTGCTGGCCAACGTGACGGCCTACGACCTCGGCTACATCACGCTCGGCCAGCTGATCGAGCGCACCAGCGCGACGCTGGACACGATGGCGCGGCTGGAGAAGTACCAGACTCACTTCCTCAACTGGTACGACACCTGCACGCTGCAGCCGCTGCGCCCGGCCTACGTGTCGACGGTCGACAGCGGCAACCTCGCGGGCCACCTGCTGACGCTGCGTGCTGCGCTGCAGTCGCTCGCGACCGAGCTGCCGCAGTTGCCGCGCCTGTTCGTCGGCATGGGCGACACCTTGCGACTGCTGCAGGAGTCGAACGGCAAGAACGGCGTCGGCTCGCCGATGCTGCGCTTCGCCGCGCTGCTCGCCAACGCCCTCTCGACGCCGCGCGAGGCGCCGGGTGCGCTGTGGCCGGTGTTCGATGCGCTGGCCGCGCTCGCCGGCGAGATCGTCAGCGCCGAGGTGCCGCTCGAGCTGCGCGGCGCCGTCGACCCGATGCTGCTCAACGAGACGCAGCGCTGGGCGCTGGCGCTCGACGCGCAGTGCCAGGCGGCGCTGGCCGAGCTGCGCTTCCTCGCGCCGGCTGCGCTCGAGCCGCAGAGCAGCCACGAAGCCGCATGGGAGGTGTCATCCCTGCTGATCCGCAGCAACGCGCTCGCGCACCTCGCGCAGCGCGCCGGCACCATCTCGCAGATCGACTACAGCTTCCTCTACGACCCGGCGCGCAAGCTGATGACGATCGGCTTCAATGTCGACGAGCGGCGCCGCGACTCGGGCTACTACGACCTGCTGGCGTCCGAGGTGCGGCTGTGCAGCTTCATCGCGATCGCGCAGGGCCAGGTGCCGCAGGAAAGCTGGTTCGCGCTCGGCCGGCTGCTCACCACCGCCGGCGGCGACCCGGTGCTGCTGTCGTGGAGCGGCTCGATGTTCGAGTACCTGATGCCGATGCTGGTGATGCCCAGCTACGAAGGCACGCTGCTCGACCAGACGATGCGCGCCTCGGTCGAGCGCCAGATCGCCTACGGCCGCCAGCGCGGCGTGCCGTGGGGCATTTCGGAGTCGGGCTACAACACCACCGACGCGCACCTGAACTACCAGTACCGCGCGTTCGGCACCCCCGGCCTGGGCTTGAAGCGCGGCCTGGCCGAAGACCTGGTGGTGGCGCCCTACGCGACCGTGATGGCGCTGATGGTCGAGCCCAAGGCCGCGGTGCAGAACCTGCACCGCCTCGCCGAAGAAGGCCTCGCGGGCACCTACGGCTACTACGAGGCGATCGACTACACACCGTCGCGCCTGCCGCGCGGGCAGACCGGCGCGGTCGTCAGGTCGTTCATGGCGCACCACCAGGGCATGAGCCTGCTGGCGCTGTCGCACGTGCTGTTGAACCAGCCGATGCAGCGCCGCTTCGAGATGGACACCGAGCTGCAGGCCACGCTGCTGCTGCTGCAGGAGCGCATCCCGAAGGTGGTGGCGTTCCACCCGCACACCTCCGACCGGGCCGAGTTGCGCGGCACCTTCGGCACCACCGAAACGCCGCTGCGCCTGATCACCACGCCGCACACGCCGGCGCCCGAGGTGCAGCTGCTGTCGAACGGCCGCTACCACGTGATGATCACCAACAGCGGCGCCGGCTACAGCCGCTGGAAGGACCTGGCCGTGACACGCTGGCGCGAAGACGGCACCTGCGATTCGTGGGGCAGCTTCGCCTACCTGCGCGACACGGAGACCGGCACCTTCTGGTCGACCGCGCATCAGCCGACGCAATGGAAGTCGGACCACTACGAGGCGATCTTCTCCGAGGGCCGGGCCGAGTTCCGGCGGCGCGACCAGGGCATCGACTGCTACACCGAGATCGTCGTCTCGCCCGAGGACGACATCGAGCTGCGCCGCCTGCGCATCACCAACCTGAGCCGCGCCCGGCGCAGCATCGAGGTCACGAGCTATTCCGAGGTCGTGCTCGCGCCGGCCGCGGCCGATGCGCAGCACCCGGCCTTCAGCAAGCTGTTCGTGCAAACCGAGCTGCTGGCCGATTCACCCGCGCTCTTGTGCACCCGCCGGCCGCGTTCGAGCGACGAGCCGGTGCCGTGGATGTTCCACCTGATGGCGGTGCACGGCGCGAAGGCGACCGTGGCCTCGCACGAGACCGACCGCTCGCGCTTCATCGGGCGCGGCCGCAGCCTGGCTGCGCCGCGTGCGCTGCGCGAGCGCGGCCCGCTGTCGGGCTCGTCGGGGTCGGTGCTCGATCCCATCGCCGCGACGCGCCGCATCATCACGCTCGAGCCCGAGCAGACCGCGACCATCGACATGGTCACCGGCATGGCCGACAACCGCGATGCGTGCCTGGCGCTGCTCGCCAAGTACGTCGACCGGCGCCTCGCGGACCGGGTGTTCGAGCTCGCCTGGACCCACAGCCAGGTCGTGCTGCGCCAGCTCAACGCAACCGAGACCGACACCCAGCTCTATGCGCGGCTCGCCAGCACCGTCGTCTATTCGCAGCCGACGCTGCGCGCCGACGCGAGCGTGCTGTTGCGCAACAAGCGCGGCCAGTCGGGCCTGTGGGGCTATGCGATCTCGGGCGACCTGCCGATCGTGCTGCTGCAGGTCGGCGAGTCGGCCAACATCGACCTGGTGCGCCAGATGGTGCAGGCCCACGCCTGGTGGCGCCTGAAGGGCCTGGCGGTCGACCTGGTGATCTGGAACGAAGAGCGCGACGTGTACCGCCAGCGCCTGCAGGAGCAGATCCTCGGCCTGATCGCGGCCGGCGTCGAAGCGCATGTGGTCGACCGCCCCGGCGGCATCTTCGTGCGCCACGCCGAACAGATCTCGAACGAGGACCGGACCCTCTTGATGGCAGTGTCGCGCGCCATCATCACCGACCGCCACGGCACGCTTGCCGAACAGGTGCTGCGCAAGCCGGCGGCCGAACGCCGCGTCGGGCCGTTCGTCGCGACACGCGCGGCCGAGCCGGTGCCGCCGGTCGAGTCGAAGTCCGCGACGCGCGGGCTGCAGTTCTTCAACGGCACCGGCGGGTTCTCGAGCGACGGGCGCGAATACGTCATCGCGCCGCGCCCCGGCCTGCGCCCGCCGGCGCCGTGGGTCAACGTGATCGCGAACCCGCGCTTCGGCAGCGTCGTCTCCGAAGGCGGCAGCAGCTACACATGGTGCGAAAACGCCCACGAGCTGCGCCTCACGCCGTGGCACAACGACCCGGTGTGCGACACCGGCGGCGAAGCCTTCTACCTGCGCGACGAGGAGACCGGCGAAGTCTGGCACCCGACCTCGCTGCCGAGCGTCGGCAACATGGTCGACGACGCCCCGACGCACGCCTACGTGACGCGCCACGGCTTCGGCTACAGCGTCTTCGAGCACACCGAATGCGGCATCCACAGCGAGCTCACGCTGTTCGTCGCGATGGACGCGGCGGTCAAGTTCTCGGTTCTGAAAGTGCGCAACGATGGCCCCCGCCCACGCCGCCTGTCGGCCACCGGTTATGTCGAATGGGTGCTCGGCGACTTGCGGGCCAAGACCGCGCCGCACATCGCCACCGACATCGCGACCGACAACGGCGCGATCTACGCGCGCAACCCGTACAGCAACGACTTCGGCGACTGGGTCGGCTTCTTCGACATCGACGAGACCGATCGCCTGTTCGCCACCGTCACCTGCGACCGCAACGAGTTCATCGGCCGCAACAGCTCGCTGCGCTGGCCGGCCGCGCTGACCCGCATGCGTCTGTCGGGCCGCACCGGGGCCGCGCTCGACCCGTGTGCGGCGATCCAGGTGCCGTTCGACCTGCCGGCCGGGCAGACCCGCGAGATCGTGTTCCGCCTCGGCATGGGCCGCAGCACCGACGAGGCCGGCCAGCTGGTGCAGCGCTTCCGCGGCATCGGCGCGGCGCGCGAGGCGCTCGATGCGGTGCACGAACACTGGCAGCACACGCTCAACGCGGTGCAGGTGCAGACACCCGATCCGGCGATCAACCTGCTCGCCAACGGCTGGCTGCTGTACCAGACGCTGGCCTGCCGCATGTGGGCACGCAGCGGCTACTACCAGTCGGGCGGCGCCTACGGCTTTCGCGACCAGTTGCAGGACGCGATGGCGCTGGTGCACGCCCGCCCGGCGCTGCTGCGCGAGCACCTGCTGCTGGCCGCGAGCCGCCAGTTCGTCGAGGGCGACGTGCAGCACTGGTGGCACCCGCCTTCGGGCCGCGGCGTGCGGACCCACATCTCCGACGACTACCTGTGGCTGCCGCTGGCGCTGTGCCGCTACGTGCACGCGACCAACGACACCGGCGTGCTGACCGAAGGTGTGCCCTTCCTCGACGGCCGCCCGGTCGATCCGCACGCCGAGTCCTACTACGACCTGCCGGGCCGCTCGATCCATTCGGCGAGCCTGTACCAGCACGCAGCGCGCGCGGTGAAGTACGGCCTGCGGTTCGGCGAGCATGGCCTGCCGCTGATGGGCGGTGGCGACTGGAACGACGGCATGAACCTGGTCGGCCACGGCTTCAAGGGCGAAAGCGTGTGGCTCGGCTTCTTCCTCTGCGAAGTGCTGCGCCAGTTCGCCGAGCTGGCGCGCCGCCACGGCGACGACGAGTTCGGCCAGAGCTGCGACCACGAGCGCAGCGAGCTCGGCAAGCGCCTCGAAGCCAATGCCTGGGACGGCGGCTGGTATCGGCGCGCCTACTTCGACGACGGCACGCCGCTCGGCTCGAAGGACAACGCCGAATGCCAGATCGATTCGATCGCGCAGAGCTGGGCCGTGCTGTCGGGCGTGGCCGACCCCGAGCGGGCACGCCGCGCGATGGACGCGATGGCCGCGCGCCTGGTGCGCGCGCAAACCGGCGTGGTCGCCCTGCTCGACCCGCCGTTCGACCGCAAGGGCCCGAACCCCGGCTACATCAGCGGCTATGTGCCGGGGGTGCGCGAGAACGGCGGCCAGTACACCCACAGCGCGATCTGGGCCACGATGGCCTTCGCCGCACTCGGCGACACGCAGCGTGCCTGGAGCCTGATGAACATCATCAACCCGCTGCACCACGGGCGCACAGCCGCCGAGGTCAACGTCTACAAGGTCGAGCCCTACGTGGTGTCGGCCGATGTGTACAGCGTCGCGCCGCACGTCGGGCGCGGCGGCTGGAGCTGGTACACCGGATCGGCCGGCTGGATGTACCGGCTGGTGCTCGAATCGCTGCTCGGATTGCGGCTCGAGACCACCGAAGATGGCGCCTTCCTGCACATCGAGCCTTGCATTCCTGCGGACTGGGACGGCCTCAGCATCGATTACCGCTTCCGCGACACCTCGTACCGGCTGCGGATCACGCACGGCACCGAAGCGGCCCCGCAGGTCACGCTGGACGGCAACACGCAGGCCGGCCACAGCGTGCCGCTCGTCAACGACAGCCGCGCGCACGCAGTCGAGCTGCGCCTGGCGCTGCGCAGCGCGCCGGTCGAGGCAGCGAGCCTGATGAAGTAGCCGCGCGCGCAGCGCACTCTGATCCTCGGGAATTTCGCATCGTGGGCAATGTGGCTCGGCAGGCACACGCCCTGCCGTGCCCAGTTGTAACGCTCACGACAAAGCCATTGAAATAGGATCAGACTGCGGCATCTGCCATCCATGTGGATGGTCCATGGATGGTGATCGGATGCTCAAAGCCGTTGAACCCCGCCTTCGAAACGACAGCGAAAAGATCACGATCAACCTCGGCGCGATCGACCTCGGGCAGATCGATCTGCTGGTGCAGGAGGCCTTTTACTCGAACCGCAGCGACTTCATTCGCACGGCGATCCGCAACCAGCTGCGCACCCACGCCGAGGTGGTGCAGCAGACGGTGTCGCGCAAGTCGCTGGTGCTCGGGCTGCGCGAGTACAGCCGCGCCGAGCTCGAAGCGGTGCGCGAGCGCGGCGAGAAGCTGCAGATCCAGGTGCTGGGGCTGGCCAGCGTGGCCAACGACGTTAGTGCCGAGCTGGCGCTTGCGAGCATCGATTCGCTGCAGGTGCTGGGCGTTTTCCAGGCCAGCGCGGCCGTCAAGGCCGCGCTCGCTGACCGGATCCGTTGAAAAGGAAGTACCGTGAAAGACAGTCTGCGAAACATCATGCTGAGCGTGCAGCGGCTGACACGCTCGGGCCGGCTGGCCGAGGCCACCGCGGCGATCCAGCAAGCGCTCAGCGGCCGGACGGCGCCTCGCACTGCCGCTCCCACGGGCTCTGCGTCTGCGTCTGCCGTCGCGACCGCGAGCCCCGTTGCAGCCGCGACCGCGAGCGCGGTTGCCGATGCGGACTACGTCATCGACGTCGAGGTGCGTGTCATCGATGACGACGAGCTGCAGGTCGTCGACGAGTTACTGCCCGACGAGTTGTTCGTACCGCCGGCGGCCGAACCCGAACCTGCGTACGTCCCACCGCAGCCCGACAGCATGCCGGGCGAGTTCAGCACCGGCTCGTTCAGCAACGCAGCCGGAAGCCGCGCCTACAAGCTCTATGTGCCAAGCGGCATGCGCACCCGGCCGGTGCCCTTGATCGTGATGCTGCACGGCTGCAAGCAGAACCCCGACGACTTCGCCGCCGGCACGCGCATGAACCAGCTCGCCGAACAACACGGCTGGCTGGTGCTGTACCCGGCGCAGGCGCGCAGCGTCAACCGGCTGGGCTGCTGGAACTGGTTCAAGGCCGAGGACCAGCAGCGCGGCCGCGGCGAGCCGGCCATCATCGCCGGCATGACGCAGCACATCGTCGAGTCGCACGGCGCCGACCCGACGCGCGTCTACGTCGCGGGCCTGTCGGCCGGCGGCGCGATGGCCGACATCATGGCCACCACCTACCCCGATCTGTTCGCCGCCGCCGGCATCCATTCGGGCCTGGCGCATGCCGCGGCGCACGACCTGATCTCGGCGCTGAATGCGATGCGCCAGGGGCCGTCGGCAGCCAGGCCTGCGGCCGCGGCGCGCTCGCCGCTGCCGACCATCGTGTTCCACGGCGACAGCGACACCACGGTGCACCCGAGCAACGGCGACCATGTGGTGGCGCAGGTGCGATTGCGCGAAGGCGTGGTCAACATCGAAGCGGGCCAGGTCGCCGGCGGACGCAGCTACACCCGCACCGTGCAGCGCGACGCCGACGGGCGCAGCAGCAGCGAGCACTGGGTGGTGCACGGCGCCGGCCACGCCTGGTCGGGCGGCCACACGAGCGGCTCATACACCGATCCGTCGGGGCCGGATGCGTCGAGCGAGATGCTGCGGTTTTTTGCCGCGCACGCGAAGTCAGGCGCAGTGGGCTGAAGCTCCGCCACGGCTACGGCGCGCCGAACCCTCTGGCGACGAACACGCGACGCCCTTCAGGCGACACGAGGAACCCGAGCAGCCGCGCCGCCTGCGCCGGCGAGCCCTGAAACGCGATCTCGACCTCGCCACGCGCCACCTTTTCGGCGATCATGCCGCCCTCGCCGAGCACGGCCTTGGCACGCACCGCGTCGCGGATGCCGAGCCGGGGCAGCACGACCTCGTCGAAGTGCTTGCCGCTGGTGCCGCGCTCGGGGTCCATGAAGGTGACGGAGCGCGCCGCCAGCAGTGCGCGCTTCAGCCCGTCTTCGCTGGACAGATCAGGCAGGCTCGCGCCTTCCTTGACCGCGACGCCGATGCCCACCGCGCCCAGGTCGCGCTGCGTTGACGCATCGACAATGCCGTCCTTCGCTGCCGCTGCGAGCGATTCGAGCGGCAGGATCACGATGTCGGCGGCTTCGCCCGCTGCCAGCTTGCGGCGCAGCTCGCCGGCGCTCGCGTAAGTGATCTGCAGCGCCGGCCCGCCGCGCGCGGCCCAGGCCGGCTGCAGGGCCGAGAGTGCCGGCTTGACGGCGCCGACGCACAGCACGACCAGGTCCTTCGCGGCAGCGCCGAATGAGGCCAACACGGACACGATGCACACGATCAGCGAGACCAGCGTTCGAACGCGATTCATTCGGACCTCCTGCCTTGTCGCCCGGGTGATGAGCGGCGCTGGCGGGACGGCTCAGCCACCCATCTCGTAACGCTTGAGCTTGTCGTACAGCGTCGTCTTGGCAATCCCGAGCCGTTCGGCTGCGAGCGCCACGTTGCCGTCGGCGCTCGCGAGCGCATCGCGCACCAGGCGTTTCTCGATCAGCTCGAGCTGCTTCGGCAAGGGCAGCACCGAGGCGTGCCCAGCGGCCTGCGGCGCCGGGCTTTCGGCAACGCCGAGCACCAGCCGCTCGGCGAAGCCCTTGAGCTCGCGCACGTTGCCGGGCCAGGCCAGCGCGCTCCAGTCGCTCATCTGCGCGGCGCTCCAGTCGGGAACCGGGCGCTGGTAGCGAACACAGGCCTGCTGCACGAAGTGAGCGAGCAGCAGCGGGATGTCCGATGCGTGTTCGCGCAGCGCCGGCAACTGCACCGACACGGTGGCAATCCGGTAGTACAGGTCGGCGCGGAACTGCCCGCTCGCCGACAGCTGCGCGAGACGCTGGTCGGCGGG
>Ga0209515_10003306_pt1 | contig 23390 bp, 26 predicted proteins | sample Subgroupgradi54m_FD_187454 | JGI IMG/M metagenome (GOLD analysis project Ga0209515, IMG submission 187454) | Subsurface groundwater microbial communities from S. Glens Falls, New York, USA - GMW60B uncontaminated upgradient, 5.4 m (SPAdes)... ... | reverse complement strand
TTGCGGCCATAGTGATTACTATTATCGAAATTATCCTTGTGGTCCAATCGACGGTCGGAATCCTCAACGGCGTGAGTGGTCAGCTAAATAATTTTCAGGGAATGCAGGGATTTTAGATATGTACCCCATCTGGGACGATGTTCGAACCTATTTAGCCACACTTAGTCCCAAAGAAATCTTTGTAATCGTCAATAGTATCTCTAGATTCAAAAAGGAGGTAATAAATGACTGATTTTACCTCCCAGTTATTTGACGAAACTACATTCTACAAAGCCTTTATTAATGATCTTAATTATACCACTACTGAGGTCATAATTGAGAGTCCATATATCACCGCTAAGCGAATGACAAAGCTTTCCACGGTTATTCAAAATTTGGTTGACCGTGGCGTAAATGTTTACATTATTACCAGAGATCCAAAAGAACATTCATATCAGATGGCAGATGAGGCTGAAGAAGAAATCAAACGGTTTGAAGCTTTAGGGGTTCATGTCTTGCTTTGTGTTGGAAACGATCATAGGAAATTAGCCATTATCGATAGGAACATTCTTTGGGAAGGGAGTCTGAATATCCTCTCTCAATCTGAAAGTCGGGAGATTATGAGAAGAATTAATGACAAAATTCAAGCGAAAATGTGTTTTGAATTTCTACATCTAGGAAATTACATATACTAAATTAAGTAAGGCGAAGAGTTTATAATTCGTAAAATTACTTTTCCTTCATTTTGGGTACACCAACTGCTTTGATAAAATAGTTATCCATCTCTTTTTCTGCTTGGTCGAGACATCTTAATAGGTTTCTTATATTTTCTTTAGTTTTAGATTCTCGAAAATTATATTTATTCCTCAATTCCATCCCATCAGGATGAGCGAATTCATTTCTATACTTATTCGTTTTTGATAAAAGACTAACTAACCCCTCGGTCGCGTCTTTATATCCTTCAACGATATTTAGTTTATTTCTAAATGAGATATCAACGAGAAGTTGTTTTATAAATGCTGCAATTTTGTATCGAACAGTATCATCAATCGTCCCAACAGTCTTTGTTAGTTGAACTATAATACGCGTCTCAAGAGCATTTTCCAGACGGGCATGTGATGCTAGGATAGTAGCTTGTATCGATTCAAGCTGATCAGAAATATAATCAGGATGAGTATCTTTTCTTGATTTAATATTCTGTAATAAATATTGTATTTCTTCATCAATATTCATAAAACGTATTTTTTCCTTGCTTCAGCCATACTTTTTTCAACGGTATCGACAGCAATCAACTTCGCCTGTTGGCTTTTCCACACATTGTTATAATTTTTTATATGCTCGTATATATCGCAATATTTCTCAATATCATCATCTGATAATTTTGAGCAGTCAGCTTTCAAATTTTTGGCAAGCCAATGGCGTGGCCTCTCCTTCTTTGCGGAGTGCAGTAGTCTACTGACAAACATATAGAATCGCTCTAAATCGCCGGAATCCCATGTTTCGGGAAACATGGCAAGCCATTGGCGATACCATTTTATTGCTGATGGCGGCATGTTGGTCATAATTTTGGCGAATCTTCTTACTTCTTTAACTTTTTCAGCAGTTGATCTAATGAACCGACATCATACTTCTTTCGTAACGTGTCGAGCCTCGTCCTACCATCAAATCGTTCTAGGGCGGGGTAGTCTTCTTTGAGATTTTTCACCAAAGAATCGCCGCGTTCTCGTCGAATTGTTCCGTGTTCAGTCTTTGTATGTTTACCTAATGGCATGTGTATATCACCTCCTTTGAGAAATGACGATTTACCAATGTGAAACCGCCTTGTCGGGGGCTCGTGACGTGGATATTGAGGCGTTCTATTTTTTCAAATAAGAAATGCTCTTTGCTGTTGGGCTTTATGCGTCGCAGCTTTCCTATATCACAGTCGACGTTAGCCGACCGATAGTATCAAATTAGCACTTAAGGGTGACGAGTGCAAGTGCATTTCTGTTTGGGAAATATCGTACGAATTGAAGATATTAATTTCAGTTTCTTTGTCACAAAAAAGTCCTCGGATTTACCGGTATCCATACACTCTTGTTTCAAAATGCACATGTGGTCCGCTGGCCCAGCAGGATTCATTTTCATAAATTATACAATATTAAGTTCACTTGCTAATTTTTGGATCAGACAATATACTATGCACAAATATGGCACAAGAAAGATTAGATCTTCATGTTAGCAAGCCAGATGTACGCATTGGTGAAGGACCAGATGGTCCTGTTTACAAACATCTCATTCAATATCTTTCTCTGGTTGACTTAGAACAAAATGTCGTAGCAAATACAGAACTTTATCTTGATCCAGGATATTATTCTATTCATTGGGATACCAAAGCTACTCCGGCAGAATTGACCCAGCTTATTGAAGCATGTGTTACTTCTTTTGAAGCTCGGCCAGAAGGTTCACTAAAAGATGTCAGTGGACAGCCAATTGACACAGGAGAAAAGATTGAACCATTTAGCGAAGAAACAGTCTATAAGGAAGGTTTACTTATTTATGTTAAAGGCGACGAAGATGCGAGAAAAGTACTTCCTTTACCAAGACCGTTAAGTTGGGAAGGAATCAGCCAAGGATTAGAAGAACAAAATATTACTTTTGTAAGAATTAATACTTGGTTTGGTGACTTTTTCATGTATTTAACCAGAGAAGTAGACGAAAGACATAATTTTGGTCTACTGAGTCATTTAAAAGATGTAGAAGAATTTGCAGTTTTAATGCAAAGATCAACCGTAGGAAGCATTTCTCCTGATGAAGCCCACAAATTAATTGGTGCAATCCCACAAGCTTTTGAAAAAGCCAGTGATCAGCGAGAAAAGATAACTAGTTTGCAAGGAAGAGTTAAAAGATTAACAGAAGAAGTTGTTGCTCAAATGAACGTCGCATATCCGAATACGGGAGAATATAAAGGAACTGTAATGAGAATTGATAGCAATGAACAGGATGGAGGTTCCGAAGCATTATTATTGGGAACAGATGGAGAATGGAGCGGAAAATTTGATATGAGTGGATATAGCATAGGAAAAGATCCGGGTATTGATGATCTACTTCATGAATATGCAAGCATTAAAGATCCTAATTATCAAGCAATTGCAGCCGAAGAATGGCAAACGGTCGATGGTCTCACCCAACAAGAAGATCCTGAAATTGCTAAAAAATTGCACGACATAGCCTTTAACCCATTGAGTAGGTCTGAGGAGGAGCAAGAATTCTGGGATCAAAATGCAGGTAAAACTACAGATGTACACGAGACGTGTGATCGCCGAAGAGAAGAATTTATTAGGGATCCAGAAAATAGAATTAGACTTCTTGAAGGTTTAGTGGGAAATATGGAAGAAGTTCTGACAAATCTACAAAAGAGCTAATTGTCACTAATTAGTTTACAAAAATCCTCGGATTTACCGGTATCCCGTATGCTCTTATTTCAAAATGTACATGTGGTCCGGTAGCCCAGCCGGTCATTCCTTCTGTCCCGATTGCATCACCGGTATGGACTTTTTGTCCGACTTTTACAAAGATAGAATTCATATGGCCGTACAAAGAGGTTATGTTATTTCCATGGTCAATGGTAACGTAGTTTCCGTATCCCCAGTTCAGGCTTCCGACGTATGTGACTGTTCCATCCATGGCAGGGGAGATAAGATCACCAATTTTTCCTTGAGAATTGGCGATATCAATCCCAGTATGGAATGGCTGATAGGGGAGATCTGATGCACCAAATTCAAGGGTAACAACCCCAACAACCGGCCAGACAACCACGGAATGAATTACTTTTACGACCGATCCATCTGCCGGATTTTTAATCTGTATACCCTGACTCTCCATATTCACACTGACTAACTTGTCGGAAATGATTTTAAATCCGGTGTTGGTCAATAGAATGACCGTCAGGATGGGAATAGCCGTAAGTATGGCGAATGCAAACAGAACAATTTTGAGTTCCTTTCTGAAGGACCACAGCGTGAGGATAACCCAAGGATTCATGGTTATAGATATATTTCCTTAGGATCGGTCGTCAAAAGCGGGTGTTCCCGGTCTGAGGCTACAATTTTTACAGCCACATGATGTTGATCGGCAATAATCAACGCTTCTCCCCGATCACAGGTTAAGAGAAAATTCTCTTCATAGCCCGAAAGGTGAAATTCCTGGGATACTTTTTTAATGGTGGTGGTATCTTGTCGCATGAGTATCCTCAATGAGGACTGAGAAGCTATGGCCCTTCCATAATCCTGAGATAGAAAATCGTTGGCCTGCTGGGTGATGATGGTGACACCGAGATAGTATTTTCTTGCCCGTCTGACGAGTGCGGAAACAAATCTGGCACTTTCCGTGTGTTCCAGGAGTATCCATCCCTCATCAATAACCAGCAACCTCTTGTGGGGGTTTGATTTGACCTGTGCGTTCACGAAATTTGCTATAACCATCATCATGATCTGCCTGAGGGATTCATTTAAGTCTTTAATATCAAAGACAACCAACCGGTTATCCAACGCAATATTGGTTTGGGAATCAAAAACATTCGATAAAGAGCCTTGAACGAACGGTTCCAGCCGTTGGGTAAGCTCATTATTCCCCATGCTTTTCAGAGTTTTATAGAAATCAGATAGGACGGGAAATGGTACATTTCCATTCACTTTTTGAGCACCCCGGATATGAATACCATGATCTTTATATGTTTGGATCAAAGCGCGGTCAACGGCTGATCGTTCTTCCGAGGTGAGAGATCCGACCATCAGAGAAATGATTTCTGTTAAATCCTGAATATGCTCAGAAAGTCCGTTTTCTCCGGTTGATTGTGTTAATGAAAAATCAAAAGGATTTATTTTCTCTTTGGATTTCGTGGATATTTGAATATACGTACCTTTCACCGACTCGGCTAGTTGTTTATATTCCCGCTCTGGGTCAATCACAATAACTTTGGTGCCTTGCATCAAATGCCTCAGAATTTCAACTTTAGCAGTATAGCTTTTTCCTGAACCTGACTGGGCAAATATAATGGAATTGGCATTATTTAGGGCATACCGGTCGACAATGACCAGTGAACTGTTGGATTTATTGATTCCATACAGAATTCCGGATTCATGGGTTAATTCCGATGAAACAAAGGGAAACGTCAGTGCTGCTGAAGAACTATCCAGATTTCGTTTTTGGGCTAATTGGTTTTGAGCTCTCGGAAGGATAGATTGTAAGCCTTCCAACTGCTGAAAAGTTGCTGTTTTTATATAAAACAGACGGGAAGACAAAACGGTTTCCAGAAGTGTTGTGAGCTTCTCAAGTTCCGGAAGGGAATCTGCCCGGAGTGTCATGTAAAGGGAAATTTGAAACAGTTTCTCCTGACCACGTTGGATTTTGTCTTTCAGTTTAATTGCCGATTCCAAGGGATCAGTGAGTTCGCTCCCTATAATTTTCCCTTCTCGAATCATTGTCCGTCTGGTAGATTCCAGTTCCGTGATCTTTCTATTCAATTTTGGGAGGGCAAGGAGTGGATCGATGGGTTCTATATGGTAGGAAATATCAACGTTATGGTTAAAGTTTATTAAATTGGATAGCCAGCCTGTTGTTGCAACAAACGGATAACCGGATACATAGAGTGTTCGAACAAAAGAAGTACCCAATTGGATATGTGTTGTGTTTTCCTTTAAGCCGGAATAGGAGATGAGATCAATTTCATCCTGCTCGCCATAGGAAAACGTAACTGCCTGTTTCCGGGCTTTTTGCTGTTTTCTTTTGTGTTTAATTTTCTTTACAAAAGGGTGACGCTCTAGCAAACGTAATTGTGTTTCAAACATAGGTGTGGTGAATTAATGCATCAATGGTTTTTCCTTTTAATTCCTGAGTTTTCACCTGATCTTTGTTGTAAAAACTGTAAAATAACTCAAGAATTTCAAAACTATCAAGCAGGCGTGCCTTCATACCTAATTTTTCTAGTCCCCGAGCGACGATATCTTTTTCGAGGGTTAAGTGTTCTTTAATAATTGTTCGGTCTCCCTTTTTGTCTGAATCTTGATAGGGAATGACTACATAAAAGTGACGGGTTAGGATTTTATTGCCCGATACCAGTGTTTTTATAAATGAAGTGTAGGCATCGATCTGATTTCTATAAATCTCATTTGTTTCTGTAGTTTTCAAGGTTGATACTCCTTCCACGTACCGGTCAACATCAACCTCCCGGACACGAATTAATATTTGAATCGGACAGGGGAGAGCATTGAGGAAATTCTGAAACGAATCAATAATGACATCCTGTTCTGCCTCACTTTTTAATTCGAAATTAACAGATGAAGTTTCCAAGATCATCCGGTACTCATGATTCGGTAGGATAAGGATATTATCCGTTACTTCCTTGATCTGGATTTGTTTTCTGCTACTTACCTTATTTTGCGATTTCGTTAAAAGCCACACGGAGCCCCCCTTTCTTTGTTGTCCTGTACCTGACATTTAGCGAGGTTAAGAGATGATTAAACTGAACCAGATCGGTAATGGTGAACTGAGGAATATTCTTTACTGCTTCCTTTTTTTGGTTCACAACAGTTGACGCTGATTCTTTCGGAAGATGAGGTTCATCAATTACTCTTCCTTCCACATCATTTTTATTGAATATCCAATAGGCGGGCCGGGCATTATATCTTGCAATAATAATGAGCCACTCAATCATGACTTTCCCCCGTATTCGAATTGCCAAAATTAGGCTAACAGCGGAAATTATTCCCATAATCGGAACTTTTATCCAGGTAAATTTCATATGAGGGTAAAAAAGTATATAGATCACGGTTGACCATAAAACCGGCGAAAGGAGAAGAAGAATTTGGGTAAGGTTTAGGTTACCGGTTATCTTGTCTTCGACGGTTGTCACTTGCGCTGGAATAACGGTTGTTCTCATATATCAACAACCTTTCGTTGAATTTTAGCAACTGCCTCCCCGGCACTCGCCCGAGTCGCTGTTGCCTGTCCGGCATTTGAACTCATTACATTAATGATTTGTCCTCCAATTTTCTTAAATGATCTTGCACCGGATGAGAAAACCATAATTTGCATCATAAATTGTGGGATTTTGACTAAGGTGAGGAAAAGTCCGATAGCAATGGCAACTCCAAGAAGTGAATTGGTATTACTGTCAGGGAATGATAGGAAGGATGCAGCAAGTTGTATCGTTACTACGTGAACAAAAACAACAAATACAGACACGATATATGTTTTAGCCGCCATTTCCGCCGCATCGGAAAACTTAGGTATGGCCCAGAGAAGGAAGATAAAAGGGGATAATACTGCTCCGAGACTGATGATAATGAGACGCGTGATATACATAAAGAGAAGCAGAATGGCAATAATGACAAAAATGACAAGAAAAATGATCGTTACCAGAGGGACGTTGTTGGTCATGATGGTAGGTAAACTCAACGTGTTCATAATCCATGCATGATTTAAACCGCCGGTTGCGTGTAACACGGCGTTGACCAGAGCATTACTAGTTATAATGACGTAATTTGCCAGAAAAAGAGATACGTTGGCGCCTAAAAATGCTAACCCTATGCGGGGGAGCAAATGCTTAAACTCCAATTCGTCAAAGCCGAAGGTTGACGCACTCATGATATTGAGTCCCAAAAAAGCAACAACGATAACAAAGAGGGAATCAACAATGCCAAGAGAGACCAGCCAGAAATTGAATATAACACTGTTTCCCAATAGTTCAGGGGTTGAGACGAGTAAACTTAATATTCCGTCAACAATTGGCTTTGTCGCGCTTTCAACGATATTCTGGAAAAAGCCGGTGACGGCATCAATAATAACTTGCGTCAGTCCCGGCTGTGGTGAGATTGTTTGTATGGCTGACAGATTAATCTGCTGGACGGTTGTTGTATTTGTTTCACTCGTTAATGCTCCCTGGAAGAGGGAAACAATCACACTTGCGCCCAAGACAATAACCAGGCCGATTAGTGCATTCCGAATCGTATGTTTTGCTTCCTCAATGGCTTCCGGATGACCCGTTGATGTTATGTAGTGATATCCGCCTTTGATAAGGAAGAAAACGCTTGCAACCGATGCAATCAGAGTGATGATCGAAAGCGTTGAATTCGTAAAGCTCGATATGTCAGCAGTTGTTGAAGCAGCCAGTACTGGGGAACCCAGGAATAAAAATGGCAGTATAATTCCGACAACTCGAACAATTTTATTCATACCTTGAAGTCGTTACTGCCTAATTCTTCTTATTGGATAGCGGTACCAAATGCCGATGTTGCTATCTGAGAGACTACGTTGGATAACACAAAAGCGGCCATGACGATGGCAAGTCCAATGGCTGAATAGAGCACCGTTTTTTTGGACTTATCTAGGTTTTCAGGATTTCCGGAACTTGTTATATACCCAAATCCACCCCAGACAAAAAACCCGGCAGATACTAAACCAGCTAAAAGGACTAGTGTTTGGATCACGCTTTGAATGAACGTTTGAATTTTTCCAATATCACCGGTTGCGGCAAAAACGGGAGAAACAAGGAGTAGGGTAAACAAAACAAGAGCTTGGAACCTCAATAATTTCTTCATACCTACCTCCACATCCTGGACAGAAAATTAATAATAATTTAATAACTGCACTGGGTAGGTCTATACTAACTGATGTGTATATCAAAATTGTTCAGATAAGTCAATAAGAATTGTCAGGAATTGCTTTTCGATTTATAATAGAAAATTATTTACTGAATTACCTATGACAAAAGAATATAAAACTCTATCATTTTCAGACACACCTTTTGGGAGAAAAGAAATGTCAGATACGATTGACCAGTTAGCAAAAGAGGGATGGGAATTGAAAAGTAAAACAGTCTCAGATCAAGGATGGTCGTTCTTTAAAACATTAATTTTTGGTGTTATTTTTCTTCCACTTGCCCTCCTAGGTAAAAATTCAAATTTGATCGAAGTCGTTATGGAAAAGTCATAACGAATGGAATATGGATATAATAAAATAATACTATGTGTGGTAGATACTCTGATCCGGCAGCAAAAGCATTTGAAGGATACGGCTTAAAACTCCGCATGGGGTATATCACATCTTTCAATGTCTCTCCCGGATCATTCCAACCGATTATTATCAAAAATTCTCCATTACGGATTGAATATGCAAAGTGGGGACTTATCCCTTCCTGGTCAAAAGATTTCAAACCATCATTTACCACGTTTAATGCCAGAAAAGAAGGGTTACTGGAAAGCCGGGTATTTAAGCGTCCCTTTCTAAAACAGAGATGTCTCGTTTTAGCACAGGCTTTCTATGAATGGAAAACAATGGAAGATGGCGAGAAAGTCCGGTTTGTTATCAAAGCTAAAGATCGGGATTATTTCTCTTTTGCAGGCTTTTACGATATCTGGAAAGATGTGGAGTCAAAAGAATTCTATAGCTATACATTAATTACTGGAGAACCAGGACCAAAAGTATCCAAAATCCACACCAGGGAGGCAGTAATCCTCAAGAAAGACGATGAAGATAAGTGGCTCGATAAAGAGACTTCCCAGGATGAACTTATGGCTCTGTTGAAACCCTATCCTGATGAACTAACAGAAACATATCCTGCGATGATTAATAGTATAAAACGGGATATGGATTCAGAAGAGTTGTTAAAACCACTTAATTAATCTTTCGGTAATATTTCGTATTTCCTCATTGACCACGTCAGATTTTCGGTTTAATTTATAGGTAAACGCCCGTTTACTTTATGGAATTCTCTGATACAGAATCAACAACCATGCACATCGATATGAATTCCTGCTTCTGTTCGGCTGAACAGCAGGCCAATCCATTACTACGAGGTAAACCTATTGCTGTTTGTGCATATTTAAGCCCATCTGCCTGTATTATTTCCCCGTCTATTGAAGCTAAAGCTCGGGGAGTTGAAACCGGAATGAGAATACGCGATGGGAAAGCCCTTTGTCCGGAACTGTACTGTATGATGCCAGATCCAAGTAAATACCGGTTCATCAACAGAAAATTCTTCCAGATATTCCAGTACTACACCGATAAGGTAACACCACTTTCCATTGATGAATTTGCCGTGCAGTTTGATAAATCTCCCTCAATTGAAGGATTAAAAAACAAAAACCTTACCACCTCGCAAGCGATGTATAAAATCGGCCTGCAAATGAAACAGAGAGTACGGAAAGAGTTTGACTGGATGAGAGTATCCATTGGGTTTGGTCCCAATCGATTTTTGGCTAAGATGGCAAGCAACCTAAAAAAGCCTGATGGTTTAAATGAGATATCACGAAATAACATTATCGAAATTCTATCTAAAATGTCTCTGGAGGATATTAAAGGAATCAAAGGGGGTAACGGAGGACGACTGAGAAGATATGGAATCACAACACCGGTAGAATTTCTGGAAGCAAGTGAAAGTGATCTGACACAAGCTTTTCAAAGCGTAAACGGACTGTATTGGTATCAGCGGTTACATGGTTTTGAACCGGATACAAGGGAATTTGATAGGAAATCGTTTGGCAATTCCCATGCTTTATATCAACCGTATTTGCCAACAGATCATAGACTTCAACAAGTGCTTATGCAGCTCGTTTTGAAAATGGGATACAGATTACGGCATGGTGGTTTTTCAGCCGGAGGAATCCATATTGGTTGTCTGTACGATGACTATACCTATTGGCACCACGGGAAAAAGCTGGGTGGATCTGTTATCGACAGTAAAGATTTGTATGAGGAAGCCATGAGCGTGTTACTTGCTGGGCCACAAAAACTTATCAGAACCATATCCGTATCATGTCATTACTTACTGGAACCTCAAATTGTTCAGCAAAAGCTATTTTGTAATAACGAGAGAAAACATAATCTAACTATGGCACTAGATAAAATTACTGAACGCTGGGGACAAAATACCGTAACACCGGCGACACTATTAAGTCTGGATAGAAGAGTTCTTGACCGTGTTCCCTTTGGAGCAGTAAAAGAACTGGAAGAGTTTTTGTTTCAGGAAGATGTTACTGGTGAATATGTATATGAGTGATAACTACAGAGTCATATAGTAGGGAGTATAGTAAGTATTGGTATGACACGAAAAGTAGTAGTAGCAAAAAAAAGGAAACGGATATTTAGTGTTATTCGTATATTTTTCTTCATTATTGTCTTCGATTTCCTGGTAAATATTTTGGTTTTGATACATCCTATTCGTTGGGTCCAAGATCATTATTTTGCATGCCAACCAGCAAATGAGACGAGTGTTCGTTCTTTGGTTCGGGATATATCAGAAGTAAAGGAATTTGAACAGCTCACGGTAGAAAGTGGCGGATCGTTTAGTATGAATGTGTCGTCACAGGGGAACACCTGGACAGCCGATATATACAAACAAACTAATACTGATAAATCAAAATTTAATACGTATATAGTGGATCACTGTGGAGTTATTCGGTGCTCAGAAAAAATGTACTTTAATGGAAAATTTATACGGAATGCTCAACCGAATGAGTATCCGTGTACCAATCTCTATGATACTTCTCAAAAAGATAAATAAAAACGTACGAGACTATGTTTCAACGTTGAATGAAAGAACTCTTTCCGGGGTACTTATAGTTCTTGCAGTTATTTCATTTATTGCTTTGATGGACATTATAGATAAAACAAAAGTATACAATCTTTTTTGGTTGGCTCTTCCTGGTATCGCGATCCTTATCTGGTATGGACTTTCTCTCAACTTCAAATGGTTTAAAAAACATTATTTGGATTTAATTCTCCGGATATCTATGGTTTTAGTTATGAGTTCATTGTTTTCCGAAAAGAGTAATACAAATTTGAAATCAATTGGCATACGATTGGCAATCGTACTAATTCTCATATATTTTTATCAAATACTAGGATTTTTAACTCAATTTTTTCCATTTTCTCTTCTTTTTCAAAATCAATTGTTCCATGCACGACACAAAATACTGAGTAATACACTGAAATTATCGGAAGCCATAATTCATCGGGTAGTTCCGGAACTTAAAGTAGAACGAATCGATAGTGATGAGAATCATATGTATCTATTTTTTAAAATGAAACAGGGGTATTCATTAACTGAAGAGAAATCAAGAGAGTTAACTGACAAATTATCAGAAGAATTCGGGTATGCAACGATAACAAACACTAAAAAAGAAAAAAGAATTTTAATGCCAAAAGCAACAAGTACGGACTAACTTTCTGTGCTTTTTTTGTAATCTTCATAATTCTTTATCAATACATCTCTTGGTTGTGATCCTTCCCCTTTACCAATAATTCCTTTTTCATTTAATTGATCGAGAATTCTTGCTGCTCTAGCATACCCAACGCTTAAACGACGCTGTAACAAGCTGGCACTCGCTTTATCATGTTGGACTACAAGCCTAATAGCCTCATCAAGTAGAACATCATCACCAGCAAATGGAAGGTTTATTGCTCCAAGTTTATTTTGTTGCTTTTCTAATGTTTGTACGCGTCTTTTTAGAGATTCTATTTCCTCCTGCATTTTCAAAATTATTGTTTCGTACATGTAATTCTCCTTTCAATTTTTGCTTTTTAGCTTTGTAATCAGTACTTCACTGAATAATATATCATAGGCTTGATCATTCTTTATCTTATATTCTTTCTTTTGTTCATCGGTTGCGGTATCCCACAAACTTTTGTAGACAACTTTTAGTTTCTTCTTTTTCATAATCAATAAATTCTATTTTTCCAAAAGCTTCACCAGTTCGACAGTTGTATAGATTTGTAATTTTGGAAACTCCTTTACTAACTGTTCCCGCTTATCTAAAACATCAGTATCCTCGGTAACAAAATAATCATATCCATCTCTAATATGTGCCTCAAGATGAATACAATCCTTAATATTATTAACTCCAATAATTTGTTTAAGTTTATCTAGAACAGATTTTTGACTTGATGACATTGTTACTTCCAATTGCATCTCACTAAGGTGGGTGTGTCCTAGTGTAGCTGTAGGTAAAATTGCATTTTTTCTACCTCTATTATTTTCAAGTCTTATATTAATTACTTTTATAAAACCTTTTCGTTCTAAAGCCTTAAGTTTTTTGTAGTTCGCATTAATATCTTTAGTAACGGTGAAAATTTTGTTCATATTTTGTTTAGATAGTTCATCTATTTGTTAAAACGGTATATCTGTTGTTTGTGGACGACTTAGTTGTTCTCCTAAATGCCGATATTTACACCACTGACAATCTGGGTTTTCTGGTGGAGTTGGACCTTCCAATAAACCATTTACTTCAGTGATAAAACGAACAAAAGCAGTTCGATCAATCTGCACCTCAAGCCAAGACGGTGGGAAAGTCAGAGACGCTACTCCATCAGTAAACGACACGGTGTCAGGATAAAAAATGAGAAGTCCCGTTTTTGTAATCTGTTTGGGCTCATCTTTAGCAGGATGCTCAAACGCATAGACATACGACCACAACTGAGATTGATATTTGACTATTTTTTCCTCTGATGGAGAACTCAGTTTCAAGTCTATGATCATATAGGTGTTATCGGGGAGACGGACAAGAAGATCGTATCTTCCACTTACAAAAACATTTGTTCCTGTTGGACTATCCGACTGCACAAATTTTTCCTGACTTTCAACAACACCTTCCGGTAGAGTCGGGGAAAGCTCTCGTAAGTCCTTACCAACCATGTTTCCCTGTAATCTTGTATTGATAGCGGAAAATACTGCAGGAAACGGTAACTGTGGCCTTCCAATGCCTTTTCGGATTTTGAGGTAATAACAATGCTTACATTCTTCATAAAGGTAGGCGAAATCTGAGGGGGAAAGTTTATACATATAAGTCTAAACAGAAACCCATTCTATTTGAGAAACTTGAATTGATAGGCCAGTATTGTTCCCATCACTCCAACAATAGCCCCAATTGTTCCGGTAATCAAATTTACCCCTATTTGATCCTTATTACGTTCAAAAAAGTTTTTTGTTTTTCTAATTGATCTAAGCTCAATTTTAGATTCCTTATATATAGAAGAAAATCTCGCAATATAGAATATTAGCATCGGGGCAAAAAATAACAAGCAGATTATAAAAATAATCTTATCCTGTTTAGGAGTAACCCATATCACAACTGTAACTATCCAGCTCAGATAAATGTACCGATTATATAAAAACCAAAATATTTTTCTTTCTCTTTTACGAATAACTTCAGATATTTTTTCTGCGGCTCCGACCGCATCTAAAGTATGGTCAAAACTTGTTACGGTTGCACTATATGGAGTAAATTCGACAAAAACATTTGGAGAATAAGAAGAAAATTTTAAACTATATAATACGCTATTATCTTTTGAAACTTCACTAATACTTCCATATGTATATTCCGGTGTTTCAATTCTGTAAGTATCTGGTTTGAGGTCGTTTTTATATATATTTTCAATATCTTCTAGATCCTCAATAAACAAATGTGGCGCTTTATAGGTAGATTTAAAGCTTGGTCCTGTTTTTGATTTCATGTTTATATAAATTTATTTTTGATAAATGTCTTTTAACGTTTTGATCCACCATCTTGGATTCTGAGACTCAATAAAATTTTCTGGGTGATATTCAAAGGTGTATTCCTCCAAGTGATTTAGTTTGTTCGAGTCAATGTATCGTTCGATAATCTCCCTAGCTCGTTTTAACAGATTCTCGTCCTTTAAATGTGGGTGCGACATTCTAAGAAGCATCCCTCCATCCATAAATGCGAAGACAACAACTAAATCACTTTTTCGAACGATGAAGGAAGCTATTCGAATCAAGGTCCCGCCGGGATTTTCAAAGCCTGAACTGTGGGGGATAATATCAAAATCTTTATATTTTTCTGGTTCATAACCAGCCTTTATTTTTAAAATGTCTTCGTATCTATATTTTCTGTCACCTCTATTACCAACTTTGATTGCGCTTAATTTGCCCTCTCTGTCCCAACGCCTTAAGGTCTCGGAATGAAGTCCAAGAATATCCGCAGCTTCTTGAATCGAAAGTAAGTTTGGCATAAGTTATATATTTTTATACAACTAGCCTTAAATAAAGTCAACATTATGTACTTTTGGTTAACAGAAGCTTTTTGAGTTAAAGTTTAGAAGTTATTCTCGTATTTGAAGCAAATAAATTATTCGTCTGACTCTTCGTCACTCTCGTCACTCTCGTCGCTTGCTGAGTGGGGCCGTCTTTGATTTAGAGTAAGTAAGTTTGTTAAAATTTCTTCGTTATCAAGATTTATTTCCCACCCATAAGCCCTAATCACTGAACTATCTAAGTCGTCATGAATTCTGTCTAACTCTTCTATTTCTTCCAAAGATACAATTCGTTCACCAATGGTCTTATTCCACAATTTTAGATCTCGTTGTTTACCTTTTATTTCGAGTCTATAGAATTCCAATGCATTATATAAATTAGTTAAATTTCTCTTTATATAGTCACTTTTACTAAAAGTAATACCTACTCCTTCAGGATATAACCATTTTTCGCGAAAACTCATCAAACTTTTTGACATGTTAGAAATATCTACTACAAAGGTTTCATCTTGGGATTCTGTTCCTAAGGGCAGAGGAAAGGGAAAGTTTCTAAATACTGACTTTGGAGTATATCTAAATCCACTTACAGCATCCCTTAGTTGAGTTCCTTTTTTTCGTGCCCAAACTTCATGAATTTTTGAATGAAGAACCCCCATAAAATAATCATCATCTCGTGCAAATACAATAAGTTGAGCATCTGGTACTATATCTTTATCTAACCATACAAATACTCTATGTTTGGCAACTCTAGGAGTAGCAACGTATCGAGAAAGTTTAGAGAGTCTTTCTTTCATCTGTACTCTTGGATTCCAATGTAACCACCACTTTTCTTGCGCGGATTTTTGCAGAGCCTTTTGACGATCAGGCTTAACATTATTCAATAGGTATTGGAATGGAAGTATATAGCTGGATGAGCTTTCTTCAGTCCTATCAATGCCAAAATCAATGATGTAAGAATCCGGAGATTTGCTCAATACATCTGCTCCAGTTTTGCGTTTTTTTATGACTTCAGAGTTAGAAACATCGGTTGGATTTGAATCGTTTAGCATCGTATGGGCTTCAGAGTCAGTAATATTAAATTTACCTCTGAGCACAACCCCTTGAAATGATATACCTTCATTTTCAATTAACTGCGCTGCCGTAGAAAGGTCAATCCCTGCATCCAGATGAGAATTAATTGTATTTACTATTTTACCGTCAAGATATTTGACGCGATTATTACCTTTATTAAAACCTACAATTGATACATGTACATGAGCCCCATCGAGAACCCAATCCTTGTCGCTCCAAGCCATGAATATTTCCCCATTATTTACAATATTATCTAAAACTTGGCTATTTGTTCCCCCACGAATTGCCTGTGTTGCCAAAAGACCCACATTTTTTACTTCTCCAGTTTCTACAAGTTTTAGGGACTTATTGAACCAGTAACAAACTAAATCTGGCATACCCTTAAGATCCTTTTTGTAAAGAGTTACTAAATTATCGCAATAAGTACTACCGAGGAGTGGTCTCATTTTTCTACTCCCCAAAAAGGGGGGATTTCCTATTATTACATCTGTCTCGGGCCAGGTCGGTTCGATTGGAATATTGTTGCCATCTAATTTTATAATCGCGTCCTGGTGTAATATCTGATGTAAGGGTTTTAAGACTGGCTCTTCAAATTCACTGAAACCATTTTCGAATCTCCATTGAATGTAGCCAATCCAGATAACTATTTGAGCTAGTTGATGAGCATATGAATCAAGTTCTATACCATATAGCTGATGAGGACCAACCGTAAGAGGTAATTCTTCTAAGTTATTTTGTTTTGAAATAACTATTATCTCTTTTTGTAAATCTAGCAACTGACGCAAAGCTACGTATAAAAAATTTCCACTGCCGCACGCTGGATCCAATACTTTAATACTTGAGATTCTTCCTGAAAATTCCTTCAATTTTAGACTAGCGTCCTTCAGGCAATTTTGGTCAATTAATTGGTGAACCTGTCTTCTTATTTCAATCCATTCATCTCGTAAACTCTGCATTAGAACAGGGTTTACTACCAGTAAAATATCATCTTTGCTTGTGTAATGAGCACCAAGTTGTGCTCTTTTATTTTTATCAATTACACGCTCAAAAAGTGTCCCAAATATTGAAGGATCTATGCCAGACCAATCAAGTTTCCCAACGTCTTCTAATCGAGAAGATAGAGTATTTATAGCTTCAGGAACAATAATATTATCAAAGAGAGTACCGTCAATATAAGGTATTTTATGGTTACCAAATAGACCTCCATTCTTCATGTGTTCAAAAAGATTTTGAAGACGAGTCTGGAGAGTTCCAAAATTTTTGTCGACATATCCAACAGTCTCGCTAAATACATTATTCGGCAATAGACCAATGTCTTCCGCAAATAAACAAAAAAGCAATTGAACGATAAAGTGCGCAAGGGCTTCTGCATTTAGAAAGTTTTTATCGTATTGGTCCCATTTAAGAAGGTCGTCTGCGATCAAAACGAAAGCATTCGCACTATTGCGGGTAACCTCTTCTTGTGTGACCTTTGGTTTAAGCCATTCTGGATCTGTAAAAGCTTTTTTTAATAAATCAAGTTTTGAAGGAATCAGTAAATCGTCAAGTGTCAGTACGTAGGTTTTTCTAACCGTGTTGTTAAAATTTGTATTTATTATTATCGTGTGCGCATTAGAAGTTATTAACAAAGGAGGATTTTCTAATGATTCTCGATATAACTGAAGCTGCTGATATGCCTCCTCAAGATCAGTTTTGTCACCCTTGTATTCCCAAATAAATTTTCCTTTATACCATACATCTGCCCGACCGGATCTAGATCCAAATTTCTTTGCAGAAATTTCGAAAGTGAAAAATGTACCATGTGGGTCAATTTCTAAAGGCTTGGGAACACCAACTAACTCACAAACATCGTTAAAATGACTCTGAGCAAAAGCTATTTCTTTTACCTCTACAGCTTTCCATTTATTAACAAATTCTAAAGGATTCATATATTTATGATTTAAATTTGAAGCATGATAAATTCTACTTCATTTGCTGACTTTTCTAAAGATATAAAAGAATAAGAAAGGGCCTTGCCCCTCTTTTACAAGGGTTTCCGGCTTCGCCTCCAATGAACTCCGCTTCGCTTCGCCCTTGCAAAATTCACCCTGCTTTTTTTTGAGACAGGTATTGGAGGCAGGCGCCTCCAAACCAAAAATTATAAAAAATTAGGGCTCCAAGAAAGGAAAATATGAAACTATCAGATAAAGCTCAAACGAGCATTAACAAAGTAATAGAAAAGTTCCAAACAGGGGACTTATCACCCATAAGTAAAGTTGCCCGAATCCGGCTTGATTCGTCTGCACCTGCAAGGAAGTGGAGTCTATCAAATAAAGTCCTCGCCTTTATTCAAACCGAGGAACTGGATTGTAGAGCATTCGGCCAATGGAAGGACGTAGGGCGAAATATAAAAAGAGGGAGTACGGCGGCGTATATCCTCCGACCGCATACGTTAAGAACAGTAACAGAAGAGAATGGAGAGAAACAAGAAAAAATTATTTGTATTGGTTTCTCGACAATCCCAGTGTTTCCAGCTTCAGAGACAGAGGGAGAGGGAGAGGGAGCGTTGCAGAAGTACCAACCCGTAGAATTCCCACCGCTTTATAACGTCGCTAAAAAGTTTCATATTCTGGTTAAATACTTGCCTATTGCTCCCGACCGGTTAGGGGATACTCAGCCCGACGGGTCAAAAATCCGACTAGGCACTCAGGACACTAGTGTTTTCTTTCATGAGTTAGCTCATGCCATCCACGCAAGAATTGAGGGAGGCTTAAAGTCAGGCCAACAGACAGACCAGGAAACGGTAGCCGAATTTACAGCAGCCGTCTTAATGGACTTCTACGGCCTCAAGGACAATTCCGGCAATTCCTGGAGATATATCAGCCATTATTCAAAAGATCCGTTATTAGCCATAACAAAAGCAATGAGGACGGTCGAGAAAGTCTTAAAAGCATTACTAGAACCTTAATACTACCTAATTTAATAGTTTTATAGGAAAATGCGGAAAGGGGGTGTGCATATGATTAGTCCATTACTAACAGACCGGTATGAAAATGAAATACTTGAATTAATAGATAATCAAGATAAATATACGAGAAGCGATTTGCAGGGAGTTGTTACAATTCTCGTTAATAAAATAATGAATAAAGGTTATCAAATTTTGAAGGAACAGGAAAAGAGTACTAAAAAAGAGTAAACAGAAAGAAGGTACAAAACTTATGAGAAAACTACCAATATATAAAAATTATACGGTGGATTTTCGTTTAAAAGAGTTTCGAAAAGTTGTTTTTGGGAAACTTCCCGAGTTTATCCCTTTTGATAGTCCAAAAGGGCAGAAACTTATAAACGAATTTTTGAAAATTCCCGAAGGGAAAAAAGAAATCCTGTATAACACGAGTAATTAACTATCAGTTCGCTGTATACGTCGGGTCACTCAATCACTTCAACTTTTTGAAGTGATTCCCGACATATTCCCAGAGTTTTTATTTTTTCCCAAGTCGAGAGATAGAATAGTAGTTCAGGTGCGTCATTCAGCTTCTTTTGAATATAGTAGTAGAGGTGGTTTTTTGATTTATCATTCGGGCAGATCAGGAGTATTTGAGGAAACGGCTTTTTTGTGTGATCCTGCCAATAGGATTCTTTATAATAGTAAAAATACTGCCGTATACGTTTCCGGTGAACGCTTGGTTTTATATCATCAAAAATATCCAGAAAATACCGTTTAATATCTCCCGTGGGTTCTTCGATCGAAAAATAGCTATCAGGATTGTCTAAAATCATATACTCCATACCATATAAATCCGTTTGGGTATAAAAGTTAAGTTTCGCCTTCCCTTTTTCTGTGAGGGTTACAAGAGACAGATAGATATCTACCAAAAATACGCAATGATTCCGAAATTGTAACGTATATGTGTGTTCCTGCCACACCCTATCCAGTAGCTCCGGTTTAATATCCGGGTATTTTTTATTGTTTTTAAAGAATTTACGGCCGTTCAATCCCAGAGAATAGACAGCAGAGGAAACAGGAGCAAACTTCTTGTCATAAAATTGACGTATATATCCGTATTCTGTTAATTCGTTTAGCCATGTTTGTATTCTGCTTGAGTGTTTATGATTGAGAAGTGTTTGTATTTGAATTCTATTGATGAATCGGAATCTATAGAGAAGATGTTGTATTTCTTTTTGTCTTAGTTTTAATTTTAGTTTTTGTGTTTGTTTGTTCATATATATGTATATGTGTATTCCAATCCCATCTCTTTCTTAATATATAAAGAATATATACATAAGTCTTTTAATAAAGTTAGCCTGAAATATGAGTAAAAACAGTGGGAACAGGCTCCCACTATTTTTACATCTTCATTTACACAAGTATTGCCACTGATTTAGCTTTGGATGCAGGCATTTTTTTCGTGGTTTCCGATTGTTGTTCTGCTGGTTTTATATGAGTCACTACTTTTGTCTTCATTGGTTTTTGATAGACAATGGCATAGTTTTTCTGTGAGGCAGCAATGAGAGTATCTATTTTTTCCGGATCACGTATCACACTCACGGGCAGTGTGGTTCCGGAGAATGGCTCTTCCGGAATATTCGCCGACATTTTCATATAGAAGTGATAGCGGGCTAGGTTTGCGAGCTCTCTTTTTTCTACGTAGGGTGAAAATTGAGCAGATAACAGTTCTTCGTCAACAGGACCGGCCATGTGGAAACCAATGACATTTCCGGTGTTGGCTAAAATAACATTGACGATACTCCGGTCACTTTGTTGTGCCGTTGATTGTTCCGCAATGAATATCCGTAACCCGAATTTTCTTCCTCCGGAGAGCATTTTTGTAAAGTAAGACGAGGCAAAATTTTGAAATTCATCGACAAAAAGATAGAATGGTTTTCGTTCATCAACATTTATCCTCGATCTCCGCATTGCAGCCTGTTGAATTTTAGCCAGGATAGTAGTCCCCAGAAGCGTCGATGTATCTTCTCCCAGATTTCCCTCGTTTAAGTTGCAAAGTAACACTTTTCCGGAGTCTAATATGTCGTCAAAGTTAATAGTCGAGTGTTTTTGTTCCAGTATCCGTTTGGCAATAGGAGAGAACAGAAAACGTCCAATTCTGGCCGTGACTCCTGATACCATTTTTACTACTTGGTAATTTCCGGCTTTCCCAAATTCATTCTTCCAAAAGTTTTGTAGATTCTCGTCTTCCAGGGTTGTTAATACGTTTTTGAGAACATCTGGATCAGTTAACAGGTTATATACGGTGAATATTGTGGCATCCTTTACCGTAAAGGCCGTGTAGATGGTATTCCGTAAAATATACTCAATCCGGTGTGCGTCAACGGTTTCGTCTTTGGAGAAAATTCTCCGGAAGATGGAAATAACACTCTCGCACACCAGTTCCTTTTCAAGTTCCAATTCGTCATCGTCGCGGCAGGGGGCAAGCTCTAAAATGTTTATCCCTACGGGATATTTAATATCGAACGGGTTGAAGTAAATTAAATCATTGATCCGTTCAAGTGACATGCTTGCCAGTATGTCTTTTGATAAGTCACCATGTGGATCTAAAATCGCAACTCCACGCTTTTTGGCAATGTCCTGACTTGCCATATGGAAAATAATAGTTGTTTTCCCTGATCCTGTCTGTCCAATACTGTAGACATGCCGTGTTCTGTCATCATCCATGAGTCCAATATCGGTTACCGTGTTGCCATACGTATTTTTACCGAATACGACATCCAATTTCTTCTGTGATTTGAGGGACAAGGGAGCAGGAAGCTCACGACTCATCACGGTGACAAGATTTTCCGTCTTTGTTGTTCCCGTATACGGGAAGTGATACATATCCGTAACTTCGGAAACGGAAAGAATATTGGGTTTTCTCAATCCAAATAACCGGTTTTTAAATTCAAATTGTTTGAGTGCAAGATATGGTTTTATCCCAACCGTGAACCGGGTAGTGAGCGACTGATATCCGGAATTAGTAAACGAAGAAAGTGTTGATGCAAATCCACGTTCAATCTTTTTGGTGTTTTCGGCATCGTTCCCTGACACGAGAACACGGATTGTTATATAAAAGAGTTGTTGATCCAGTTTTTCCTTTACTTGCGTCTCGAGCTCCGTTTGGTAGGCATTTAGTGTTTTGTCCATTGCAGAATTACCGTTAATATTGAGAAATGGCCCTTCGCGTCCTTCAGAGGTCAAAAAGATCAGGAGGCCGACAGGAAAAAGAAGGATATGGAGGATGATACTGAATATCGAGTACATAAGTGTTCCTTGTTTTTTCAGTGCTTTAAGGCTCGAAACCAAATCCTTGTTGGTATAAATAAGTTTTGAAACCTTCTTTATATCCGATACATTACTTTTGTTAACTGGAGCTACAACCATTTGCAGTGAAACAAGCTCATTTGCGTTTAGCTTTGTCATGTTGCCGGTGATATAGGCAATAGGATCGTATTTATCAAGGGCATTTTGTTTTTTTAGTGGTAAGGAAAAATGCTGTGTTAATCGAAATTCGGATATCTTTTTATACCGACGCGTTTGGAAAATGTTTGCATAATCTTTCACATCTTTAATTTTCATGCCGGGTAGGTAGGACAAGAGATTCTTTGTAATGAGTTCTGTGTCGTCTTTAGGAACTCGCATAAGATATCGAATCCCTTGATCTTTTGATGAGATAATTTCCAATGCATATTTTTTCGATACACCTACCAGTCGGTAGAGAAGTGAACGCTGTGTTGCCAGACTATGAAGCAATATGAATAGTTGTTGCGTTGAATATGAGCTCTGCTGGGTTTCAACTGGTTTAATCTCCAGAAGTGAAAAAGAGGATCGTATTTGTTTTATGGTTAATGCGAGTTTGATAAGGAGGTAAAGCACTAAAACGAGAAAAATAAGACTAACTGTTGCGGTAAACAGAGGAAGGAGGAAAGGATTATGAAAAAGAGGGTAAGCGCTATGAGATAACCCCAATGAAATATTTCTTGATAGATTTAGCCGACCGAACAACGTGTCTTTGTTGTATCCGAATAGTGCTTGCTGCCAAGTAATCATATGCCCGGTCTTCGGGCAAGATGAAATAAATAAACCTAAAAATGAATTCAGCTTATTCTAACAGTTAAAAATCCTTTATGGTATATCAAATATCGTGTAATAAGTAAAGGATGCCTATCGTGTAAAAAGTCGGAGGATTCAGAATTAGAAGGGGAGTATTTTTGAAGATTTAATTGCAAGTGCTTTCATAATTCTTTGCAATACTTCCATTGAAGGGTTCTCTTCTCCTCTTTCAATACGGGCATAATAACTATCCGTTATTTCAGCTTTAGCGGCTACTTCCACTTGC
>Ga0209515_10003305_pt1 | contig 23393 bp, 16 predicted proteins | sample Subgroupgradi54m_FD_187454 | JGI IMG/M metagenome (GOLD analysis project Ga0209515, IMG submission 187454) | Subsurface groundwater microbial communities from S. Glens Falls, New York, USA - GMW60B uncontaminated upgradient, 5.4 m (SPAdes)... ... | reverse complement strand
CCATGTACTGTTCAAAGCGCCGGAGAAGATCGGAAGCCATGCCATAAAATACCTCCACCAGCCTCTTTTTGCAAAATATTTGTGACACAGTAGAACTAAGACCGGTTTCGAGAATCTCAATCGCCTGATCAAAGTCACCATCGAGGTAAAGCTTGCGGATGATCGCCGTATCCAACAATGGCTTGGCATGGGAAGGAATGGTGATGATGGTTTCTTGGTTGGCTGCAGTGGGTGGTGCCGCCTTTTTGACGGCAACCTTTTTCGGTGCGGCGGAAATGGATCCACAAAAGACCGCAGCTGTTGCGAGAAGGTGGATCAAGGTCTTGAGAATCATAGATCTATTCAGCATACGTGCTTCCTGGTGCAAGGCTGACCTCCGGAACCCGCCGGAGGACCAACCACTCCCATTTCCTATCCCATCAAGGAAGGGAATTTGAATTTTGTCGCGCAGTCTCAGGAGCCGGATCAGTCTCGGAAATCCTGTTGCTGAGAAAAGAAAGTAACCCTTTCATTGGAATCCAAGATTGACGGCAATCACACTTGGGTTCATTTTGTCCCGGAGGGCTCATTTTCCCCAAATAGGCCAATCTTGGGTCTGGAATTCGAAAAATAGTTTGGTCCAAAAATGCGTTGGACGATACTCATCCGAGGATGGTTACTTCTGCCGGCCCAGTATTTTCATCATCTTCGAAAGGCGAGAGATTAAGCCGGCTGAAAGCAGCTTCTTTTTAGACCCTGGAAACTCACTAATCACAATAGCTCCTGAAGGCATGGTTTGGCCTTTCAAGACCAAAACGGGACAACGGACTTCATCTTTCTTTAGTGAAATATCGGCGGCTTTGCAGGAAATTGAAAGTGCGCAAGTGAGCGCCAAAATCAATCGAGAATATTTCATTTGCCCACGAAGCAGTAAGCTGCTTTCCAACCGTCTTTACGAACGAAAGTGCACTTCAGCGATTTTCCTTGTGGGTATTTCTTCAATCGCGAATCAATTGATGGCATCGCGAGCATTTCACGGGATTACTTCCTCTTGGCCGGTAGATTCAGTTTGGTTTTTAGAAACTGATATAGGCTGGGGGTCGATTTGGAACTGATATCTGCGACTCTCCACCGCTTTCCATCTCCCTCCAGGGTAAAACCGAGATTCACGTCGGATCCGGTATTGGTGAAATGGACGTCCGCTTCCAATTTTGTTTTTGACGTTTCCTTTGTTTCGATGCGGACATTGGAGATATCGAAGTCCTGGCAATCGCAAATCGGATCAAAATCCAGGAGGCCAACATCTCCTTCCGCCTGTTCCTGATCCTTGCGGATCAAACTCAGTAAATCCGAGGTGAAGATAGTGTCAGCGGCATTCCCCAAATAGTTGGGTCCCGGGGACGATTGATAGCCCTTGTAAAGTCCGGCAATGAATACTTTCGCTGATGCTGTGCTTTGACCGCAGGCATTGATCCAGCACAATAGAAGTCCGAAGTGGATCAATAAAACCGATCGCCGAGTCCATTTAAGGCCGATAAATTTCATAAGAAACCTTTTCCTCCCTGTATTTTGATCCTGGATATATGTCGCTTGCATCGTGCTGGCGGAAATCCGAAACCCAAATGGTTCCATTGAACATCTGTATGTGGCCGTGAGGGCTGGCGGAGGGCGCTTGAAAGACGACGATGTCTCCCTTCTGGGGGGCATAGCCGGCCGTATCAATCTTGCTGAACCCAATTTCCGTGAGCTTGGATCCGTAATCCTTGGCGCTGAGCGGATTCGGAGGTTTGATATTTCCTCCACCAGCCTCAATTGCCAACCGGACGTACCTTGCGCAACTGCTTTGGCTCTTGTCGTGGGCATTCTCATCAAGATGAGCGACGGCTTTTTCAACGCTGTAATTTTTGAGTGTATCCCGATTCTCATCATGCTTCTCTTCGTGAGCTGTTGCCGTGGCCGCCGCTTGCTTCTCTTCCCTTACCAGTTCATCATAGAACAAACACTTGATCCCCGCCCCAGACCTCTTTCCCGCCTTTTTACATTGCGCCTGACAAGGCCCCTCATTCCCATCCTGGCAGGGAAAATGCACAGGAAAATTCTTGCTCGGCACGATAAGAATAAAGGCCACGCGGCAATTTTCAGGCGCAGCCTCCTTGCTCTCCTTGGCCTGGTTGTTGGATGCGCAACCCATCCAGGGATTCCCCGCCACCTTGCAAAACCGCGAGGCATCGATCTTGATGTCGTGCTTGCCCTTCATGTACGCGGCAAACAGCGCTTGGCGCGTCGTGGGATCTTCCTTCCCGGATTCAGACACTCCGGCGCTTTTCTGGAAGGCCTTGAACCCAGCCTGTGTCTTCGGTCCGTCCTCTCCATCCGCGGCCCCGTGGTAGTGGCCAAGATCCTTGAGTATGGATTGCAGGGCTTTCAAACCCCACTTTTCCACGCCATATAACTTCTCCCAAGCCGCCGCGTCGTTGGTGATGAACGCGTGAGCGCTTTGCGCACGCCGCTCGCTGAGTCCCTTCGCGTCCTTCTCTCCCTTATCGGTATGGCCGAATACGGCTATTTGGGACTTCTTCGAATACTTCTTGTCCCACTCATTGAATTTCGCTTCCACCGGCTTGAGGCCATGCGCTCCTTTGGGAGGGATGAAGCTCGACTCCGTCTCGAACGCAATCCCGGGAACCAAAACATGATCCGCCGATTTCAAAGCCATCTCCGACACCTGGCGGGACTGCTTCTCCCCACTCAGCATTTTGGCTAGGGAATGATAGATGCGAAAGAAATATTCCACCGCACCGTCCACATAGCCCTCGGGTTTATACACCGGCATGGATATCACGGCCTTGCCGTCTGATTGGGCCCAACCTTCACCCTTGGAAATGGGTTTCGGTCCGGAAGGCGATTTGGCGAAGAGTTCCGCCTGGACCTTGGTGACGTGTTCTTTTTCCTTTGGCAAGGTCAACTGAACGGAAACCTCGGCCTCTTGATGGAAGAGCGTATCAGATTGGACCCACTTGGCCTCGGACAGGACGGCGGTATCTGCTTTCGCCGTGTCTTCCGTTGAAGCGGTGTCCTCGGTAGGAAACTCATACGTTTCCGGCGTGGGCTCCGGCGGTTGATTGGATAGCTGCCGCTCCTCAAGGGTTTTCTGCGCGGCTCCGCCTCCGCCGCCTCCCTTGCTCCTGACGAGCACGCTATCCACGGACCGGGACGTCGAATCCGATTGCATCGGATTCAGGAGACCCATTTTATCGAAATCCTTGTCGCCGGGACCGCTCATCGGATTTATTTCTTCCCCAGCTTGGGCAGTTCAAAGAGATTCATGAATTCTTGCGTCGTCTCAAGACCGGGCTCGAAATCCGAATTCCTGTTGTTGAGGAAAGAAAGTAGCCCATTCCACTTAATCCAAGATTGACGGCAATCACGCTTGGTTTTGATTTGTCCCGTAAGGCTCATTTTCCACAAATAGGCCAATCTCAGGCCTGGAATTCGAAGAATGGTTTGGTGCAAAGATGCGTCGGACGACCCTTGGGCGATAACCCGACTGTTATAAAAACGCCAGATTGTGGTATGGCTTTTTATACAAGTAGACAATATTAGGCAGCACTTTTGGATACGGCCGAAAATTGAAGAAAAAATCGCTCAGGATCAGCCGTTCTCGGCAGTCCTGCTGAGGGGAACGGATACGGCCGCACCGTCCGGCTTCACGCGATACAGGAAATAAAACGGCGCCCCGAGCAAGGACGTCACCAGGATGCAGATATGCACCAGCGCGGAAACCTCGCTGCCTCCCTGGGCCACGCCCAGGTGGCGGTAAATCCACTCCCCCGCGGCCTCGCCCAGGCCGATGCCCGCGGGCGCGATGGGCAGACCATTTATCATGGTCAGGGTCGGCACCACAAAACCGTGCACGCGCAAGGGCAGGCTGACGCCCAAGGACTCCGCGGAAAAATAATAGAGCAGGATCAGTCCGCAATCCACCACCACGCCCAGGCCCAGGGCGCCCAGCAGTCCCCAGGGACGGGCGCGATAGACCAGCAAGGAATCGGAAAGGGAGCGCAGGAACTTCCCGCCCGGCATCCGGTGCAGCCGGGGATGTTCCAGGAACAGTTTGGACCAGGGCGAAAAGAAGAACGCGATCGATCCCGTGAAGAACAGGAAGACGCCGGCGTAGAAGATGCTGTTGAGGCGGAGATCGCGGTCGCCCTTCCAGAGATCCACGTTGATGGCCGTCATGGCCATGGCCACGCATAAGAGGCCGTACAATCCGATCAGGCGATCCATGGCGATGGAAGTCAGGGCCAGGGACTTGTCCTTGTCCGCATGCTCCTTGAACAGGTAGTAGCCCTTGATCAAATCCCCACCGGTGCCGCCTGGGATCAGGCTGTTGAAGAGGAGGCCCATCATCTGCAGGCTGAACACGCGGCCGGCATGCACCTTTAAGCCCGCCTGGCGCAGGAGCAGGAACCAACGGAGCCAAGCCGAGCCCACCACCAGGATCAGATAAGACAGGAACGCGAAGAGGCAGAGGAGCGGATTCCTGACGAAGGCCTGACCGACCACCTTGGGATCGAGGGCGCCGAAATGGATGAGCGCCCAGATTGCCGCGCCGCCCAGGGCGAACTTGAGAAGATGTTGCACAAAAGGCGGGATCCGGAATCGGCCCTTGCCTTCAGCCCCTGTATCGATTGCCATGAGGCTTGATTATAGCTTTCCGAGGGGGAAGATGGTCTCGTCCGACGTGTCCTGGGCGAAAAGATCCCCGGATTCATCCGGATCCGCGCAGAAGGTCTTCCGGTGGATCGGGGTAAGGCCGTGCCTTTCGATGGCGTCGCGATGGACCTGGGTCGCATACCCCTTGTGGGCGGCGAATCCGTAAGCCGGATACATGAGATGCATTTCCTGCATCTGGCGATCGCGGATCACCTTGGCGAGAATGGACGCGGCGGCGATGGAGGCCGAGCGCCCGTCGCCCTTGACCAAAGTGCGTTGCGGCCAGGAGACATCCGGAATCCGCTGGTTGCCGTCGACGAGCAATAGGCCCGGAGGCACGCCCATGGCTTCCAGGGCGCGGCGCATGGCCAGCAGGGACGCGCGCAGGATGTTGTGCTTGTCGATCTCCTCGGGACTGCACTCCCCCACCCCGTACGCGACCGCGCGTTCGCGGATTTCCACGAACAGGTTTTCGCGCACAGCCGCAGACAGTTTCTTGGAATCGTTCAGGCCCAGGATAGGCTTCTTCTGGAAGTCCAGGATCACGCAGGCGGCGACCACGTTGCCCGCCAACGGCCCGCGTCCCACTTCGTCCACGCCGCACAGGACCGGGAACTCGTCCAGCAGGCCGCTGTCGAATTTCCAAAGGGGCTCGGGACGCATGGGGAGAATTATAGATCGAAGGGCGGGAAGCTGTCCAGAAAGCGGCCCAAATCCACGGCCAGGCCCGGCGCATCGCTTTCCGTAGGCTTGATTTCGCCGACGGCGAAGCCGCGCACCACCTGCCAGAAATGGGCGTGTTCGCACTTCAGAACCGCAGCCGCCACGGCGTCCGCGGAGCTTCCAGGCGGCACGGGGACGATTCTCTGTAGGACGATCTGCCCTTCGTCATAGGCCTCGTTGACCATGTGGATGGAGATGCCCGTGAATTGGCAGCCGCGCGCGACCACGGCCTCGTGCACATGATGTCCGTACATGCCCGCGCCGCCGAAAGCGGGGAGCAAGGCGGGATGGATGTTGAGGATGCGGTTTTTTAGCAAGGCGTGCACGGCGTGGGGAACCAGCTTCATGTAGCCGGCGAGCACGAGCAGATCGATGCCGCTGGACTTGACGATGGCGGCCATGCGGGCCACGGCCTCCGCTTCGCCGCCTTCGGTGAAGCCGCTTACGTGCAGGGCCTCGGTCCTGAACTGGCGGGCCCGGGCCAACGCTCCTGATTTGCTGTTGTTGGAGAGGACGAAGGCCAGATCCGCCGGCAGCTCGCCGGAACGGATCTTATCCATCAGGACCTGGAGATTGGAGCCCCCGCCCGAAGCGAAAACGCCGATCCGGTACTTGGCCACCGGATCAGGCTTTGATCGCGGCCTCGGCGTTTACCGAAGCGGAAACGGCAGGAGCCGACTCCACCGAACGGGCCGGGGCTTTGCCTTCCCCCAGGGTTTCCTGATGGGAATGGCTATGGGAAGAAGCGGCGCGCGTTTTGATTGCGGTGGTCGCGCTGCCTGCGGTGTTCGCGGTGGCTGCGCTGACAGTGGCGGTCGCGGCGGCTCCGTAGGTGCTGGCCTCCTGGGGAGCGCCGTGCTTCTTGAAGAGATGCTTGACCAAAGTGCCGGCACCGCGCATCACGCGGTAACGTTCGCGGCTGTTGGTCAGGGCCATCACGGCCTGCTTGTAGATATAGGCGGGACGCAGGTAGAACTCGCGGCGGGCGCGGTCGCAGAAGTCCACGAGATCCTGGGACGTGAGTCCCTTGCGGATGACGGTGGTGTTGTGCTGGCCGTCCTTGTCGAGCCACTTGTCGTAGTCTTCGCTGGCGAGTTCCCCGCGCTCGCGGGCCTCGTCGTAAGCGGTGGTGCCGGGATAGGCCATGATGGGATAGAATTGCGCCGTGTTGGGGTTGAGACTCTTGGCCATATCCAAGGTGCTGTTAAGCGTCTCCTTGGTATCACCCAGGTTACCCACCATGAAGCACCCGTGGATCAGGATGCCGGCCTTGTTGGCCGATTCCATGAACTTCTCGGACATGCCCTTGGCGAGGCCCTTCTTCACGTTCTTCAGCACGTCCATCGAACTGGATTCGAAGCCGACGCAAAGTTCGCGGCAACCGGCCTTTTTCATCACGTCCAGCACTTCGAACTTCACGTCCGCGCGGGCGTTGGCGGACCAGGTGACCTTGAGGCCGCGGTTGATGACTTCCTGGCACAGCTCGGCGGTACGGGTGGGATGGGCGGTGAAGGTGTCGTCTTCGAAGAAGATTTCGCCCAGGTCAGGAAACTCGGCCTTGATGTAGGCCATTTCGTCCACCACGTCCTTGATGCTGCGCTTGCGGTAGGTGTGGCCGGTGAGGGTCTGCGGAATCACGCAATAGGTGCAGCGGAACGGGCAGCCGCGACCGGACAGGATTACGATGAGCGGATTGATGTTGGCGCCGTAGAAGTAGCGCTTGTAGCAGGAGAACAGGTGCTTGCGGTAGACCTTGCTGACCCAGGGCAAGGTGTCCAGGTTCTCGATCTTGGGCCGCTCGGGATTGCGGACCATCTCTTCGCCTTTGCGCCAGGAGATGCCGAGGATCTTCTTTTTCTCTTCGGCCGTGACGGCCGTGCCGGAGGCCGCGCCGCGCAGGACGCGCACGAGTTCCCGGGCGGTGTAGTCGGCTTCGCCGGAAATGACGTAATCGATGGCCTGCTCGCGTTCCAGGATTTCCAGGGGTTCCGCGGTGGCATGGGTGCCCATCATGGAGATGTCGCAGTGGTATCCGTCCTTGGCGGCCGCCTCTTTGATGGCCTTGCCGACACGCATGTCGTTGTTGATGGACGGGGTCGAGGTATTGAGGACGGCGAGCTGGGGGCGGAAGGACTTGATTTTGTCCAGGGTTCCCTGGAGATCCAGGTCCATGGCCGGGGAGTCGATGACCATGATCTCGTTGCCGTCATCCTCCACGCAGCCGGCGGCATAGGCCATGAACATGGGCCAATACAGGGTGCTTGACTTGGTGACGCACGGGCTCCTGGATTCCCGGGAAAACATCGGGAAATAAGGAGGATTCAGGAAAAGAACCTTCATGAGCAAAGCCTCCGCAAAATAGGCGCTTGAACGGGATAGTTCATGGCCTGACTATCCCAATCCCCAAACCGGGAACGAGGACCAAAGTACCTAGTTCAAAACTTAAATTCAAATATACCCCCCGGTTTTTCATTTAGCGTGCCCTAAATCTTTGCACATCCGCCTTGTCCAAAATCCCGATGTCGGATTCGACCTGGAATTTTGCGAATTTTGACCCCACTTCGAAACGGATCCGATCCGCGCCTGCAATCAACAGATGAACGCCTCCGTACGCTCCCGTGTGGAAATCCCCCTCCAGCAAGGCATTATGGTCCCAGAGACTCGCGCCTTCCCATCCCAAAATCCCCTGCAAGCCGTACCATGCACTCCAACGCCAAAGCTTCAAAGTCCGCTTCCGGACCCAGTCCATGCGGTTCTCGAGGGTGAGAACGGTTTCGCTTTTGCCCCGAAAGGCATCGTTGGAATAGCCTCGCAGGGTGTTGACCCCGCCCACGTGGAACCTATCGTACCGGCCGAAACTCTCCCCCATCACCCCGTCCCGGTATTGGTAAAGTCCCGCCAGCACCAGGGTGTTGCGGCTTTGCCAGGGCAGGTAGAGGCGCGTATCGGAGAGCCATTCGCGGTAATCGGCGGGGCCACCGAGAAATCCGCCGTTCTGGGTGACGCGCAGCTCCTGGTACAGACCGCGCCGGGGATTATGGCGCCGATCGCGGCCGTCCCACATGAATCCGGTGCCCAGGCGGGGGACGAAATCCCCGCCCGCGCTGAGCAGGACGCCGGAATCGCGCTTGCCGTCCTGGGCGCCATCGCGCAGATAGAACAGCTCTCCCGCATATAATATATAGGCGGGGTCGGGCAGTCCGGACTCACTCAGGCCCTGGGCCAGGTCCAGCTTGGCGCGCCAGGAATCCTCATGGAAGGCCTCGAAGTTGTTGTAGCTGTCCACCCGCAGCACGGCGAAATCGTATTTCACGGGCAGATCCCACAGGCGCGGCGCGCTCAGGGAGGCCTGGAATTCCGTGGTGCCGCCGAAGCGGGTGATGAACTCGGCGCGGATGCCCTGGCCCAGGAAATTCAGGGAAGCCAGGGCCGGTCCCAGGCTCAAGCCGTCCTGTTCGGTTTTGGCTACCGCAACGAACGGGATGTAGGGCGGCAATTCCCGGAACACATAGGTCAAAACGACCCCGGAATCTTTTCGCACCGTCTGTAAACGGACGTCCGCGAAGATGTCCAGATCCTCCAGGCGGTTCCGTTCGGCTTCCCACTTGGCGCAGGAAAAGAGTTCGCCGACGTGGTTGCGCAGTTCCCGCCGCACCACATCGCTGCGGGTGGTGCCCAGCCCTTCGAATTCCTGGGAAACGATCCGCACGGTGTCGGCCTCGGAACAGGTTTCGGAAATGGCCTCGGAAGGATGGGCGGAAACGGAAGCCGGAGAGGCGGCCAAGGCGCCGAAAACCAGGGCCAACGACAAGGCGAGGCGGATAGGATTGCGCGGAAGGAATGGGAATTGGAATGAAACCGTGAATCGGAACGGACTTGCGCGCGGGATTGGAAGAGGCGGGGCCGGATGCATGGCCGGTCTAAGTTAGCAATCGGAGCCGGGCCGACGCTTGGCGGGAACCCGATTCCGGGGATGGGAATGAGTTAGTTTTTCCCGATAGCCGAAGGAGAAGTCATGTCCCGCGCCCAGCGCCTGCTCGAATTGCTGGAGATCCTGAGGCGCCACCGCCACCCGGTAACCGGCGCGGCCCTGGCGGCGGAACTCGGCATCAGCCAACGCTCCCTCTACCGCGACATCGCCACCTTGCAATCCCAAGGCGCGCGCATCGACGGCGCGCCCGGCCTCGGATACATCCTGCGCCCCGGTTTCACCCTTCCGCCGCTGATGTTCCAGGTGGAGGAGATCGAAGCCCTGGTGCTGGGCGCGCGCTGGGTGGCCGACCGCACCGACGACACTTTGGCGCAAGCGGCGCGCAACGCCCTGGCCAAGATCGCCGCCGTGCTCCCACCGCGCCAACGGGACGATCTGGATTCCTCCACCTTGCTCATCGCCCCCGGAGCCGCGCGCATCGATCAAGGCAAGGACATCCCCGCCCTGCGCAAGGCCATCCGCGGCGAACAGAAGGTGACCCTGGTCTACCGCGACGCGCAGGATCGCGAATCCACGCGCACGGTCTGGCCGTTCGCCCTGGCCTTCTTCGACTCGGTGCGCGTGGTAGTGGCCTGGTGCGAGCTGCGCCAAGGTTTCCGGAATTTCCGCACCGACCGCATCGTACGCATCGAGGTGTTGGAGGAGCGCTATCCGCGCAATCGCCAGGCGCTGCTGGAGGAATGGCGGACGTTGGAGGGCATTCCGCCGGATTGATCAGTCCCGCAAGCCTTTTCCACCGATGCGCATTGTCCCGCGCAGCCCCATTGCCCCGAAACCCTGCTGACGGAATCTGTCATGCGCGCGGACTATCCTTAATGGGCGGCGCCGGGAATCCATCGGGCGCCATTCGGAAAGGTCCCGACCATGCTCTCACCCGATTTCATCCTCCTCTACGTGGAAAAAGTCCCCACCAGCGTCGCCTTCTATCAGGGACTGCTCGGCAAACCGCCCGTCGAGAACTCGGCCAACTTCGCCATGTTCCCGTTGGAGAACGGCATGATGTTCGGACTGTGGGCCGGCCACGACGCCGAACCCAAGCCCAAGGCCGCGGGCGGCGGTTCCGAACTCGGCTTCACCCTCAAGGACGATGCCGCCGTCGACGCAATGCATGCGGATTGGAAGGGGCGCGGCTACATCATCGCGCAGAAACCCGTGCGCATGGATTTCGGATACACCTTCACGGCCCTGGATCCGGACGGACACCGCTTAAGGGTATTCTCGCCCAGCCAACGCTGAGATCCGGTAGCGCGGCCGCTACGTGAAAATCAATCGGGCCGCGTGGCAGGTTATTTGGCGGGCAAGGTGGAGATGTACTCGATGGCCTTCTCCGCCAGGTGCGGCCACTTGGCGGCATGGGCGGAGGGGATCTGGACCCACTCCTTCATCGCGCGGCCCTGGCCGGAAGGGTCCCACAGGCAGGATCCCTTCAGCTTCAGGGCATCCTCGCGGGACTGCCCGGAAAGCTTGAGCACAAGGTCGCCGTCGAAAAAGGCCATGAACCCGTTCCCCTTGTACTTCATGCACGGCTTGCCGAACATCTGGGCCTTTTCGGCCTTGTGCGTCCGCGCCAGCTCCTCGGTGAGGGCATCGAAGACCTTGCGTTCGGAGCCCGAAGGCGGTTCGGCGCCCGCGGGCGCCGCGGCTCGGGTATCGGGCATGTTACCTCGCGATCAGGCCTGCAGCCATTCGGTGTGGAAGACGCCGGCCTTGTCGGTCCGCTCGTAGGTGTGCGCGCCGAAATAGTCGCGCTGGGCCTGGAGCAGGTTGGCCGGGAGGCTGGCGCTGCGGTACTGGTCGTAATAGGACAGCGCCGAACTGAACGCCGGGATGGCGATGCCGTTCTTCGAGGCTTCGGAAACCGCGAGGCGCCAGTTCGCCTGGCTCTTGCGGATCACGTCGGTGAAGTACGGGGCCAGGATCAGGTTGGCCAGTTTGGGCTCCTTGTCGTAGGCCTTCTTTATTTCGTCCAGGAACGCGGCGCGGATGATGCAGCCGCCGCGCCAGAGCATGGCGATCTCGCCGTAGTGCAGGTCCCACTTATATTCCGTGGCCGCGGCCCGCAGGATCTGGTAGCCCTGGGCGTAGGACATGATCTTGGACGCGTACAGGGCGTCGTGGATGGCAGGCAGGAACTTGGCCTTGTCGATATTGAACGTCATCTCGGGCGCCGGCAACTTGGCCGAAGCCGCTACGCGTTCATCCTTCATCGCGCTCAGGCTGCGCGCCACCACCGCTTCCATCATGGTCGGGATCGGGATGCCCAGGTCGAACGCGTTCTGCGAGGTCCACTTGCCCGTGCCCTTCTGGCCGGCCTTGTCCAGGATCACGTCCACCAGCGGCTTGCCGGTCTCGGGATCCTGCTTGGCCAGGATGTCGCGCGTGATTTCGATCAGGTAGGAGTTGAGCGGGCCCTTGTACCATTCGGCGAACACCTCGCCGATTTCCGGCGCGGACATCTTCAGCAGCACCTTCATCATGAAATACGCTTCGCAGATGAGCTGCATGTCCCCGTACTCGATGCCGTTGTGGATCATCTTCACGTAATGGCCGGCGCCGTCCGCGCCCACCCATTCGCAGCAGGGGATATCGTTATTGGGGCCGACCTTGGCCGCGATGGCCTGGAAGATCGGTTTGAGTTCGGGCCAGGCCGAGGTGGAGCCGCCGGGCATGATGGACGGGCCCTTGAGCGCGCCCTCTTCGCCACCGGAAACGCCCACGCCCATGAAGCGCAGGCCCTTGGCGTCCAGATCCTTGGTGCGCCGGATGGAATCGGGGAAAAAACTGTTGCCGCCGTCGATGAGGATGTCGCCCTTGGAGAGGAGCGGAACCAACTGGTTGATGAGATCGTCCACGGCGGGGCCGGCCTTCACCATCATCATGATCTTGCGCGGGGACTTGAGGGAATCGACCAGTTCCTTGAGGGAATGCGCGCCGACCAGCTTCTTGCCCTTGCCGCGCCCGTTGATCAGTTCATCCACTTTGGCCGTGGTCCGGTTGAACACGGCGACGGTATAGCCGCGGCTCTCCATGTTGAGGACCAGATTTTCACCCATCACCGCCAGGCCGATCAGGCCGATATCCGCTTGTGCCATATGCTTTCAAAGCTCCTGTATTGCAAAAGACCCCGTATCCGCCCCGCGGGAGCAGGTCCCGTCCCAAGAGCGGCCGAAGGTCGCCCCGACGCGCAGGGCTTTGGGGAATTTAACTATTCTCAATCCCCTTGCGGGCAATGTACAGGCCGGGATTGGGGGAATCGGGCGGCCCGCCCAACGGCTGTGCAACCTCACGCCGCTGTCGGCGGTCCAAGTGATTCCCCCTGCCGCCGAACAAAAGAAAAAACCCGGTGAATCCAATCCAACCCATCCCTACCGCGGTCTTCCCACCACCTCCTAATCGACCCCGATTCCGCAGCGGTCCCGAATAAGCCTGTTTTGTAGTTTTTTCTCCAATTGACATCCGTAACGCGGGATAATCATCCGCGGCGAAACTTTTCCGAAAGGGTATCTGCCATGCTGGGCTTTCGTTTCCGTCCTGCGACTTTCCTCTCCGTTCTCCTGGCCGGTTCGTTGACAGCGACCGGCATCCTGGCGAAAGACGCCAAGGAAGATCTCCGCCCCAAACGCGGCAGCCTCGACCTGGGTAAAGGCAAACCGGCCGCCACCGATGCGGCCAAGATCGAATTGCTCAACGGAGCGTTCACCAAGGTCGTCGAATCCGTCGCTCCCTGCGTGGTCAGCGTGAACACGGAGAAGAAATGGTCCGAACAGGACAAGCAGATGCAGCATCCCTTCTTCGAATTCTACGGCATGCCCAACCAGCCCGGCGGCCCGGAAGACAATTCCCCCAAGCGCAACATCCCTCTCGGCGGCGGCTCCGGCTTCATCGTCAACAAGCAGGGATACGTCTTCACCAACGCCCACGTGGTGGAAGGCGCGGACATCGTCAAGGTCAGCCTCATCAACAAGAAGACCTATATCGCCAAGGTGATCGGCGTGGACAAGAAAGCGGACGTGGCCGTCCTCAAGATCAAAGCCCCGGCCGAAGAGTTGCCCGTGGTCGCCTTCGGGGATTCCAAGAAGCTGACCATCGGCGAATGGGTGCTCGCCATCGGCAATCCCTTCGGTCTCCAGAACACCGTCACCTCCGGCATCGTCTCGGCCAAGGGCCGCCGCGATCAGGCGCAGCAGGGCGACGCTTATCAGGACTTCATCCAGACGGACGCGGCCGTGAACCCGGGCAACTCCGGCGGACCCCTCGTCAACCTCAAGGGCGAAGTGGTGGGCATCAACTCCAGCATCTACACCCGCACCGGCGGCTACATGGGCGTGAGCTTCGCCATCCCCATCAACATGGCCGTGAAGGTGGCCGAGGATCTCATCTATGAAGGCAAGGTCACGCGCGGCTACCTGGGCATCGGCATCGACAACGTCTCCGAGAATCTCGCGGACGCGCTGGGACTGTCCAACACCTCCGGCTGCCTGGTGCGCGAAGTGATGAAGAACGGTCCGGCCGCCAAGGGCGGCCTTAAGGAAGGCGACATCATCCTCAAGGTGCAAGGCATAGTGGCCCAGGACGCCGCCGACTTGCGCAACATGGTGGCGGACCTCAAGCCCGCGGACAAGTACGACTTCGAGATCCTGCGCGACGGCAAGCACGTCACCCTCGGCATCAAGATCGGCGCCAAGCCGGAGGAGACCGAAGGCGCCGGCGACGACGCCGTCACCGCCCCGGAACCGGACGACGAAAGCGGCGCCTTCCTGTCCAAGAAGCTCGGCATCCGCTTCGGCACCTTGGACAAGGACGCCCGCGTGAAATATTCCATCCCCAATGATCAAACCGGCGTGGTCATCGTCGGCGTCTCGGACGGCTCCAGCGCCGCCGAGAACGGGCTCCAGGAAGGCATGGTCCTCTCCCAATACAAGCGCCAGGCCGACGACGCCTTCCAGAAGATCGAGGACCCGAAGAAGCTCCTGGCCGCGGTGAAGACGCTCAAGGCCGGAGAGAAGATCGCGTTCAAGGTGCTCTTCAAGGGAAGGACGGACTTCATCGCGCTGCAGTCGGAGGAGTAGGCCGCGGAGTGGGTCGTGCGGGTCATGGGCGGGCGCGGGGTGGTCCGGGGCTGGACGGCTGCGGCACTCCACCGGTAGTCCGCTGCGGGCGCTGGTCTGTTGGCGGATCGAATCACAGTAGCCGACGCGTTCGCGCGCACATTAGCCGGTCGGCCCAGAGTAATCTTTAGGAAGAATGCGCGCGAATGCTCCGCCAACCGACCCCGGTGGAGCGCCTTCGCCTGATACGCCCCGGACCACCCCGCGCCCGCCCAAGCCCCCCAAGCCACACGCCGCGACGCGACCCCACAGTGCGCGAGCGAACCGTGAGGTCGCCTCGTCGGCGACTAGGTTGGTCGCAGAAAAGAAAAGCCAAGAGCGGAAAAAGATTCGAGCAGACTGCGCAGACCGCTTACCACTCGCCCCCTGCACACGACGCACGAACCACTCCCCTGCGTGCGCTGTGCGGCCGCAACGATTACCGCCGCGCCAGAGTATCAGCCTTCCCCCGCTATCGACCTCCACCCATGGATCCCACCTCCATCGCCCAGCCCGAGACACAACCCAACCGTGATGGGAACGGGTCTGAATAGGAGCCGAAAATTATACTGAGAAAAGGCCAGCTGGTGACACAACCATACTCGTATTTCCAATCACGTGATTGCGTGCTGCACTATCATCTATCAGAGCAACAACCACGAAGGTTACGAAAGAATTAGCCGGTTATTACGAAATTCCATTTTGCAAAATCAATCGCAAGAAGTTCTTGCAACCTGAATCACGCCTGAAATTTTTTTGTCCCCATTTTTGTACATTCATGTCCGCCGCTTAATTGATTTATTGATCAATAGGGCGGAAACGCGCAATTGAAGTATTCTCATTTTGAAAAGTGGAAATAATGAAATCCATCGTGAAATTGGTTGGTCCAATTTTATTCATCCTGTCTGGATGTGTTAACATCACCGAACAATCAAAATCCAATGAATCTGAATCAGCCAAAACAACCTTAAGCACCGCGGCCGTGGTTGCCGCCACGACGGTAACCGGCACTTGGTATTCGATGGATGCCCAAGCCTACGACGTAGCCGTCGGAAGCCGGGATTGGATTTATATCATCAACAACGCCCACAACCCCTATTACTGGAACTGGAAATATGGGTCTTTTAGACCTGGAGATCCTGCGGGCGGAAGCTGGGTGCAAATGGCAACCGTCCCCGGTGGTATTAATAGAATAGCATCCAGTGAGGCGAACGTGGTTGCCGCAATTGGTGTAGATGGCAACGTATGGAGGTTTAATGGCAATTCATGGACTAATTTAGGCCATCCCGGTTGCAGCGGTCCATTGGATTTAGCAATATCACCATCGGGCGTGATCAGTATTACAAATGTCGGTGGATGCGCCGGTTATGGGGGAATTTACGATTGGAATGGCACAACTTGGTTGAAATATCATGAGGCACTATCGTTTGACAAGGTCGCTCCTGCCCTGACCGGTGGTAAGGTTGCATCACAACAGCTTTCCCAATATACTCTCAAGTGTTATCCTGACGTATGGTCCACTCTTACGTCCCAGGACTTAGGCGGTGTTGACGAAAGGCAATCCCATCGAACCGACAACAGTTATGAACTTTGGAGAACCGACAAGGACGGGAATATCTTCTATTTGTACACGGGTCTCTTTCCGAACGGAACCCAGGATATTGTCGACTCTCGTTGGTTCCAAACGAATGGAAGAGCTTCGAACATCGCCGCATCGAGAAGAAGCGAAGCTGTCGTCATCCAAGGAAGTGGTCGATACGTGTATTTCAGCTCGGAATTTACCTGGTGATTCGAAAGGAGGCTCAATTTAATTGAAGCATCCGCATTCGCCATTGGACAAACATTCCCAACGGTTTGTGGCAATGGCGAACTTCAACCGCAATCCGGGATTATATCAGAAGCTTACCCTCAAAACCAAAGACGATGTAAAGACCTAGTCCCCGAGTGACCACGGGCACCAGATCCCCCTCAGCGTTCGCCCGCGACCAGCCCCTGCGCCGGCGGTTCGCGCCACCCAGGAAGGACAGCGCGGAATTGTCCGCGTCGGCGAAGAGGTTGTCGGCTTCGAAGAAGAAGCGCATCGATTCCAATGGGCGCCATTTGCTCTTGAGATCCAAATTGATGCGCACGTCCGTGCGCTGGCGCGAGACGGTGGCGTATTCTTCGTTGACCTTGACCGTTCGCCGTTCCGTGGAATACAGAGTGGGCACGTCGTAAAGGCCCGTGTATTCGTATAAGGGCGCATCGTTATTGGCGCCGTAGGTCAGGATGAAACTGAGCAGAGAATCGTTGCGGGGCACGATACGCAGGTTGGAGACCAGGTCCAGGCTGCGATTGGCTTCCCAGGGCAGGAAGCTGCCGTCTTCGAGGTGGTAGTCGCCTTGCACAACCGACGCGTTCACGTTCATGCCGAAGTGATGGCTGGGAAGCCAGGTAACGGTGACATTACCGCCGTTGGCGTAGGCGTAGTCGGAAGTGTGGGTCTCCTGGTAATTCCAGAAGATTTCCGGCGTCGGTAGGAGCGGGTCCTTGTAGAAGCGTGAATACAGGCTGGCCGTCATCTTAAACTCTTCCGTCCAGGCCGCTTCGGTGCCGATCTTGCCTTCCGCGCTGGTGGTGGTGACGGTGCCGATTTGATTGGTTCCGATAGGCTGGATGGCGGTATTTTCCCGGAGGGCGACTTCGCCATAGCCGGTCACGTTGCCGAACAACGGGCGCGTGTAGCGCAGGGAGGCCAAGGGCATGGGCGTCTGGAAGCCGGGATCAACGCTTTCGAACAGGCTCTGGTATACGACGGAGGCGCCCAGGGCCGTTTCCACGGTCTGCTTTTTCTTAAGGTTCCACTTCAGTCGGAGAAGGCCGTTCGCGAGAGTGTAGTCCTGCGGACGTTCCAAGCGAATGACCGTATCCCTGATGTCGGAGAAATCCCGGAACTGGTGCAGGTATTCCATGTCGATGCCGTAACTGTAGCCCGCGCCCAGCAGCTTGGTGTTCGCATTCCACTGGAACGAAGTGGTGATCTGGAAATCCTGGGTGCCGGCATCCCCAATCTTATTCTCCACCCGATCCCCGGCCACGGGGTACCAAGGATAGGCCGCCGAGATATTGTTGGTGGTGGGCAAGGTGTCCCGGAAGATTTCCTGGCGGTTGCGGCGCATGAGGCCGAAGGCGTATTGCAGGTCACCGGTTTCCCCCGGGGTAAGGGCTTCGTAAGCGTACATGACGCCGTCCTGGACGCCTTCCACGATGGTTTGCGGATCGCTCTGGCTGGTGGTCTTGGAGACGTCCTGGATCACGCGGTAGTAATCGTCCAGGCCGATAACGCTGTGGCGCGAGAATCCCCCGGTGGAATCCTTCTCGTAGGTGCCGAGGTATCCGTCCATGGTGCGGAACTTGAAGGGCTCGTCGAGGGTGTGGCAGCCCGCGGTGCAGGGCTTGCCGTCGGTCTTGAGGCGCGCGTCCTTGGGCTCGGTGAAGAACCGGTTGCCCAGGTTGGAAAGGAAGGTGGGCTCCAGGTAGCGGCCGCTTGCGATGAAGGTGCGTCCGTCCCAATAGCCGGTGAGATTGAGTTCGCGGTTGACCGTGCCGAAGACCACGTCCCCGGTGATGTTGTTGGGATCGCCTTCCTTCAGGTCGTAGACCACGGCGGATGAATTTCCCTGGTTGATCGGGCCCTTGGCCAGATTGTCCGAGAGGGTGATGGACTTGAGCAAGCGCGGGTTGAGCACGCTCTGGTTGCCGGGGAAGCCGATGTCCAGGTGGCGCAGGCTGGGGATGCGGCTTTGGCCCAGATAATGGGTTACGTCGTTGGTGCGGGAACCCCATACGGAAATGTCATTGGTGAATTCGTTCATGCCGGAGACCCCGGGAAGCTGGCGCAGGTGATCGTTCAGATCGATGCGCATGCCTTGCATCAGCTCCAGCTCATCCATAGTATGGGCCTGGCCCAGTTCGCGGGAGACGGGCTTGTGGGATACCGTATCCTTCTGCGCCAATTCCATCACGTCCGATTGCATGCTGACTTCGATGTCGATGAGCTCGGTCAGGTCCGAGAGGTCCAGATCCAGGGGCTTGTAGGTGTGCCGGGTGAAGACCAGGGTGGCGTTGTGGCTGTTGACGGTGATTTCGAAACGGCCGTTGGACTTGGTGTAGCCGAGGACCTTGCCGCTCTTGAGGGAGATCTGGACCTGACCGACGGGCTCGCCTTTTTCCTCGTCCTGGACCAGACCCACCACATCGTAAGTCTGGGAGAAGACGGGAAGGGCCGAAAGAAGCAGCCAGGCCAGGAGTACGGGCCGACGGAGATTGCTTCCAACCCTGCGTTGAAAAAATGGCTGCAAAAAGGCCCCCTGGGGTTGCCGCCGCATCGGTTAGGTCCGATGGGCCATAGTGCCGAAAAACGGTTATAAACTACTATAGTTGACCCCCGAGGCATAGGCTCCGAGGACGGTGAATACGCCCTTCATTCCTGAGCCCGCGCAGAGGCGGCGTAAGCCAAGCCCTGCCTAGCGATGGGCCGCCCCCTCGATTCCGTGTTCATCCGGGCATTCTTGACTAAATTTCATGGCCGTAATAGGAGATTGAGAAAATGTTGGATCCGCGGCTGTACCGGGAAGATGTCGATAAGATCAGGCAGGGGCTGGAGCGCCGCGGCGCGAAGGTGGACCTGGATGCCATGGTGAACATGGACATCGAGAAGCGTAAGATCAACCAGAGCCTGGATCAGCTCAAGTCCGAGCGCAATGCCGCCACGGAGCAAATCGCGCAGATGAAGCGTTCCGGGCAGGACGCCCAGGCCGCGATCGAGAAGACGAGAGAGTTGGGTGACGCGATCAAGGCCCAGCAGGAGAAGTTCAACGACCTGGAGTCGCGCTTCCATGCCATGGCATTGCTGGTTCCCAACCTGCCCCAGGCCTCGGTGCCGAACGGGCGTACGTCGGCGGACAATGTGGTGCGCCGCGAGGCGGGCCGGAAATTCGAGGGGCCCAAGCCCAAGCATCATCTGGATTTCAGCCGCGAGCTGGGCATCCACGATTTCGAACGCGGCGCGAAGATCGCGGGCAGCGGCTTCCCCATCTACGTGGGCCTGGGCGCGCGCCTGGAACGGGCCCTGATCAATTTCTTCCTGGACGAGCATATCACCCACAACGGGTTCACGGAAATCCAGCCGCCGGTGCTGGTGAACCAGGCCGCCATGATCGGCACGGGACAATTGCCCAAGTTCGCCGAGGACATGTACACCATCGGCGAGGATGGCCTGTATCTGGTGCCCACGGCCGAAGTGCCGGTGACCAACATGCACTCCAACGAAGTGCTGGACGCGGCTTCGCTTCCGATCGCGTACGCGGCCTATACCACCTGCTTCCGCCGCGAGGCCGGTTCGTGGGGCAAGGAAACCCGCGGCTTCCAACGCCTGCACCAGTTCGACAAGGTGGAAATGGTGCAGTTCACCGACCCCGCCAAGTCGGAAGAGGCGCACCAGAAGCTGGTGGGCTATGCCGAAGGGCTTTTGCAAAAGCTGGACCTCCATTACCGCGTGCTGGAACTGTGCACCGGTGACATGGGCTTCGGCGCCTCCAAGTGCTATGACCTGGAAGTGTTCGCTCCGTCGGAAGAGCGTTGGCTGGAAGTCTCCTCGGTTTCGAACTTCGAGGACTTCCAGGCCCGGCGGGCCAACATCCGCACCAAGATCGACGGCAAGATCCAGTTCGTGCACACCCTGAACGGCTCCGGCCTGGCCACGCCGCGCGTGTTGGTGGCCCTGCTGGAACGCAACCAGACGGCGGAGGGCGCGTTCCGGATCCCGGAAGTGCTGCGGCCGTATATGGGCGGGCTTACGGAAATCAGGCCTAAGAAGAAGTAGAAGTCAAAAGGCAAAATGCAAAAGTCAAAGTGCAAAATGAAGAGGAAGGCGGAAGGCTAGCCGCGTATATGCGGAATTCTCTTTTCTGTGTTTCACACATTCATCGGTATCCAGGGGATCCTAAACTTTGAGTTTTTCATTTTGCATTTTGCATTTTGACTTCTACCGGAACTGACCCACCGAATGGCATCCGACCGCTCCTTCCCCACCCGCTTCTTCCGCCTCCTGCCGCCCCTGAGGAACCTGCGGAGCTGGATGACTTCGCTGTCCCTGGCGAACATCAAGTACATCCTCTTCACCAGCGCCCTGGCGTTGCTCGCGTGCTTCACCATCCTCAACCAGATCTTCATCAGCAACCTGAATTCCCAGGCGTTGCAGATCAACGACAAGGAAGCGCGGCTCTACGCCGTGGCCATCGCCGAGCAGTTGAACCGCGAAGAGATCAACGTCATCTTCAACGAGATCGTGCGCAAGTCCCAGGTGCCCATGGTCATCACGGACAACCAGAACGTGCCCATCAACTGGAACAACATCAGCTACAAGTTCTGGAGCAAGGGCAAGAGCCGCATACCGCAGGTGCCGTTCTTCTACCTGGCCAAGCCGGAGCAGGAGTTCCTGCTGAAGCTGGTGAAGGACATGGACAAGAAGAACCAGCCTCTGGAGCTGGAGGCCGAAGGCCACACCTTCGGCTATCTGCATTACGGCGAGTTCACTTTGGTGCACATCCTGGCGTGGATGCCCATGGTGGAGATGGTCATCATCTTCCTGTTCTGCTTCGTGGGGTATTTCGGCTTCCACATCATCCGCTCCAACGAGCAGAGCGTGCTGTGGGTGGGCCTGGCCAAGGAGACGGCCCATCAGTTGGGGACGCCGATCTCCTCCCTGCTGGGTTGGATCGACTTCATGCGCATGAAGCTGGAGTCCGGACCGGAACCGGAAAAGAACCTGCGCATCCTGGGCGAGATGGAAAGCGACATCGCGCGCCTCAACCGCGTGGCCACGCGCTTCTCCCAGATCGGCTCGACGCCGGAGCTCAAAAAACAGGACCTCAACGAAATCATCGGCTTCACGGCCAATTACTTCTCGTCCCGGCTCCCCCACCTGGGCAAGCGCATCACCATCGAGCTGAAGCTGGAAGACCTGCCGGAAGTCTGGATCAACCGGGAGCTGATGGGTTGGGTCATCGAGAACCTGATTCGCAACGCCGTGGATTCCATCGAGGTGGAGACCGGGCTCATCACCATCGTCACGCGCTACGCGTCCGAGGAGGAAAGCGTGTACATTTCCCTCATCGACAACGGCAAGGGCATCCCCCGCGAACACGTCAAACACATTTTTAACCCCGGTTTTACCACCAAGAAACGCGGTTGGGGCCTGGGCCTGTCGCTTTGCCGCCGGATAGTTAATGAATACCACGACGGAAAAATCTATGTTGAGAAAAGCCAAAAAGACGTGGGAACCCAGTTCGAAATCGTCCTGCCCCTCGCGCCGGATAAGACCCCTAGGAAAAAGTCATGAACAATAACGGAAAACGCCTGCTCTGGGTCGACGATGAAATCGAGTTCCTCCGGTCGCATATCATGTTCATGGAAGAGCACGGCTACGTGGTGGAAAAGGCGACCAACGGCGACGACGCCGTCGCCATGATCAAGAGCAAGCCCTATGACCTGGTGCTGCTCGATGAGCAGATGGCGGGCAAGGACGGTCTCTCCACCCTCGAGGAAATCAAGGAATACGATCAGAGCATCCCCGTGGTGATGGTGACCAAGAGCGAAGAAGAGCGCCTGATGGAAGCCGCCTTGGGACGCAACATCAACGGCTACCTCATCAAGCCGGTCAATCCCTCCCAGATCCTTTCCGTGTGCAAGAGCATCCTACACTCGCGCGCCATCCGCAGCAACCACGTGACGTCCGCCTACGTGCGCGAACTCTCGGAAAACAAATCCAACCTGATGACCAACCTCCTGCCCTCCAAGTGGGAGAAGATTTATTTCTCCCTCTGCAAATGGGACAACGACCTGCTGGCGCTTTCGGACCAGGGCCTGGAAGAGACCCATCAGGGGCAGAAGAAGGAAGTGGCCAAGAAGTTCATCACCTACGTGGAGGAGAATTACGTCTCCTGGTTCGGCAAGAAGGGGGGCAATCCCAACATCTGCACCCAGGCCCTCAAGCGCAAGGTGGTTCCGCTCCTGAAAAAGGGCGACAAGGTCTGTCTGTTGGTGATGGCGGGCTTCCGCGTGGATCAATGGTTGGCCATCATGCCCCTGCTGGAACAGTACTTCAAGTGCGAAAACGCCATGTCCTGGTCCTTGCTGCCCAGCGAAAAGACCAATTGCCGGGTGGGCCTCTTTTCCGGCCAGAGCCCCCGGGAAGTGAGCCTCAAGCAACCGCAGATGTGGAAGAAGATGCAGGAGGAGGAGGACAAGGCCCCGTACGAACGGGAACTGCTCCGCATGAACCTGCGCATCAACGGCGTGGACATTGAAGAGCCGAAGATCCTGCACTTGCGCCAGCCCGAGGACAGCCAGAAGCTGGCCGAGGACATCGGCAAATACGACGAGGAACAGTTGCTCACCGTGGTGGTGGAGTTCTTCGACATGCTCAACCAGCTGCGCCGCGAAAGCTCGTTGCTGAAGGAAATCGTGCCGGACGAAAAGGGCTTCCGCGAACTGGCCAAGACCTGGTTCAAGTCGTCCAAGCTGTTCGAGATCCTGCGCCTGTTCGCCGAGCGCGGACGCACGGTGGTCCTGACCAGCGACCACGGCACCGTGCTGGTCGATTCCCCGGCGGAAGTGTTCTGCCAGGAGGAGAAGACCCCGAACCCCCGCGTGAAGATCGGCCAGAACATCTCCTGCGACGAGCGCCATGCCCTGTTCGTGGAGACCCCGGTCCAGTACGGCCTGCCGGGGGAAGTGGGCGAAGTGGCCTATGCCATCGCCAAGGACAACTACTACTTCGTCTATCCGAACAAGTTCCAGTACTTCGTGACCCAGTTCAAGGGTCAAATGGTGGGGGGAGGGCTTTCAATCGAGGA